>Ga0182027_10006158_pt1 | contig 18053 bp, 9 predicted proteins | sample 712E1DmetaG_FD_121300 | JGI IMG/M metagenome (GOLD analysis project Ga0182027, IMG submission 121300) | Permafrost microbial communities from Stordalen Mire, Sweden - 712E1D metaG (Illumina Assembly) | ecosystem: Environmental > Terrestrial > Soil > Wetlands > Permafrost | place: Sweden... | reverse complement strand
TCATCCAGCAGGCGGGCGTTTTCAAGCGCCAGCGCGGCGCGTTCAACGGCCGCCCGTGCAACGGCCAATTCGTTCTCCGACCAGCGGCGCGCACGATCGGTGGGGCGGATGTTGAGCACGCCGATGGTTTGATTGCGAATTCGAATGGGGAATGCCAATTCTCCTTCGATGGAATCTGCATTGGCCGCAGAGGCCTTGATATCGAGCGGAGCTGCGAGCGAGGAAGTCTTCCCTTTATGGGAGCGATACCCAATGATGGTTTGTGCCTTTGAATATTGTTCCCAACCTTGGGCGACGAATTCATCGTAAATTTTCTGCGCTTCGGTAAGTGCGTGACTGGTCTGGCTAAATAGGCGGGCATTTTCAATGGCGACTGCCACTTGGTTGGCGAGAGTGGTTAATACTTCGATTTGCTCTTCGCCGAACGCGGACGCTTCCGTGCTTTGGATATCGAGCACGCCGATCAACTGATCGCCCACCATGAGCGGGAGGGCCATTTCTGCATGAGTGGCGGGAAGATCCGGATTGTTGAAGTAGACCGCATCCACGCCAACATCCGAGGATACGCGTGGTTTTGCAGAAGAGGCAACATAGCCCACAATGCTGGTTGCACCCAGGCGCAATTTATGTTCGCGTGCCAGCATACGCTGGCCGCCTTCGCTGTTTGCGGCGCGCAGCACTGCGTATTCGCCTTGATCATCGAGCATGAAAACTCCGGTATGATAGTACCCAAATCGCTGCGAAATAATTTGTGTGATTTGAGACAGAAGATTGTCAGGGTCCTGAAGGGATGCGATAGCTTGAGCTACCTCTGCCACGATTTGTAGTTCTTGCGCGCGTTGTTGGTTTGTTTGATTGGAGCGTTCGAGATCAATAGTTCGCTCCGCCACGCGTTGTTCCAATGAACTAATCAGTTCACGCAACTGGGAAGTCATACTGTTGAAAGCCATGGCTAGGCTGGCGATTTCTTGTGCTCCGCCTGGTGTGGCCTGCAACTGCATCTCGCCGCCTGCAATCCGGGTAGCTGTCTTTGTCAAATCCACCAACGGCACTGCGAGCCGGCGTGCTATCCAAATGCCTGCCAAGCCTGCCAAAACCGCCATCAACAAAATAATGCCAGTGGACACTGCGATCACTTGGAAGACGGGTTGGTAAGCCTCCTGCCAGGGTAACTCAACCACAACGGCCCAATTGGGTGTTCCGAGCGAAGCATAAGCGCCAACTACTCTTGCACCGTTAATGCCAGTGTATATATTTATCCCCTTTGCGGGGACGGAAGCAGGATTGAGGATGAATTCATGGACCAATTTGATATCGCCCACGTTTTCCCCCTTCAAAGCACGATCTGTGTCTTTGAAAGCAATCAAAGTGCCTTGGCTGTTTACTACATAGGCGTAACCAGTATTCCCCACTTTGAGTTGGTTTACCGAGTTCCACATGGATATCAGGTTCAATTCTGCTACCAAGGTTCCTTGATAATTCCCAAGGGCATTGACCATCGGAACTGCCATGAACACCGTAGGCTCCGTAGTGGCCGGATCGAAATAAACTGAGCTGATATAGTTTTGTTTCTTTTTGGTTAGAGCCAATATATCGCTTGTAACAAGGTTGGCAAGTTGTGCTGAGGCAACAGATGAACCGAACTGGATGCGGGTGACCGAGGCCGTTTCATGGCCGTAATTGTCGAAAAAGGCAAATTGGAGAAACTCAGACTGGCTCCCCAATAGACCTTTCAGAATCTCGGTCTGTGCTTCCGATGAAGTTACGGTTGGACTAGCCAGCTGGATCGTGGTTATTGACAACGCAGTAAACTTTTGCTGGATGAAATTGCTGACCGTTGCAGCCGCGCCCTGAGCAAGGAGCTCCTGCTGGCTGGAAACGGCTTGTTGTTGAGTCTGAATATAGAAAAATAACTGCAAACCGCCTGAAACCAGCAGGATCACCACACTCAATATCAAGAATGCAATGATCAATATAGCCGACAGGCTTCTTGCGGACCGGGGAGTATTAGTTGTAGTGGTCATGATTCACCTTGATCTCATCTTTCCAGGATGCAAATCATGCTAAGTGTCCTCGTTCAGTTTATGGTTGTCTTCTTCTTTACTCAGTTGAACCACAACATCGGAATCATCAAACATCTTTCCAAGTTCCTCCGTCATGGAACGTAGAATATCGTCAACTTCATAGGCGCTGCCGATCCTGGTGGTGACCTCTGTGATGGCCCGTTCCCGCTCTGCTCGATGGGTGGCTTCGTGATAGAGTCGGGCGGTTTCCAATGAGTCGCCGAGTTGGTTGGTCAGGGCTTGTGCAAGCTGTACTTCCTGCTCCGACCACAGGGACGGATCATGTTTTACCAGTCTGATGATCCCGATGGCCTGTCCGCGTTGAAGGATTGGAAGGTGGAGCGTTTTTCCGTTCTTCGCCCGAATGGGTGATCCTTCACGCAGGGCTTGCAGCTCTTCGGGACTCCATGGTTCAGCTTCGGTTGCCGTGGTATCGCCTCGATCATCGCTCTTGAAAGCCAGGCTGTTATTTTCAAGCTGTCTTTTCCAGGCGTTCGCGGAAATTTCGCCAGAAGCGCGGCGCACCGCATCCACTGCGGCCCGGCTTTCTGCCAGCAGGCGTGAGTTTTCGATGGCAATCGCCAGTTGATCGGCAACCACTTGTAAGACTTCGATATCGTCTGGTTTGAATGCTTGCGGTTCCATGGATTGGATATCCAGCGCGCCGAGGATGCGGTTGGCCGCCTTGAGAGGCAGCGCCATCTCGGAGCGGGTCTGGGGTAAATCGGGATTATCGAAATAAATTGCATCCTGGCCGACATCCAGTGCAATACGCGCCCGGCCGCTTTGCACCACATAACCCACAATCCCCACTTCGCCGACCTCCAGCTTATGTCCGCGCTTCAGCATGCGCTGTCCGCCTTCGCTGTTGGCCGCCCGCAGGATGGCATATTTCCCGCTTTCATCTTTAAGAAAAATACTCACATGGTAGAAACCAAAGCGCGCGCTGAGTAAGCGTGCCCCTTCGGTCAATAAGTCGTTCAGGTCCTGTGCCCCGGCCGCGGCGCTGCCTACTTCCGAGGCCACGCGCAATTGGATGGCGCGGCGTTCCAGGGCCTGGGTTCGTTCTTTCACCCTGGTTTCGAGCATCGCCCGTTCTTCCTCCAAGGCCTTGTTGGCCTGGATTTGTTTTTGTTCGTTCTGCCGGGCGCGTTGGATGTTTTCGTTCAGTCTCTGAATGATCATCCTTTGGATAAAGGCGATGGCCAGCACAACGATGGACATATTTACCGGCGAAATGATATTCGTCAGGGAGCGGGTGGAGGAGGCAAGCCATCCCTGCATTTCCGCGAGGCCTATCCCGAAAAGGCTGAGAATGACCAACCCGGCGAATACGAGCACGGCATCCTCGCCCAGGGTGAGACCGGCTATCGCGATCACTCCGGCGAAGCCAATCACATCGATATCGTGCAGGCCGTAACCGATGGCAACGATGAAGGTGATGCCAATGTACAGCGAGATGGGCAGAATATAGCGGGCCGGTTCAAGCATGCCTCGTCTCAGCAGCACGAGACCGACCAGCGTGAAAAGAATGAGCGCCACGAGGGCAGAGGCAAGGATTAATCCAAAATTACCGGCGATCGTTACAACCAACGAAACAATGGTCGCAGCCAGCACAATGATCAACAGTGTTCTCAGCATTCGGGCTGTCGAAAGCTGTTCGTTCTCGTCTGTGATTTGAGAAGGCGGAGGGGATTTTAAAAGGTTTGACATTCTTGGGCCTTATGGATTTCGCCTGCCATTTTTTCGTTCCTTCTCTGGCGCGGCATCGGCTTGCTCGCTTTCATCCAGGATATCAAGCCGCACTTCGGCTTCTTGTAATTGGAAGGCTTTTTGAAATTCCTGTGCCGCGGTTTTCAGCACGGACTCCAGGTCGAGGCTTGATCGGAAGCGCCCACCCAGCTCGCTGATGAGGGCGTCGCGCTGCGCGCCATCGCGAATTTCTTCGGCAAGCCGCGCATTGTCCAGCGCCGCGGCGAGACGTTCGGCGATTTGCTCGATGATCGTAATGATCTCTGCATGGGTATTGTCGTCTTGGAAGCGCACATCTATAAAACCGACCGTCTGCCCGCGCAATCGCACCGGTATTTTTGTTTCTTTTTTATCTTCCGATTCCTTGCCGGATGGATTTTCAACGGCCGGTTCGGGGACCGTGTGGATGGGCTGGAGTTGTGCGCCCTTGAATTTGTAACCAAGGGTTCGGCTTTTATTGCCGGCGAAACTCACCCATGATTGCCGCGTAATATACTGGTAGGCCCGTTCGATTTCCTGCAGCTGCGTTTCCACTTGTTGAAGCAGGCGGATTCTTTCGATGCCGATTGCCAGTTGATCGGCCGTGATCTGCATGATTTCCATGTCTTCCTGGCTAAAGGCCTGCGGCTGCCGGCTTTGAATATCGAGAACGCCCAGCACTTCATTGATGGTTTTTAGCGGCAGGGCCATTTCCGAGCGTGTGCCGGGCAGGAAGGGGTTGTTGAAATAAATGGCATCCGCGCCCGTGTCCAGCGCGATGCGTGCCTGGCCGGTGGCCGCAACTTTCCCTACAATGCCCTGTTCGCCGACGCGTAAGCGGTGGTTATTCGCAAGTAATTGTCTTCCCTCTTCGGTGGGTGAGGCGCGCAAAACGGCATATTCCTTTTTATCATCCAGCAGGAAAATGCCGGTATGGTCGAACTTGAAGCGCTCCATGATCAATGCGCTGGCGCGCGCCAGCAGTTCGTCCAGGCTTGGGGCCGAAGCAATATCGCGTGCAACTTCCGCGGCTGAACGCACACGCAAAGTCTCTTCTTCCAATTCCTGGGTGCGCTCCACTACGCGCCGCTCCAGCGTATCCTGCGTGTCTTTGGAGATTTGCAGCGCCGCCTGCATGTGCCGGTTGGATTCCTGCAAGGTGGCTTCGCGCTGGCCGATCATGTAGAACAAAAAACCCAGGATGATCGGCGCTGTGTCAACGATCAACAGCACGATATTCTGCTCTTGGGCCAGCAGCAAGGATGAAGCATTGAGCGGCGCGCCCATGCTCCAGATTTGGATGAGCGTTCCGGCAATGGGGAAGAGCAGTCCGAACAGTACCCCAAAGATCGTCCGCTGAACTTTAATTGACCTTAACCATTCCATAGTTAATCTTTTTCACTGGCTGGCTGGATGAATACGGATACTTCTTCCACTTCCGGCAGGGAGCCTAGTTCTCGTGCGGCGGCCTGCAGCAGGGTATCAATATCCAGCGAGCGGTTTAATCGGTTTGAGATTTCGTTTACAGTTTGCTGCTGCACGGCCCGTTGGCGTGTCTCTTCGAGCAGCCGGCTGTTATCCAGCGCCAATGACATTTGGGCTGCGACTCTTTCCGCCAGGAATTGTTCATCCTCTGTCCATTCCACCTTTTCCCCACCCTGGAAGCTCATCGTTCCTATATCCTGGCCTCTCAATCGGAGGGGAATGCGCATCACCCCTTCATTCTTTTTCCTGATTTCGCCGACGGGGATGGATTTTGTCCCGGAGGGTGTAAATTGGTAGGCAATGGCGCGGCTCGCAAGATATCTTTGCCATTCTTCGCCTGTCTGTTGTGACGCCAGCATTTCCAGCTCGTTTGCAAAGGCCTGGGTGTCGTTGATCAGGCGCACGCTTTCAACGGAAATTGCGATCTGGTCTGCCAGGGATTGCAGGATTTCCAATTCATCTTGTTGAAATGTGCGCGCATCTTTGGATTGAAGATCAAGGATTCCGAGGATGCGGCCGCGTACGCTCAAAGGCAGGAGGATTTCCGATTGCATGGCCTCCAGTTTTCCCTCGGAGATAAGCCTTGTTCTGCTTTCGCTGCCTGCGTTCGTGTGGACATACGGTTTGTTTTGTTCGGAAACATACCCGATCGCATTCCTCGGGCTTCTTTGGATACGGAAGCCGTTTTCCATCATCCTTTTTCCGGCCTCGGAAGATGTCGCTTGCAGGAAGGCTGTCCGTCTTTCTTCATCGAAGAGATAGATGGCCACATGCTCGAAGCCGAAATAGTCGGATGCCAGGCCTACGGCTCGTTCGAGAAGCATGGGTACATCCTGCACTTCTGCGATGCTGCGGGTGATAAAAGAAGCTGAACGGAGAAGCTCGGATTTTTGGGTAAGTTCATTGGTTCGTTCTTCCACGCGCGATTCCAGGTTCTTGCTTTCCGCCTGGGTTTTCTGAATCGCTGAACTCGCCTGTTCCCTGGCTCGTTCAAACTCGAATTGCACCAATCTCAGTCCGATGATGATTACCACCCCCACCAGAATATCCGTGAGCGTTGCGTTGAGCCAGTCGCTCAAGCTGCCGGTCGGTATGCCGGTGCTGGCAAGGTGGAACTGCCCGGTTAATATTAACCATGCAGCGAGCGCGGTGGTAACCGTGCCAATGATGACGGCGATAATGCCCGCGCGCGGTGAAAATAGCAGGGATGCCATGACCACCAGTACCAGCATATAAACGCGCGACGCTCCCCAAATCCCTGAATCCCAAAAGTCGCTTAGGATGATCGCATAGATCAAAACCAGAAAGACCCCGGCTTTTAACCAATAAGGGAATCGGATCAGGATGCTCAGCAGGAGGATCCCAAATACCGTCGAATAGATCGCGAGATCGGTGACGCTGGCCTGGGTGAGATAATTGCCGGCCAGCGCAATAAATCCGAAGATGGCCGCGCCGATGAGAATGGCCCGCAGGAAGCCCTCGCGCCATCTTCCATAGTTGAAAGCGGCGGCCGATGATTCTGGGTTTGATTTGGGCGCGGTCTGGTTCATAGGTTGTCTTTCATGTTCAATTCGATCGTGGCTTCTGAAGCGTTCAAGGCCTTGCCGAGTTCCTGGGCCGCCGTGCGCAATATTCCGTCCATGCTGGTGGATGACCAGATTTTGCCGCTGATTTCAGCGATCAAACGCTCGCGTGCCGCGCTGGACTGGCTGTCCTCCACCAGGCGGGCGTTTTCCAGCGCCAGCGAAGCCTGCGAGGCGATCGATTCGATCAGGTTGCGCTGTTCCGGTGTCCATTCATTTTCGCTGTCCATTTTGATGCTGCCGATGATCCCGCCTCGCAGGGCCAGCGGTACTTCCAGTTCGTTATTCGTTTCGCTGGAAATTTCATCCCCCACCTCATAGTGGAGTTCCTCTTTGTTCGCCATTCGCTCCCAGATTTGCGCGGTGTATTCTCTTTGAATGTTCTGTATTTCGTTGAGATCCTGTTGAACTTGTTGGAACAGCCTGGCGTTATCGAGCGCGATGGAAACCTGGTTTGCCATATTTTGCAGCGTGTCGATTTCCTGCGGCCCGAAGGCTCCTGCCTGGACAGCCTGCACGTCGAGTGCGCCCAGCACGCGGCCGCCGACCAACAGGGGTAGTGCAATTTCCGAGCGCGTATACGGGAGCAATGGGTTTTTGAAACGGTTCTGTTCCATTTCAACATTCAGCGCGACGCGCGGGGCCTGTTTGCTGATCGCCGTTCCCACCATGCTCCTGCCCCCGATCTCGAGCCGGTGTTTGTTTTCCTTCAGCAGACGGCCGGCTTCGCCGGTCGCGCTTTTTAATTCCGCCCATCGGTTGGTTGGATCGATCAGAAAGAACGCGGCATAGTAATAACCGAATTGGTCTGCGATCAGGTTGACCACCCGGTTGATCAATTCATCCGGGTCGAGCACCGAACTGGCGGCGCTGCCCACTTCGTTGACTGCCTTGAATTGGCGGGTTCTTTCAGCGACCCGCTCTTCGAGCACGGTCTTCTGGTGTTCGAGTTCGAGTGTGGATTCTTCTGTCTTCTTTTGCGCCTTGAAGTATTCGATGTCCAGTTGTTGGAATCCCACGATGATCACGCTGCTGAACAGCAGCATGATCACGGTCAGGCCTGCCAGTCCGCCAGTTTCGAGGGAGTGACGATTGGGCTTAGGAACCCAACCGTTCCGGAAAGGGTCAGCCACGCGATAATGCCGAAAGTGAGCATCACAATGGATGCCGCGATGATTCCACCGCGCGGGGAGTACAGCATGGTGGCGAGTATGACGAATGCCAGGAAATAAAGCACGCCGTCGCCTTGAATGCCCAGTGTCATTAACTCGATGACCGCCGCCGCGTAAACCAGGGCTACGATAATTCCTGCGCGCAGCCAACCCGGGGTGGGGGTCAACCGAATCAACAGCAGCGTAAGATAGATGCCGATATAAGCCAATGTCACGCCCACGGGCCCGTTGGTCAGGAATTCTGCAACCAATGCAACCGCCCCCAATACCAGGCTGACGTTCAGCACGGGGATCATCAACCCTGCGCGCCAGTTCTGGTAAATCGGCCGGTTGGCTTTCTCTTCTTCACGATTCAGGAATGGTAAAAACCTTTGCGCTTTCATGCTGATTTACCGCCTTTCTCTGAAGAGTCATTGCCATTATTGCCTGTTTTCGGCGCGATTGCGATTTTTGTCCGCCTTGCCCCCACGGCTTTGGTTAATTCGCTGGCAGTGGTGGTGAGGATGGTTTGCATATCGGTGGTGCGGCGGATTTTGTTGGTGATCTCGTAGATCAGGCGGTTGTGTTCTGCCTGGCTTCGGACTTGTTCGAGCAGCCTGGCATTGGCGATGATTGCAGCCAGACTGCCGCCCAGCGTTCCGAGCATTTCCTCGTCGTTCTCAGTGTAAGCGCCGATCTGCTCGCTCTCCACGTTCAAGACGCCCAGCACTTCATTTCTATACAGCAGGGGGATGGCCAGTTCGGAGCGCGTATTCGGGCTGGCTTCGATGTAGCGCGGATCTTCCGTTACGTTATCGACGCGCAATAAGCGCCTGTGGGTCGTTACCCAGCCGGTAATTCCGCTTTCGATGGGCACCCGCATTTCGTTCACTTCCTGCGAGTATCCAACCGAGGCCTTGACTTCCAGATATTTTCGCTCTGCGTCAGGCATCAGGATTGCCACGCGATCGCCGCCCAAAGTCACCTGCAAGCCGGAGACCGCGCTCTCCAGCGCCTCTTCAAGAGTGGTGCCGGATGCAACCGTGCTGGTGATGTGGTGCAATAGGCGGTGTTGGGAGAGATGTTCCTGTGTCTCCGCGAAGAGTTCGGAATTGATGACGGCCACGGCCAGTTGATCGGCCAGGATTTGAAGCGTGCGCATGTCGTCTTCTGTGAAGGCGTAGGGATGCACGCTCTGTACATCCAGGACGCCCACGGTTCTTTCGCTGACCTTGAGCGGGATTGCGGCTTCCGAACGTGTCTCCGGTAATAGTGGGTTTGCATAGTAGGTTGCATCCTTGGTGGTATCGTGCACCACCAGCGGTTCGCCTCTTCCGGCCACATAGCCTACAACGGACTTGGAGCCGACGCCCAGCTTATGCCCGGCGCGTTTCATCTGCGACCCGGCTTCGCCGGTGGCTTCGCGGATGACCGCGAATTCGCCTGACAGGTCAATCAGGAAAATGGATGCGTGATAGAAATTAAATCGTTCGCAGATGAAGCCGACGGCTTTCTTTAACAGTTCATCCAGGTTCAGGGAACCGCTGATATCGCGTGCGATCTGGGCCGCGGTTTCCAATTGGAAGGTGTGCCTTCGGCTCTCTTCCAGAAGCCTTACGTTGTAAATGACGCCGGCCACCTGGTTTCCCAATGCGCTTAGGAAGTGCATGTTTTCTTCACTGAAGGCGTGCTCATGGTTCATATCCTGGACGATCAATGCGCCGATCGGCTCGCCTTGCATCGCTATCGGTGCGCCCATCCAGGATTTGGCCGGTTTGCCGTGGGTTTTTGCGCCAAGTTTTTCCGCCTGTCTCTCGGTGTCTTCAACCAAGAGCAGGGGCTGTAAAGTCCGGATTAAAATGGAGGAAAGTCCTTCCCCCAGTGGGAAGGCTTCGATGGAATCGATTTTCTCATCTTCATACATGTATGGGATGGAAATGGACTCGGTTTCCTTCTCATAGAGCGCAACGATGAAGGGATAATCCCCGATGACCCGTCTGACCTGGGCATGCAGGGTGGAAAAGAAACTGTGAAGATCGTTGGTGGACGCCACTGCCTGCTGGATCGAATTGATCGATTCAAGTTCGCGCAAGCGTTCCTGTCTCTCCGTTGCGGCCACTATTTTGTCCAGTCCCGCATTGATCAGGTCGGTCATGCCTACATAGGGCTGTACGATGGCGCTGGTCAAAGCTTGTTTGCGCCCGCCAAGCAGGATCAGCCCTGCCAGCTTGTTGTCTTGCGTGATGGGCAGCAGGGCAACCGACTGGTGATTGAGTTGGGACACGAAGCGCTTCAAGGCGGCGGGCAGGCCGCTTGTATCCTCCTCGATAATGATGGGGTTGCCCGACAGAAATTTTTGGATCTCGCTTACGCTGGATGCCAGCGTATCCAAGGCGGTCTCCAGCGCGTGCTTTACTTCGCGTTCGTTTGTGCTGACCGCTTCAAATCGATTTTCGCGCACCAAGAGCATGGCCGCTGCATAGGGCGAATCCTGCAGGATGCGGCTGACGGCCTGGGTCATTTCAGTTTCTGACTTCGCTTCCGCGATGGAACGAGAGCCGCGGTACACGCGCTCCAGTTCGTGAATGTTCACCTGGATCGACTCTGTCAGACTGGCGTTGCGTATGGCCACCGCAATTTGGCTGGCCAGTGTTTGCAGCACCACAATGGTCTCGGGGCCGAAGGCGCCTGCCTGTGAGCTTTGAACATCCAAAGTGCCCAAGACGGCGCCTCCCACCGCAATGGGAATCCCGGCTTCCGAAAGCGTTTCCGATAGGAGTTGATTTGCCTGGTAATAGGGATCTTGATTGATATCGGAGGCGATGCGCGGCTGGTTGTTGGCGCTTACCCAGCCGATGATGGAGGTGGAGCCCACCTCCAGTTGATGTCTGCTTTCCAGCAGGGAGTAGGCAGCCGGACTGCAGGCTGCCCGCAATATTGCGTATTTTCCTGATCGATCCACAAGATAAATGGCCGCATGATAAAAGCCGAATTGCTCGACGATGAGTTCCACGGTGCGGTTAAGCAGTTCATCCAGGCTGCCGGCGGATGTGGCGCGTTGGGCCACCTCTGCCGCCGTTCGGATTTGGCGCGTGCGCTCCTCCACTTTTTGTTCGAGGGAGCGATACAGTCCGGTCAGCTCTTCTGCCATGTGGTTGAATGCATCCGCCAGCAACCCGATTTCGTTTTGACTGTGGATGTCTGCGCGCACATTGAAATCTCCTGAGGCAAATTTGGTAGTGATTGCCGTCAGTGATTGAAGCGGCCTGAAGACGCTTTGGGTTCCCAGCCAGGAAAACAGCGCCACGGCCAGCAGGGCGATCACGGCCAAAATTAAAGTGAAGTATCCCAGGCTAATAAGTGGACCGAATACCAGGCTTTGCTGGATTTCCAAGACCAACCCGCCGTCCATGCTTGGCAGCCATGCGGCTTCTGCCAGGACGGGGGAATTGGCGGTATTGCTGAATTGCAGGGACTGGGATGCGAATTTCCCGCCGTTCATCATGGCATTGAAGACCGGGGTCAACTGAGCGGTTTGCGAGGCTGAAGGGAGGAGCGCCGTCAGTTCCATCGTGTGTTGGTCAATTCTAATGAACTTCCCATCGCGAGTGGCAAAATACGCGTTGGAGCCTGGAATGAGATTCGCCAGGCTTTGCAAAATGCCCTGAAAGTTTTGTGCCTCGGTGATCCCTACCAGCGTTCCAAGTCTCGATCCGCTGGGGCTTTGGTATTGCGCAATGGTGATGAGCGCGAATTGGTTCGTGTAGAGCGGCGGGAGGTTGTAAACTGCAAAGGTCTGATTGTTGCTTTCGCTGATGGTTTTGTAGTACTGTGAGTTGGCGAGTGAGGTTCCTTCCCAGCCTGGCTGGCTGGCCATTTGAATGGAGCCGTTGGGAAGCATCAGAAAGAATTGGTTGAAAGTTGCCTTGCCTGCCTGGGGGTTGAGCGCCCGCATCGTTTCGGATACGCTATTTCTGACATTGGTGAAGTCGGGATTTTGCGGGCTTTCAGAAAGGGCGGAGTCGAGTTTGCTGTCGAAATCGGGCTGGCGCACAAGGTGATCCAGGCGGATTTGCTTGGCTTTGATCACCAGGTCCAATTGATTGAGCTGGTCGTTCATCTGGTTTTGCATCTGCCCCGTGATCTGATCGCCAAACACGGTGCGTGCCCGCCAGTATGCCGCGCCTGCCATCAGGATGAAGGGGATGAACGTAAAGACGATCAGCGTTCGGATCAACGAACGCGATAGACTGTCCTGATTTCTGGAACGCTTGACTTTCACTTCATCTTTCTGTGTGTGGGCCATTGTGAATTATGCAAACTCCCAAACTTCCTCGCCGTTGAGAATACGCCGGATTTGTTCAGGGAAACGGTCCGGGTCGAGCGGCTTTCCGAGGAAGCCGTCGAACCCGGAGTTCCTGGCTTTGTTCATTTGCTCCAGGCTTGCTTCGGCGGTGACTGCCACGATCCGTACGGCCTTGAATCGCTCCGAGGCCCGGATCTTTTTCTCTGCGGCATACCCGTCTTCATAGGGCAGGCGGATATCCATGAGGATCAAATCCAGCCGGGGCAGGGTGTCGGCACTCGACCACTTCAAATCCCGATGTCTTCCATTCACAATGGATTCCAAGATAGCCGAGCATGCGCGCGATCAGAACGAAGTTGGATACGTTATCTTCCACCACCAGAACGGTTGCATCCTTTGGAATAGCAGATTTGTGAGTGGGATGTGTGTCAGATGCGGGGAGATTAACCATTGGGATTCCTTTTAATGTAACGCTCTATTTGCTGCGTTAGAATATCAATATCGATTGGCTTTTGAATGTAACCGTCACAGCCGGCTTCCAGCGAACGTTCCCGGTCGCCGCGCATCACGTTGGCTGTCATTGCAATAATGGGGGTTTGGGCGAACTTCGGCTTTGCCTTGATGTTGGCAGTTAAGGTATAGCCGTCCATATCGGGCATGCTGATATCCATTAATATCAGGCTGGGTGTCCTAGTTTCCAGATATTTCAAGGCCTCGCTGGCGGTGGGCGCCTCGTCAACGGTGTAATCATCCGCTTCCAGTACGCGCCGGACCAGCTTCCGGTTATCCGCGTTATCTTCAATATACAAGATTGTTCCTCTATTTGGCATATACTTTACCTTCCGGGTATGATTTTACTTGTTGGAATTAGTTGTTTACATAACAGCAGGGTTACAAAAACAAATAGGCGCTGGGGGTGGTTCGACTGGATAGCCAGCTTTTCTGTCCCTGAAAGACGCGCCTGCCTCGTTTTGCAGAAAACAACTCTGCCTGCCTGCCTGTCTTTTATTTTTCGCACTCCCGGCCCGCCCAGAGGGAAGATGGCCTGTTTTGTGAGTTCTCTGATGATTTGATTATACGCGGCTGGATTCTAAAAAGCAATACGCCCAGCCGGGATGGCCATGGATTTACCAAAGCCGAAAAACCCTTAACGCGAATTTACTCTCCGAGTACGATGTCGCGAATTTGCGAGTGCTGCGAATAAACCCTAGAAAATTGGCGGAGCCTTCTCCCAGACTATGAGACTATGCGACTATCAGACCACATTACCTTTAATAGTTATACCGCACTCGGTCACAAATTGCGCTATTTCAGAAGGTGGAAAGCGCAATTTGTGACCGTGGGTATTATATAATGAACTGGAGCGCCGAATGTTAAACGTTGCCATGCTTTCTTATCACACCTGTCCGCTCGCAACCCTTGGCGGAAAAGATACCGGCGGGATGAATGTTTATGTCCGCGACCTGACCCGCGAACTGGGCCGCCGAGGCATTCATGTGGATGTGTTCACCCGTTCGCAGGATGAACATGTGCCTCATGTATTGCACGATCTCGGCTATGGCAACCGCGTGGTGCATGTCCCCGCCGGACCAGAGGTGCCCCTGGCGAAGCGGGATTTGATCGGTTACCTTCCGGATTTCGCGGCGGGTATCGAAGCCTTCGCCGCCGAAAAAGGGCTTCATTACGATATCATTCACAGCCATTATTGGATGTCCGGCCTTGCCGCCGAATCGCTTTCGGATGCCTGGGGCGGGATACCCATTGTCCACATGTTCCACACCCTCGGTGAGATGAAAAACCGCGTGGCACAATCGGATGAAGAACGAGAAAGTTCCGAACGCATCGTAGGCGAAAAGCGTGTACTGGCTCGTGCAGATCGAATCATCGTGGCAACCCTGGCCGAACTGACCCAATTGCGCTTTTTATACAAAGCCGGTGACCGTAAACTAACCATTATTCCTCCGGGCGTGGATGCCAGTCACTTTTATCCCATCCCGAGCGACGAAGCCAAAATGGTTGTCGGACTCAAACCCGATGTGCGCATGATTTTATTTGTAGGCCGCATCGAGCCGTTGAAGGGCGTGGATACCCTCATTCGCGCCATGTCATGCATCAAGCTGAATGACCCGGATGTTCCCGTTCATCTTGCCATTATCGGAGGCGAGCCGGATGCCAGCCCCCGGCAAATGAGCGCCGAAATGGCCCGCCTGCAAAAGCTATGTGATGAATTGTCCCTCGATCAAACGGTGGTTTTTATGGGCAAGCGCGATCAGGATAAATTGCCTTATTACTATTCCGCTGCGGAGGTGCTGGTCATGCCTTCCCATTACGAGTCGTTTGGCATGGTCGCATTGGAGGCCATGGCTTGCGGCACGCCAGTGATTGCCTCGGAAGTGGGCGGTCTGGGCTTTCTGGTACAGAATGGTGAAACGGGTTATACCATTCCGAACGGCGACCCCGACGTTCTTTGCGAGAAATTGTCCATGCTGTTGAATGATGCCTCTCTGCGCCAAGCCATGGGACAGCGCGCCGCGCAATATGCCCAGTCCTATACCTGGGATAAAATCGCGGCGCAGATCGTCAATGTATATCAGGCTTTGCATACTGATTTTTGAATAAAGTGTGTCCCAAAATTTAGGCATTTTCTCTCTTGATTTTGACTAAAAATGTGACTTTCAATTTTCAAAAATCAGTAATAAGGAAAACGGAATCCTGTAGGCAGTCTCCTTCCACTTGCGCCGTTCTCGTTCCTCTTTTCTTTACGAAGGCAATGGTGCGGTTCCCGGCAGCCATTTCGCCTTGGCCAGTTGTGGGCAGGTTCCCATTCTGGTTGAGCGCCGCAGGAGTGTGTTCAAATGCGCGATCAATATCTCGTTTGTCAACGGCTTTACGATATAATCATCTGCGCCCGAATCGAGCGTGCTGGCGATGGTCACCGGATCGTCAATGGCCGAAATCACCAGGATCGGGATCGTGCTGAGTGCGCGGATCCTTTTGCACATTTCCCAGCCATCGATATCGGGCATCACCAAGTCGAGTGTAACGATGTCCAGGGCTTTTTCCGCGATAAATTGCAGCGCTTCCTCGCTCCTGTTGGTGGTCAGGACTTCAAAGCCGTATGTTCCAAGCACGACCGAAAGAAATTCCGTAATTGCGCGATCGTCGTCTATCACCAGAACCCTTTTATTTGTGGTCATGTTCCTATTATCGCCCATTCGGCTCTTTTCCTACTTTGCAGGTTATTTACAATTTGGGCGGTGGAAAATGATTTTTGTCAGTGGCCAAACGGCTTTTTTTTGGTACAATAATTCACAATCAATAAAAACGTCAGTTCGGGATAAGGTAAACAGTCTTTTCATCCCGCTGAGCGGAGCCCTGAGCGTAGTCGAAAGGTACACTCAAAGGTTGAAAACGATTTCCGAGAGAACGACTGAAGTCGTTACTACAAACTGAGTTACAAGGTTTGAGTACTCCCTGGTCGAAGTGCGGATTTCTCTGTCAAGTTCCACCGAGACCGATGGTCAGCTTGTCACGAATTTACGTAAAAGAAAAACAATATTAAATTCAGGAGGCTTGAATGAAAAAGTGGGTTTACCTTTTTAACGAGGTAAAAGAAGTCGAAACGCTCAGGGGGGGCGATTGGGATGAGGTGAAGGGGCTGGTCGGCGGCAAGGGCGCGGGCTTGTTGGATATGACGCGCGCCGGTGTGCCGGTTCCGCCCTTCTTCACGGTCACAACCGAGGCCTGCAATGAATTCCAGAAGGCGGGAAAATTCCCTGCTGGAATGTGGCAGCAGGAATTGGCCGCTCTCAAGCGCATCGAAAAAGCGACCGGCAAGAAGTTCGGCGATCCGAAGAATCCCCTGCTGGTTTCATGCCGTTCCGGCGCGAAATTCTCGATGCCCGGCATGATGGATACGGTCTTGAATATCGGCCTCACCGACGAGACTGCGGCGGGCATGGTCAAGCTGACCGGCAATCCGCGCTTCGTCTATGATGCGTATCGCCGCCTGGTCGAGATGTTCGGCACGGTGGTGCTGGGTATTGCCGATGAGGCCTTTGAAGACCCCATGAACGAATACAAGCATCGCAAGGGCTATAAGCTCGATACCGAAATGACCGCCGACGATTGGAAGGAAATGGTCAGCCAGTTCCGGGCAGTGGTGAAGAAGGAAAAAGGCTTTGACTTCCCGCAGGATCCGATCAAGCAATTGGAACTTGCCACCGAGGCCGTCTTCAAGTCCTGGAACGGGAAACGCGCCGTGGATTATCGCAATCATGAGCATATCCCTCACGATCTCGGTACCGCGGTTAATATCGTAACCATGGTCTTCGGCAATATGGGCGATGATTCGGGCACGGGCGTGGCCTTCACTCGCAATCCCTCCACCGGCGAGCGCAAGATGATGGGTGATTACCTGCTCAACGCTCAGGGTGAGGACGTGGTGGCGGGCATTCGCAACACCGATCCCATTGCGAACCTCAAGAAACACATGCCGCAGGCCTACAACCAGTTCATGGATATCACATCCAAACTTGAAACCCATTACACGGAAATTCAGGATGTGGAGTTCACCATCGAACGCGGCAAATTATGGATGCTTCAGACGCGCACCGGCAAGCGCACCGCCAAGGCCGCCGTCAAGATTGCGGTGGATATGGCCAATGAAGGTCTGATCACGCGCGAAGAGGCCGTCAAGCGCGTCACACCCGAACAGGTGGACACCCTGCTTCATCCCCAGTACGATGCCACGGCTTTGAAGAACGCCGAGAAGGAAGGCAGGTTGTTTGCCAAGGGCGTCAATGCATCCCCAGGCGCGGCCGTCGGTCAGGCTTATTTCGATGCCGATAAAGCCGAGAAAATGTCCAAGGAACAAAAGCAGGATGTCATCATGGTTCGTCCGTTCACCAAGCCGGATGATGTGCATGGCATGATCGCCGCCAAGGGTGTGTTGACCAGTGAAGGCGGCGCGACTTCTCATGCGGCCGTCGTGGCCCGCCAGTTTGGCATCCCGTGCATCGTGGGCGCCTCCATGATCAAGATTGATCTCGAAAAACGTGTCATGACCGTGAACGACAAAACGGTTCACGAAGGGGATTGGATCTCCGTGGACGGCACAACGGGCAATGTCTTTATTGGCAAAGTCCCGATGATCGCGGCGTCTTTGGAAGAACAAACCGAATTGCTGACGCTGTTGAAATGGGCCGATGAAATTTGCGCTCGTCCTAACATGCGCGTGGCTGCGAAAGGCTGGCCGACGCGCGGCTTGCAGGTTTGGGCGAATGCGGATTATCCCAAGGATGCGCGCCGTGCCCGTTCGTATGGCGCGGTGGGTATCGGTCTATGCCGCACCGAGCACATGTTCTTCGAGCCGGAGCGCCTGCCGATTGTCCAGCGCATGATCCTTGCGGATACCAGCGAAGAGCGCACGCAGGCTTTGAATGAACTGCTTCCGACCCAGCGCAAAGACTTCGATGGGCTGTTCGAAGCCATGGATGGCTACCCGGTCATCATCCGTTTGATTGACCCGCCGCTGCATGAATTCATGCCCGATGAAGAAAAGCTTTTTGAAGAAGTCGTCACGATGCGCGTCAAGGGCGAGACCGCCGGTCTGGCAGAGAAGGAAAAACTTCTGGCCGCCATCAAAGGCTTGCACGAATCGAATCCGATGATGGGTTTGCGCGGTGTGCGCTTGAGCATTTACATGCCGGAGATCGTCGAGATGCAGGTGCGC
>Ga0182027_10006157_pt1 | contig 18055 bp, 28 predicted proteins | sample 712E1DmetaG_FD_121300 | JGI IMG/M metagenome (GOLD analysis project Ga0182027, IMG submission 121300) | Permafrost microbial communities from Stordalen Mire, Sweden - 712E1D metaG (Illumina Assembly) | ecosystem: Environmental > Terrestrial > Soil > Wetlands > Permafrost | place: Sweden... | reverse complement strand
CACTTGCCCGGCCTTCCGTTCTTGGAAAGATAGGGTGTATAGTCAAAATTAGTAATCGGGCTTTTGTTATCTGATCGGAGAGACTTGTATAGTGTCATTTCTTTCCTTTCTTATTCTTCATTACCAGTATTGCCATTCCAACCACCAGACACGCGACGGCGACATATAACGTGGGGATTTTGGTCAGGTCATTCATAATCCATCCCAACCCAAAAGAGTAAATGCAGAGCATCACAAGATCGAAGATATTCATTTCGTCACCTCGATAACTGGTACAACCTGTGCATCTTCCGGGCGGGGGAGTGTTCCAATATTCGGGAACGCTTCGGCCAAGTCGAGTAAGCGGGTAATAGCCTCGACGCGGTTTTTTATACCATGCGCGTCTGCATAGGCTTTTAGTCTTGGCAAATCAGACTTGCGGATTTTCGTTGTTGGGTCAGACATGGGTTATCCTTTCTTCGATTGGTATAAATTTGGTCAAAGTATACCAGCTATCCCGCCTGTGTCAAGGGTATACCGATACCAGTTTTGTGATAGAATAGAGACATGCCCCGCCCGAGTTATTCCAACCGCAGAGATTTAAACGAACCGGCCATTGTGGAGCTATTCCGGCGCGTCGGGTGCATTGTTATACCGATGCAGCCCGGCCAGGGCTGCGATCTGCTGGTGATCGCCAAGAACGGCATTCATATTGTGGAGGTCAAGAATAACGCGTATGCGTGGGAACTGACACACCAGGAGGCGCTATTGAAGATACAAGTGGAGCGGCTCGGGCAGGCGTACCATATTATTCAGACGGTGGAAGAAGCGGCGGCGTTGGCCGACTTCCTGGATAGCGTAGAAGAGTGACCATATTACCGACATCGGCGAAATGGTGACAAAAATTCACCAGTCGGTATCGGCCGTAACCGACCGACATTCAAGAAAGGCTGATGGATGAGTGACGAAGCCCTGCAACAAATTATTAGTGAAATTGGCTTATTGTCCGATAAAGCCGAAGCGTCAAAATGGCAACTGGCGCAGGCGGTTAGTGAAGCATATTCTGAGCTTCCCGCCTATTCGCGCGGTCTTACTGCTGGGCTGTGCAGTCGGTTACGAAAATCAACCGACTCGATCTATGGACTTAGAGACGCATGGAATCTCAAGAATTTACTACACGTATCGGATTCTCTCAGCGTATCGCACTATGCCACACTTTCCCACCTGAAGGATAAATTCAACCTAACGGAAGAAGATTGCATAACCTGGTTGGGCTGGGCACAAGAGATCGGCGCGAGTGTACGCGATATGAGTATGGAAATTTCTACGGCTCATTGTGCAGACGCCAAGAAGTCTTATCTCAAGTTGGTAAACAGAGTGGATAAAGACATCCAGCGATTGTGGGATGATTCTGAAACGATTGGATTGCCAGATAACCTAAGGGCCGCTTGTAAGGCGGCCCTGGGCGTTCTAAGAGATTGGATTACTCAGTTATTGGCGTGGGGAAATGGTAATTAGGTTTGCGGTTCTTCAAAATCATAGACTATGTGATCGTTATGCGCTTTTGTGGTTTCCAGCCATTCTGGGAAGTCCGCTGCATAATGATCTTGGCGCAGTGGCTGCTCAGCAAAACCCGCCGATACCTCATATCCACATCCGGGACATTTCCAGCAGTCTGCATACCATACTTTGTAGGGGCCGAAAGAGGCCATTTCAATAACCAGCGTGCCGTTATGTGATGGTTTCAATTCGGTTTGGCAAGTCGTGCAAACAAGTTTAGGCATTTCATTCTTCCTTTCTTTGATTAATTCCGTCTAATGGACGGTTTTATAAGCACAATCCGACGATCACGCAGGCGATAACAACGACGACCAGCAAGCAGAAAAGTAGAATATCGGTGAAAGAGGGCGGTTTCATGGCTTCTCCTCGGCGTGTACGCCATATTTCTCCATCCACTTATCTCCAGTCCGTTTCCAAGAATTTATCAACGATCCGTTGTTCTTCCTGCTTGTCTACTTCAACTTCCGATTCTGTTTCCGCGTCTGTAATTACCAGATCATCCAACCACTCGGTCATTAATCCCACATCTGGCTCGCGTCGGTGAATTGAAGCACTTACGATTACTTCCCGTCCATCTGATAAAGTCATTAATCTTTCCATTTATCGCCTACTTTCTGATTATAGACTTTCCGGGCGCGCTGCACGACTTCTGATTTATCGGAGTCTGGCCCCGACAATTCATGGATTAGATCCATAACATCCTGGAGCGCTTGTTCCAGGTCCAGGATCCTGTTTACCATGTCGCCGACGGTGACGATATGATCACACCGGGGAGACATAGAATCCATTCTTCCTGTATTCATCGGCTTCTTTATCGGTGAGTTGGCATTGATATGCTAAACTGCCCGGTTTCCAGACGTAATACCATTTTTTATCCATGATAAGCCTCTTATAGCGGCACGCCACTGAAGAGCAGCCAGACGAGAAAGATCGGTATGAATATCATCAGCGTAACCAGCGCCCAAGCGAACCAAACTTTGAATATCAGGCCAAGTAACGCCATGAACGGGATATTGATATCTTGAATCTTTACATTTGTGCTTACGATTTTTGTTGCCATAGCTAATCTCCTCTTGTCTAATTCGGATATGTCTATCTTCACGGCATTTTTTGGGAAACTTCGTTTGTCAATTCCCATTCGCCGCCGCGTACGTGTCTGCTATCCATGTAGGCATAAAAATCTTTGGCGTCGCAGCCAGGTGCTAATTTTCCAGTTGAGCGGTAATGCGCAATTATGTATTCAGAAAACAGTGCATTACGGTCTTTACCAGTAGAGATAGCCGCGTCGGCCAATTGTGGGATAACGCGCTCTGGATGGGCTTTCATTGTGGCACCATGTTATACCAACCAGGTTCTACTATCTGGGTTCCTGGATACACAGAAGGGACAACCCGTAGTCCGGTCTTTTCGATGGAGCCATCCGGGAATGTAAAGTCTGGTGTCGAGCAATTGGTGAAAATGCTGATTTCGTCCGCGTTGACAAAAGCCTCAAAACCGGCTACGTGAAGCATCGTGCAAACGTTGGTCAAATTTTGTGTCATTTGCTTATCTCCTTTTGTCTAGTTGAATATGTCTTACTATCACAATAGCACGCCCACGGGGAGAAACCTTAGAATCAGATAAGAGTATCAAACGAATATATTTTAAAATTCAGTTGCTGAAAATAGGGTATAATATCGCCATGGCAAAGCCCCTATCAAAGAAACACAGCGCGTTTTTAGACGAATATCTACGTTGTTTCAATGCAACTAAGGCATATAAACGCGTATATCCTCACGCTTCTGTCAAATCTTCGCAGGTAAATTCATCGAAACTGCTATCAAACGCTATCATTATTGCAGAATACGAAAGACGCCTGAAAGAAATGCATATGGGGGAGGATGAAGTGTTGAAGTTGTTTGCAGACCATGCCCGCGGCGACATGGGCGAATTTCTCGACGTTTCCGGGATGGGCTTCAATCTGGATTTACAGGAAGCCAAGAAGCGTGGTCTGACTAAACTTATAAAGAAGGTCAAGCAGAAAACAACCATCTTCCTATCGAAAAAGGAAAGCGAAGAAGACCGGGAAGTGCATGAGCTTGAAATAGAACTTTACGATGCGCAGGCTGCCGGCGAGAAGATCGGCAGACACTTGAATTTGTTCCCAAACAAAGTGGACGTGACCAGCGGCGGGGAGAAGATAACCTGGGTGCAGTTCATAGGGACGGAAGATGACGATAAGCCCACACAAGATAGCAAGTGACCCGCGTCTGTTTGCATCCACCTTTTTGAAGATATTGGACAAAAAAAAGGCTCTCGTTCCATTCCAATGGAATCGCACTCAAATAGATTTCAACGCCCACAGAACTGGCAGAGATTTAATTCTTAAGGCTCGGCAATTGGGGATGTCCAGTTACATTCAGGGTGAGATGTTTCGTAGGACTGTTACTTCTACCCGTTCGACCATCACATTAGCGCACGACGACACTACTACCGGGCTTCTAAGGCGAATGGCAGATCGATATTATGAGAACTGCCGCTTCAATGATATTCAACCAGAGCGTAAATATGCCAATGCCGGGTTAACGACTTACCCAGAACTAAACAGTGAAGCTATTATTGCCAAGGCTGGCAGCCAGGACGTTGGGCGGGGAGCCACGCTGACAGACTTTCACGGGTCCGAAGTTGCGTTCTGGCCGGACGCTGAAAAGATATTAGCCGGCGCAATGCAGGGCGGTAATCCGGATATTGTTTTGGAAAGCACGCCCAATGGTGCCCAAGGGACATTCTACGAATACTGCATGGATGGGCGCGGCATCTGGCATTTATGGTTCTATCCGTGGTGGTGGGATGCTTCTTACCAGATCGAAAGCGATATTCCGCTGCAATTCACAGAAGAAGAAACGAACCTGATTGCAAAGCATAAACTGATTGAACCCCAGATCCGTTGGCGGCGCGAGAAGCAGAAAGAATTGGGACGGCTGTTCATCCAGGAATACCCGGAAGATCCCGTAACCTGCTTCCTGACTTCCGGTAATTCTTACTTTGGGGATATGACCGGGGCATTCACCGCCCCGGCTAATGCAGTTTGGCAGGAAGGGCATAAATACTCTGCCGGCCTGGATTTTGGACAGGCGAATGACTTTACGGCAATAAGCGTCAAGGATGTTACCACCAATGTCGAAGTAGAATTGTCAAGATGGAATAAACTACCGTGGGCGGAGATACGCAAGCAGGTGAAATTGGTATATAATAAGTGGAAACTGAATAACTTACTCGCAGAGCGCAACAGTATCGGCGAGGTCAATATCGAACAGATGCAAAACGATGGGATGACCATACAGCCATTTGAGACAACCAACCAAAGCAAGGCGGAAATAATGTCAGACTTCAACGAGTCTATTCATGCGGGAGGATACAAACTTTTAGACGATCCCGTGGGTAGACATGAGATGAATACGTTTGTTGCCACACAAACCAGTAATGGACTATGGCGATTGGCGGCTGAGGGGGAAGGACACGACGATACGGTTATTGCCAGGGCGTTAGCCAATCAATCCATGCCAAGCCAGATTTTCATTTGAAAGGGAGTTAATGAATATTCACGTGTATCATCACAGTCCTCCGAACAAATTACCGACGTTATACGGTGTATGGCTTCCAGGCGAGGGATGGTTGCAGGCCAATAAGCCAGACGGATCATCTTCTGCCTGTGCGTTTGAGGCGAAGAAAGAAGCGCGCAGCCTGGCAAAGTTATTGCGTGGACAAGTACGATATATTGATGATAGCGTTGCTTCCAGGGCGGTTGAAGATAAGATTAAGAATGCTGAGATAATTGTCGAGCCAAAGAAACGCACATTCAGCGAATGGCTAAAGGAAGTGTTCCATGTCATATTTAGATGATTTGATCAAGCAGAGTCAACAGATAGCCGGGCAAGCGGTATCCTATGCCGGGCAGTCAATGGGATACGATGGCAGAACTGCTTATTCCAGCTTTTACCCATTGTCGGAAGTTCAGTCGCCGCAGTATGTGTCGCCCTCGCCTTATTATTTGGCCCAACTTGGGTACAGGTCGAATGAAGTCGCTTACGCGTGTATGACTGTTCGTAGCGATGCGGTATCCGAAGCGCCGGTGATGGTGTATCAAGCCGACAAAGACGGGAAGCCAAAAGCGATTGAAGATCATAAGATGCTGGATGTTATTCACAACCCATGCCCGCGCGTCAATGAAACGATGTTCTGGTGGATAAGTGAGCTTTACTGTCTTATCGCAGGTGCGGCGTTCTGGGAAAAGGAACGGGACAATCTAGGGCGGGTAATCGGCTTGTGGCCCATGCGCCCCGATTGGTGCTCGCGTCTGCGTGGTGAACAGCAGCCGGTCCGGGCGGTGCGTTATCAGCCCTATGGACTACCGTATGTTGACATCCCGATTGAGAACGTGGTGATCTTTGAATACTTTGACCCACTGTGGCCGTTGCTGAAAGGATTCAGCCCAACGATGGCATTGGCTGAGATTATAGGACTTGACAAGAACATCACGAATATCGTAAACACGTTTATCAAGAACGGGGCATTCATGGGCGGAGTCTTGTCAACTGAGCAGTTCCTGGATGACGTGGAAGCGCAGAGAATCAGAGCGCGTTGGCGTCAGTATCACGGTGGGGGAGAAAACGCCGGGGACATTGCTGTGATCGGTAAGGGCGTTACCTATTCACCTACTGCAACATCATTCCGAGAGATGGTGTTCCCGGAACTGGACGCACGCAACGAAGCCAGACTGTGCATGGGCTACCGAGTGCCAGCTATGTTAGTAGGTGCGAAGATCGGGATGGACCGAAGCACTTATTCGAACTATGCCGACTCCCGCAAGGGCTTTTACGAAGGGCCGATTAGCAAGGAATGGAATTTACTGTCTTCACAATTGTGGGGGCAGTTGTTACCCGATTTTGAGAAGGATTACAAGGCGTTTACCTGTGACTTCGACGTATCCAAGGTTAAAGCACTTCAAGAGGATCGTACCTCCAAAGTTACTCGGGCTGTTACTGCTTACGAGAAGCGCGTCGCTATGCTTGACGAAGCGCGTGAGGAAGCCGGCTGGAAGCCGATTGGTGGCGATGAAGGCAAGGCGTTCTACGAGGCTGTGACACTACGCCCTCAGCAGGAAGTCAACTCCGAAGGCATCCCGGAACAGGCAGTCACGGGACAGCAGCCAGGACAACCTCAGCCGCAAGCAAAGCCCAAGCCAAAGGGCGTTGAAGCGCCTCAGTACCAGACGAAAGCAGAGCAAGCCGCCGCAGATGCGGAAAGCAAGAAATTTATCGCCTTCGCCAAGCGACGCGTGAAGGAAGGCAAGGAAGACGAGATCGAAGGCTATGAGTTCAAATATGTATCCCCAGAACGACAGGCGGAACTTATAAAGTCGGTCGAAGCGTCAAAGGTGATTAAGCTATTGGAGCGTGCGTTAGATGCAGTCGAAAGCTAATCTACGCGGGGCGATACTGAATACCGCCGAATATCTAAAGGCCTGGTGCGATGCTAATGACATGCCCATCCCGCCAGAGCTTGTCACGCGTCTGGATGCAGCCAAGGCACGCACGAAGTATTTACCGGATCCACACGCACACGTTAAATTGGCGGCCGAACAGCATCTGGCAACTGCACTGACAGGCTACTTTACCGGCCTGCAAGATCGTATCGCGGCTTACGCAGAGAAGCGTAAGTCATCGAAAGATATCCCGTTATCATTCTGGACCGGGGAAGATACCACGTTGCTTGCTATTCTTGGTCCGCAACTTACCCGTATGGCGTATTCAGGGATGCACATTGCAGCCGAAAAGGCTGGCATTGCCTTCGATTCCAGCATGGCGAACCAGGCCGCGGCTGATTGGGCTGCGACTTACACGGATACATTGTTGCAACAGCTAAACACTACCACGCAGGATGGGGTCGGGCCGATAGTCGAAGATTGGATAAACACAGATGGCGCGACGATGGGGGATCTATTCCAGTCTCTTATGGATACCGGTCTGATGGGGGCGGACAGAGCTTCCATGATAGCAACTACCGAGACGACTCGTGCTTTCGCACAGGGGGAGATTGCTCAGTATTCTCAGATGGGCATTACGCAGATGCGGTGGCAAACTAATAACGATGAATTGGTATGCGATATTTGCGAGCCACTTAACGGCGAAGTCAGAACTATTGGGGATGAGTTCGATGACGGCATTACCGATCCGCCGGGGCATGTAAATTGTAGATGCTGGCTGACCCCCGTTGTTTCTGAGAAGCATATCAAAGTCATGGCCGAAGGTACAGATGCGGGCGGTGGGTTCTGGATGAACCCAGATGATAAGAGTAAACTGCCGTCCCAGATAAACCCAGATCCCAAGAAGGCCGACGCAACGTGGCTGAAAGACAACAATCCGCGTGTGTCTGAATTTTTGACTGGAACCGATGAAAACAAGTCTCCCATGATTGCCTATTTGGTAGACGGTGATGCTGTGCGTACAAACGTATGGCAGGATTGGACTTCAGGCGGTAACCATGAACGCTATCCCTGGATACCAGACGGTGAATACTGGTTGGATGTTGATAACGTGAAAGAATACAAAAAGAACTTGGCGCATGAAACCGTCGAAGATTGGGACATGCGTGATAAGGGCGATGATTACTCAGACGCCCATTCATATCACGCCAACGTTACTGAATACAAGATGCGACACGGCGCAACCGAAGATGATATTCTCAAGGAATTGGGTTGGAATGCGATGTAATTGTCAAGCCTGGCAGGAAAGCTATCCACAAATAGACAAGGCGTTGAATCTGGCAAAGGCATATCAATACGAATATACGGGTTTGATATGGAAGTTTTGCCCATTTTGTGGAAAAATACTTGAACCAACCAATACGAAGATAACGCTGGTATTCGGAAACGTGCCAGAGAAAGAAAATACGATATGAAACGTATGTTTGCTTTGACTGTGTTCCTGATGGTTCTGTTTCTAGGACTTATCTGGTGCATATTTGTTTTCATTCGATGAAAGCCTGTAATGCGCCTCGGTAATAATCCATATAAGAACAACGTCGCAGTACCCCATAGGCCAGACTTATCCCTGTGTGTAGTTACGCATTATACGACCGCCCCGTATCATAAGGATCGTATGGACGTTGTGCGTTTATGTCTAGATTCGATGCTGGCGGGGGTAAAAGACCTAAGTTACGAGTTACTTGTCTGGGATAACGAAAGCACGCAGGACTTCCGGGCCATGCTGGGGAGTTACAAGCCGACCGTCTTTACCCAGTCCGTCAACATCGGGGCGCACAACGCCAGGCACGCGCTGGTTGAAATGGCCAGTGCGCCGATAATTTGTGTCACGGATGATGATGTTCTATTCTCCCCGGATTGGCTGCATTATCAACTTGAATTATTGACCGTGCTCCCGAATGTAGGATTGGTATCTGGCACTCCCCAGCATACCGCATTCAGGGCCGGGGTTCAACATACGATTGATTGGGCCATGGGTAACAAAGAGTGTAGGGTCAAGTTCGGGCATCTTGTACCGAAGGAATGGGAGAAGGATTTCTGTATATCGGTCGGTAGGGATTATAAGCGGTACACCTCTGACCCGAGGTGGCAGAAACTATTGGACTTTGAGATAGAATATCACGGCGTGTTTGCGTACGCGCATGGGCACCACATGCAGTTCCTGGCGTATCGAGATACAATTGCGCCATTCGTGAAAAGGCTACCGGTACTTCTTGACAATAAATATCTATTCAACATTCCGATTGATGACGCCGGATTGTTACAGCTTACGACGCAGCGCAGAACGGCAATTCATATCGGTAATGTGATCGATCCAAGCATTACCAGGATACATGAAGAGTGGAAAGTAAGAGCATGATCGAATTCGAGCAGGGTATGTTTGACCGGGTAAAGTTCGACTTTCGGGAAGCCGGTCCTGGAAAGGTTGCTGCGCACGTGTGGAAGCGTGGTCATACCTGCCAGTTTATAATTATCCCGTTAAATTATTTCGATAATCCTGACGTGCAATTGTGGCAGTATATCTATGACCAGGCTGTTATAAAATGGGTGCATGAAAAAGAAATATCTGTCGAAGTCTGTCCGAACTGCGGATTGCCGATGAAGGATATCCAGAGAATGTACCACGGGAGGCGATTCTGCGTGAATTGTGGCGGAGCATTGGAAGGAAAAGACCACGTTTAGCGACCTTACGAAACTGTTAAGCGCATGGGGACGGTATTGTGCTATGATGTACTTACAAGCAGAAAGCACTAGTGGACAGGCAGAGTTGATCCCACGCCGAATTAGCGCAGCACTGCAAGCACAGAAAGAAGAACCTCGCGGCCGCGGGGCTCTTTTTATTTATAGGTGTATAATACAACTATGGCAGACGATACCATATATCTAGATTATTCCAGCCTGACTGACTTCTTAGCGGAATTGCAAGCATCCCCGCAAGAAGTATTGCCATACGCAACGCAAGCGATGGATAACAGCGTAGCAGCAATCCATGACGCGGTGGCTACATATCCGCCGGAAACAGCCGCCAACGCGCCGGGGAGAATAGACTCACATGGCAAGCCGATGGGCTATTATGAGAGAGGCAAGGGCTGGTGGCGCCCGTTATTGCGTTCCACGACTGTCCTGGCGCATGGCACAATGGCAGGCGGAAAGTATGGGAAGTCTATCGGAAGAGGAATCTATCCCACTGGTGGTAAAGTACCGGACGTTGCCGGTTATAAGCTGAATGCGACTTCAGAAAGATTGGGTGCATCCTGGACCACTGACGTACAGTCATTCGACCAGGGCGGCGTGGTAGGAACTATCGGCAATAACACGAGTTACGCCGATGAAGTGCAGGGCGCGGATCAATCCGGTGTTATGGCTGCTATCGGATGGCAGACTATCAGAGATACGGTCGATGGGTTGACAGATTCCATTGTGGGTTATTTTAGCGACCAGTTTGACGCGTATCTCGCGTGGCTCGCACAGAAATAGAAATTGTGGTAGAATGAGGCCAATCAAATAGCGACGACGCACTACAGGTTTTCGGATTTCTGCACTCCATAAAACGAGTGGATATCAGACGAGATTTGTAAAGTTCTGGATTTGTTTCCAGGATTTTTCAAATCTCTTTTTTTGTTGTGTGAGGTGAAATATGCCATTCCATACAGTCAAGAAAGGCAAGCAATGGAACGTAGAGAACGCCGATACCGGCGAAGTCAAGAATGCCAATCCGTATGATAACGAGGCCGACGCCACGGCATACAGCAATGCCCTGAACGCGCATTCGAGCGATACCAAGAAAGGCGCGCTAAAAGGGATGTACGATGCGGTGGATGTTGGCATGACCGCTGATGATTACGCGGTGCAAGAGTCTTGGGACATCTGCCAAGCTTGCGCAGCCATGTCCAGTATCGCAGGTCTTATTTCTTCCGAGAAGGAAGAGCCGGACAATATATCGAAGTTGGCTGCTATCATGCGCAGCATAAATGCGTTTATATCTGGCGAGATTGACGAAATGGAATCTGCCGGCACACAACCGGAAGAGGCTGAAGTAGAGACAATGAAGAAAGTCCCCGCCAAAGTTCGTACAACTGAACCGACGCTTGATTTATCCTATGTAAAATCTCTTGGAATTGTTATTCCAGAGAAGTTTGTGTCTGCTAAATTTGTCGGAAGAAACGAGATTAAGCACTACGCTTTTTTATGGGGTAGTCCTGACAAGACCGACTTGGAGGCAGAGTATTTTACCAAATCAACCGACTTCTTCGATAGTTCTATGGGTAAGTCTCCCCGCCCGCTTTCATGGGATCACGGGCAAGATTCAAAGTTTAATAAACTTGTCCCCAGTCCAGTCATAGGCAAGACCGTTGACTTTGGGGATGATGAATGGGGGCGCTGGGCCGTGTCTGTACTTGATACCGACCAGACCTATCGCAAGTTTGTAGACAGGTTTATTGAAGAAGAAGTATTGGGCTATTCTAGTGATAGCGCACCCCAATACATTTTGAGGGAACCGCGGGGCAAGGGAGTTTGGCTGAAACGATGGCCGTGGTTTGGTGGCGCACTTACGCCCGCGCCGTGTGAACCACAGATGAAACAACGAAGCCCCGAATTTCTAAAGTCGCTTGGGTTCGTCATCCCGGATGCTTCTGTCGAACAGGAGCGGGAATTGCTGGACCTGGAAGCGATGCGTATTCGATATTCAATTTAATTTACAAGGAGATAAACCATGAGCGATAAACTCAAATCTGCTCTGAAGGCGAAAGTCGAAGCCTACGATGCTCTGAAAAAGGAAATTGGCGACGGCGTAGCAACCAAAGAGCAACTAACCAGCCTCAAGTCACTTGTAGGCGAAATGCAGCCCATCCGTGAGCAAATTGATGCGGAAGACGTTGCAGAAATGCAGAAAAGCTGGGGCGAGAAGTCCCAAGGATCGACCGTTGCACAGACCTTCAGCCGTGTCGCCATTCCGGGTGAGGGCGATATGCCCGGCGTTTCTTCCCACAATGATCCCGACATGAAAGACTATGGCGAGATGTACGCCCTGGACGGCGTGGGCGAAGCCAAGTTAAGCATCCTGAAGTCCGGCTTCTACAAAGACTCCATGAATGCCTATCTGCGCTCCCGCAATGATAGCCAGTTCCAAGATCGTATGTCCGTCATTTCCCACAGCGCCAAGCATGTTGAGTTCCTGAACGCCAATGCTTCCAAAGGCAGCGCCATGAAGGTCATGAACGAAGGCCTTGATACTGCTGGCGGCTTCTGGGTACCCCCCGACATCCGCAGCGAACTTGTCAAAAAGATCGCAACCATTACCGCCATTCGCCCGAATGCCTCTGCTTATACCACCGGCTCCGACCGGATGATCTTCCCGAAAGTCACGTACACCGCTGATGATAAGTACACCACCGGCGCACGGCTGACCTGGACTGGATCTGAAGCACAGACCTCCGATTTGTCTGAAACAACCAACCCGGTTGCTGGGCAGATTCAGATCCCTGTCAACTTGGCCCGCTTGGGAATCATCTTACAGCGTGACCAACTGGAAGACAACTCTTTTGACCTGCTCGGCTACATCAGCGAGATCGGCGCAGAAACCTACGCTCTGGGCGAAGATGACGCTTTCCTGAACGGTACTGGCGATGGACAACCTCAGGGTATGCTCTATCACCCGACCTTTGGCATTGCCAATGGTTCCACTGGAACTGTAGCCGGAAACGTTTATGCTGGTGGATATGTCATCAGTGGCGACTCCGACAACATGACCTGGGAAGGTGATTCGTTTGATGAACCGACCAAGGGTATTCTTGGACTCGAAGGCGCTCTGCCCCCGCAGTACGAGAATGCAGCCAAGTTCTACGGCGCGAAATCCGTCTATACCGCCATTCGTGGATTGGTAGACGGCGAGCATCGTCCTCTCTGGCAACAGACTGACGCCGGCTGGGGTGCGAACTTCGTTCGTGGCCTGCCGCCTACGCTGTTAGGCTACCCGGTCGTGAAAGATCAATTCATGCCTGCTATTGCAACCAGTGCTCTTCCGCTGCTCTTTGGCGATATGAAGGGTTACTACATTGCTGACCGCATCGGCCTCTCGGTAGAAGTATTCCGTGAGACACTTGCAGCCCGTGACCAGGTACTCGTCTACATGCGCAAGCGTGTTGGTGGGCAGTTGGTTCACTACTGGCGGATGAAGGCTTTGAAGATCGCAGCCAGCTAACCAGGCAGAATCTAAAAGAAAAGGAGATATACCATGCAAGAGATTTTTCCCATCCTGATTGACTCCACCGCTGTATTAAGTGGTGCCTCCGCCGAAACAAACCTGGACTATTACTTTGTAACTCCGGGTCGGCGCACCCTGAAAGCTACCCTGGTTGCAACGGCTATTGCCGCCACCAACACGGATACCTGGACGGTTGTATATAAACTACAGCAATCCACTACCACGGTTGATAGCGACTTTGTTGACATCACCAACGCTGCATTTACGTCCCAATCCGATTCGGATGCGGCTCAGGTCCAGGAAGTCAACTTTGCCATGTCCGCCGGGTATCCTTATATCCGCGGCTACAACGTACTGACCGGTGCGGGTGTCGTACCAGTTTGTGAGTTGTTCGTAGTCAAGCGCGAAAGTTAATCATACAGAAAGAGAGGGCGGGGAGAAATTCCCGCCCTCCCGAAGATGAAACATACTGCCATAATCGTTGGAACCAATACCATCACCCGCCACTTGATCCCGTGGGAGCGTAACGACGCAGATTACTTTATCTTCAACGAGTGCGGAAGCCTGCGGGACGAACATCCGGATTATTGGGCAAAGCGTTGTGATGCGGTTATACAGATGCACGCGCCGTTCATCTGGCGCAATACAAAGAACTTGAACCACGTCGGGCACTATGCCTGGTTACAGAAACCGCATGATTACCCGATATATATGCAAGAAGTTTACAAGGATGTTCCGGCATCTGTGAAATATCCAAGAGATGAAATTATCTCAAAACTTTTACCGGTATTGCAGAACGAAAAGGGCGAACAGGTCAGTAACTTTACCAGTACCGTAGCGTATGCCATTGCCCTGGCACTTTATCAAGGCTACAAGAGTATTGAGTTATATGGTATCGAGGCGAACAGCGATACGGAATATGGACGCCAGAAGCCGGGCATATTGTTCTGGATCGGAGTCGCCTCCGGGCTAAAAGTGCCTGTGCTGACACAATCTAAATCTTTGCTACTCGCAGAAAGGCCTTATGGTTACACAGGTGAGATTATGATACAACGGCAAGAATTTGAGAACAGTTTCAAGGCTTATCAACAGATGGTCAAACAGGCTGAGGCCTCTATGATGGAATCGACTGGTAAGGTCAAGACCCTGTTCGAACAATTCTGTCAAACCAAGAGTCAAGACGAAGCCAATCGTATTGGCAAGGAAATGGTCGATGCAATGGCAGACAATCAGGATAAGATTTATGCCTATGGTGAACTGGCTGGAAAGATGATGGAAAACAGACGTTATATTTCTGAGTGCGATGCTCTTATAAAAGCCGCTGGCGGTGAGAAAGCCTTGATAGCGTTGCAACAGACGGGAGCGCAGGCATGACGTGCCAGGTCAATGTCGCGACCGTTGTTGGAACTATAACTGGAAGCGGGAACGCCAAAGTTATCGTTACTTCCGCGCTTCTATCCAGCAGTCCCAAGTCGTTCTCCGTGGCTGTGCTTATCACGAACACACCCGCGCAGGTCGCACAGGATATTAGATATGCCCTGGCTACCGATACGGACGTTTCGGCTTTGTTTGTGGTAGGCGGAAGTGGCGCAAACGTGCAGCTTACTAGCCGCATTGACGCTGCCAACGATACGACGCTGAACATTGACATTGATAACGATACCTGTACCGGATTGACTGACGAACCGACCAGCACAACCACTGTACAAGGCGTGGCAGTCATTACCAACGGATATGTGACGCTTGCACAGATGAAGGCCTATGGACTTCCAAAGGCATTAAATAACATTGCGGACGACGCGGTGATAAATTTACTAATTGAATCGGCTTCTCGTGAAGCAGAACACGTTATGCGCAGGACTTTTTATGTCACTGCCGGCATACATTACTTCGATACGCCGCTGGCTAACCAGACTCCGCCCATTGGTAACTATCTGACCTCGCCAACCAACCCGCAAGATGTGATCATGTTCGACGACGACTTACAGACTTTGACAAGCATTACCAACGGCGATGGAACTGTGCTAGACCCGTCATTTTATATCTTATTGCCCTACATCGGCGCGCCGTACTACGCAGTAAAGATTAGACCTACCGCTGGAGTTATGTGGAATACAGACCTTGGGGATCCGTTGGGTGCTATTCAAATATCAGGAAATTGGGGCGCAGCTACTGCCCCCGATGCGGACTTACAAGAGGCTGTAATGATGTGTGTCAAGAACGCCTACAACCGGCGCTATGGCGATAACACGACCGGTAAGAGCATCGTTACCGCGGGTGGAGTCATTGTGACCCCTGAAGACATTCCTGACAAGGCAATGGAGACATTCCTTGGCCATCGAAGGGTGAGTTTCGGATGAGCGCAGTTGACCTTGATGCCGCTATCAGCCAATTGGTCGTCTTGGTGCCAAACTTCGATACTACTTTGGGTGCGCTCGTTATGAGTATGCGTGATATGAATAACGTCCCGCCTGAGTTGTCCGAAGTCGATTATCCGTGTCTATTCCCGGACCCGGATGGTAATTTCTGGAAAGAGACCGACACGACTCCGGGAGTCTTTGATAACGCGACCGGGCGTGAACTCAGCTCGTTTAGTCTGAATTACCGCATGGCGCTGGCTCCCTTAGGGTCTGTACGTGGCCCGTGGGAACTGTACGGCAATGCGATTAACCTGACGATTGCATTGAAAGAGTCGGTGCGCGGGATCGACCTGCCCATGACTAAGATTTCAGGTATCACCGTTTCAGGAGTTAAGACCCTGGCGGATGCTTCTAATAATAAGTTTTATGGCTGTACTGTTGCCATTTCAGCACAGGAATATATCAGAGAATTGGAGTAACGCTATGGATATGATGTGCCCGATCTGTAATAACATTATCACCCTCGAAGTAAACCCTGAGGATAATTCCCGCCTGATTGGGAAGTGTGGACACTTTCCTGGCGGATTTCCAAAGGAAGTTATCGACATTCCCAACCCGGATTATATAGAGCCGGTAAAACACGTTAGGAAAAGTAAAGGAGAAACAGCATGACAACTTCATCCAAAGGTTTCAAAATTGGGTTTCGTAATCTTCAGTTCTTCGCACTGAACGCTTACCAAACTCCACTAGGCACAAGCGCCATCGTCCCTTATGAGGGCTTGACCCACACTGCCGCGCGTGCATTGACGCTGACCATTCCCCAACCAAGGGCCATTGACCAGCAAGGCGATGACCGGGTAGAGGCGCTGGACTTTCTGCCGCCCTCGACTTCCATGACGGCGGAAATTCATGTCGGACTTTCCGATATGGATATTATTGCCCTGTTGACCGGAACCGAGAAGGCCACCGTTGGAACGTCCAATTATGTACCTCTGGCGACTGACCAGCAAGGCTTGGAACCGTTCGTCGGTATCTTGGCATATAGCCAGTCATTGAACTTCCCGCTGGGCAACCGGACGTGGGATTGGTACTTCTTCCCCTATGCCCGCGCGATTTATGCCGCCTCCAGCCTGGCCGAGACACCGCAGGACGTGATCTTCCGCGTGGCTCCTCAATATACCAGCCTGTTACCGTGGGGCGCCGCCTTGGCATCTGCTACGAACGGCGCGTTGACCATGCAAGGTATTCAGGGCATCAGCGAAGGACGCCCGCACTTGGCTACGTGGTTGGCTGATGGAACGGCTACTACATTTAGCTTTGCAACCGCTCACCCGGCCTATGCAACTGGTAGTATTGCTGTGTTCGTCAACGAAGTGTTGGACGCGACTGCATCCAAGACTGTTACGGGCGTAACCCCGACCTCCAAGCCGGCTAACCTCGACCGCGTTGAGGTGTTTTACGAAGAGTGATCTTCAGAAAGATTGGAACTGATGAAACATTTCTCCTATGACGATGGTGTATACCGGGCGGAAATAGACATCCGCCCGGCTACCACCGGCGATGGAATACAGCGCGGGCTACTTACTTATGACCTGCCGAAAGATGATAAGCTACCCTTCCGGGCACGCACGCTATTTGCGAATATCGGTGTTGTTTCCACCATCGAAGCACTTGAGAAGGATGGGCAACCGGTTAAACTTACCGCCGAATCACTGCTCGACCTGCCTGACGCACTGACAGTGTTGTGGGAAATGAACGTGATGGATATCAACCCACAATGGCGCTATGGGCTCACTAGTGACCAACTGGAGTCTATCGAAAAAAAAGCACAGGCGCCTTCCGTTGGCTCGCCGGATTCTATCGCACCATCAACGAAGGCGCGCAGCCCGAAAGCGTAGAAGATTTACCTATCCTGGACTATCCGGGCGAACTCGAGCCGGAGGTCCCGGAAAGCAAGTCAGAGACACAGAGAGTACAACGCCTCAGCCATCCTATCCGGGACGTGAAACATCTTTTATCGGTACTGGAAACGTGGGAATGGAAAATATCCATCCGGCAGGCGCTAGAAGACCCTGAGGCGTGGCAGGATGATATTATTCTGCTAAAAGGATTAGGCGAACGCTACAAACGTATTCGTGGCGACCAGGATGGATCGAATGGCTGATGAGACGAAATCCCTTGAAATTCTATTAAGTTACGGATTGGACGCTTCGTCCATTCAAGCTACCACCGCGGGAGTGAACTCAACCACGGCGGCCCTGGCAGCGCAGCAACAGCAACTCCGTTCTAATAGAATGGAGCTCAGGGAATTAGGCCAGGTGTTCACGGTAATCGGGCTTGCTGGCGCGGCTATCTATGTTCCTTCTATCGCCGCAAGTCAAGCCTATCTAAAAGCCGCCGGTAATAACGAAGCCCTTTCCAGAGCAT
>Ga0182027_10006155_pt1 | contig 18056 bp, 16 predicted proteins | sample 712E1DmetaG_FD_121300 | JGI IMG/M metagenome (GOLD analysis project Ga0182027, IMG submission 121300) | Permafrost microbial communities from Stordalen Mire, Sweden - 712E1D metaG (Illumina Assembly) | ecosystem: Environmental > Terrestrial > Soil > Wetlands > Permafrost | place: Sweden... | reverse complement strand
TTGCCGTCGCGGACGACTTGTTCCTTCACCTTGAGTATGCGTTTGCGTTCGAGCATGACGGCAAGGATATAACCGGCGGGCGCATAACGCGGATCGTTTTGCTCGATTAATTTTCGCAGCAATGTCTCGGCGGTTTCCTTTTGAATGGGATCGGACACCACCGGCGCTTCGTAAATACCCTGCCAGTGCGAGATGAAGCCAGTGCGATTGCGCGTGTCACCGGTGTTTTGCTTTTGCCAGCAAGGCTCGCAGACATCCGAGCGCCGCAAGTCCGGCGGCACATCAAACAGCAACGTGTGATAGACCTGTTTGTCGTCAAACGGCTGGCTGCACGTCTGACACGCCGATGCGCGGGATTGAATGTTCCAATTGTCCATGGACACGGGGATTTAAACACGAAGGACCGCGCCTGTCACGCCGAAGCAGGCGAAGACGAAAATGAACACGAAGAAATTTTTCACGGTCAATTCGTTTTTTCAGGAAGGACAAAAAGGTCACCAAAGAAATAATTGTATTTGTCCGGCGAGAAAGACACGACACCGTTGTCCGGATAGAAGGTCAATTCCCCGAAATAGATCCTGTTGTCGACCGAGTACAAATCCACACGGATGAAGGGGAATCCCCCGGACAGCCTTGTGGCGATGTCAAACATTTCATCGAAATTACCTGGCTTGGTCAGATTCAATCCTGCGGCTGGCCGGCCTTTGTAAACGGGGATCCTGTTCCATTGCATGTCATATCCATCGTACTTGACGCCTTCCGGACTAAACCGACCGCAACAGACGAACACGACCTCGGGTTTGCCACCGTAACAATAAAATTTGTAATCAATCAGTTCACCACGCTCCTCATTCTCGATGTATTTTTCATAGATGATTTTTGGCCTGATGTCCTTGTACGCCCACTCCCTTCCCATGTCATAATAGTTTCCCCCCAACCACCCTTTCAGCGTCAAGCGGCACCTTTCCAAGTCCAATTCCCTTTTGTTTTTGCAGATGATATTCATCCCGCTGCCATGGGTGGCTTTCAATACAAACGTGTCGGGCAGTGTTTCAAAATTTATCTCTTCTGCACATTCATACACCCCGTACAATTCATTCAGGATATGGCCGAGTTTTTTTTGGGTCACATACTGTCTGACGTTATATTTGTCCGCCAACCTGGTCATGACCGGTTTCCGATAGTACAATTTGTACCACTGAATCTTTTCATCGAAAGTCCTGGGTTTAACCAGATTGGGGAAATGTCCGTAAACCGACCGATACTGCCATTCGACAAACCTCCGATCGGACACGAAATTCTTCACGCAATACCTTTTAAGCGTTGAAAACATTTTTAAATGCGGTCGCCTCACTGTGTCCGGCCAAACTTTTTCTCCAGTTCGCGGTAATTCATTTCAATCAGTGTCGGGCGACCATGTGGACAGGTGTAAGGCATTGCGCAATGGCGCAAGTCTTCGATGAGATTTTCCAGTTCCGGTCCGGCGAGCGGGTCGTTCGCCTTCACCGCGTGGCGACAGACGGTCTTGGCAATCGTGTGCTCGCCGAGGCGTGCCAGATTCACCTCGCGTCCCGCCGCCTTCAACTCGTCCACGAGATCGAACACAAATTGGCGTGAGTCGGTGACCTTGACGAATGGCGGCAGTGCATCGAGCAAAAATGTGCGCTCGCCAAATTCGCTCAATCCGATGCCGAGCCTTGTCAGGACGACCAGTTGTTCGCGCAAAAAGTTCGCATCGCGCGCAGGCAACTCGATGGTCTCCGGCAATAGCAATTTTTGCGACGGCGCGGAATTGTTTTGCTCAATGCGATTCAACATTTGCTCGAATAAAATCCGCTCGTGCGCGGCGTGCTGGTCGAGCAACACAAGCCCGCGATCGGATTCGAGTAAAACGTACAGTCTGCCGATGACGCCGACCAAACGCAGAGGGACATTCAACAGCGGAACGGAAGAAGATGGGAAACTGTCCGCAGATTTCGCCGATGGTGCAGATTGGGGAATTCGCCCACCTTCGCTTTGCTTCGGCGCGGCAAGGATTGCGGATTCTGTTGGGGTACCCGTCTCCGCTTCGCTTCGCCGAGGCAAGAAACCCGTGCTTAAGGGCGGCTGTTCAATTGCAGGTTTTGGCGATTCGACAATCAGAGAAGGCTTTGCTTTTTGTGGAAACGTCGGCAGGGACGGGGTGAAAAGTTCCGGCGCAAGCCTGGTTTCGGCCTTTGCTTCACTTTGTGTCTTTGTGGTTAAACTCTGTTTTGGTTTTTCCGGTTCGGCGTGAAAGGCCAGCAACGTTTCCCGGACCGCCTGTGCGGCGAGTTTGCGGATTTCAAATTCGCGATGAAATTTCACCTCGCGTTTGGCCGGATGAATGTTCACGTCCACGGCGGCGGGATCGATTTCGAGGAACAGACAGCAGACCGGGTAACGGCCTTTCATCAACGACGTGTGATAACCCTCAAGCAGCGCGTAGTTGAGTCCGCGGTTTTCAATGGGCCGGCGGTTGACAAACAAATGCTGGCTCTCGCGCGTTGCGCGCGAAACACCGGGTGCGCCAATAAATCCCCAAACATGGATTTCAGACTTCAGACTTTGGACTTTGGACTCTTCAGCTTGGGCCGTTTCAAAAATGTCACTTTCCTCCGGCACAGCACCTTCTTCAAGCGGCGCGGAAAAATTCACCGGCAAAAGTTTTTCGTCGCCGAGCAATGAACGCAGCCGCTCGCGCAGCGCCTTGAGGCGGCTGGAAGTGGCCGAGCCGGACTTTTGCGCGGGCAATTGCCAGATGAGCCGGTCGTCTTTCTGGAATGTGAACGCGACTTCGGGAAACGCCAGCGCGGCAAGCGTGAGATAATGCTGAATGTGCGCTGCCTCGGTTTCTTCCGTGCGCATGAATTTCCGTCGCGCAGGCAGGTTAAAAAAGAGTTGCCGGACTTCAACGCTCGTGCCGGTGGCGGAACCGGCGGCTTTGACCTCGGAAATTTTTCCGCCGTTGACGATGATTTGTGTGCCTTCAGGCGAACTGCTATCGCGCTCACGCGTCGTCAGCGTGAAGCGGCTGACGCTGGCGATGCTGGGCAGCGCTTCACCGCGGAAACCCATCGTGGCAATGGCCGCCAAATCCTCGGCGAGGCGAATTTTACTGGTGGCATGGCGTTCGAGGCAGAGCAGAGCGTCGTCGCGGCTCATGCCAGTGCCATCGTCGGTCACGCGGACAAGGCTGCGTCCGCCGGCCTGGATTTCGACGGTGACGCGCGCCGCCCCGGCGTCGAGGGCATTTTCGACGAGTTCCTTGACGACGCTGGCCGGACGTTCAATCACTTCACCGGCGGCGATTTGATTGGCAACCTGTTCGGATAAAAGGCGGATGCGGTTCATCGGGAACGTCGGGAGAATAAAGCATGGCGGCTGGTGTTAGTCACAGGCGCACTTTAAGAAAAATGTGGACGGCGTAAAGCCAAGAGATGCGAAAAGAGACGTGAAAATGGCGGTTTGGGAATGGCGATTGGGGTTGTGAAGGATAACTTATTGACAAAGAGTTGCAGAAAAGTAACATTAAGGTATTCGGGTGGCAGCACGTTTCTTCAGCGGGGTTCCCCACCCCCACCTCCTTGGCGGCTGCTGCCCGAATGCTTGTAAATGGCTTGACCCTTCCGAAGGCATTTTCTAGCTTCACTGTCCCCTTTGTGGGGGTGTAGCTCAATTGGTTAGAGCGCTGCCCTGTCACGGCAGAGGTTACGGGTTCGAGCCCCGCCACTCCCGCCATTCCCTGCGTTGTAATGAACATGCGCGGGTGAATTGTGCAAAACAGGGTTTGCCTTGATTTACCTTTAACTGGTTTGAATTGGCTTTAGATAAGCCGCTTACAAACGCGCGGACATTTCAACTGCACATTTCGTTTCCGGCGAGCCAATTCCACTTGTGCAATTTGCATGTCCGAACGGAACGCCAATGCTCTCAATGGCCTGATTCAGTTCGGACACGTTACGATGGAAAATGCACAAGTGTGAAATAGGGGTGTGACGTGTGATGCTGGAAAATGGGAAAACAGACCGGTTTCAACCTCTTTGCAAATCCGATACAAACGGCTTTTCCATGCCTTGCAAGGCCAGTGCAGCGGCTTTTCCGGGCGTGATTTTGCCGCGTTACGATTCTTTGGAGAACCTATTTCTGGTTGTGCGGCGATGAAATAGGCTCGATTTTCAACTTGGGCGGCTTTTCCGGGTGCGGCTGTCCATTCATGTCTGCGGCCAGGCAATCGAGGAACCATTGAAGTTGGTTGTAAATTTCAGGGTTAGTGAATTCCTGCTCATTATATCCGCCGTAACCCGGAGTCAAAAGCGCTGCTGCTGCGATGACTCGCGTCTGATTATCATTCTCGATCAACGTGAAACGCATCCGTGTTTTTGGCACCCGCCCGTCTGTGGTGGTAAACCAGAATTGCGCGCCCGCGCTGGCATCGCCATCAGCGGTGAGAATGTAATCGGTGTCCTGCACCGGCATGAAATGCAAATTGACAACTGCCGTGACCAGCGCGGCCTTCACCTTGGCTTTTGGCGCGGCGATAGTGACCTCATTCCGCCCACTCGGTGTGCCTTGGCGCGGGGTATAGCAACCCGTCAACAAGACGGTTGCAGCGGCGATGCAAAGGAGTTTCAGGCTCATGGTTTTTCTCTGATTTTTGCCAATAGCGGGCGCGAACATTTCAGAGTTCATTTGGAATTTTTTCTACGGATTGAATCTAGCTGTTCAGCCTCAATTTTTGCGACTCCAATTGCGTCTTTTGCATTTTTCAATCCAACTTGTGCCTGCTTCAATTTATCTTCTGCATCTTTGATCGCAATCTCGGCCGCTGCCAAATCCCCCCTCAAATCAATGAGCATCGTTGATACATTTCCGGCTCGATTTCCAAGTGTAACCTGTGCGGAAAGAGGGTTGGTTCCGAGCAGTTCTTGAACCGAAATACCAAAGTAATTTGCTAACTCAAACAGGATTTCCGCACGCGGGACCCGCCCTTTTAAATAATTAGAAATTGCTGATTGCGCGATGCCCAAATCGTTCGACAGCATTTCCTGTGTCGCCCCAAATTTTTCCATCAAATTCCCCAGGTTCTGGGCGAATATCTTTTTTGTGATTTTCTCTTGCATTTATATCTCAACTGTGTTTATTTAAGGACATGGTGACGCGTCACGTAAGTTTTTGCGAGCAAAAACCGGCGTTTAATCAAACGCAGGCGGCCAAAATTCTCAAAATTTCCAGAGAACATTTGAACCGCTGCATCAACGGTCGTCGCTCGTCAAAACGTCTCATGTGCCGTTACCGTGAACTCATTAACCCCGAAACAAAAAACCGTAGCACTCGAAAGAAAAATTATGAAAAAAAGGGTCCCGCAAATAGCAAAGAAACCGCGTCCAGCGCGTAAAAATCAACCTTCCACACACTGGAACAATCGCAGCCTGGCCGAATTCTTTGCCAGGGTATTTTATGCAAACCGTGCGCCTCTATGTAGGCTCATGGATGGCTTGTCGCTCGATGGGATAGCTGGAAAAGTAAGAGCCGCTGCACTTTCTGAAGCGCTCATAAAGTCAGAGGCTCTTTTGGAATCTATCGGCGGCGAGATTGATACCCGTACAACTCCGGCGGAAAGGGCGTTTCTCCTTCATGGCCAACGGATGCAACCGGCACAAGTCGGTTGAAGTTCAAAAAAGATTAACCAAATCAACCCCAAAACATATAGCACTATGAAAACAAAAGCCCCGAAAACATTAGCGAAAAGCGAACGTCCTGTATTTGATCCAGTCACCAAGCATCTCTCGCATGAGGCATTGAAAGGAACGATTGGCGGCAAAGTCGAATCGTTCCAGTTTGGCAGAGATGATATCTGGTTCCAACTGGTTGCATCAGTGAACGACCTTCAAGTTTTCCGCGACGAACGGGACAACTATTACATTGATGAGGATGTTGGCATTGATGCCCATGAGTTTTCCCGCAAGGGAAACAAGACTGGCGAATATCTGGTTATACGTCAACGACGGCCCGTAACTCGCCTTAAGGCGTTTTGTGAGCTGTTGAGCTCCGCGACACCGCCCGAAATGCGGGATTTGTTTTCAGGACTTCGCTGCAAAATAATTTAAAAATGATTTCAAAGTTACAGCCAGACGTAGCGCCGAAATGTAGCGATTCAAGGGTCGCGGTTGACTTTTGGAAATCAGCGGTTGCGGCGCTGCCGAAATCCAATTTGGCGACCGAAGGGTTTTGGGTTTTGCTGCTGGACGGTGAGCGCCGACTTATCGGCGCGCATCGGGTTTCTTCAAAGGCATTTGGGGACGCGCAAAGGTTTACCGCTGAATTATTTACGTCCGATTATCTGCGCGGCGTGCCGGAATTTTTACTGGTTCACAATCGGCCCGGAATTCCACCGAAAGCAGGCACAGATGACATTGGGCGCGTCCGCGCTGTCATCCTTACAGGGCGCGCTAAAAAGACCGAATTGCTCGACTGTCTTATCGTCGGCGAGCCGGATGGGGGGAAATTTTGGACTGGCGTTTTTTCTTTTCATCGGCTTCGCGGATTTTCCGCGCCGGAACCGTTCACACGGCCACGCAAAAGAACCGGAACGAAAGTCAAGGAGGCGACGCCATGAAAGCTGAAAAATTATTTTTCCCTTCAAGCGTTCTCGCGCAGGTCCTGGACGTGGACAAATCCACAGTTCGTCGCCGGGCGGAACGCGAGAATTTGCCGCATCGGCGGCAGGGGAATCGCGATGAATTTTGTCCGCCGCGCGCGGTTTGTCGGCGCTGCAAGGGATTGTCCCCTGCGTCGCCAATTTTTGATCAAGCGCGTGCGATGCGCGAACTGCACCGCTGCGCCGCCGTGCTTGGATTTTTATTGGAATTGGAGCGCAACCCTCGACGCGGGATTGAGCGCGCGCTGAAACGAACGTCCAGCAATTTTCGTCATCTAATGCGATTCACTCCGATGTCTTTGCGTCGATGGGTCACGGCAGTTAAGCGCCGTGGACTGGCCGGGCTGATGGAGCGAAAGGTGGGCGTTGTCGGTTGCAAATCGGCACGCTTGGAAAGGATTTTGGCGGGAAAGAAAATTCAAAAAGGGGAGGGGAAATCGTGAGCAAAACCACGCATTACTTAAACACCCCACGGCCATCAATTAACGTGGCAGCCGCCGAGCATTTTGATCAGAAATTTTTCGACACACTGGCCAAGCTCGGCCTGAACGTTGTTTTGGTGTCATTCAAAGCCGGCCTTGACTCGCCGATTTGGGATCATCCTGGAATTGAGGAAAATTTGTTGCGAGAGTTGAAGTCCGTTCACGCCGGTCAATTTGATTCGAGTGCTTACGATGAAGGCGTGATAACTCACTTTTTCCACGTCAGTGATCTAGCCAAGGCCATGCAACAGTTAAAGGCCAGTCTTGAAGCGCGCGGGCTTTTGAAAATCACAACAATTTTACACGCAGAAACGCCGCAGGAATTGCGGCAGTGGTATCCGCCGACGGCGGATTTACTCAAAAAAGAATGAAAAATTTATCGCCCAGCACACAAAAGCAGCAGGTGAAGCCAACGCCGCGCGGCGGGCTTCTTTTTGCAATGCCGCGCATGTGCTGGGCAGTTTGGCAATCAATAAAAGCGGGAACCATTGGCTACGCCGGCACTCCGGCCATTGGCTCCATCGGGGTGCCGTTATTGCTGCTCAAAACATTTCGGCGCATGTGCGTCGCGATGCTCAATCGTTGGCATGAGCAGCCGACAAACAAACAATTAACTGAAGAAAAAAGTATGAAAAAATTCATTAAAAAATATCGGCATCTGACTGCGCTTTTCGCGGTGGTGATGCTTGCAATTGCACTCGTCTATCTCGGCGCACCGGTCGCGTCGGCAATCCTCATCCTTGGTTTATGGCAACTTTCACAGTTCGCCATGAGCAAACAGCGCGCCGTGTGTTACCTGGCGGGGTTGACGCCAGATCAGGTTGACGAATTCAGCGATATACTTCGCATGGCTGCCGCTGAGTTTCCGGCGCTGAAGGCGCTCCCCGAAAAAATGAGGATACTCGAACGATCCAACGATGAATTGCGCAATGATGTTCGGAAAATGCGCAAGGCCAGTATAGGCGGCTCACCCTCCGGCGTGCGTTGGATCGGTAACACGCCGTTTGTTACCGATGATTGCGCCAGCGCGCTCACGTCCATTTTTGTTTTGGATGCAAGCCGCATTAAGGGCGGTCTTGAAACGATGTTACCGGATGAAAGCGCCAGGCAACGGATTCTTGCCTATGCGAGCAACAATCTCGGCATCCAACAAAGAGCCGCATTGACGACCACGGAAATTCCCGTGCCCACCGTCTATGTGCCGCAGATCGTCGAATTGGTATTTGCCTACGGTCAGGCCAGAAAATTCGCCACGGTATTTCCGCTCGGCGCAGGCACAGTCAAGCTGCCGCGATTGAAAGCCGGTGAAGATGATTTCGGCTTCTTGGGCGTCGGCACAGCCGGCATGAGCCAGTCTGTTACCGAACGCAAGGTGGCGGCTGAACTCATTACGTTCACGGCCAACAAGGCAGGCGGCCTGATTCGAATCCCAACGGAACTTGAAGAGGACACCTTCATTCCAATTGGCCAGTTCCTCGCCCGTTACATCGCTCGTCAGCTCGCGAAGTTGGAAGACAAAACCATGTTCCTCGGTGACGGCTCGGCCAGCTATGCGAACATCACCGGAGTTGGTCCCTATTGTGTCGCCAATCCGACGTATTTGCAGCAACTCGGTTCCGGTAAAACGAAGCCGACGGACGCGACGATCAATGACTTCCGCGCGCTGCGTGGAAAGGTCAATCCGGCGGTGCTGTTCAATATGGCCGCCAACGGCAACACGGCAGCCGCTTATTACATGAGCCCGTCAATGGAAGCGTTGCTTGTCACGTTCAATACCATTGGCCAGCCGCTGATCTATCGTCCGCAAAACGGCGTCCAGCCGGCCACGCTGGACGGTTTCCCGATCCATTGGATCGGCGTCAGCCAGCCATACGCGACCACTGCCGCGCCTTCGACGTTTTTGGCGTTCTTTGGCGACCTTGGCTACTGGTACCTCGGCGAACGTGGACTGATACGCCTGGAAATCAGTCGTGACGTGTTCTTTGCGACGGACGAACTCGCAATGCGCGCGTTGGAACGTATTGACGTTGAAGCGATGGCGATTGACGCCATGACCGCGCTGGAAACAGCGGCAGCCTAAACAGTTGAAGGTTGAGGGTTGAGAGTTGAAAGACTCCTGACCCTCACTTTCAAAAACCAAACTGAAACTTTAACGAAAGAGTGAATATGAGAAAAAGTTTAACAATCATCGGAGTCGCAATTTTGTCCACCATCGCAGTGCTGGCGGCTTTGCCGACTTTCAAAACAACCAGTGCATCCGGTACAACGTCAGCAGTCGCTTATTTTGTCGCTGACCCGAATAGTCAAATCCGTGTGGTGTCAGCAAACCTCACATCGGATTTGGCCACGAGCACATTGGCATTACGCACCGGTGCGGGTGCTTACTACCAAACCATCACCAACGCGGCGTCGAGTTCCATCACGAACGGCATCAGTTCGACGAATGGTCTGGTGCCGAGCAGCGTCATGGTATTGCAACACGCAGGAGCGTGTTATTCCTCAACGCTGTCGTTATGGACAACCAACGCAGCCGGCGCGCCAGTGATTGTGCTGGCATCAGGCGGTTGGGGTGTGAATGCGTCAGTCGGTGATGACATTTATCAAATGTCAGCCGCTACCACCGTGGGAGTGGGTGCAGTGACGAACCAATGGCAAAACGGCGACGCCCTTTACGTGGGCAATTACGGCCGGCCAGTCATGGCTACTTTGACCGGAACAGGAGCCTGTTCCATCAACGTCCTGTCTGCGCATTACGACAGTGTGGGTCAGTAAAGAAAATCGGATTGTGAAAATAAATCACGCGAGAATGAGTGGAGATGCGCAAGAGCAGCCACGCATTCTCGCGTTTAATCAACCTGGTCAAACGAAAGGTAAGATTCCATGAAAGTCACTGATGAAGATCGCGCCGCTGGCTTCAAAGACATTCGCATTTCCATGCTGGACGGGAAACTCGCAATCGTGCGCGTGAACAAACCATCACCGGAAAAGCTGGCTGAATTGGCGGCGCAAAAAATGACGCCGCAAGTGGTTTGTGAATTCATCGGCGAAGTGATCAAGCGCGATGCCAATTTCGTTTTGAAGATTGATCCCCGGAGTTTCAATGAAATTTTTCTTACGGCAAGTTGTTTGATCGGCGCGGAAAATTTGGCTCGAAATGCGATGAAGGAAGTCGGACAAAAATTGCAAAAAGAGGCGGAATCGGGTTATGGCTCTTGAAGACACAGTAGCCAAATACACGGTGCAGATCGTGCAGGAAGGCAGCACGGCAACCGCCGTGAATGAATTCAACAACCTGCGCTCCGCTGCGCAGGCTGCGGCCGGTGGCACCACCACGCTCACCAGCGGCATGAGCGAGATGAGATCAGGTTCAGTGTTGTTGCAAAGCTCTCTTCGCGAGGTTTCCGGCGCGGCTATTTTGCTTGGTGGAACGCATTTCCCGCAGCTCGGCGCAGCGGCAATGGAAGTGCGCGCAAGCTTCACGCTGATGCGCTCTGCGGTGCTTTTGACCGGCGCTTCAATGGAAGTGATGATTCCCATTATCGGTGCAATTGCGGTCGTTGTTGGTAGTGGAATCGGCATTTGGTCTCAATACAGCAGCGAACTTGCCGAGGCGAAAAATAAAGCAGTCGAGTTGGCGGAAGGTTTGGAAAAGCTGCCGGAAATCCTTCATAAAATTTCCGAGGCGCAACACGCCGGCCAATTAAGCGATTCCGACGCTGAAAAATACCGGAAAATGTTGAGCGGCGAAACGCCGCTTTACACAAACGATCCGCGCTTGACGTGGGGAAACGCGCGTTCCGCCACAAAACAACACCAAACTCTGCTTGAAGATTTGCAAAGTGGTCAACAACCAGTCACCCAGAACCCAGATGATAGAATCATCGGGGGTTACCAACTCCCCCCAGATGAAAGAAATGCTTATGTTTCAGGATTGATGCAGCGTGGCGGCAACGAGGACGCCAAAGGGAATCAAGTCCAAATCCAAGCCATTAACGCGCAAAAAGATTTGATTGAAAAAATGAACGTCGAGCGGCTCGATGGTTACGCCAAAGAAAGACAGGAGGCGCTGGACACTTACGATAAGGAACTTGAAAAACTCCGGCAAATTGCGGTCATTGAAAATACCATTGCCGATCCCAAACTGCGTGCCACCGCTTTGGCCGGAAATACGGACGCACGAACTGAAGCTGGTGATGCGACCACCCAAAAACTTACGGAAATAGACGCCAAGCAAAATGCTGACCTGCAAAAAGCCTATAACGAATATCTCAAAGAGGAATTGGCCGTTGAAAACCAAATTGATGAAGAGACGCGGAAAATAGCCGATGCCAAAGTTAAATCTCTCGATCAGGTCGAACGCAAGCAGGATGAATTGCTGAAGCTCCAGGATCAGGTCACTCTCGAAAGTCTGTCCGGTGAAGCCAAACAGCAGGAAGCCATTCGCCAGACCGTCGAGGAACAAACCCGCAAAGCCACAGCATTGATGCAATCGCTCGGTTATTCAGATACCGAGATCGCCGCGATGATTGCAAAAATCAAGGCTGGCAGCACAGAGATAAATTCGTTCTCCGGCCAGATCAAATCCCATATAATGACTATTCAGGACATGGAGGTTTCCACCGCGGAACAATTTTCTTCCGGCTTCGCCAATGCGTTTGTGGATTTCGTTGATGGCACCAAATCCGCGAAGGAAGCATTCGAGCAATTCGCTGAATCATTTTTACAGAACATCGCAAAGATGCTTATGGAACAGGCAATTTTGTCGATGCTGAGCAACATAGGCGCGGGCGGTGCAGATGCCGGTGCAGGTGCCGGTGCTGGCGCGGGCATCTTTGATAGCGGAATGATGCTTGCGGCGCGCGGCGGTGTTTTTCCACGCTTGATGGCCGGTGGAGGTTTCGCCGGCCTGGTTTCATCGGCTACTTTCCTGCCACGATTCAATGTCATTGCAGGCGAGTCAGGCGGTGAAATGCTCGCTGCACTGGCCCGGCCCACATTTCGTTCCATTGGCGGCCTCGACGCCGTGGTTGGCAATGCCGGCAATAATCGCCTGGCATTGACCAATGCCGACGATCTCGCGAATGGCGGCGGTGGCAATCGTGGTGGCGTGATTCACATTCAGATTGATCACACGCCCGAAACGCAGGCGCGCATCGTCAGCGCGGCCGTTGATCAGGCCGAGGTGCGCGTGGCGACAAACATGCAACGCAACACACCATTGCGTCAGTCCGTCCGAAAGGCCACGACTCGATGACTTTGTTAAACCAATCAATTTTGGGCGACTCTCCCTTTTGCGGGACCATCCTTCCGGGTGCTACCGGGAGGAGACTGGGGGAGTCGTCCTTTAATTTATCAAGTTCCGACTGATTTCCGCTATGAACCCGCATTCATCAGTAGCACATCAGGAAACCCCGCCCGGAAATTATTCCGCGCTGCAAATTGCAATCGCGCTCAAGATTTCAAAACGGAACACGCTAAAGGCACTTTCCGGCACCAAACCAAACAGCAGCCTTGTAATTCACGGCAACGAAACACCGACTTGGTCATTTGACATACTGCCGGAGAATGTTCGCGCTGCCATCGTCAGCCATGCCAGGGAAAACAAGCAGAGCATCTCCGATTATATTGAAACGAGTTGCAAGCCTTGGCAGTCGAAATACCGGATTGGCGAAATTGCCGATTCATGTCTTGAACTGGCCAAACGGCTGCGCGCTGCCTTGTTACCGGCGCTGCAACGCATGGATGCGCCAACGCTGACAACGGCAGATCACGCCCGCATTGGCTTGGAAGATTACGAAAAGGCGTTTGGTCACTGCATTACAGAGCGTCACTGGCGGCGTTTGATGGATCGCACATGTCGGCGCGCCGGAAGTGAAGAAAATTTCGAGCGGCTGGAATTGTATCTGCCTAAAAACGTGCGGCGTAAAACTTCCACCCAAGCCAATGCGCCGGCCTTGAACGCCGAATTCATCACTCTGCACTCGGTGATTTCCTCTTTTAAGAATCCCGCGAAGCCGTCCGCCGAAGAAAAAAATCTGCTTTGGATTTCGACCTTTGAAATTCTCGAATCCAATACCGGCAGGCAGCGGAAGAAAACCAAACGCGCCGTGCTGAAATTCCTATGGCAACACGCCCCGACATTGGCTCTCTCGGAAAACGCTTTACGGATGCAATGGGAACGAAAATACCAGCGCTGGATCGCCGCCAATAGCGCTGCGGCTGCCCTGACTGATCGCCGCCCGGAAGTTGCCGCCCGTCGCCGGTTCAACGTCGCGCCCGAAGATCGAGAAAAGATTATCGCGCACGCCACCTTTAACACCGGCGGTCGCGTCAGCCAGGCGTGGCGGGAATTGCGCGATGACGATCAATTAAGTGCCGACTTGTTGGGACGATTTCAGGCCAATCCCGCCAGCAAGTCGCATGTGCCGCACAGCATTCGTGCCGCTGTTGGCAACGACGTGGCGCTGCTCGAAGATATTCATCACGGCCCGCGCCAGGCGAAATTGAACGGAGCGCATATCTCGCGCGACTGGTCGAATGTGCCGGCGGGCGACTGGTATCAGTCCGATGACGCAACTTTGCCTTTGTATTATTTTGTGCCGGATGGACGCGGCTGGTTCACTTTGATGCGCGGCCAATTCCTGCCGATGATTGATCTGCGATCCACTTGTATTCTGGATTTCGTTTTGCTGTCCGAGCGCAATTACAATGCGCTGTCCATCCGGTCGCTTATCACCAAAGTTTGCAACAAATACGGGTTGCCCCGGCGCGGTTTCGCTTTTGAAAATGGAATATGGCGCAGCGCCCGGATTCTCAAAGGGGCAAGTGACACTCTGCCGAGTCAAGGCGAAGTGGAAATGGGGCTGCGCAGTTTAGGGCTTGAATTTCAGCACGCCACGTTGCCCCGCGTGAAACCGATTGAGCGCGTGATTGGCCTGTTACAGGACAGAATGGAAGGCGATGCTGGGTATATTGGTCGCAACGAAATGTTGGAAAAATTTGAGCGTGTGCAAAGGCAAAAGTTGGAAGTGGAGCGGCACCAAGTTCATCCGGCAAAATACTTTTACAGCGAGGAGCAATGGCTCACTCGTTTGGCGGAAATTTGCGAGCACTACAACGCCACGCCGCAGGATGGAAAAATGACCGGTGGACTGTCACCGGAAGATGCCTACGCGAAATACCAGAATCCAAACGATCCACCCGTTAAGTTTGACGCGACGTGCCGATACCTGTTGGCCACGCATAGACGTCCGGTGCGCGTCACTGCAAACGGCGTCACACTTCGATTTGGAAAACGCACATTCAATTATCGCAATGAAGAAACCGGCAAGCTGGTTGGCCAGTCAGTGCTCGCCTTTTTTGATCCTGATTGTCCTGAAACGCTCACCATCACGGACATGAACCGCCAAAACCCTGTCTGTATTCCCCGCGCTCTCGAAGTGCCGGCGATGGATGCCACGTCCGAACAGATCGGCGCGGCAATGGCCAGCATCGCCGCTCACCAATCTTATGCCCGCACTCATTACAGCAATTTGAAGGCGAAATTCATCCCGCGTCATCGCCCGACTTTGGTTGATGCCGAGACAGCCGAACTTGGCAGGGCGATGAATCAGCAACGGATTGAATTGGAAACGAATGTTCGCATTGAAAACCGGCGTGGTGTCCGGGCACGCAAAACTTATGACCGCCTTGGTTTGCCCATGCCCGCACCGTCACGTATGCGGCCAGACGCACCGGCTGCCGCTGGAAGGCTTTCCACATTACTCAACGAGCCGGATGAACCAGAATTAAAAATATGAGCAGCACACGCCGAGCAACTGACAATGGAGTATTTCGCCAGGAACGTTTTGCTTCGAGTCAGGAATTTGAACGTGGTTTGATGGCCAACCTGGTTGCCAAGCGTTGCTCCATTTTGGAGCACGCCAAAGATCGTGAATTAATCTGGTTCATTCAGCTTCTCTCACATCAAGCTGGCGGATTAAACAAGTTCGCTGCTGATTTGTGCGCCCGTTTTCCTGATCACGTTGCGACTGCATCCATGCGGCAATTTGGCATGAAAGCAGGGCAGATTTATTCAGCCCCCCAAGTGCGTGCCGTGCGCTCGGAAATTGCCGCCGGTGTATTTGATTATCCGCTAAAGGGTGAAATGGATACTATCGCACTCCTTGCAATTCCTGATGGCCCGTGTGATGCGATTGATAACTACTGCGGCGACTGGAAACGCGAACGAGATAAGCGAGTGGCGGAAATTGACGCGGCGAGCGCAAAATTGCCGAACCGCTACGCCGCTGAATCATTCGTTGCGCGTTGTCGGGACGAAGCTGAAAAAGAATTGGCAAAACATCTCGCCTGCCTGTGTCTTGATCCGGCATTGCCAATCGCCGATGGAAAGCCCTGGTATTTTCCAACCTTGATTTCCACCTTGCGCCAATTCCAAGCCGAATGGATTGCGAACAGAAATCCCATGGCAGTTACCACTGTGGGCAAGGAAGTGTGCGACGCGCTGGATTACGCAAACGAAAATGGCCGGCTTGTTTTGGTGGACGGATTGGCTCGCATTGGTAAGACGTTTTCGGCCCAAGTTTGGTGCCAACAGCATCCGGGCCGTGCTCGTTATGTTCAAGTGCCGCCAACGAATGATGATTTCAGTTTTTTCCGTGCCATCGCGCGCAGCCTGGGCGTTAGCGTTAATCTGAAATCGAAGGCACAAGAGCTGCGTTGTCGAATCGAGGAAACTTTGCAGGGCGGGAATTTGATGCTCGTTTTTGATGAAGCGCACTACCTTTGGCCACAAAGCCATTATCGCAGCACCACACCAGGCCGTGTGAATTGGCTGATGACTGCGTTGACGAATAATGGTGTATCGGTTGCTCTCATCACCACACCGCAATTCATGCGCTCACAGAAGGAAATTGAGTCACGAACTTGTTGGACAGGAGAGCAGTTCACCGGGCGGATTTTTCACTACCAAAAACTGTCCGATAGTTTGACCGCCGATGATTTGGAATCCGTAGCCAGGTCGTTTTTGCCCGATAGCGATGCCCGATCAGTCGAGATGCTGGTTTTGTATGCGCAAAGTTCTGCCAAGTATTTAGCCGGCATTGCTGCTGCGGCCGGCCGTGCGCAATTCATCTCAAAGAGGGAAGGACGGCAGCGGATTGAATCGAAAGACGTAAAGCGCGCTATCAAGGAAAGTGTCATCCCGTCTGATTCAGCGTTTGCAGCGGCCATGAAAGCCGTTGAGAAACCATCTCGGAGGCGCGCTGGAAGTGTCCCTGCACAGCCTTTGCAGGACGAATGCAACCGCTTTGAACGGCCAGTGCAGCCGATGAATTTTGAACGCGCGCAAGCCGCGCCAGAGCGATTTAGAGCAGAGCTAGTTCATTGACAAATTACGAATCTGAAACAGCGCGCCCCTTTCGGCTCAAAAGGCTGGAAGATTGGGCGTGGAATAGTTTACACGTTCGATTTTGACACGTTGCAAGTTCTTTTTGAACATTTGAGTCGGAAAGATACAGTAATCACTTCTCAGGAGAAAAGTGCAAAATTGTTGCGGAGGCGGGTGTCACCTGAACCGTCAGGTTTCCGGGATTACCGCCTCTGATTTTTTTCCATCGGCCCGACCAGGTTCCCTGCGGGTCAATGGAAACACCACCCAGCATAACACCCGTTTTGGCGGCGATGTCCTGGTCCTTCTGCACCAGATCCATCCGTTGCCATGTTCCAGAACCTGTGTTTTGGGACAACTGGAGCGAAACCGATGCCGGTTGCGCTTTGTCGCCAAAGCTTTTGTTGATCAGGGTCAGATAAATGGAACCGTCGTGATCCTGATAAGCGTAGGCATCGAAATTAAACGCGGATGCCGCTTGTATCTTCACTCCAAGTGGTCGTCCGTGCGCGCCCTGACTGAAAGCAAGGTAGGCATAAGCTTGAGGCCGCATGGTAAATCCGTGACCATCTTCCTGATGCACAAACCCGGCATAATTCGGGGCCACAGTGACACCGGCGATGGGAACACCGCCAACCACATTTGTCTGATGCGCGGATGTGACGTCATTCGTTCTGCCAAATCCTCCATCTCGCCTCATCGATTCCCCTGTGTGAAAATTCATGCCCAGGATGTGATGCGCCGCCCACCAATGGATGCAATCCAGCGCCCATAAGGTGGACGCGTAAGTGTCACTCGCTTCCTTGGCGCCTCCGTTGTAGCAACTGTTCAACTCATCCATCCGGTAAGGCACGCCTTGGTCGGCCAGCTTCGCGCCAATTTGGGCATAGGCACTTTCATATTGGCCGTGGAGATTATTGGAAAGAAAACGAGCCCGAGTCGCAGGCGGATCCTTTTCGCCTGCACGGCCCGAGCCAAGGAAATAATAATGATCGCTCGCCATCGCCAGGTGCTTGTCGGCGAACAACGCTTTGGCAAGGTCCAGGGCATAGGAATGTTCTTTAACCTCGCTGGGCCCGTCAAACATCGCGTCGGGCACGACTTTCAGGATGGCGTCGTAGTGCGGTTTCCATTGCGCAAAAAAAGCGTCAAACTTCGGGATATACATGCCGGGCTCGTTGCCGATGGAAAAACAATCGAGCGTATCCGCATCGTGGGCGGCGATGTAGCCCGCCAGGCGCGCCGAATCCGCCGGATCTCCATTTTTCAGGCGGAACGAATAAATCACCTTCACTCCGGCAGCCCGGGCGAAGTTGAAAAAGGCATCAATATCTTTTTCCTGCGGAACCGGGATGCGCGGATCGTCCACGGCATTGGCGCCGACGCGCAGACTCTTGATGCCGAGAGTTTTGAAAGTGTTGATCAGCGCTTGATCGTTGGTGTTAAAATAATATCGACCGTTCCTGGGCAGCAACATGGACATCTCATAGCTCAAGCCCGGAAAGCG
>Ga0182027_10006153_pt1 | contig 18058 bp, 26 predicted proteins | sample 712E1DmetaG_FD_121300 | JGI IMG/M metagenome (GOLD analysis project Ga0182027, IMG submission 121300) | Permafrost microbial communities from Stordalen Mire, Sweden - 712E1D metaG (Illumina Assembly) | ecosystem: Environmental > Terrestrial > Soil > Wetlands > Permafrost | place: Sweden... | reverse complement strand
GCCACATCAAAATAGCGGAAATAATAGTATAACACACGTCCTTAACCTTGATAACGTGCATACTAATTCATATGTCAAGGAAATAATAGGTTCATATATAACTGCTTATGAAGCATGCTACGAAAGAACTATTTACAGCAAGAACCATATAATCACAGGTATAGAAACAGTACCCCAAGAATACAAGAAAAGGGTGGACATCTATAAAAGTCTGGATGAATTTCTAAAGAAATGATAGAATAGGTGAAATAGAATGACTGAACATGTAGGGAAATATTTGAGTGAACCAGTAAAGATAGGCGAGAATCTTACAGCATGTAAATATCTGGGAAAGGAAAAAGTTTTGTATCACATATTAGCTATTGAAGCAGAGAAGGCGGATTATAATATCTCAGAAGATATTTCGAATGGCTTTAAAGATTTCTATGGTGCTTATGCAGGAGAAATGCTTAATGGCGAGAAGGTTGCTGTAAAAATAAAAGCAAAATCCATCGATTCAACCATTTTAGCGGTGCTGCAATCATTTAATAGAGAGATTAGCAAAAAGCATGGATCTATAACTTTGGCAGAATGTCATAAGAATGTCGAGGACTTTATCATGCCTGGTCAAGCGAATACATTCAACATGGTTGATAGCATAAAGAGATTATAGGGTGAAATAAATGGTTGACATAAGCGAATATTTCAAGATAGACAAATATCAAGGAAAGAATGATCTATATAACGTAATAGTCATAGAACAGGATAAGATTGATACACATAATTCTATAGCCCTCAAGACATTAATTTCCCAAGATTATGATAATATCGTCTCAAAATTCAATGGAACAAAAAATGCGCTGGATCTAGGAAAAGTAAGATACATGGATGGTTCTGGTATCTCGTTGATATTAGTATTAAACAGGTTAAGCAGGTCAAGCGACAAAAAGAATTATGGATGCATAGCATTGATTAATTGTCAACCTCAAATTAAAAGACTTATAGAAATTTCGCAACTTGAAGATATGGTTAATGTAGTTTACAATATAAATGACTTATAGGGTGAAACAATGACTAGCGACGACTTATCGGATAAAGTGAATAGTGATGTTCAAAGAGCAGAGTACATATGCGATTATTTTAGAGCTACATCTTCAAATATAGAGAAAACTCCTGAGATTGCAATAATGTTTACTGTTGATGAGCTAAACAGTAAAAACTCTCGAGGAATCAAATTGTGCTTAGGAGATTATATTGATAACATTGTAGAAGAAACTCCAGAAAATAAGTACAAAATTATTGTTGATATGAAGAATGTAAGGGGCAATGTTGATAGCGAGGGATATAGCGCTCTTCTCGTTTTGAATACATTAAGTATTACTAATTTTGAGAAAAAAATAAGAGTAATCAATTGTAATTATATTGTTGAAAGAGGTATAGTAATATCAGGATTGGATGATAAATTTGAAGTAGAATATAATAAGAACTGACGCAAACCAGAATAGTGTTTACTTTCAAGTGGTAAATAAAACGAAACCTTTATAAATTAATGGTTTTTTACTATCAATATAACTGTCAAAATATAATGATAATATAGGGGGTCTATAAAATGAATAACAAATTGTTCGTATTTTTAATTGCATTAGCGCTTCTTAGCGCTGGAATGGTTAGCGCTGTAAATCTTCAAGTAACTAGTCTTGAAGTCAATGGTCATACATTGTCCAGTTCTGACACAAGCAGTACAAGCCAGGACTATAAGCGTGGAGACAATCTTGATATAACTGTATGTGTTCAGGCACTTGCAGACGTTAGTGATGCGCAGATATATGCTGACATATCAGGATACACTTATGCTGTAGATGAACCTAGCAAGATACATGACATGACTGACACTTTCGATCTGTTAGCTGATCATAGCGATTGTTTTGACTTGAATCTTCAAGTTCCTACATTGATTGATAAGGACTATTTCAAGTTAAGGATAACTGCTGATGACAGGAACGGCACATCACTCGACAACACTTACCAATTATATCTTAAAGGCATAAGCAGGAAAGCTGCTGTTGAAGTAAAAGACTTCTCACTCGACCCTCAGGAAATAATCGCTGGAAGAGCATTCACAGGAAAAGTCCAGATACATAATTTGGGCGATAGCACAATGAAGGACTTGAAAGTCACAATGAGCATCCCTGAACTTAACATACAGACTTCTGAATATATGGACGAGATTGGAGTTGACAAGTCAAAGACATTTGAAGAACTACTTTTAAGGATTCCAGAATGCACTAAGGCTGGAACATACACCGTTGATATAGTCGTAGATTTCGATAACTTCCAGAATACTGAAACTACTGGAACAATAAAAGTTGATGCAAGCGATACATGCGGCGCAACTACACCATTAACTCCAGACCAGAATACTGCAGTTAGTGTACCTAACACTCAGGATGTAGCACAAGGCGGAAGCGTTGTATACCCTGTAATGATACAGAACAATGGCGCAGTATCACAGACATACACTCTAAGTGTGAGCGGCGCAAGCGAATGGTCAACTACTAGAATAGATCCATCAGCTGTAATCGTCGTTCCTGCAGGTCAATCAAAGACTGCATACTTATATGTAAGTGTTGACAAGGATGCTGCATCAGGCGACAAGGTATTCACACTAAACATAGAGTCCGGAACAGATTCAAAGGCAGTGCCACTCGTTGCAAAGATAACTACATCGACTGCAAATAACAATATAGGAACATATGTGAAGGCTCTTGAATGGGGTTGCTTCATCTTGGTCGTAATCTTAATCATAGTCGGTCTAGTCATAGGCTTTAACAAGATGAAGGACAACGACAAAGGAACTGAACCATACTATTAGGTTTATTTTTTTATACTTTTATTGTGGGGGATAAAAAATGAAAGCTAGAAATTTGGTTGCGATTCTTGCATTGACTATTGGTTCATATTCATGTCATAAGGCTGACAAAATAGATGCTCCTATACCTGTGCACAAAGGAATAGTTAATGAAAGATATACTCACTCCAGATATGGCAATAATGCCAGCAGTCAAATGCTGCTAATGGTTAATTGTAACAACAAAAAAGAGCTTGTAGATGTCTGGTATAGTACTAATCCAGAAGATACTGTTTTATTGCAAAACGCAATACGTAATAATGATAGTATAGAGTATCGAGCCATACCTGTTGGCAAGGATTATTTAAACACAACTTTTGATAATATCAAAATCACGCCTTTCAAAAATTAAAAAATATTAATTTAAACAGTTGTTGGGGAACAAAATGAAGTCAAAATCTTTAATTGTCAGCATTGTATTCATGTTGTTGTTTGTTGTGTCATTCGCTGCAGCATCAATCGACGTTGTGACGTATACTCCGTCAAAGGATTTCTCTGTGACAACTCAGTATGATAAGGTCAGTGTTTGCAGCTGTTCAACAAAGTATGATACGATTACTGTTACTAATCAAGGCACTTGGCCAGCAATTTTCACAATCTCGACTAATGAAGTTACTAGCAAGGTTACATTCTCTGAAAGTTCTTTCGAACTTAATTCTGGACAATCAAAGGATGTGTTCATGTATATCACAGCTGATTGCAACAAGGGAACTGATGATTTGCAGATTACTGTAACGTCCAATCTTGGCTCGCAGAAGACTTTGCTTAAGACTATAACTCGCGACAGGTGCCAGAATATCGAGTTCTGGACGACTAATTATACTAGCGATGTCAATCCATGCCAGCAGAAGAATATAGAGCTTAACATCCATAATGTCGGTTCATTCACAGAGACTTATGTCTTAAACAGCAATAATGATGAATACATCTCTTATAATGCCAAGTCAGTTACGTTAGAACCTAACCAATTCTCTAAGGTTACTGCAACGACAAATTTTGACTGCAGCATTTATGGTCAGAAGGACATCAAATTTACTGTTCAATCTGTAAAGAATAAATTGGCAGCGTCGCTTGATGCGCCATTAAATATATTGAAGAATTATGATTATAATATAAAAATAAACAAGGACGGAAATGATACTGTGAACACTACAGTATGCAACAGAGTATTGTCCAATCAAATTCCTGTTACAATAACCAATAATGGAAGTGTTGCGAACAAATATACCGTGCAGATTGACGGTCTTCCAAAATTTGCAAAGATCACAGGATTAGTTGATAACACATTATCATTAAACCCTGGAGAGTCTAAGACTTTCATTATAGATATTGATTCTACAGTCTATAGATATGAGCATAAGAATAAGGAGATATCCGTCAAGGTCGCGTCAGAATTCGGCGATATCGAGAAGACAACAAAACTTTCATTAAACTTCCAGCCATGCTATGAACATAAAGTTGTAATATACGACGACGGAAATTCAAACAAGCATCCTCTTGAGACATGCGCAAATTATGATTATTCTTACGATGTTGAGATAATAAACAATGGAGCATTCAAGGAAACGTACAAGCTATCTCTCGAAGGAAGTCCCTCAACAATAAAGCTTTCAAAGAACACATTGACTCTAGCTCCAGGAACAAGAGACACAGTAAAATTATTGATTACTGGTCCAGAATATAGCACATATTATGATGTGAAGGTTGTCGCGACAATAGCTAACGGAATCTTTGAATCTGATGATACATGGATTAAGAGTTATGATACAGAATCGTGCCATGCAACAACCATCAATAAAGACAATTATAGAGTGAACTATCAGTCTCAATACATCAACATTCCAATATCAAATAAAGGCTTAGTAGGCAATACATATATAGCGTCATGGAATGGTTCAAATATAATTGATTCTGACAATAAACTCGTCAGCTTGAACAGTTCCAAGAGTACAAATATTGCATTCAAGACGAGCAGTCAAGGACTGGATGAAAACGTATATACTGGAACGTTGACACTTCGCGATGCGAGCGGAGCAATATATAGCAAGGATATTTCAATTAATCTCAGGGATAAATCATTATTGAGAAAGGGCTTTGAATACTTGGCATTCGGTACAATATGCAGGCAGATTAGTTTGGCTGAATTCGTTGTCATACTCGCGATCATCGCATTGATAATTGCATTCCTTATAATCGGTCCGCATTATCCTTACAAATTCAGCAACAGGTTCAAGGCAAAGACTTCAGTACTTGTATTCTTGATAGTGCTATTCCTTATTGGCGTTGTATTAGTCGTAACATTTGCAGGACTTCCAAAGACACAGGCTCAAGTATATGACTTAAATACTAACAGCACACAATTGACTTATGAATGGCTGCAGGATGAGAAATATACTCTCGACGTGAGCGGATTCTTCTACGATCCTGAGAATACTACATTAAATTATCAGGTCATAGGACTAAAACACATAAAACCAATAATAGTCGGCAGCAAGATAACATTCTATCCTGACCTTGAATGGAGCGGCATAGAATACGCGCAGATAATAGCATACGACAAGATGGGCGGAAATGTCACAAGCCCTGAATTCACATTGATAGTTCGAGATGTTCCAAAGAAGCCATTCGTCGAGATATACGACATATACTGCTGGTATTTCAACCTTGCAATATACGCGATAATACTTGCGCTAGTATTCACTGCATCATTCGTCAAGCAGAAGAAGAGAGGAAGAAGCAGGAAATAATTCTTAAAAAGAGAGGACTACAATGAGTTACGAAAAATCAACGATAGAAGGAAAAATAGAGAGTATAGGCGGTACTATCGGCATGAACAAAGTGAATGCCCCCACGCTAATATCTCCTGAAGGATTGTATCTTACACAGATATATCTTAAAACAGCAAAGGATACCGAGAATAATTCTACAGAAGTGGTGATATATAATGAACTCCCTGAAGAATATTATAATATGAAACCTGAAGAACTTTCAAAGAACACGATGAAAGTCATAAAATCAGAATATATCCATAAGGGCGTTAAACGTATAATAAAAAAAGTATATATCAATGATAAACTTATGCCGCGCGTACCAATATATCTAAGAGAAGATAATACAGATATTAAAGAATGATAATTATTGAAAATATCAGAGGATAAAATGGTCTATAAGGAATCAACGATTGAAGGAAAGATAGAGCGCATAGGAGAGCCTGAACTGAGAACGAAAGAGAATTATCCTCAATTGATATATCCAAGCAGTATTCATATTACATCAGTAGTATATCTTAAAAATACCGGAGAAGGAACTATTCTTGCGAAAGAGGATATACTTGGAGAACTATCCAGAGAATACGAAAAATGCATGCTAAAGGTCAAGAGATCAGTATATATCACTGATGGTTTCAGGCGCGTAATCAAGGAAGTATATATTGACGATAAACTAATAACGTGTAAACCAGTATGGCTAACAGAAGTAAATACGAGCACTACTGATAATTATGATGGACAGAAATAATTCGTATATTCTTTTTTCGAAAACTTTTATAAATAAGCCATAATTCTGATATTCTAGATGGGGACGTAGTATAACCTGGCTTATTTTTGATTCAGGTTATTATAACCCTTGGGAACCAATACTGTTGCAAAACCTTTATAACCTCCTATTTTTTTCAAATTCATATCGGGGACGTAGTATAATCTGGCTAGAACATCCGCCTCCAGAGCGGAGAATGAGAGTTCAAATCTCTCCGTCCCCAGTTTTTTATTCTACATCATCAAGACTATAACTTTGCAATTTAGCTGAATCGTTAGGTTTGATAGCTATTAACCAATTGATATTAAACCTAATCGTCAAATCATATATAGATATTGCATTGTCAAATTTCTTTTTACCAAATTCCTTTTTATTAAATGGATATTGCGTATATGCACCTGATATTCTTGAACTTACCCAATATTGACTAGACATAGCTTTAAAAAAATCAATAGACTCTTCAAATATACATTTCCATTCTGTCACTTGTTCAAATTTGAATGTACCTTTGTGTTCTCCTGTTGCGTTCATATATTTTGATTGTATTGGCTGTCTTATCCATTCTAATTCTGAGAAAAATGCGTATAATTGACAGATAATCCAATTAATTGTATCGACAGATGAGTCATAAAACAGTTGTCTTACTATCTCTTTGTTTTTGATTATTGTGTCTATTTGTTTTTTGCATTCAGAGTATAATGTTTGGCTACGTCTAAATGGAGTAATCTTTTTCATTAGCGCTATTTCTTTTTCTGTTTTCTCTCTGTCCCAAGATGAAGTATTATTCTTTTGAAGCTTTGCGATTGTTCCTTTAATGTTCTGTTTGTCGTTAATGTACCTTTCCATATAAGTTTGTATATTTTTTAGCTTTTCTTGTGATTCTTCCAAATTAGATAGCATTTCTCTACAGATAAGTCTCAAAAATGTATCCCAATTAAAAACATAATAAACTTTACCAGAAGGCAATCTTGTAGCAGTAATTAATCTAAATGTAATTAGTTTTGGTCTAAATATATTCGCCCAAGTTGCAGGATTTATCCCTGCATCAGTTATTTTCTCAGGAGTGTTTATCCCTGTAGCAATTAGAGTTATTATCCTAGAAAATTTAGGATTAAGTATTGGAGATATATCTCCATAATAATCTCCTCTTGAATTCTTCAATTGTTCTTTGTGTTTTTGTTTCATTTTATACGAAATCTATATATTTATATAATGATATAACCATAGTATTTATAAAGTTTATGAATTATCGTCTAAAGTCGTTTTATATCAATAAAACTATTATATATAAATACTATTCTAGTATATCTATATATTATGGAATTCAATCCAGCCACCTTGGAAATAGAAGAAACCCTTAAAGACAGGGTTTTCATATTTTCAATGCCATACAATACTGACTTAGATTTGATTATTCTATCACAACGGTTAACTCTAATAAAGAATGAGAGAATATCAAAAGCAAGCATTTGCCGAGAAGCACTTAATAAATTTCTTAACTTGCCAGAAAATCGGGCAATTATTGAAAATGAAAAACACAAAAATACGAACTGAAAATACAAAATGGTTTGATTTCATAGACGAAATCGTGAATAATCAGAGTAGTAAAGAGGATGGAACAAATGGAACAATGGAAAGATTTTCTAAACAAGAGAGCACGAATAATAATCAATGATGCACCTTCTCCTTATCCAAAGTTTAAGGACGGTATTGTCAAAGGTTTCACAACTACACATATAATTCTGTTACAGAACAATATAGAAATTGCGTTATTGCTATCCGATATAAGACGGATAGAGATAAAAGGTGATAGCAATGACGGAAATTGAAGATATACAAGTAGAATTCTTAACAAAACACGAATTTTTCAATATTGGTCAAACTACTTGGATGACTAAAGAACAAGCTGAAACATTGGCAAAGGCGCATATAGTAAAAATTCTTGGAAAAACACGTTATACATGGGATGAATTAAAACTTGAGCCAAAACAAAAAATAGAATATATATTAGATGGAAAAATCAAAATACCAAAGGATGGTCTTGTTATTATTGGTGCAAAACATGGTACTTTCAAAAGTTGGTTAGCTCAAGTGTTGTCTAATAGTATATCTACAGGCACATCATTTCTCAATATTCCAGTACTTGAGAAGGGTACAGTACTATACATTGATGAGGAATTAAGAAAAACCAGATTTATTATGAGACAAAATAGAATAATCGCAGGAATGGGAAAAAGACTTAATTTTCCTGATAACATACCTATATATTATGTAGATGATGAAGGGTATCATATAATAAATGCTGATTTGACACAACGCAATAATCGACTAAGATTTAAACAACTCGAAAAACTTATTGTACAGACTGAACCCTTAGTAGTAATAATGGATTCATTTTCAAGATTTACAATTGGAAATGAGAATAGCTCTGAGGATATGAAACGAATATACACTAATCTTAAACCGTTATTCTCCCGATATGGATGTACATTTATTATTCTTGCACATCTTGCAAAAGATGCTAAAAAAGACCCTACAATTAGAGGCAGCGGCGACATAATTGCACAAGTTGATGACGCATATTTAATGGAAAAAATGGATTCGAACACTTATTCTATAGTGTCTGGAAAATTTCGTGATGATGTAGATGAAGATGGTATTTTATTTCAAGTGCAAGATATATATGATGACAAGGGTGAAAAAATAGGCATTGACATACTTGTAATTGGAGATGTTCCTAATGCTAAATCACCCACATTGGTAGATACATTAACTGATGAATTGACAGAGTGGATTAAAAATCATCCAAAATTCACGACAAAAGAAGTGGCAGAATATTTCAAACAATATAAAGATAAGATTCGTAAACAATCGATAAAGCGATTAATTATGGATGGGAAAATCAGTAGAGTAGCAACTGGAAAATATGAAATTACAGGAAATTGATAAAAATGTGGGTCATGGGGCATTGTGTATGTTTTGGTGTTTGACTCAATGGGCTATGATTATAGGACGCCAACGTGAATCCAAGGTTCCGTTGGTTCCTTAATATATAATATAGACCCAAAGGAACCAAGTAAAATGGTGTTTAACAAATAATTTCCTAAATTATGGAGAATAACAACTTCCCAAAAAAATACCTTAGAAATCGCCAGAAAAATATTGATTTCGAAAAATCTCACCCGACCTTATTTAATATATATAGAATGGGAAAATAGTGAGAAAAAACTAAAAAAGTAGAAAAATAGACTATTTGGAATATTGCAAAGAAATAAATTGGTGATAAAAACGGATACAAAGAAGCTAATAAACATTAAACAAGCCATCATAAGACTAAAGAGAAGCGTTGCTAAATGTATTTATTATAACGATGATTGTTTTATTAAACTTCGCCCTATAGAAATGGAACATCTCACACTGATATTAGGACATCTATATGACGCATATTTGGAACACAAGGATGATGCAACTTACAAAGGAATGAAACACGAGGAATTATCCAATGCGCTAATAGAGAAATCAAAATACAAAGCACAAAGAAGAAGTACTGCTCGGAGTACTGTCTGGCTTTTGATACCACAGTTTGTTAATGTAAGAAGCTATGGATATAAACGTGACGCAAGAAAATATATGTTAAATGAATTCGGTATTAAGCTTGTCGAAACATTATTGGAAGAAGCAAAAAAACCTAAACCTGTAACAGTAAATAAACAATCTGTTTATGAGGATGACGATGATGAGTTTGAAGATGAGGAAGATGAAGAGGAGATACTATGAAAGTAGCAATATATTGCAGAGTATCAACTGAGGGGCAAGAATTAAACCAACAAATTGAAGCGTGTAAAAAATATTGCGAATTTAAACAATTTACATATGAACTATTCAGTGATATTGGTTCTGGTAAAAATATGAATAGACAAAATTTTCAATTAATGTTACATAAGATACGATTAAGAGAATATCAAGGATTGGTCGTATTCAGGTTTGATAGGATTGGTAGAAATGCACGAGAGGTAGTAACATTATTTGAAGAATTTGAAAACAAAGGCGTTAATATATATTCATTAAATGAGAATATCGACACTTCGAATCCTGTGGGTAAAGCCGTAAGAGATATTATTGTGAGATTAGCACAATTAGAAAGAGAGAATATATCAGAAGCGACAAAACAACGATTACAAGCGTTAAAGAATTTGGGAAAAACATTAGGAAGACCAACAGGCAGTAAAGACAAAAAGACAAGACGAAAATCAGGTTATCACTTAAGATATGCTAATAAAGGGGAGTCAAAAATTCAACAAGAAAAGAGGTTAGAAAATAAAATAACAAATTAATGCGAATTATTTGGTCTAAATCGCATTATATGGTTTTTAGAAATTGTCCTTTTTTCGTTTTCTTATCTGTATAAGGGTCGAATATTTCACCAAGCAACTTTAATTTTTCTATCAATGTATGTAATTGTGTTTTGTTGTACTTAACTTCTTTTTCAAGTTCCTTTAATGCAACTATTTTCTTTTTATGCTCTATAACTTTGATTGTGTTTAATAACTTTACAAGGTCTATTTTTTGTGTATAACTATTTTTTGCAAAGTATAGCGCATCATCCATATTGTGCAAACATTGTTTATATGTTTCCAACATATCTATGTTGTCTAAGTATCGTTGTCTTGTGTTATTCCATTCCTTAAATTGTTTTGTAGGAGTATGAGGATTATTGTGTTCATCCCTGCTCTTAAAACATTCAAACATCAGTTTTTCTGCTTTAGTCTTTTTTACGGAATCCTTAGATTCAAAAATAGTGCCATTCACGTGCGAATTCATATTTCCACCTCATATAGACGACAAATAAGGAACATTCGATTTAAATATTTAATCTCTAAACACGAAGTATGAACAAAAACATCTGTTAAGTATATAAACGATTTAATCTAAACTTGGAAAATACTCTTTTAATATACTCCAGTTGCTTTCCCATTCAGGATTTAATTGTTTTACTGCAAATCTTCTCTCCCAATTGGCAGTACCATGTGCTTGATGTGCTATACAAGCTTTTCCAGCATTAGATTTTGTGGTAATCCAATATTTTGGACTTTCGTCAGTCTTAGGAGAACCAAGCCACACAAAAATAACAAAGCTATTATCATTAGAATTAATCCACTTTTCATCTTCTTCTTTAAGTATAAAAGTACTTGCTCTATCAGGATGACAAGATTTAACTTGTATAAAGCCTGTTTTGGAGCCATCTTTTTTACCTATGATAAGGTCATCATCTGAAAAGTTCTCAGGAAGCAGAGCATTACATATTCCTCTCTTAGATAGTTCAGCAGCTACATATAATTCTCCTGCATGACCTCCTAATTTTTTTATCCATTGTGCAGTAGCCATGATAACAATTGTTACCTAGTCTTTAAAAAGATTCCGTACATGGTCACAATTGTTGCCATCTAAATATAAATACATAGATACAATTGTTAGCATGAACTATAAAACAGGATTAGATATTAAGAAGGCTATACTGTCAAAATTAAAAGAGAAAGAGTACTCTCTTAAGCAACTAGAAATGAAGACCAATACAGGATATCTTCCTATAAAGAAACACTGTGAAGAATTGGCATTTCTGAAAATAATAGAAATAAAAACTTACAAAGCAAACAAGAAGAACGGGAGACCATATACCACAGTAAAACTAACTGATTTTGGAAGGAAAATTCTTTAATTAAATTAACATTGCACGATAAGGGGGTTCAGCAAAAACAATTTAAAGTGTAGAGTATATTCTCAAGTATTATATAAAAGAAATCGTTATATGGTTATCTTAGCGAAGGTTCAAATAAAGTTTGAGAAACTTTATAATTCTTTATAATTACTGCTATTTATGAAAGATATACACTTGAATATTTATGCTGACGAGTCTAAAGATAGAGAGGATGAACTTGGTAATAAATGGGATTATTATAGTTTAGTTATAGTCCCGACAAATAAACAAGATATGTTAATAAGTCAGTTATTAAATGCTAGGTGTATCACAAAGAATAAGTGGGATTTTAGTTGTAAAGGTTGTTTATTTCATGATAAAAATAATACTGAAATTCATTTCGCACGACTAAGTAGGAATCATGAATATCAAATTTCTCAAAAGTGGATAAAAATATTATTAGATAATAATTTGTCGAATAGTGGAATGATATATTTGTATGTTTTAGGTATAAATAAATCTTACTTAGATAAGAATTTTTGGGACGCTTATGAGAATAAAGATGGAGCAATATATAGTAAATTTTTTGGAACTGCCATAAAAATTTTGAAATATTATTTTAAAGAATATGAAAAGATAATCATAGAACATATTTATCATGATGATTCTACAATGCTTGAAGATGAAAATTTTTATTATGGTCTCATTGCATATCTATCTTTAGATACTAAATTTAAGTTTATAACTGAAAAGATACAATTCGTGAATTCAGACCATAGAAAAAGCAATCTGACTGAGTCCCACTTAATACAATTTTCTGATTTATTATTAGGAACTATAACTAACTATATTCATTTATCATCTAGGAAACAAAATAAAACAGAATTAACAAGGCAGATGGCTCCTCTGATTAGTCGAATAATATCTTATCCAAGGAATTATAATAGTAGATATAATTATGCAAGAAAACAACAAATAAAGTTTTTTCCCCAAAGAAAAATATTTTATTATATGATGAAAGATTTAAATGGCATAGATACACAAATGCCTTTTGATGATCTATTTTATACTAATAGAAAATGCCTTTTCGTTGAAGAGAATACGGATAAAAAGCAATCTCTACTAAAAGCTTTTTTTGGTCAATAAATACCGAAATCTATTTAAGGCATACCATTAATAGTGTTGTATACTGTTTTAAACTGTATGAAGGTGTAAATATGGAAGGAATATTCACATTACCTTATTCGGAGTATGATACTATTCATAGGATGAGTAAATTATTAAAAAAATCTGATGGGTATGGTTTTTACATTCCTACAAGTCGACAGCAGAAAGGTGTTGATTTTCTTATTATGAACCACAAATCTAAAAAAAGTCTTACAGTACAAGTTAAGAGTTCTAGGAGTTATTATCACCAAGACAATTATTTTTTATGGTTTAATAATTTTTTAGAAAGATATGATAGAGGCAATTCTGATTTATATATTCTTTATGGTCTTTATCCTAATTTAAAAAAAGGGGAAAAGGTGACATCTAAGAATAAGGCGTGGGGTTCTATATTGTTATGTTTTACAGAAAAGGAAATGTTTGATTTCCTAAAACAAGTTAGAACAAAGAAAGAAGACAAAAGTGATAAATTTTTTGGTGTAAAATTTAAGAACGCTGATAAAATCTTTACTGATAGAGGTTTTACTAAAGATAAAGATTTGACAGAACATTTAATAGAGAATTATGTAAAAAAGATTAAGTCCAAGCTAAAATAATACTAAAAAAACAAACAGAGGTTTTAGAGATGCTTAAAGATTTATCCAAAGATACATTATTACAGTATCATGATAAGTATTTAGAGAATGAAGAGTATGATAAATCATATAAGCTGTATAGAGAACAGTTTGTCGAGTTGAAAAGTAGAATAAAAATATGGTCTAATATTGATGCTGAAGATTTTAGATTGACTGCATTAGGTTTTGCTAATGCATGGAAAAGTCGAACAAAAAGTTCACCAGATGTTGCCCAGAAAGTTGTTGATAGATTTAAAAAAATTGAAAAAGAGTTTGCATATTTTGAAAATAAGGATATTAGAGATATTGATTTAGATGAAGATAAATCGAAAATAATTGATATTTATGAGTGTTTTGAAGATGTTAATCCGACTGCTCGAGGCAAAATATTGCATATGATGAATGAAAAAATATTTCCGATTTGGGATGCTTCTATTAGAGAGATGTATGGTGTTTTTGGAAATGCGCAAGGGTTCCATACATTTATGATATTAATTCAAAGACAACTTAATCAGCTTGGTAATAACAACATAAAAGAGATTGAAAATATATCTAAGGTTCCAATACTTAAAATATTAGACGAATACAATTGGTATATAAATAGCAGAGATTAAGCCAAAAGGAGAAATTGCAAAATGGTAGACTACTCACATTCACGATTGACTTGTTTTGAAAATTGTAAACTTAAATATAAGTTTAAGTATGTTGATAAGGTAGATGTGGAATTGCCAGAAGCAATTAGTTTATTCTTAGGCAAGAGGGTGCACGAAGTATTTGAGAAACTATACAGAGATTTGCTTAAAGAAAAACAAGACACTCTTGACGAATTGTTAGCATACTTTAATGACCTATGGGAGAAGCATTGGCACTCTGGCATAAAAATGGAGCAGGGATTTGCTAAAGAGCACTACAAGAAACAAGGAGAACGATTTATTAAGGATTATTACAACACATACAAGCCATTTAACCAAGGTAGAGTATTAGGTATAGAGACAGAATATAAACTAAATCTTGAGCAAGATTATTGGTACCATGTTAGGATGGATTTGTTAATAGAACAAGATAAAGGACATTATGAAATTCACGACTATAAAACCTATGCAAATATGCCTGTACAATCCAAACTTGAAGAGGATAGGCAATTAGCACTATATTCTATATGGGTAAGAGAAAATTATAAGGACGCTAAAAAAGTTAAATTAGTATGGCACTTAGTCGCATTTAACAAAGAATTAGTATCTGAAAGAACACCACAACAATTAAAAGAACTAAAGAAAGAAATACTCTCTATAATACATCAGATAGAAAAAGAAAAGAAGTATGAGCCAACAGTTTCTGGCTTATGCCAATGGTGTGAATACCAGCAAATATGTCCTGCTTGGAAACACAAATACAAAACAGACATTCTTCCTGCTAACAAATATCTTAAAGAGGACGGTGTAGTTCTTGTAAACAAGTATTCTGAAACGTATGCAAAGAAAAAACAATTAGAAGCAGAGTTAGATAAAAATTTAGAAGACCTTAAAGAAGCTTTAATAAAATACTGTAAAGAACATAAGATAACAACAATATTTGGTTCTGACAAAAAAATAACTGTGAAAGAGTATGAATCTGTTAAAATTCCTTCTAAAGGCACAGAGGAAAGAGAAGAACTGGAGGAACTATTGCATACGCTTAAAAAATGGAAAGAAGTAAGTGGCTTAGATAGTTCGGCTTTAAAAAAAGCAGTAGAAGAATGGACACCAGACATAAAAAAGAAAGTAGAAAAATTCTTAGAGGTAGAAATATTATATAGGGTAAACTTGGGAAAAAACAAAGAGTAAGGTTTACTTTATGTCTTCTATTTTTGAAAAATCACAATCTTTATAAATTTGGACATCCAATACATCCAATGGACGAGAGGTATGAATAGCACAATGAAAACCGGAATACAAGCAATGTCTATGGAAATATTGAACTCTGACGAGGAAATAGTACTTAGATTCATAAAAGAACGTTGGTCTAAGGATAGGGAAAAAACGTCTATTATGACTATATCTAATGAATGTTTGAAGAATGAAGGATATGCATCGCATGAAAAAGCAAGACAAATAGTTTACTCTTTATACCACAAAGGTCAAATCCTATTGGATGTTAAAGGCAAAGAAAGATTATGTCGACCTAATCATGTGACTGTTTTTGCTAAGTCACATCCTATAGATTTTCGTAATTTCACTATATTAGATGAAGATACTGGCTATCCATTATCTCGTATATGGGTATCTTTGCATGAAGAGAATAAACATCAGATGCTTAGTATAAGCGAGAGTAAGCAGACAGGAGGTAAGTGGGAAACAACAAGTAATATATCTATACCAATGGATGCTTTTAATGATTTTCTTGAAGCTATTGACAAGATGCGTGAGCATATTAAAAAATGAACCTAGATATACAATACATTCCACGCATTAATCCTCATGACCCGGATCAGTGCAGAATAATTGCAGAGGTCGCACCTAAATTTATCTCTCTATCTTATTATGATGTACTAAAACAACCAAAGCTATATGCTAGTTTAGTTCTACAAGGTAGACGATGGTTTACGAATCAAGAGATTTATTCTAAAATCGTGTTAGATACTGTTGCTCCTGAAAAATATTGTGAAAAGTTTAATACTGAAAAATATACTGCACTTGCAAAAGCATTGGATGTTGAGGCATGGATGACGCCTGATGCAAATGTGTACGGTGATAATACAAAAACAGTAAATAAAGCACAAATGCGAATAGCATTACAAAGAACACATTGGTTAATGAAAGAGAATTTACCCGGGGTACCAGTGGGAGTTTTAAAAGGCACTAATTCAGGGGATGTTATATGGATGCAAGATGAATACCGTAAGATGGGTGTTAATAATCATATTCTTACTTGTGGCGACAGATTGAAAAGAGCATGTACTAAGGATAGAGATATATTAAGAAATATTTTATTAGGATGCCAAAAAAATGGCAGATGGTTTATGATGCATGGCATAACTGACATAAGTTTTCTAAAACAGTTCAAAATGACTAAAAATATTATTGTAACAGCAGCATGGTGGACAAATGCTGCGGAACACAATAAACCTTTAGGTCCCATTAAGAGAGTTCCAGAGTATAAACCATCTACTGATATTTTGATTAAAGGATATGATAAAAATTATATGAAAAATTATTTGAGAACATCTCGTATACAGCTTGCTTATGATAGTTTGAAATATTTATTGACGTTAGCGCATACCAAAAGAAAAATATTACGTAGGAGGTCAAAAAAATGGGCGATAAAACATATAGACCCCTTGGTAGAAGAAGTGAAAAACTAGCCGGAAGTAAAGGCTCCAGCAGTGGAGAATCTGACTTACGAGGATATTTTGAAAAAGAGAACATACATAATTTAGAGACTATAGTTGATGGGGCATCACTAGCACTGCAATATTTTATTCCAATACCTGATGGATTAAATACTGTAATTGCTATTACGAAAAAATTATATGAGCATAGAGAAACTATAGTAAAGACGGTAGATAATATTTCTTCGACGTGGAGTTCTAATGATGATTTAGAACAAAAAATAACTGATACGATAGTGCACTTAGCTGATGCAACCATTGAAGTTACAGAGAAAGAAGTTGTAAATGCATTAACTTCTGACGCATCAAAACACATACTTGATATGGCAGATAAAAACGACATGTTAGGAAAGCTTAGTAAAGAATTATCTGTTCGGGGAATTCCTGTTAATGTAAGAAATTTTGTAGAAGATGCACTTCAAGAAGAAATAGGGTCGATGATTGAGAGGGCTACAAAATGAAATTCGAAGATAAAGAAAAGAAACGATTTAACATAGCTTTATCAGCAGGCATACAACGAAGTATACTTTACACTGAAATAATTAAAGAGATAAAAGAAACCAATAATAAGCCATCGAAGGAATTAATGGAACAGATAGAAATCAATCTAAAAAAAATAAGCAACGATGATATACTAAAATATGCAAAAAACAAGACAGAATTAAAGAAATTAGTTAAAAAAGTAATCAATTAGATGTTCAGGTTTTTGTCTATATAACTGTGTAACCTGTTATAGTCAATGTCGTAACATTTATATACCTCCACATTTGATGACAAATGTAGATATTTGTAGG
>Ga0182027_10006152_pt1 | contig 18063 bp, 3 predicted proteins | sample 712E1DmetaG_FD_121300 | JGI IMG/M metagenome (GOLD analysis project Ga0182027, IMG submission 121300) | Permafrost microbial communities from Stordalen Mire, Sweden - 712E1D metaG (Illumina Assembly) | ecosystem: Environmental > Terrestrial > Soil > Wetlands > Permafrost | place: Sweden... | reverse complement strand
GGACCGGTTCTGACAGTTTTCCCGAGATAATAAAAAGTCTTGCTGCCCGATTTAACCTTGTCGATATATGCCATAATAATACTATTGTCCACATTTTTATAAATGTTTCTATTTTGTGGACAACAGTTCTGTGATAGTTTTGGCTTGAGGCGCGGTTATGGAGAACTATTATCGCAATTACGATAATATTATTAAAAATATAATAACTATATCATAAAACAAGTAATATTATCTTATTTCCGATAACTATTTAAACCCTTAATGTCAAAATCATCTAAAGGATACTTTAAAGGATATCTAAAGGATAATTCGTTGATTGTTTATGGCGGACGTACAACTTAACATAATAAAATTGTTCTCGCAGAAGCCCGACGTAGAGCTAACAATCCACCAGATTTCGAAGAACATCAAGAAATCCTATGCATTCACGAATAAATATGCCCATGAGATGCTAAAACAGGACATTCTTAAGAAGAAAGTCGTCGGCAATGCAATCCTTTGTTCCTTGAACAAGGATAATGACCAGCTTTTGGGTCTTCTAGTCATGAATTCCATAAACAAGAAGATGCAGTTCGAACATTCATTGAAGAATGAATATAAGATAGAACTCTCGGATTTTCTTCGCAGCATCGATGGCGCAAAAATAATATTCCTAACAGGCTCTAGCATGACAATAATTTCTGACGACGCCGCAATCTCTGCAAAGAAAGTTGCTGGCTTCAAAATCAATGTGATTTCCTACGATTCATTCATTAAAAACAAAGGAGGGCTGGAATTGTCTGACGTGATTGTATTAAAGAATCATGAGCAGTTCTGGTCGATGATATACAGGTGATGATTAAGTTTAGTATAAAGTTTAGTATGTTTTAGGACTCGAATGGTGAGACAGAAGAGTCAAGAAGAAAGTAAAGAAAATAAAAAGAGGCAAAGAAATGTATTTGATTAACAGGCTCGTATCGTTTCGACGAACCGAGTGTTAAACCGAGTTCATTGTAGAAACATTCTGCAATCAAGAACTCGCTAGCTGCTAATCAAATACTTGTATAAGTAAAAAGAGGTGAGCTGTGGATAATAGTACTAGGCAGAAATACTTGAATGCGCTGATTAAGACGATAAACAATATCGATGACACGGTATTTTCGCAGCGAGTCAACGCTTCAAGGAATGATTATGCCGAATGGATAAAGAAGAATTTGGCTGATGAAGAACTTGCCAAATCAGTGTCTTCAATATATGACAAGAACAGGTTTGTCGAGGTATTGAAGCAGGCAAGTTTGCAGTCGTCAATGCAATCGAATGTGCAGACAGGCAAGGATGTTCAACAGTCGTTCCAGCAGTCCCTTCAGAATGCTGCATCGAATATGTCAAACATATCGAGTGCAAATGCATCGAATGCAACATCAGTTCAATCATCAACGCCTTCATCAACTCAATTGTCACTATCACATTCACAATCCCTAGCATCAAATTTACAATCATCGGTTGCAGCATCAAATGTTCCATCATCGACGTCATTATCATCGCAAACATCGACTATTTCGACATCGGTTATTCCAGTGCCGAATGTCGATAATGTCCAAAGATCAAAATATCTTGGAGCATTGATTAAGACTATCAATGCATTGAATGATGATGTGTTTAAGCAGCGCGTGAATGCAGCTTCCAACCAGTACGCTGATTGGGTGCTAAAGAATATGCACGACCAGGAATTATATTCAAAATTGAAACAAGTGAATGACAAGACAAAAATGGTTGAATTATTATCGACGGAATTGAGCATCGCTTCAAAGCCTAAACCTACACTTACGCAAGTTGTGCAGGCTGCATCACAGGCTGCGCAGGCTGCAGCTCCAGTTTCGCAAGTTTCTTTAACTCCTGCTCCTGTTTCGTCTTCAGCAGTTTCTGCTCCAACGTCTATCATCGCTGCTCTTCAAACTCCGCAAGTCTCTAAAAAGAAGGTCGATAATGCTACTGAATCAAAATATCTGAATGCTTTGATAAAGACGATAAACGGACTTTCGAACGAAGTATTCCTCTCGCGCGTTAATAGTTCGAAGAATGAATATGCTGATTGGGTGCTAAAGAATATTGGCGATGAAGCATTATATACTTCTTTGAAAGAACATCCTGACAGGAATTCACTTGTAAATGTATTGCAGTCAAATGTCCAATTATTAAAATCAGTTCCTGCGCCAGCGCAGATAGTAACACCTGCTCCTGTTTCCATAGCTCCTGCTCCGAAGATTTCCAAAGTTTCTGAGGAGATACCTTCAACTAATGAACCTATACTCATAAAGACTACATCAACTGCGTCAAGCACTTCAGAATCTGGCGCAGACCAGAAGCTTAGCGCGCAGGATTTATTCAAGAAATTGAAGCAGTCGAGAGATTCAAGGATTGCATCCGGAAGACCTGCGCTTAAATTAAAGCCTGTACATGCAGGAGTTGCAGTTAAGAACTATAATCAGGATATAGACCTGATAAAGATGAGCGCAAGACAGATAATAGAAAAATTAAGGCTCATAGATTATTCGCAGCAGAATATTGCTGTAGAAGAGGACGTATCTATAGTAAAAAAACAGATAAAGAGGATAAAAACAGGCGTTCCTGGATTTGACGAGATGATTGGCGCAGGAATACCATCAGGATCAGTAGTATTGACGTCGGGCGGACCTGGAAGCGGCAAGACGACATTCTGCATACAGATGCTAGGATGGGCGGCTGAGCGCGGCGAGAAATGCCTGTTCATAAGTCTTGAAGAGAATTCTGAAAGGTTGATAGAACATATGGAATCATACGGTCTTAATCCGAGAAAATATCTTGCTGAAGGTACATTAGTTATACAGCAGCAGGATCCATTCAAGATATCAAGGTCTATAGAAGCATTGCTTGCTCACGGCAGGGGAGAATTGCTCATAGATATAGAGAGTATAATGGACATAATACCTAAAGGCTTCAAACCTGACAGAGTAGTTATAGATTCGCTCTCGGCGATAGCTTCAGCATTCAATGAGTCGAACACTGCATACAGGATATATGTCAGTCAGCTTGTGAATTTGCTCTCGAAGACTGGCGCTACATCATTTTTAGTGACAGAAGTTCAGGGAATAGAGAACATAGGGCATGGACTTGTAGAGGAGTTCCTTGCTGATGGTGTAATTGTATTCTATAATATGCAGCGCGGCAACATAAAGCAGAGCGCTTTGGAGATACTCAAGATGCGCTCAGTAAATCATGAGAAGAAGATAGTGCCTTTCGAATTCGTCGATGGCAAGGGAATAGTCGTGTATCCTCTGGAGAAAATATTTGTGTGATTATTATAGTTTGTATGTTTATGATTTATTTAATTTTGTTATGACATTTGATTTGTGTATGATCAAGATTTGTTTATGTGAATTATTATGTGTGAATAAGTATGTGTAAGAAAAATAATTTGCTGGTTTACAGCTTTGTAGGCATATTGTTATTGTTCTTGATAGTCTGCGCTATGGACTTTGGGACGGCTGCGAGCAATGCGAATACATCAAGTGTTGCATCAAGTTCTGCAGGCACGGGCATCGGGGCTGGCAATGGAGCAAGTAGTGAAATAAATGTCAGCGTCGCACAGACTTCGCGTACTGAAGCCTCATCATTGATAAGCCTTATAGAATATAATCTTACAATGGCGAAATCATACAATTATCGCATGCAGCAATTTGATGATATGCTCTCAGAGATGAAGCAGCTATATTCAGTCGGGGCATATGATGATGTGAAGATGAGATATTATGATGCAACATCATTATTGGGATTATTTTACACGGAGAACAGGCAATATATCGAATTGGGAAATATCCTAGGATTCCTCGAGAATACTTATCCTGAGCAAGACCAAAAGATAGTTGCCATAAGACAGGAATATTCTACATTATACGCATGCATCGATACGGGGGATTATTATTCCTGTAAAAGTTCCATCTCTCTTATGGAATCAAATCTTACGATGCTATTGAAGGATTTGTCAGAGAATGAATCTGAAAGCATCAAGTATATACTCGACATCTATAATGCGAGCGATTATTATAATGATGCAGGATACTATAAAGGGTTTAAGGCGATGACTGCTGCATCGGCTATTTCCGCGATACAGTCGATGGATATTGACAATAATACGAAGCCAGTGATGTCCCTTATAATAACTTATTATAAGATGCAGGACAATAGCGGCAACGGACGAATAAACAAGGATTACAACTATTATTATTCCCTTTTATTGACGATAAATGCTTTGAAAGAGGCGCATTCGATAAAGTTATCCATGGATTATATAGTTACTGACATATATTATCTTGAGCAGAATAACTTATCAACTTCTAGAGTGTGGGAAGAATATTATATCTTGCTTGACTTGTTCTATAATGGCGGATACGCTGGCAGCGGAACTGGAACCAGCAGCGGCGCTGGATACAGCGGCAGTGGAAATGCCGCAGGATATGCTGCATACTCTGCGCTTGCAGCAAAATCTGAAGATATGAAAAAAGAGCTTGATACAATAAAAAGATTGTTTGCAGACCTAAATGAAACATCCAATTATATTGCGGGCAAGGAATCTTCAGGCATAGACTACACCGACGCAAAATATCTGCTTAGTCTTGGCATGGACGAATTTTCGGCAGAAAATTATGAACAAAGCGCGCAATATCTTTCAGACGCCAAAACAAGCATCGATAATACTGAATCAAAAAGCACGCTCAAGGCATTCTTGTACGATATGCAGTCAAGATTTAATATAGCAGATTACTTGAAAAGAAACATCCTGCGCATACTTCTCGTGTCTGCGCTGATTGTAGTATTTTCCATACTTGCAGTATTTTTAATTTCAACAAAACTGCTGCAGTTGCGTCTAAGAAGATTGTGCATTGAAGAGGAAGTCGTAGTGTCTTTATTGATGAGATTGCAGACAGGATATTACAAGGACAAGGATATAGACCATGATACATATATGTCGCAGTATGATTCATATCAGGAAAGGCTCGGGGATATACGCAAGGAATTGCCGATATTGAATGCGCGCCTTGAAGAGAAATATTCATTGATAAAGCGCATTACGTCTAAATTTATCTTCGGAAAGAAGGGCGCTGAAAAGAATTATACATGGAAGATTGGAGGCAAAGAATCGAACAGTAAAACTCCTAAAAGCAAAAAATCCGGCGGAAGACCTGCAGAGGTAAAATCCGGAATGAAAATATCCTTGCTGCTTTTCATCTTCATATCTGCATCATTGCTAGTCTCAATGATTTTATTCAATTCAGGATTCGCCAGCGCAAGACTGGTGCAGAGTTCAGGCGCTTCAGTATCTTCAGGGTCTACAATATCTTCAGGACCTACGGGCAATATCTTGTCTGATTCTGCAAGAATGATACTCGACAAGGACTATTATCAGAATGATGAAACCGTAAATATATTCCTGCCGAACATCAAGGCAATTAATGATGCAGGAGGAATATTGTCACTCGAAATATCGCTAAAAGAGGATCCGACGTATAATTTGAGATATCTTGGTGTGGTGGATACTTCGGTGTTGTTCATACCGCAGCGTGCAGGAAATTATATTATCAAGTTGTATGTAGATAATGTTTCTGTTGATGCGTTGAACAGTCTTTCAGATAATTCTTCAGGATCGAATATTAATTCTTCAGGATCGAATATAAATGGATCAGGAACAATGTCTACAGCACATGCGCTTGCAGCAGAAAAATCATTCATTGTATACGATACAGACACGGATAAATGCAGGAACTATAACACTGGAGATACTATAAATATACAGTTCAAGGATTATGATGCCTACAAGAACAGTTCTCCAAAAGATATATTGATGATATTCAGCTATGTGAATGATGCAGGCAAATCTTCATCGGAGAAATGGGTGTATAACCAGGATGTTCGCGACTCCATAACATATGTTCCATCGAGAGTTGGAAAATATTCCTTGTTTGCAGACGGCGCTTATCTGGACTGCTTCAATGTGACTGGTGGAGGCATAGAATATCACCAGCAGGTAATACAATATTCGGGCGATTCCTCAAACGGCGGATATACTATAACTGATAATGTACTTAATGATACTACCCTGACAGATAGTTCATTCATCAAGACATCGCAGTATGCATCCGGCGCATCAGCAGCATCTGGGATGTCTGGAACATATGGCGCATCAGGCTTTGAACAGAAATTTGTCGACGCGAAGCAGCAGCTCGCATTGTCTGTAATAGGAAGCGATTTTTATGCAAGCGAAAATTATTCCAGAAAAATGAACAATAGATTCGAAAATCGCAGCAATACACATGGAATAATACTTAAAGATTCAAAGGATAATGTCATCAATGCTTACGTAGTCATAAACGATACGACTATAGTCATAAACGATACGAATGGCGCTAATGGCGTCAATGGTGCTAATGGTGCGAGCAGTTCGAATGACATTATCGAGGGAGATTCTTATAGTGTGGATGATGCTCTTGCCGCAGAAACAAGCATGTCTGGAAAGAATACAGACAGAAAGAATACAGACATATATGTATCGCACGATACAATAAAAAAATTGCATTTCAATAATTTGAAGTATGGTTCAAACACGACAGAATTATATCTGGAAGATGTATCTTCAGACAGGATACGGATTTCTGAATTGAACAAGACGAGAAAATTGAATACTAAGACGCGAAAAGTCATAAGCACATTCGCGATAGATCCTACAGGAATGAATTTTACTGACGGGCAGATAACTATACAGGCATCAGGAACTGAACTCTATAAATGCAGGGAATGGAACTTTACCATGCAACAATGCTACGGCGAATGGATAAAGATAGCGGACTTGAAACCAGGGGAATTCTACAATATCACGCTCTCGCCAGACGATCCAGCATTCTCGCAGACTATACAGCCTGATGCGACAGCAGGAATAGATTCAGACCTCAACCAGGCTGCAGCGACGACAAACACTGGAACGACAACAACTATGAGAGTCAACAACAGAAATGCCCAGTTGATAAGAACAGTGATAAGTTTTGATCTTTCACAAATCCCGTCAAATGCAAAGGTACGCTATGCAGGACTGCAATTATACATGACGGCAAATACGGGAGTAGCATTTGATACAGGAGTATATAGGCTGACGAAAGGATTCAATGAGGCGCAAGTCACATGGAATGTGAACCAGACAGGAACGAATTGGGCAACAGCAGGAGGAGATTTTGCATCGACGCTATACGGCAACATATCTGTAAGCGCAACAATAAATGTATGGGATGAATGGAACATAACAAGGCTTGTTCAGGAATGGGTCAATGGATCGTCAGTAAACTATGGGATGATATTGATGAATTCATCTCGTTCATTAAATACTACAAATACAAAGACATTTGCATCAAGCGATTATGCTGCATCTGCGAACAGACCTATATTGATAATAAACTATTCTATAGACAATTCAGGGATATTCATATATAATGAGACTGGAATTTCCAACTATACTATAAGCGGCACATTCAACAATACATATTTCGACAATTACACGACATATTCAGTATTGCTGAACTATACAGCGAATGCGACGAACGGCACATGGACATCAATAGTGTTCAATGGCATGAACAATGTGACATGGAAATCAATGAGATGGTCATCGCTTGCTATTGGCGAACTGTCAAACAACAGGACAACTGAACCCTTCGGCAATGGAAATGTAAACATGACAAATAATGTCCTGTTATATCACATGAATGATACGTCAGGAGACGTGATAGATTATAGTGGCACAGGAAATAATGGAAAAAATTTTGGAGCGACGTATCTTGGCGCAGGAAAGATAGGCTATGGAATGAACTTTGATGGTGTATCAAAATTTATACACGTAAACGATAATCCTACAATTGATTTGGCGGGAACAGGCACGATATCTGTATGGATATACAAGACCGGAAATAGCACTAACGGCGGTATCGTGCATAAAGGCGATCTGTTGAATTGGAGCGATGAATCGGTATCACTGCAATACTTCCCAATAAATATAACTCTATATTTAAGGAACGCTTCAGGATCTTCGATTACTGTTACAGGTCCTGCATTAGTTGATAACAGATGGTATCATATAGTCGGAACTTGGAACCAGACACTTGCTATGCTTTATGTAAATGGTGTATTGGTTGCGAATAGGACAAATAATGTAACACCGATGAATTCTACAGGAGGGTTAAACATCGGCTGCCAGATAAATTCCTCGCCATACGATGCATTCAACGGGACGATAGATGAACTAGCGATATGGAATGCATCATTGTCAAATGCGGATATATTATCCTTATATGAGCGAGGCGCTGTAAGACTGAACCTTTCAGCCAGAAGCTGCGCGTTATCAAACTGCGCAGACGCAAACTTCACATATATAGGATCTACTTCGCCGCAGACGATGGCGCTGCCTGTCAATCAATATTTTCAATTCCAATACCAGTTTTCTACAGATAATGTCACGCAGAATCCTGAATTATATAATGTGAGTATAGTATATGCTAAAATGCCAAACAGTACATTAATAGCACCATCCGACGGCATATATACGAACAACAATACCATCAATTTCACATGCAATGCAACTGATGACACATTATTAAAGAGCATAACATTATACTGGAATTATACAGGATCATGGCAGTCAAATTCTACGACGACAGTGTCGGGAAAAACCAATAAGACATCATTCATATTGGCAAACCTGAGCGACGGCGCTATATCATGGAATTGTCTTGTATGCGATAATTCTACAACATGTTCTTTTGCTCAGGCGAATCGCACATTGACAATAGACACACAGTCGCCAAGCATAACTTATGCATCTCCTACGGACGGAAATAATTCATATGTTGCGAGAAATTGGTCTATAATAAATGTCACGTTGTCAGAGCCAGCAGCAAACTGCACATTAAATTTTTCAGGAACATCATACAACATGTCCAACATATCGTCCACATCATGGTATCTGAACAAGACATTGACTCCTGATGGAAACTACAATTATTATGTATACTGCATAGATTATGCGAACAATACTGGAAAATCAACCGTCCAGAATATTACGCGCGACATGACATCGCCAGTAGTAGCATTGAATACTCCTGCAAACACTGCAACAGTTCTTCAAAGCCAGGTTCTGTTCAATTACACGCCTAGCGAATTGAATATTGTCAATTGCAGCCTGTACGGAAATTTCAGCGGCGCATTCGCATATGACCAGACAAATTCCACATCTATAACAAGCGGGCAACAGAACAATTTCACAAAGAGCCTGCCTGACGGCATCTATGCATGGAATGTCAACTGTTATGACAAGGCGGCAAACAATGCATTTGCGCCAGCGAACTACACATTATACGTCGATACGACGCCTCCATCAATATATATTGAATCTCCTGCGAATAATACTCTGATAAATACGACGAACAACATAACATTCTACTATAATGTTACTGATGTGATGACAGGGATTTCTTCATGCTCTCTGATAATTAACGGAGCGATAAACGTAACGAACAATTCCATAACTGAAAATACGCGCCAGAACTTTACGCTAAATATTCCAAATGGAAAATATAATTGGAGCGTCAACTGCACGGACAATAACGGGCTCAAATCATCGTCGCTGATAAATAACCTGACAGTATTTGTCCCGACTGTTCCTAAATTCACGCTGATAACGCCTCTAAACAATTCAGGAGATTCAGACATGAACGTCACTATATCCTATAATATTACTGGCGGAAATATACTCAACTGCAGCCTCATACTTAACGGAGCAGTAAACCAGACGAACAGTTCCATAAATACTCTGCAGACGCAATCATTCATTCTAAGCAATCTTCCAATAGCATCTTATAATTGGAGCATCGTGTGCATAAATGATGAGCCTACAATAGGGACATCTGCATTATCATACTTTGGCGTAATATACTCAACAAACTTTTCCGGATTGACGACAGATTTCTCTTCAGTTGATACAAGGAACATAACGAACCTTACAATAGACAGTCCAGGAATAGGCACGATAAAATATTATGGCGCAATGGATTTGTCAAACGGGACGAACATAAATAGTATAATCAGCATAATAGGAAATACTACAGGGAATTCTACAGGAGATTCTTCAGGAAATGCCCTGAATACCATAAGTGTAGACAGCGTCTCAGACAACAGGTTCAATAGAAGCGCAATTCTCACGATGTATGGATTGTCATATACTGCATCGCCTATAATATATAGCAACGGAGTCATATGCAGCGACTGTACGGTATTAAATTATACTCCTTCGACAGGGACATTGATATTTAATGTGACGCATTTCACAGCATACACTACAGGCGTAAATGCAAACATGACAATATGGGACGCATCAGATCCTCAGGGAGGAAGCGTGCAAAAGTTTTTCGGGATGCAGACAAAATTCTATGCGAACTACACGAACAAGAGTTCCGGAATTGCAGTGATTGGAATTGCATGCAACATAACATTCGCGAACAGCACATCGACCATAGGAACAGGAATAATGTCGTATAACGCATCGAGCAAATTATATGAATACAACAGGAGCTTTAGCGCATATGGGTTTTATTTATGGAATGTCACATGCAATGCTACATCGCAGGGATATGAACTATTGAAAGCATCAGACAACATCAAAATATACAACAATGCGACATTGTCAGTTATCAACATCAAACCGACAGGCAATATAAACGTCAGCAGGAACAGGATGTTCAACTATACATTAAACATATCATGTGTTGCAGGATATTGCGACAATGTTGCAGCGATACTGGACCCGTCGAGCTGGTGGGATTCCAACTGGAAATACAGAAAACAGATCACTTTTTCCGTCGGTTCATCAAGCACTCCAAACAATTATCAGATAAAACTTGTATTGAATTCATCAAATGTTGGAGCTGGATGGAACTGGAGCAATGAATGCGTCGGCGGAACAGATTCAAGAATAAGATTCGCAAACATTACAGACAATGCCCAGCTAGGATATTGGGTGCATGATTGTTCAATTGCAGGACAGAACATGACATTATGGTTGAAGATAGACCAGAACATCACGGCAGGAACAAACTATACGTTAAACATGTATTATGGAAATCCCGCAGCAGCAAACGGGAGCAATGGAACAGCAGCATTCGATTTCTACGACGACTTTTCAGGAGACTTAAGCAAATGGACGAGACATGATATAACAGGAATATATCCTGATATAGAGAATGGATATATGGTTGCAGGAGGAGGAATAACATCAGGAAATTACGGGCATACAACATTAGGGTCCGACGCTACATACAGCGGATTTTTGGACGGAATAATTGAAGGAGATATATACCTCACGACAGATTCAATAGCTGAGATAGGATTCAGAGGATCATACGCATCGAATACAGGATACAAGTCAAGAAATGATGCAAGGGCAGGACAAGGATTATCGCACTTGATGCCGCCATATGCAGCATGGAATTTCCTTCCAGGATGCGCCGTTACAGGAACGCCAGTAAGTATCAATACATGGATGCCATTTAGCATAACAGTAAAAGGCTCAAACTTCACTGAAGAGGTCGGCGGGCAGACAGAGACATGCACGGACACAACATACAGTTCCGCAGGAGAGATATCGCTGCAGAACCATTATGGTTCATACACAGAATATGATAATATAAGAGTAAGAAAATATTCATCAATAATACCTGCATATACGTTTGGAGCAGAACAAAGCGCAGGTTCAAAAAGTATTATACCGCTGTATAATGGCACAGCATTCACGCCATTCTATACGACAACGGCAAACCCGATGGGACCTGCCAATAATTCATGCCTTGCAGGAATGAATGCGGGAAATTCATGCCAGATAACATGGACGATAAATGCTACGGGAAATGCCAATACAATATGGTTCTTCTACGCCATAATGAATTGGACAGGAATAGATATGCAGTCAAATCAGACGAACATCACGATAATAGATGATACAACGCCGCCGCAGATAACCAATGCTTCATTGAATGCAACGAAGATAAATCAGACGGAAAAAATCATCTTGAACGTGACGATAGCAGATGCGACAAATGTAGAATCAGCAACCGCGACGATGAAATATCCCAACGGGACTTCAAGAGATTATACATTGATGCAGGACCCAAGCCTAGCAGGACAATGGACAATAATATTTTCTGACACAAACAATTCTGGAGTATACAACTTCACGAATATAGTTGCTATAGACCAGGCAGGAAACATCAACAATGCAACATACACAAACCTTACATTCACAGTCACACTTTCTCCTCCTGGAAACTTTAATCTATTAACTCCTGTAAATAGTACAGAATCGACAAACCTTCTGCCTATGCTATCATGGCAGCAGACGACTGAAGCAACATTCTCAAACTATACATTATTAGTATCTACAGACAATACATTCACAACAGTACTGTCAAGATATATGATAACACCTATAACAAATACGTCACAGAATATAACATACGCTCTCGACGCCAACACGAAATATTATTGGAGAGTAATAGCATACGATATATTCGGAGCATCAACGAATTCAACACAGGATTTCACATACATCACAGATATGATAAGCCCGACAGTGCAGTTAAACAATCCTGCAGACAACACATACATCACATCATCAAAAACATTATTCAATTACACTCCTGCAGATTCCAACACCATAAAAAATTGCACACTATACGGAAATTTCAGCGGAGTGTGGGCGCAGAACTCGACAAACAGTTCAGTATTAAATGGACAGCCAAACTATTTCAATATAACGCTTGCAGATGGACTATACTCATGGAATGTCGTATGCTACGATAATTCTGGAAATACAGGAACTTCAGCGTTTAACAACCATATCAAAGTTGATACAACGCCTCCGTCGATACAATTGATAAGCCCGTCAAACAATTCATACGAGAATAAAACAAACAACAAGGCATTCATAGTCAATGCCACTGACGCCATGTCAGCAATAAGTTCATGCGAGATAATAATGGACGGAGTTATAGGACAGACACAGACAGGGATAACGAATGGAGTGGCATTCAATTTCACAAGATTCGTTCTGAATGGCAACCATACATGGAGTGTGAACTGCACAGACACGAACGGATTTGAAGGTTCATCACAGAAATATAATATAACATTTAATGTAATAGACACAGACCCTCCATTAGTTACGCTCAGCTATCCTGCGCAGAATGATTATGTATCGGGCGGAAATATAACATTCAATTACACGCCTGAAGATGCGACAGGAATAGGAAACTGCTCGATATATCTGGATGGGGCATTGAACCAGACAATACTTTCAATAAGCAACCTCGCGCCTAATTATGCGAACATAACAGGAATAACACAAGGGACGCATCAATGGAATGTGACATGCTACGACAACAGCACACAGAGAAACAAAGGAACATCATCACTAAATCTATTTACAGTCGACATGACAAATCCCGCAGTCGCACTAAACAATCCAAGCAACGCAGCCGCATCAAATACTCAAGCAATATCATTCAACTATACTCCTACAGACACAAACCTTGACACATGCTCATTATACGGAAATTTTACAGGAGTATTCGCTCTAGACCAGACCAATACTACACCAATAAACAGCCAGCCAAATACATTCCAGAAAACATTATCCGACGGAAGATATCTATGGAATGTGATATGCATAGACAAGTCAGGAAGAATCGGATACGCGCCAATAAATTATACTATACTAATAGATACGACGCCACCGGCATACAGCAATCAGACATCCAATCCTGCAACGCCAGCGACATACAATCCTGCAGCAACATACAAATTCAATATGACGTGGACAGACACTAATGTCGTGGACAAGGTATTGTTCGAAAGCAATTTCAGCGGCGTTATGCAAAATGCAACAGCATACACTTTTGGAGGAGGAATATATACGGTGAATATTACTGGCGTAGCTGCAGGAAACTATATCTACAAATGGAATGCCAATGACACGCTAAACAATATGAACAGCACTCAAGCATATGGATATACTGTCATGCAGGCATCGCCAATACTAAGCCTTACACTAAATTCTACGAGCGCAAATATAAGCATCAATGAAGGATCGACGATAAACATCACGGCAGCAGCCACAACGCCTGCATCAGGATATATAGAACTGTATGTGACAAACACAACGACGACAGTAATGATAAACAACGGCACATCGCAGATAAGCAACAATACGCTGTTCGCAAATCCAGGACTATATAATATAACAGCATATTATCCTGCGACGCAGAACTATACTTCCGGATCGAAGACATACTATTTGACTGTCAACGACACGACACCGCCGAACATCACAATGATATATCCAGCAAATAATGCTACAGTCGGAACATCAACGATAATATTCCAGTATCAAGTGCAGGATGCAAGCGCGATACAGAACTGTTCAATATACATAAACAACACCATCAACAAGACAGACACAGGAGTGATTGCTGGGCAGTTATCGACGTTCAGCATAGATTTTACAGACGGAAATTATACATGGAAAATAGGATGCGTAGACATATACAGAAATGCAGCGAACAGCACGGCAAGAAACTTCACGGAAAGACACACGACAGGAATGATATTCAATATAAATACTACAAACATGACTCATGAACAGGGAGAGCCAATACTAATAAAAGAATCAGCAAAGGATTCATACCAGAATCCATTAAACGCGGATGTAAAGGCGGCAATAATATATCTGAACACCACAATAACGACGACACCATGGTTTGACGGCTCATGGAAATACAGGATGCCAATAAATATCACGGAAAATAATGCAAGCAACCTGACAAATTATCAGGTCAATATAACAATAAATACCACAGGACTGATAGCGCAAGGAAAGATGAATACGACATGCAGCGACATAAGATTTGCAGATTCGATGGCTTCAGTAATATCATACTGGATAGCAGGAGGATGCAACAGTTCAAGTACGCTAATATGGCTCAAGATGAACCTGACAGCGTCAGAGAATAAGACAATCTACATGTATTATGGAAATGCTCAAGCGCAGGATGGATCGAACGGAACGAATGTATTCGACTATTACGACGACGGAAATTATCTTCCAAACTGGACAATAGCAGGGACTGCAGGACAGACATCGGCGCAAGGATTGCCAACACCAAGCTACTATGCTGCATCAGTCAACGGAAACTACATGTACAGGAATGTATCATTGACGGCGAACAAAATATTGGACTTCAATGTACGCAGCGACGGACTAGGAGGACTATTCTTCCTAACGGACAGCACAGGAGCAGGACAGCATTTCAGAGCAGAAACAAGAGCAGGAAATAATGCAGGAGTGGGACCTGCAGCATCATGGATATCATGGAGCGTGCCTTCACAGACATGCGCAGTCATATCGACGAATACGTGGTATAATTTTAGCCTAGTGATTGGATCATCGACATCACAAGCATATATCAATGGAGCAGCATGCGGAGGAGCATACACATTCACAAACAACGGACCATACATAGGATTAGTAGGAGATGCACTAGGAGGCACATACACCACATGGTGGGATAATCTGCGAGTAAGAAAATATGCAGCGCAGATACCGACATCAACAGCGATATATGTAGAACAGACGATATTATCATGGAACTATAATACGACAAGCTATATCGACGGAAATTTCAGCTACATATTCGACAGTACATCACAGCCATACGGAAATTATTCAGTAGTGGCGCTTGCAACATCCACAGGATTCTACAGCGCAGTAAACAGCACATACTTTTATCTAGGACCTGACACTACCGCTCCGCTGATAACATTATTGGCGCCTACAGACATGCAGCATGCAGGAGTTGGAGCATTCAATTTCACGTATAGACCATACGACTATAATCTGAAAAATTGCACATTATACATAGACATCAATGGGACATTCACAAATATTTCAAGTACAAACAGCCCATCAAACAACCAGACAAATACATTCACAAATATAAGTCTGGGGCTAGAATCATACAAATGGAATGTGAAATGCTACGATACATTCGGAAACAGCGCATTCGCAGCGTCGAATTACACATTAAATATCACAGGACCAGACCTCAAAGTAGTTGATGGAAACATAACATTCTCTAGTGTAGAATTGACTGAAGGAAAAAATATTACTGTATACGCAAATATAACAAACGCAGGACTTAGCGCGGCAACGACTTCATCTATAATGCAGTTCTATTACGGCGATCCTTCTCTAGGAGGAATACAGATTGGACAGAATATCACTATACAGAACATGAGTGTAGGAGAGATAAGGACGATAAACAGCACATATTCATTAAGGATAGGCAATAATAATATATATGTTCTTGTAGATGCGTTAAATACAGTGAATGAGACTAATGAATTAAACAATAAAGCTAACGGCAGCATAACTGTAGGGATGTACCAATATTATTATGGAAATGTCACAACCAATGTCCTCTTAGGAACGTCAGACGATAGCCTGTTTTTGGGAAAATTCAATATAAGCAGCAATACAGGATATATATTCATAGCGAATAGCAAGAGTGTGTTCTCATTCACAAATCTTCAAGCATTAGGACTCAACAAGAACAATAATACCGTCGGCAACGACTTCAGCGATCTGGACGCAAACATGAACACCACAGGATATACAGACTCAGTCAATAATTTATGGACGGGAGGTACAAATATTCCATTAATTACACTAACATACAATATATCAGGAAAAGTCATAAACAATGTGCCTGCAGTATATTCTACAAACAACACGAATTTCGAGACGGGAATATTATGGGATACAGCAGATGATGCTTCACATAATTTCCAGTACGATACGACAGACAATGAAGATATAGTGTTTGCGACACGGCAGGGAATAGCGAAACAGGGAAAATATGGCGTGTACAATTATGAAATAAAAGTTCCTGCGCTGCTAAGATCATATAAAGGATCAACAGACAACGTAATATTCTATTACGAGATAGAATAGGTATAAAAGAATAGATTAAGCGGTATAGATGAGATAGAAATAGAAAGTATCCCAGCAGTTTTGCTTGACTATTCCGACGAAACGCCCATTATTATTAAGATTGTTGTTGCCATTCAATCCGTTATAATTGTTGTTGAGATACAACAGGCGCCCCTAGATTTAGCCCTCTCACCTATAGTTTTCACCACCACTTCATTTCTGTCGTAGTTGTATTTTATAGCATTTCCGCAAATGCCGTAGTGAAAGAGCATGTAGTCCAGCTACTCCGTTGACATAATCCTTGCGGAGGATTATGCAGTGCTGGGATAAATATTATCGGAAAATAAACAGTATATAAAACTATTGAAAAAAAAAGAACATAAGTCTAGAAGACATTATTTTTTTGCGTCTGGCGCCTCTGGCGCTACCCCGACGAAACGCCCATCCATATCAAGATTGTTGTTGCCATCCAACCCGCCATAATTGCTGCTGAGATACAACAGGCGCCCCTGAGACGTTGTTGCATCTCTACCACTAAAAGGATGATGATTGCCCATGTTTCCTTTAGAGTCTTTTGCTAAATCGTAATATTTCTCAAGATTCTCGATACCGCCTGCTCTAGCAATCACTAATGGATTATTCATGAATGCTTCTTTCTGGTGATATCCTGAACTTGTTCCTTGAGCCATACTATAAGGCATAATCACGCCAAATTTGTGTGGTAGATTAGATATTCCTGATTTTATTTCTTCAAATGTATATAATTTAACAGCTGTAGAATTTGGAAGCATTCCATCTAAAAGATTATCAAATTCTTTATCAGCATCGACATATTTTGCACTGCCATTTATTAGTCCATCTATATATGCTTGCTTAATTCTTTCTGGTGTGAGTATTCCTCCACCATTTACAATAACTAAGACAGGCTCATTTTTCTTGTAAAATAATCCTTTCTTGTCAATTCCAATATT
>Ga0182027_10006151_pt1 | contig 18064 bp, 12 predicted proteins | sample 712E1DmetaG_FD_121300 | JGI IMG/M metagenome (GOLD analysis project Ga0182027, IMG submission 121300) | Permafrost microbial communities from Stordalen Mire, Sweden - 712E1D metaG (Illumina Assembly) | ecosystem: Environmental > Terrestrial > Soil > Wetlands > Permafrost | place: Sweden... | reverse complement strand
GCGAAAAGAACTGGGTGGCCGCGCTGCGTTCCACGCCGATCAGGTTGCGCTGGCTGCCGCTCACGTCCACCAGCAGCCCGATCGTCAGCGGCAGGTCCGTCTCGCGCGTGAAATACTTGATGGGCTGCTGTTTGCCGTCTTCGAAGACGGAGAAGTCCTTGGTCTCCAGGTTGGCGATCAGAGCCCCGTGCTTGTCGCGCACCGAGGCCAGAATGTTCACCACGTCGACTTCCGTCCGGATGATCGTGGAATCGTCCTGCGGCTCCCGCTGGGGAGCGGGTGTCTGCGCCAGCAGCGCGCCGCCAAGGGTCAAAATGAGAAGGTTTCGCATCGGGGTTCGATAGAGGGACGTGCCCCACGGCAGGATTGTTTCACGATCCATCGCGCCATTATCCACCTGACCGGCAGCGTCCGGTTCCGAACTGGATCGCCGTCCGCGCCGGAGACTATGGTATCGAATTCCGCGGCCCGCCGGCCGCCTGGATCCGCTGGCGTCCGGAAACCCCGCCTGGGCAGCGCCGGGGCCAGGCCGTCGAGCCGGCCAGGAGGCTGGTCCGCCGCGGGCTTCGGGCCGGTCCGTGGGGTGCGGTCTTCCGCTTCAGACCCGGAATCCGATTACTCCCACACAGCCGGTCCGCATCGATCGGGCTTGATCCCTCCCGCCAAGTCAACTTGAGAATTCTAAAGTTATAGTTTAAACTTCTCATATGCGCTCCGTTCCCCGCGCCATCCGGCCGACCGTGCTCGAGGCGGCCCGCGCCTTCCCCGCCGTAGTGGTGACCGGGCCGCGCCGGGCCGGAAAGACCACCTTGCTGCGCCAGGTCTTCCCGCGCGCCACCTACGTGCTCCTGGAGGATCCCGACGTGCAAGCCCGCGCCCGTTCCGATCCCAGGGCCTTGCTGGAAGATCTCCGGCTCCCGGTGGTGTTCGACGAAATTCAGAACGTGCCGGAGTTGCTCCCCTACATCCGGGCACGGATCGACCACGCCCCTCGCAAGATGGGCCAGTGGCTGTTCACCGGATCCCAGGAGGCTCCCCTGATGCAGGGCGTCACGGAGTCGATGGCCGGGCGCGCCGCCATCCTGCAGTTGCTGCCGTTCAGCCTGGCCGAGACGGACGGCGTCAGCCTGCTTCATGGCGGCTACCCGGAGGTGCTGGCGCGTCCCGCGGGGCGTGGGCTGTGGTTCAGTTCCTACATCCAGACCTATCTGGAACGGGACGTCCGCGCCATCGTGAATGTTCGCGACCTGGCCACCTTCCGCCGCTTCCTGGCTCTGCTCGCCAGCCGGCACGGGCAAATCCTGAACAAGACCGATCTGGCCGCTCCGCTCGGCGTCTCCGTTCCGACGGTTGGCGATTGGCTTCATGTTCTGGAGATCACCGGCCAGGTCATCCTGGTTCCGCCCTATTTCGAGAACTTCGGGAAGCGCCTGATCAAGTCACCCAAGGTGTACCTCGGGGACTCGGGATTGGCGTGTTACCTCCTGGGCATCGCGACGCAGGCCGAACTGGACCGGTCGCCGTTCCTCGGCGCCTTGTTCGAAGGGCACGTGGCCGCGGAGATCCTGAAGAGCCAGATCAACCGGGGCCGGCGGAAGGAACTGTACCACTTTCGCGATCAGCAGGGGCTCGAAGTCGACTTCCTTTTTCCAAACGGACAGGATGGTCCGTGGATGGTGGAATGCAAAGCGGCGAAAACCGTCCAGCCATACATGGCCGGTCCGTTGGGGTCCTTGCGCCGATCCATGGGCGGCGAGGCGCCCGTCCGCTCGAGCGTTGTCCATCGGGCGTCCACCACGGCCCCGCCGATGCGGGCGCTGGCGCCTGGCATCGAGGCGCTCGATGTGCGGGCATTCGTGGACGAGTTGAACGGCAGGTCCGCACGATCGTCCAAAGCCGGAGCGGCCCGGCGGCGCAAACCGAAATGAGGGCGGTGGCCGCCGCCCCCGTGGGACGGCTACTTCCCGCCGTCCTTGGGAACGCTGCGGAAGGTGAGGGTTTCGATGGACCATTGCGCCGGAACCGGGCGCGGGTTGCCGCCGCGGGTCATGGAACTGGCGCTCGAAAGCAGATCGGTGAGCGGGTCGGATGCGGAGCGGGTTCCCGCCGCGGTGCGCACTCCCTCGAAATTGAAAACCTCGGGGTTGTCGATGGCAGTGTCGCTGGTGAGCAGGAAATACGTGTCCACTCCGAAGGGCGTGCCAATCTCGAAATCGGCCTCGGGCGAGTCGCCGGAGAGCGGTATGAGCGGTTGGAAATCGGGTTTCTCGCCCGCCTGGGCATAAGGCAGCAGGTTGCCTTCGTTGCCGCGGCCGGCGGGAGGAAAGACGCGCGTGCCATTGCCAAAATGGTCGATAACGAAAACGTAGACCCAGCGCGGCCCAAGCGAGCCGCGAGCCGCTAGAGCCGAGGGGTCGGCGCGCAGGTAGAGCTTATACTTCTCGCCGTCTTTGAAATCGCCCGAATCCTTGAAGTCGCCGAGCTTGCCGTCCACCGCCTGGCGGATTGCCAGATGGTACGGAAAGGATTCCTGGGAGGGCGGCGACTGCAAGGTGAGCCAGGCGCGGATGCGAGCCAGGAGCATCGCCTTCCGGGCGATCTCCGCGCCGGCGGCGCGTACGCCGTCCGCCTCTGGCGGGAGTTTCACCCAATCGCTGCGGCTGGGGAGCGGAAGAGATCCCGAGGCGCGGCGGTTCCCTCCGGCCGCATCGCCCACTCCGGCCCCAATGGAATCGGGAAGCAACCAGGCATACTCGGCGCCGCTGCCGGAAATTTTTCCCCACAGCCAATACTGCGCGCCGGCGGGGGCGGAGGTGGTTTCAACGGCCGAATGATCGGCATCGCCCAACGGAACCGCCGCCAGCATGCCGGTGGTGGGAGGCAGGCGCACCAGCAGGCGCGCTTGAGGCGGGAGCAGGCGCTTGGCATCCGCGGCGGTGGGCGCGGCTCCCATAGTAGCGGGCGTGGTGGCGGGATTGGTTTCGAGGATCCAGGCCGACCCGTTCCAACTGACGACGTGGGTGGGCGCTCCGGCCGTGGGGTCGTCGATCCATTCGATAGCGGCATCGCCGCGCAGCTTCCCGAATTCGGAGATGGCGCGCTCTACGGCGGCCGCGGGGGCCGGTTTGGGAATCGAAACGCGCAGGCCGGCCGTGGCGGGAACCACCCAACGCTCCAGCGCGAGAACGTCTCCCTCCTTGACGCTGCCCCGGCCCACCACGCGGGCGATGGAAACGCCCAAGCCGTCGGAAGAAACGATTTCAACGGTCACGGCAGGCTGACCGGCGGTCTTGAGGCGGCACTTGGGAAACAGGCCGATGGCGGTGCCGCCTCGCAGCCGGATATCGGCGCCCTTGACCGAATCGACGACCACGGCCAGACCGCCGCCGGCGCCCGGAGGTCGGCCCAGGATGGTTTGCGAGAATCGCGACGGGCCACCCATGGCGGGCTGTTGGACGGAGCCGTTCGAGCCCAGCGCAGCCATGGTGCGGGCGAAAACGCGGTCCATCGGCTCCGAGGCGTATCGCAGCGACTTGGCCAGCGCCCAGGTGAACGCGCCGTGCGCGCCTTCCTCGGTTTGGACCTCGCGAGCTTCCTGGTTGGGCTGGGCGGCGGCCAGGGTGAGCACGCCGAGCCTCTCGGGATCGATGGGCTGGCCGGTCGCGGGATCGCGGTCGGGCGGATCGTTGGCGGCCGGCTCGCGCAGCGTCACGCCGGCGGTGCCCGAGCGCGTGCCGCTATTGGTGCGCGCTTTTCCGCTGGAGTTCCATGCGCCGCGGGCCAGCGAGCCGCTGTGACAGCTATCGGCGATCATGGTGACGATGACGCCCTTGCGGGCGGCGGCGAAGAGGATGCGCGAGATCTCCTTATCGCGGATGTCGGGGACGTTGCGCCAGTTGTCGGCCGGCACCATCGTCTGATCTTCCTGCTGCTGTTCGGAGCTGGCGCGGTTCTTCACGTGGTTGCCGTGGCCGGAATAGTAGAAGAGGCGCACGTCGCCCGGCTGGGCGTCGTCCACCAGGTTCTTTTGCAGAGTCTGGAGGATGGCGTCGGCGGTGGCGTCCCGATCGGTGAGGACGACGAAATCCTGGAAGCCGATGTCCTGGAGGACGGCCTGCATGAGGTGGACATCGTTGACGGCGCCGTCCAGGTTGGCGAATCGCCAGTACCTGGCGTCGCCCTCGACGGCCGGGCGCTTGAGGGTGGGCGGATGCAAATCGCGCAGCAGTTGGGCCTGGGTGTCGGGGTCGGGATTGTACTCGTCGATGCCCACCAGGATGGCGCGGCGCGATTCGCCGTGCAGGGCCGAGCCGATTGCGCTCAGGACAATTCCCAGAAACGCGGCGCGGCCCAACGCCGTATTCAGTAAAAGAGACACTAATGGTATGATAGCCCGTACGTCGGAAGGAGACGCGCGATGAAGACGGATCGTAGAGGATTTCTTCTGGGAACGCCGCTGGCCGCTCTCGGCCTGGCGCCGTTCGGCGGAGCGGCGTTTTCGCAAACTTCCAGTGCCGGCGTCTCGCCGGACGTGGTGGATTTCTGGGTCAGGGACATGGGCGTTCCAGCCCACATGGTGCTGGGCGGAGAGACCACCCGGGGGCGCGCCGCGGCCTCCGGACCGCAGACCTCCAACCTGGCCCGCGAGCCGCTATTTCTGCACTACGATCCGGAGGAGGGCGCGTTGATGCCCGCCGACCAGATACCAACGGCCAAGATGCACCCGTTCACCGACGCCAAGCTGGATTTTCAGTTGGTGCGGATGCGGCTCAACCCGGAGGACCACCATCAGTTCGAAAACTTCACCAGCGGCGGGATCTATCTGGACTTCCAGCAGGGGCAGCCGCAATCGATTTCCGGCGAGATGATCTCGCTGGCGACGACCACGTTCAGCGCTATCTTTCCGGGGCTGAGAGGCGGAGCGGGCGGAGCGAAGAGCGGCGCCAAGAGCGGTCCCGGCGGTTCGGCTGCCGCGGCTCCCAAGAGCAAAGCGGCGGCGCCGGCGGCGCCCCCCGGAGCTGCGGCGCCGGCCGCCACCATCCCGTTGCAGGCGGCCAAGCAGTCGCAGTCGCTCACGCTGCCGGGCGGACTGGGTAAGACCTCGTTCGCCTGTTTCGCCAAGGACCCGCGAAAAACGCTGTTCGGCTCTTTTGTGGATGTCATGTCGAAAGTGGTCAATTCGCCGATGGTTTCCTACTTGCCGCTGATGTCCTTTCCGGTGGTGGGGAGCGTGGCGTTGGCCGGCATCAAAGGCCTGGTGGGAAGCCTGCAGGGCGAGGGCGGACAACAGCACTGGATCCTGCAGAGCCCGCCGCTCGATGTGACGGCCACGGTGGAGGGCTCCAAGGCTTCTCCCGAGGCGTTGCGGTTGCGGAGCGGTAGCTACATCGTGATCCCGAAAGAACACTCGGCTGCCATGAAGGACCAACTCGGGAAGCTAAAAATTCTGGACGGCTTCCTGGTGCCGAAAGAAGCCACGTCCATGGACGTGTTCGACGCGGCCCCGCAAACCGCGCAGATGGTGAGTTACATTTCTCTGCGGGTGTCGGTGGCGAATACCAAGGCCGGCAAGCCGTCGCAGGGGTAGCGCCTTCGGCGCTGTGGCCCGGAGTTCCCGCATGATATGATTACCAGGTATTGAGGGCCCGGGAATGCGCAGGATGCTGCTCGCCAGCTTGATCGCTTTGTGCCCGGCTTTGCTGCCCGGCCAAGGCTTTGGAAAGCTGAAGAAATCCATCGTTCTCGATCGGAAGCTGCCCGCCGCGGTCAAAATGCCGGGCAACGCGTTCGACGTCAAAGTCTCGGCGGAAAAGCCATACGATCCGTGCGAGAAACTGGCCGCCGACAAGTTGCAGGCCATGGTCGAAACCAACCTGATCCGCTTCAACAGTCAACTTACCCTCAATCCCGACAAGCCCGATACGCTGATCGTTCTCAAAGTGCTCATCTGCAACGCGATCGCTACGCCCGAGCACAACACGGTGCTTTCCGGGAAGAACAAGGGACAGCAGCAACCCAGCGGCGTGAAAGTCAACGGGCGGCTGATGGTGACCTATCAGGCCAGAACCCGCGCCGGCAGGTTCGTGGATGCCGAGCCCATCGACGTCAAGTACGATCACGAGTTCAATGAGTTGAACGGCGCGATTACCGAAACCAAAAAGATCATCGGCAAAATCCCCCACCCGGGCGCCAGGCACAAGGGTGAAGAGGGCGGGGACGAACCGCACACCATGGAAGACGTCGTCGAGATCCTGGTCGACCGCACCGCCCAGCGCGTGGCGGCCCGCCTGGTGAATACCAACGAACGCGTCGAAGTCCTGCTGGCGCGCGGCGCGCTCGACCCCAACAACCGGAACGCCGACGCCGGCCAGTGGACCAAGTTCGTCGAGGGCTTGGAAACCATGCCGCCGCTGCCCCACCTGGACGACGATGCCTACCGCCTGTATAACATCGGCGTGGGCGACGAAGCGCTCGGTTACAAAGCGGACAACCCGGCCAGCGCCAAACGGTACTTCGAGCAGGCCGTCATGCAATACCGCAAGGCGGGCGAAGCCAATCCCCAGGAGAAGTATTTCATCGAACCGGTAAACCGCATCGAAATCGCGCTCGAACACTACAAGCAACTGTCCGTCCCGGCGGACCCTCCGGCCGCCGCGCCGCCCAAGAAGGGAAAAGGCAAGTGAGGTTTCTTACGGCAGTGTTGGCGCTGGCGGCCGCCGCCCACGCGCAGCCGAGGTGCGCCGTGTCCAAGGACCTGGTGGTCCGGGCGCTGGAACTGGTTTCCGCCTCGCCCTCCGGCGACGATTTGTTGAACGGCCTGATGCTGCTCAAGCAGGCGGAAGAGTCCTGCGACGAAAACGGCGACGCCTGGTATTACCGGGCGCTGTTTGAGCGCAAACTCGGCCGCGGCAACCCGCAGTACTCCCTCGGGAAGGCGCGGGAACGCAACTCCCCGGCCCTCGGGAACGCCGAAGACCCCTTCACGCTGGCCACTCCGGCGCGCGGCGTCGCGGGGCTGGCGCACGACAATCCGGCTCCCGGTTCCGCTCCGCACGCTAGCCGCGACGTCCACCAACCCGGCGTTTCGCACAAATGGGCGCTGGTCGTGGGCGTCGGCCAGTTTCATAACCCGCGCCTCAACCTGAGATACACGCGCAACGATGCCCAATCGGTCGCCGAGTTACTGCGCGATCCCGCCTGCGGCCGGTTCCGCGCCGACCACGTGCGCCTGATTACCGATTCCGAAGCTACTTCCGTCAATATCCGCGCGGGCCTCAACTGGCTGGTGCGCAACTCCACCGGGGACGATCTGGCGGCCATCTACATCGCCACTCACGGCACCGCGCGGGAGCAGGACGCGGCCGGCGCCAGCTACGTGGTGACTTACGACACCGACGTCGATTCGCTCGACGGCCTGTATTCCACCGCCATTCCGATGGTCGAGATCACCACCGTCGTCCGCACCCGCATCAAAGCCCTGAAAGTGGCCGTAATCCTGGACACCTGCCACAGCCAGGGCGCCCTCGCGCAGACCGTGACCATTCCGCAGTCCCTATCTTCGCAGACGCTGGACCACATCAAGGAAGGCACCGGCCGGGTGATCCTGGCGGCCAGCCGCACCGAGGAAAGTTCCTACGAGTTGGCGAAGTATTCTCACGGCCTCTTCACTTACTATCTGCTGCAGGGCCTCAGACAACAGAAGTATGCGCCGCTCGACAAGATCTATCCATGGGTCACGGCGCAGGTGACCCGGGAGGCCGAGGCTAACGGATGGAAGCAGCATCCCGTCTTCGGATCGAGCGACGAAGTCAGCCCGGTGGTGCTCGGGATTGCGCCGCTCGAAGCCATCGGGTGGCTGCCTCCAGCCGTCCGCCTGGCGGTGCGATGACTTCGCGCCGGCCCCGCGACCCCGCAACCGGGGCGCAAGCCGCCATCATCCATTTGAAGCGGCAGGACCCCGTCCTGAGCGCGATCATCGACCGCGTCGGTGAGTATCGTATTGAATTCCGCGACCCGGATTTCGAAACGCTGGTCAAGTCGATTGTGTTTCAGCAACTCAGCGGACGCGTCGCCAGCGTAATCTTCGGACGCCTGGTGGAGGCCGTGGGCGGCAAACTCACGCACGCCGGCGTCCTCAAACTCCGCCCGTCCCGCATGCGCAGGCTCGGCCTGTCCGGGCAGAAGACCGCCTACATCCGCGACCTGGCGCGCCATACCCGCGACGGCCGCCTCGTCTTCGAGAGCCTGGCCGAACTCCCTGACGACTCCGTCATCGAGCGGCTTACCCAGGTCAAGGGCATCGGCGTCTGGACCGTCCACATGTTCCTGATCTTCGCCCTGCGCCGCACCAACGTGCTGCCCACCGGCGACCTCGGCATTCGCAACGCCATCCGCAAAGCCTATAACCTGGATGAGGTGCCCTCGCCCGCTGAAGTCGAGGCCATGGCCGAGCGATGGCACCCCTATTGCACCGTGGCGAGCTGGTACCTGTGGCGCAGCCTGGAACCCAATGCCAACCTGTAGCGCCGCGAGGGCCGGATGCCGGGCAAGGGCCGCCCCGAAAGCGCACGGGTCGGCAAGAAGATGATTAGCCGCCGATGAACGCCGATCGAAAAGAACTGTCTTATCCGCGTTCATCAACGTTCATGAGCGGCCCAAAGTGGTATCCTCGATCTTCTTGAGCGCCATCTCGCTCTCGGCCGGCCATTTCGCGGCTTCCCACTTTCGGAATGACTTGGCGCGGGATGGGAGGAACCGCGTGCGGCCGTCCGGGGATTCGCCGCTTCCGGCCAGCGGCGCCGCGGTTCCACGAATGCCACTCTCGGGTACAGCGCCACAGCATTGAATGCGACGGCGTAACAACTGTGTCCGGGGGTGCCCGCTATTACGCTGACCGGGGGGCTGAGTAGCCAGCCCCAAACAGGAAACGCCATGGGGCCGGTCTCAAAATGCTGCACGGTGGCCCCGCTCACCACCAGAACCCCGAGGTACGCCGCCACCGTGATCAGGCCCGCTTTGGAAAACAGCCCCACCCTGGCAAGTACATCTCAGACTCATGGCTCCGTAACCCATCCGGGCCTTCCGGCAAGCCTGCTCACTCCGGTCGCTCCATCTGGCCCCGCGCCGCTTTTTCTCCACAGCCTGTTGCAAAGTGCCGCGGCCAGACTATAATGATCGGTAGCCATTCAGACCTCGGAATTCGATATTCCGAGGAACTAGGAGACACACGATGCGTTTTGTCAAGATTGTCCTGCCCGCGGCCCTGATGCTCGTGCCGGCGGCCTTCCTCATCACCGGGGGCCTGCTGGCTCCCACGCCCGGCTTCAGCACGCCGAAGTATGCCGCCGATAACCACAAGGCGTGCGCCTTCTGCCATCAGAAGATGGGCGACAAGGACGCCATGCACAAGGACCCGAACCTCACCGACGCCGGCAAGTACTTCAAGGACCACAGCCACTCTCTCGACGGATACAAGCCTCCAGCCAAGTAGCCATTGGGCCCCGGGGTGCGGACCCGTTCCGGTCCGCCACCGCCGTTCCGCCGTCAACGCGCCCGGGTTCCGCCGTTTCTTCCCGCAACTCGCCGCAGAACTGGGTGTTGGTTAAGTGGTAAGGAGAGCACACCAGTTATGAAGCGAAGATACACCACTTTGCTGCCGATTCTTTTCTGCCTGCCGGCCATGCCGGCGCTTGCGCAAACGGCTATCGGCGGCGGCGCCTGCACGTCCTCGGCCCTGAACGGGACCTACGAGTTTCTCTTGAGCGGACGCCAGGTCTCGGCGAGCGGCGCCGTCTCGAAAGTGTTCCAGGCAGTTGGCACGGCCGCCTTCGACGGACTCAGCAGAGTCACGCTGACCATGACAGCCAACGTCGTCGGCCCCAGCCAGTCTTTCGGAACGCCACTGGTGTACATGGGATCTTACAGTTTACAATCCAACTGCGTCGGCTCGATGTCCATTACCAGCGGAGACGCCGCCACGTTTGCCCTGGAGGCTCTTTCCGTCAACGGCGCCACCCAACTGGCATCTTCATTCTCGGTGACCGGATCGGATGCCACTTACGCTTACAACGGGAGCGGTAACTCCCAGCCGGCAGCCTGCCCCACGACGCTATCCGGGGTGCACGAATTCAACGCCACCGGCAGCTCCCTTTCCGGGGCTTCCGTGACGGGCGTTCTGGATGTTGCGGGTCTGCTGCAATTCGACGGTCAGGGCAACGTGACCGCCAACTGGACTCAGGTGGCGAACCTGGCCACCGCCACCGTCACGGCCACGGGAACCTACTCGGTGACCTCCACGTGCCTGGCCTCGGCCACGCTCACCGACACGGCGAACGATAAGTACACGGTCTCGATGAGTATCTACTCGGCCGCGCCGGGCTTCTCGCTGGCCATTACGTCCCCACAGGCGATCTTCGACGGATCCGCTGCCGCGGCCCTACCCGCCACCGGGGGAGGGTGCGCCCCTTCGGCGCTGACCGGAACCTATGAGATGGTCCTCAGCGGGCGCCTGGTCCCCGGCGGAGTCACCACCAGGCTCCTGGCGTCGAACGGCGCGGCGACGTTTGACGGGATTGGCAAAGTTACCTTCAACCTGACATCCAACGCCGTCAACGGGAGCCAGGTCTTCGGAACGCCGCTGGTGTACTCGGGAACTTACACTCTCCAATCCGACTGCCAGGGGACGATCGACATTTCAAGCGGAGACACCGCGGTTTTCGCGGTTGTGGCTTACTCGATCGACGCCACCACCGCGCAGGCGAAGTCATTCAACATGGTGGGGTCCGACGCCGCGTATGCCTACACCGGAAGCGGTACCGTGCAGCCGGACGTCTGCGCGGCCAGCACCCTTTCTGGCCAGTGGCCCTTCAACGCCACCGGCAACTTGGTTTCCGGATCCACCAACACGGGAACGGCCGATATCGTGGGGCTGGTGCAGTTCGATGGGCAAGGCAATGCGGCCGCCAACTGGACCCAGTCGTCCAACACCGCTTCCACCAACGTATCGGCAACCGGAACCTATTCGGTTAACTCGGCGTGCCTGGGCTCCCTGACCCTCACCGATACGGCCGGTAACAAGTATGCCGGAACGGTGTCCATAACCGGGGCGAATGCGGGAAACTTCTCGTGGGTCTCCGCCAACCCGCAGGTGGTCTTCGCCGCCACCGGGCACGCGCCGTTCGGCAATCCCGGACTGGCGGTGGTGAACGCGGCGAGTTACAGTTCCAACCAGACGCCGCCGGGAGGCGTGTTCTCGATTTTCGGCGCCGGTCTGGCGACCAAGGAATGGCAGGCCACTACCGTCCCGCTGCCCACCACGGCCCTTAACACCACCGTAACGGTCAACGGAGAAGCGGTGCCGCTGTTCTACGCGGACGCGGGCCAGATCAACGCGCAGATGCCCGAGGACATCAAGCCGGGCGTGGCGGCCGTGATCGTGAAGAATGGCTCCGCCACGAGCAACGCGGTGGCTGTCGTAGTCCCCGCCGTAGGAACGCCGGGGATCTCCACGTGGGGGAATAATCGAGCCGTTGTGGTGAACCAGGACGGCAGTTTGAATGTTCCCGGCACCTCGCCTGCCAAAGTTGGCGACACCGTGGTGGTGTACTTCACCGGCGGCGGACCGGTGAAGGCCACCGCTCCGCTGGTGACGGGCGCCGCCGCTCCGGCCGGCCTATCGTGGGTGACCGGAACCTACTCGGTAACGGTGGGCGCCGCTGTTGCCGCGGTCAACTATATCGGCTTGACGCCCGGTTCCATCGGGCTCTATCAGGCGAACATGGTGGTTCCGGCCGTCGCCGCCGGGGATCGCCCAGTGGTGATTACCATCGCCGGGCAGGCCTCGAATAACCCGCTGATTGCGGTGACGAAGTAGTGGGGCGGACCCCCAGGTCCGCGGCCGGCCCCCTGGCCGGCTTTCCGCCCGCGCCACACAATTGACCCTTCGACGAGACGGCGGGTCCTGGGGGACCCGCGCGGACCCGGGGAGTCCGCCCCACGGGCTTCTAACCGAGGGATTTCCGCCACGCCGCCAATTGCCCCGTCAAGCTGCTCTTCACGTCCTCGAATTGCGCGTCGCCGGACAGGTTGTTCATCTCCGCCCGGTCCACCCGCAGGTCGTAGAGTTCGCCCGGGCCTTTGCCTTCGTCGCGCATCACCAGCTTGTAACGGTCCACGCGCGCCATTTCGGTGTTGCGGTAGCGGCCGAATACGGCGGTGCGCCACGGCTGCTTCTTGGGAAACGGCTTCCCGGTGGCCAGCAGGGCGTAACTCCGGCCGCAGAGGTTTCCCGCGGGCCGCTCCACCCCCAGGAAGTCGGTCAGGGTCGGCAGCAGATCGTAGGCGCCGACCAACCCCACCTGCATGATGGATGGGGGGACGCGCGCCGGATAGCTCCAGATCAGCGGCACGTTCACCACCTCCTCGTACATGTTCGGAGGATCGGAGGAGTCGCCGTCGCCCCACAGGCCGTGGCGGCCCAGCAGAGAGCCGCAGGTGGAAGCGAACACGATCAGGGTGTCGTTGAGGAGATGCTTGTCGTAAAGCCTGGTCATCAGTTTGCCGGCCTCGGCGTCGCGCGCGCTGACGGCCCCCGCGGCCTTGCGCAGGTTTGCCATCCGGGCGCTGAACATCTCCTTGCCGCGCGCCGCGTTCTGCGCCGGCGGGTCGGCGGCCCAATTCTCGAATCGCTGGTCCTCGTAAAGATCCACGAACTCCGCCGGAACGCCGTCGTAGGGCGGCTCCAGGCCGTTGTAGAGCACCGTCAGGCTGAAGGGCTTGCCCGACGTCTGCCGGTCCAGGAACTGGAGGGCGGCGCCGGTCGAATCGGCGAGCGTCCGCCCGCTAACCGTCTGGCACGCGTATCCGCCCGCGGGCAGCGTCTGGTCCAGGGCGTTGGGGGCCGCGGCGGCGCCGGGGTTGCGCGCCACCAGCCCGGTGAAGTAGGCGTTGCGGCCCGGAATCGGCGCCGGCGCCGGGACGAACGCATTCAGGAAGCGCGTGCCGGTCTGGCTCAGCCTGTCTATGTTGGGCGTGTGTACTTCCTGGTTGCCATAACAGCCGACCATCCAGGCCGGCAGTCCGTCCACCAGAATCAGTAACAGGTTCGGGCGGAACATATCCAGCTTCTTTTTTTTGGCGGCCAGCAGGGGCGAGGCCAGGCTGCCGAGGAAGAAATTGCGGCGTGAGACGAGCATGGGCAAAATACAAGTATAAGCCGTTACCCGGCGCCGCGCGCCTGGCCGCTTTCGCCGCGTCCCCCAAAACCGTCAAGCACCCGCCAGCCACGCGCCGCCAGGCCGTTTCGCGTTCGAAAACGAACCGTCTTCCCACCCCTGGCGGCAGACCCGGCTTGTTGACGGGCGGCCCGCCGTATTACAGTTGGGTTTGGGCCGATGAACATTCCCAATTCGTTAACCCTTCTCCGGATCTTCTTTGTGCCGCTGCTGGTGGCGGCGCTGGTCCAGGAGCGCTTCGGTTTGCACATCTGGGGAATGCGCGTAACCCATGAGTGGCTGGGGCTGGCCATCTTCCTGTGCGCCGCCGCCACCGACCTGCTGGATGGACACCTCGCCCGGCGCTGGCGCCAGGTCACCACCATCGGCACGCTGCTCGATCCCATCGCCGACAAACTGCTGGTCTCCGCCGCGCTCATCTCCCTGGTGCAGGTGCGCGTGCTTCCGGCCTACATGGCGATTCTGATCATCGGCCGCGAGTTCGCCGTCTCCGGCCTCCGCAGCATCGCCGCCGCCGAAGGCTACACCATCAAGGCCAGCGACCTGGGTAAGACCAAGATGCTCTCGCAAGTGGTGGCCATCTCCTGCATGCTGATCGGCGTGGGGCGCCAGTCCTTCCGCACCCCGGGCATGGTCCTGATGTGGATCGTGGTGTTTTTCGCGGTGTTCTCGGCGGTCAGCTATTTCCTCAAGTTCTGGCGTAAGGTGGACGAGCGCGTCAAAATGCGCCGCCGCAGGGAACTGTGGCACCTGGAGCGTAAACGCCAGCGGGCCGAGCGGCGTCACATGGGTTCGAGAGACTCGGGAGACTTGGGCGCCACGATCTCGAATCCGCCTGAAGTGAGCTGAAGGTTGCGCACCTGGCCTCGCGTCCCCACGCTTCCGATCGGCTTCCCGTTCAGCAGAATGGTCACGCCTCCGGCATTCCCGACCTGCAGCAGCACCGTGGCGTTGGCATCCACCACGCGGCTCTGGTTGGCTTGCAGCACGCCCGAGAAGAGGTACCTGCCGTCGCTCCTCACCGACACCCACACCGGTTCCGCCGCGGTCAGTTCCACGCGCACCGCGGCATTCGGATTCAGTTCCGGCTGCGCCGCCGCGAAGGCCCCGGCCGGTGCGCCGGCGGGCGATGCGGGCGGCGGCTGTCCGGCCGCGGAGCGTAGCGGGACGCTCGCCGCATCCGCGGGCTCCGGCGCCGCCATCGCGTGACGGCCGCGCGACCACCAGGCGTACACGCCCGCGCTGCCTAACATCGCCACCACGACCATCCCCAGCGCCGGTAACGGGGATCTCCAGGAGAAACGGCGCCCTCCCACCGAAGCCCAATTATCCACGGGGGGCACTTGCACCGGCGCGGCCGGCGGCCGCACGGCCTCGACCGCCCGGAGGTCCTCCGGAACGGGTTCCAGCACTCGGTCCACCGACCGGCCAATCTCTTCCGCATCCAGCCCAAGGTACCGCGCGTACTGCCGCACGAAGCTTCGCGAGAACACCCCGCCGGGCAGTCTGTCGAACTTCTCGTCCTCGATCGCCGCCAGCATGCGCGACGAAATCTTCAGTTCGTCCGAGATCTGTCCCAGTTCGAGATTCTGCCTCAGCCGCTCCCGACGAAGGGTCTCGCCGATAGACTTCATACTAGTGGTCTTTTCCGAATGCTATGCCTATCATACAACGGGAAATACTCGCGAACCATGCGATCCCGTACAGCACCGCCCGTTACCCCGTATTTCCCAGGGATGCGGCCCTTCGTCCGGACGGGAATCCGCGGAAACACGGGGGCCGGCGGCTCCGTCCCCGGGCGCGCATGGTCTCTCGCGGAACCGCCGCGGGAGCCGAGCCGTCCGAATACTTCCGCCTGTCCCATGCGGGAAATGCGGGTGGGTCTGTCGCTTCGCGCCACACTCGCCGCCAATCGGCGTGCGCTTACCTAAAGGTCGCCGTTGCCACGCGATACCAAGTCTGCCCGCTGACGCCGTCGATTCCCCAGAACTCGAAGTATTGGGGTCCCGCCGGTAGGGCCGAAACCTTGAGCGATGCCTGAATCGTCCCCGATGCGGCGATCTGGGTGGTACCGAACCACAGGGCCAGGTCCGCCGAGTAGTCCGTTCCATTGATCTTCATCGCGGTCACGCTGGTGGCCACGCCCGCCGTCTCGGTCAACCGTATCTGGAAGCTCCAGACGCCGTTCGACGCCACCACCGTCGCCGGAGCCACCACCGCCGACACATTCGATTGCGACGCCTGCACCGTCGCCGACACGTTGATGAATTGCGGGGCCGCCGTGCCCGCCAGAATGGTCACCGTGCCCGAGTACTGCCCCGGCTGAAGCAATTGCGAAGGATCTACGGAAACCTTCATCGTCACCGGGGACGCGGCCGATATCTGGCCGCTGGTGGTGGACACGCCGATCCACGGCGCGTCGGGACGAATCTGGAACGAGACGCTGCCGGTGGTTCCCGAGGTCAGCTTAACCGTCTGGGCCGCCGGCGCGGCCCGGTTGACGACGCTGAAGCCCAGAGTTGCGGGAGCCGGCGTCACCGTCGCCGCCGGCCAGTTCTCGAAGTACGCCTGCAGATTCTTATACGTGTTCGAGAAGCGGCCGTAGCCCGCCACGAACGGGGCGATCTCGCAGGCCGTCAGCACGGGGTCTTCCGGGCCGTACGTCAGCGTGCCCACGATCACTCCCGGGCTGGTGAACAGCGGCGATCCAGAAGAACCCGGTTGCGTCCGCCCCTGGTCCCACTGGACTTGCACGTACAGGTTCCCGGGCGCGGTGTCGATCCCCCCGGAATCGTTTTCCACGTCCTCGGTTGCGTCGTCCGTGCGCTCTCCAAACGAGATGCGCTTCCACGACCCGGCGGGATGATGAACACCCACCACCGACGATGTAACTTGCGGATCGGACGGATCCCAACCGGAAAACGTGACGTCCGACGGAACGCCCTGCAGCAGGAGCAGGCTGTAATCGCCCTGTTCGAGGGTCCCGGAGCCGATCAGGTGGGTGCCCAGCGGCGACGTCTCGCTGGACGTGCGGCTCGCCGGAGGCGGAGCCCCGCAGGTAGGCGTCTGATAGTTCCAGTACACTTCCACGGTGCGCGCCGCGGCTTCGTTATTGATGCAATGTCCCGCCGTCAGCAGGTAGGGAATCATGCTGTTGTCGCGGGTGGCGACCAGCGACCCCGAGCACATGTACTCCTCGCCGCCATCCTCAAAATTGAGTTGTCCCACCATTTTCATGGCGGGCTGCCAGTCGGGATAGCAGTTCGGATCGAGCTCGCAGAAATCGGCGCCATCGGAAGTTGCGGCGCCGGCCGTTTCGGCCGCCGTGGACAGCGCCACCCGGCGCGCCTGGTGCGCGATGTTGGCAATCTGGAACGGCGGCTCGCCGCCCGCGGCCGCGGCGGCCCCAGGCTGGTATTCCAGAACGACGGACTCCGACGCCACCGTGGCGCTCCAGAAATGCCCATCGTCATACGGCCCGCTTCCGCTGTACGGCCCCACGAATTGCGTGCCGTCGTACAGCCAGACCTTTCCATCGCCCACGGAAAAACCGCGGAACTCCACGCGCATGCCCACGGAGCCGGGGGAACGGAGGGCGGCGCGCCAGAGCGGCGTGCCATCGGGCGCGGTTTGCCACGCGCCGCTTTGCATCCAACCGGCCGGCGGCTGGCGGTGAATCCCGGTCCGCAACCGGGGACCCGGCGCGGCAAGCCGGGCCTTCTCGGATTCGCTCAACGGCGGAAGGGCCAATTCCCGAGGCCTGGCCAGGCTGAGCCGAAGCCCCGGCGGAGGCGCCTCGACGCCAGGGGCACGCTCCGTCCCGGCGTAGTGGACGGGCTCTTTCCGGGCGGCGGGCTGCGCACCGGCAATCCCCCCACCCAGGCTCAAGGCTAACAGTGCGGAAGTCAGACAGCGCATGTAAGCCGCAACTCTACCCTGCCACCGGGTATGGAACAAGGTTGGAAATGGGTTACAGGACGGCAATAACAATCGTTATCGGATGGGCGGCCCATGGGGCGGCGGCGCCCGCTTGCCCGCCACTTTCCGCAGCCGGTTTCCGCCGTCCGGACCGGCAGCGCGGGGTGCGCCGGCGGCAGCGCCGCTACCGCCGGCCATGCGGGACTCGGGCCGGCCGGGATCTCCTGCTTGAAGCCGTCATCCCCACCCGCTGCGATCGGGAACCGAAACCCCGCGGCGGTTCTCTCTACAGTCCTTCCCTTTCGATTCGATCCAATTCGCCCAGCACCACGGCGTCGGGAAGGTCGCGATGCACGTCGAAGTACCAGTAGTGTTCGGCGTTGGGATAATCCTCCTTGACGAAATCCGCGCCGCTGTTCTGCAGGGTGGCGAAGAAGAACCGGACGAAGTGGAAGAGCATCCGGGCATGATTCGGGCTCACTCGGCCCTTCACCTGGAAGTACCGCTCTCTGACCGGCTGGGACGCCGCGCCGGGAGCGTGCAACAAGCGAAACGCGACGGTGCTGAGTTGCAGGCAGGTGAGCATATCCGCGCGCGGAAGGGTGGGGGTTGCGTACACGAAATGCTCGCCGTCCCGCTGGTCGAGGATCAGGTTCTCCCGTTGGGCTGTGGCCTCCAGTTCCGTCCCCGGGAGTATCCGCAGGAGTGCCAAGCTCAACCAGTTCGATCCGCGAACCACCTTTTCCGCCACATACTCCAGCAGTTCGATGTAGCTCTCCAGAGACTCGTGCGGCAGTCCCAGGATGACGTCCGTCTTCACCACTGCGTTGGCCCGCAACAGCCGCTCGTACGCGCCGTCGAAATGGCGGATTGGCAGGTTGCGGCGAATCGCCCGCAGAGACTCCGGATGAATC
>Ga0182027_10006150_pt1 | contig 18070 bp, 11 predicted proteins | sample 712E1DmetaG_FD_121300 | JGI IMG/M metagenome (GOLD analysis project Ga0182027, IMG submission 121300) | Permafrost microbial communities from Stordalen Mire, Sweden - 712E1D metaG (Illumina Assembly) | ecosystem: Environmental > Terrestrial > Soil > Wetlands > Permafrost | place: Sweden... | reverse complement strand
GACGAAAATCCGGCCGGGGGGCCGGCCGCGGACGAGGGCGTCCGCCCCACATTTTCGGACATCGGCATCCCTGTCCCGGTTGCCGCCGGTACCCGCCGCCTGATATCCTTTGTATTAACCCCGATCCCACTAGCTTGTATCAAAATCAAGGAGAAACCATGGCAGTCAAAGTAGGTATCAACGGCTTCGGCCGTATCGGCCGCAACGTCGTCCGCGCCGCGCTGGGCCGGACAGACGTGGAATTCGTAGCGGTGAACGACCTCACCGACACCAGGACGCTGGCGCACTTGTTGAAGTACGATTCGGTGCTCGGTACGTTTCCCGCGAGCGTTTCCGCGGATGCCGACTCCATCACCGTCAACGGCAAGAAGATCAAGGTGTTCGCCACCAAGGACCCGGCGGCGCTGGACTGGGCATCCGTCGGCGCACAGGTGGTCATCGAGAGCACCGGCAAGTTCACCGATGCCAAGGACGCCTGCAAGCACATCCGCGGCCCGGTGAAAAAGGTCATCATCTCGGCGCCCGCCAAGAATGAGGACATCACCATCGTGATGGGCGTCAACGATGCCGCCTACGACGCCGCCAAACACCACATCATCTCCAACGCCTCCTGCACCACCAATTGTCTGGGACCGGTGGTGAAGGTGCTGCACGAGAAGTTCGGCATCCTCAAAGGATCGATGACCACGATCCACAGCTACACCAACGATCAGGTGGTTCTCGACTTCCCGCACAAAGACCTGCGCCGCGCCCGCGCCGCCGCGCTTAACATGATCCCCACCACCACCGGCGCCGCCAGGGCGATCGGCTTGGTGATGCCGGAGTTGAAGGGCAAGCTGGACGGTTACGCCATGCGCGTGCCCACCCCCGACGTTTCGGTGGTGGATCTTGTTGCGGTGCTGGCGAAATCGACCACCGCCGAAGAAGTCAACGCCGCGCTCAAGGCGGCTGCCGAGGGCGAACTCAAGGGCATCCTCGCCTACACCGACGACCCCGTGGTGTCCACCGACATGCTGCACAACCCCAACAGCTCCATCGTGGATGGCCAGTTGACCAAGGTCCTGGATGGCAACCTGTTGAAGGTTGTGTCCTGGTACGACAATGAGTGGGGCTATTCCTGCCGCGTGATCGATCTCATCGCTTTCCTGGAAGCCAAGGGCCTGTAAGACCGGCCCGCTCGCCGCTCTCTTGCGGCCGCGGCTCCCTTCGGGGCCGCGGCCGTCCCCGCCCTGTAACATCCTCCTGTCCGAAATCATCTTCTCTATTGCAGAAATCCGCCTCGAACCGTGAGCCTTCGTGATGAAAATAAAGGCGAACTTCGCCGGCTCCGGGGCTGAACTAGAGATATAGGTCTCCGTGAAACGCACTTTCCCGATTGCTGCCATCCTGCTGGGTTCCGGGTTGCTGTCCGCAACCCAATTCACTGGTTCGGTTCGAGCTGCCGACCAGTTCATCCCCGGCGCCACCGTCACTGCCCGCCAGGGCGGCGCCAAAGTGGCCGCCTTCACCGACGAGAACGGGCGCTATTCGCTCGATCTCACTCCCGGTGTGTGGGAAATTGAAGTCTCCTCGTTCGGTTTTCTGCCGCGGCGCAGCCAGGTCACCATTACGCTGGAACCCGGCGGTCGCGAATGGACCCTGGAGATGCCGCGCGCCGGAGAGCCCGGGTCGGCCAGCAACCCGTTGAAGCCCGGAGAAGAGCCGCCCAAGGCGGTGCCCGCACCGCCGCCCGCTGCCGCCGAACCAGCCAAGACGGCCGCTCCCGCAACGGCCGCTCCCGCAACGCGGGCGCAGGGCGGTTCCGGACGCCGCGGCGGAGGCCAGGGCCGTGGCGGCGCGCAGCAGGCGCAGAACGCCCAGGGCCGTGCCGGGCAGCCTGCGCAGAACAGCCAGGCCTCGGGACAGGGCCGCGCCGGCCGCGGGCAAAACACTCAGGGCCAGGGCTTTCAAAACGTGAACGTCAACGCCACGGACCTGGGCGCGCAGGATCTCGCGGCGGCCGGCGACATCGGCGTGCCCGCGGCCGATAGCGGCGCGGCCAGCGATCTCACCATCGCCGGCAGCGTCAGCGGCGGTCTCGGCGCGGCCTCCGACGACATGGCCCGTAGCATGCGGCAGGGCGGCGGCCGGGGCGGCCCGGGCGGCGCTCAGGGCGGCGGTCTGGATATGCTGGGCGCCAGCCTGGCGGGCGCGGGTTTCGGCAGCGCCGACGGCCTGGGCATGGGCGGATTCGGCGCGGCCGGCGTCACCAGCGGGTTTGGCGCCGATACCGGCGGCGGTCTGGGCGGCGCCGGTGGTGGGCGCGGCGGCGCGGGAGGCGGCGGCGCGGGAGGCGGCGGCGGATTTGGTGGAGGCGGTGGCCGCGGAGGCGGTGGTGGTGGCGGAGGCCGCGGTGGCGGCGGCGGTGGTACGGCTGGGCGCGGCGGGCGTGGCGCTCCCTACGGAGGACAGTATGCCGCGTTCGGCAATCGCCGGCGCAATCAGCAGGCTCCCTATTCCGGGTCGATCGGCGTCACCGTGACCAACTCCTCGCTGAATGCCGCTCCGTTCGCTCTCAACGGCAACCATTTGCAGAAGCCCTCCTCCTCGAGCCAGAACATCACGGGCAACGTCGGCGGACCCTTGCAGATTCCCCACCTGGTCACGGTCCAGAAGAACTGGTTCGTGTACCTGAACCTGACGTACCGGCACAATCACAGCGCCACCAACCTGTCGTCCACGGTTCCCACCCCGGCCGAGCGCGCGGGCGATTTCTCCAGCGCCCTGCTGGCCGGCAAGCCGGTGAGCATCTTCGATCCGCTCGGCGGCGCGCCGTTCCCCGGGAATATCGTCCCCGCCGGCCGCGTCAACCCGGCCTCGCTGGCGCTGCTGAACTATTACCCCAGCCAGTTGTATCCCGGTCTCATTCAGAACTACTCGGTGGCCGTTGCCAGCCCCAGCGAGAGCCATTCGATCGGCCTGCGGTTGAACGGCCCGGTGACGACCAAGGACACGCTCAGTTTCAACCAGCAGTACAGCGGCAACGATTCCACCAGCAAGAGCAACATTTTCGGCTTCACCGACACCGGCAGCGGCTACGGCCTGAGCTCCAGCGTGGGCTGGCGGCACGTTTTCAAACCGCGGTTCAACAACAGCGCGAACCTTTCGTTCAGCCGCAACATCGGTAAAACCACGCCGTTCTTCGCCTATGGCGCCAACATCGCGGCCGACCTGGGCATCACGGGCACCGAGCAGTCGCCCATCAATTACGGCCCGCCGGGCCTCTCGTTCACCAACTTCAGCGGGATGAGCGACGCCTCGGCTTCGCTGAGCCGCAGCCAGACCGCCAACTTCACCGATACCATCACCTACGTGGCGCAGCGCAAGCACAACCTGAGTTTTGGATTGGGCTACCGGCGGATGCAGAGCAACCCGATCTCCTATTCCAATGCCCGCGGGTCGTACAGTTTCGGCGGGCTGGTGACCAGCCAGATAGACGCCAACGGGAACGTGGTGGCCGGCACGGGATTCGACATGGCCGATTTTCTGCTGGGCTATCCGCAGCAGAGTTCGTTGCGCCTTAGCAAATCGGACAACTACAGCGACTACTTCCGCGGCTGGTACGCCAGCGCCTACGCGATGGACGATTGGCGCGTGGCGGCGGGCCTGACTCTGAACCTGGGCCTGCGCTGGGAGTATTTCGCGCCATACACCGAATTGCAGGGGCGTCTCGCCAACCTGGCAGTTAGCGGCCCCGGCCTTACCACTTACTCGGTAGTTACCCCGGGTGCAACCGGGTACCCGGCCAGCCTGGTCAACGGCGACCCGAACAACTTCTCGCCGCGTCTCGGTTTCTCCTGGAGGCCGTCGCAGAAACACAGCCGGGTCATCCACGGCGGTTACAGCATCCTGTATACGGGCCAGGCGTATCCCACCATAGCCTCCCGATTGGCCGCCGAGCCGCCCTTTTTCGCTACGGGGACTCTCAGCACCAGCCTGTCGGACCTGCTGACTCTGCAGAACGGCTTTCCCGCGACGCCTAACGCCGTCACCAATAACTTCGCCGTCGATAAGAACTGGCATCTCGCCTATGCCCAGACCTGGGCCATCGCGCTGCAACAGACCCTGCCCGGCAACCTGCTGGCGGAGATCGAGTATATCGGCACCAAGGGCACCGGACTCGACATGGAACTGGCTCCCCTGGCCGTGCCTCCCGGCGTGGAAACGCGCGGCGTCTCGACGGCCACTCCCTCCACCGCCCAGTCGACGGGTTTCCTTTACGCCACCAACGGCGGCAACTCCATCTTCAATTCGGGGCAGGTGCGGATGACGCGGCGTTTCTCGCGCGGCATGTCGGCCATGCTGCTGTACAGCTTCTCGAAGTCCATCGACGACGCCACCAGTTTCACCTCCACCGGCGGCACCGTCATCCAGAATCCCAACGACTGGAGCGCGGAACGCGGCCTTTCCAGCTTCGATCAGCGTCACAACCTGCAGTTTCACTACACGCTGTCGGCTCCCGTGGGCATCCATGGGTTCTGGCGCAACGAAACCTGGGAAGCCAAGGTGCTGCGCGGCTGGACCCTCGATGGCAGCATCAACCTGCATTCCGGCAACCCCCGCACAGCAACCATTTCCGGCTCTTCGGTCACCCATGCCGTCAACGGCCAGTTGCGCGCCGAGGCCACCGGCGCCCCCATCGATGCCGTCCCCGGCGGCAACCCCTACTTCAACCTGGGCGCGTTCGCCACGCCGGCGGCGGGAACCTGGGGCGACGCCGGCCGGGACACCATCACCGGGCCGGCCATCTGGACCTCCAGCGGCACGCTGAATCGCGCCTGGCGGTTCGGCGAAAGCCGGCGGACGCTGCAATTGCGCATTCAGGCCAACAACGTTCTGAACCACGTTCAGATCACGGGATTCGGAACCACCGTCGGGAGCCAGACCTTCGGGATCGCGACTTCGGCTTCCGCCACGCGCAACGTAACCCTGGTGATGAGGTTCAATTTCTAGCCATGCGGATTAAAGGCATCGTCGCATTCCTCGCGGTCGTGGCGCTCGGCCAGCAGTCTCCACCCAAGCCGCCAACGCCGCAAACACCGCCGCCGCAGCCGGGGACCACCCCGACCTTCACGTCCACCGCCAACCTGGTGATCGTGGATGTCACCGTGAAGACCAAAGCCGGCGCGGTTCTCGATACTCTCACGCAGAACGATTTCAGCGTTCTCGAAGACGGCAAGCCGCAGAAAATCTCCGTGTTCGAAATACAAAAACTCAGCCTGGAGCCGGCGCCGCCTCCCGAGGCGCCCACGCTCGAAAGCCAGAAAGAGCTGCCCGAAGATCCCAAAACCACCATCTCCGTGCAGCCGAATAACAAGGTTCAGTATCACGACAAGCGCCTGCTGGTGCTGTTCTTCGATTTCTCCAACATGGGGATTCCCGACCAGCTCCGCGCCCAGGATTCGTCCCTCAAGTTCCTCGATAAGCAGATGACCGCCTCCGACATGGTGGCCATCCTGCTCTTCACCACCACCGTCCAGGTCAAGACCGATTTCACCGCGGACCGCGACCAGCTCCGGACCGTGATCGAGAATCTGCCCATCGGCGATATGGCCGACCTGGCCGCCATGGCCGACACCGGCGACGACGACAGCGAAGATACCGGCGCCGCCTTTGTCGCCGACGAGACCGAGTTCAATATCTTCAATACCGACCGCAAGCTGGCCGCCATCGAAGACGCCGTCAAGAAGCTGGCCAAGCTGCCCGAAAAGAAGGTGCTGATCTATATCACCGGCGGCATCAGCCGCACCGGCGTCGATAACCAGGCGCAGCTCGAAGCTTCCATCAACGCCGCCGTCAAGGCCAACGTGGCCATTTTCCCCATCGATGCGCGCGGCCTGATGGGCGACCCTCCCGGCGGGGCGGCATCCAGCGCGTCGTCGCGCGGTAACGGCGTCTACACCGGGTCGCAGTACAACTCGCAGCGCGCCGGCATCAACAATTCCCAGGAGACGCTGGTCTCGCTGGCATCCGACACCGGAGGCAAGGCGTTCCTCGACAGCAACGATCTTTCGCTCGGCATCGTGCAGGCGCAGCAGGAGTTCCGCAGCTACTACATTCTGGGCTACTACACCACCAACCCCGCGCTCGACGGCAAGTACCGCAAGATTACCGTCAAGCTGAACGGCAATATCACGGCCAGCGTCGAAGCCCGGCCGGGTTACTATGCCGATAAGGTGTGGGGTAAGTTCACCAGCGCCGACAAGGAAATGAAGTTACAGGAGGCGCTCACCGCCGCCGACCCGGTCACCGAGATCCCATTGGCGCTCGAAATCGACTACTTCCGCATTTCCCCGACCGCTTACTTCGTTCCCATCTCGGTCAAGGTGCCGGGATCGCTGATCGGATTGAAGGACTGGAAGAGCGGCGGCGAAACCGAGTTCGATTTCATCGGCAACGTGCTCAACGAACGCAAGGCGCAGGTGGGCTACGTGCGCGATAACATCAAGGTGCACCTGGACGCCGCCAGCAAGGAGACTCTGGCCAACCGGAGCTTCCACTATGACGCCGGATTCACGCTGGCTCCCGGCCGCTACCGTCTCCGTTTTCTGGTGCGCGAAAACCAGTCGGGCAAAATGGGCACCTTCGACACGCGCTTCGTGGTCCCCGATCTGGCGGCCGATTCCATGACGCTCAAAACCAGCTCGGTGATCTGGAGCGGCCAGAAGGACGCGCTCAAGGCCGCCGTGGGCGCAGCCGAAAAGTCCAACCAGAAGACCGTGGACGCCGACCCGCTGATCCTCGGCAACGAGAAGATCGTTCCCAGCATCACCCGCGTCTTCCGGCGCAGCCAGAACATGTACATCGCTTTCGACGTATATGACGCCGCGCCCGATCCCGCCGTGCCGGCCAACCGCCGCGTGGCCGTGACCATGAGCCTCTTCAACCAGAAAGGCCTGAAGACGTTCGAATCGGCTCCCGTGACGGCCACCGGGCAAGTCTCCACGCGCCCCAACGCCACGCCGGTGCAGCTTCAGGTTCCGCTCAAGACCATTCCGCCCGGCAACTACGTCTGCCAGCTCAACGTGGTGGACGAAGCCGGCCGCAAGTTCGCATTCCAGAGGGCAAACCTGGTGATTCAGTAGACGGCCGGCGCATTCGCGAAAACGCGGGGACTGACGACTCCGTCCCAAGGCGCGCACCGCCTCCCGGGAAAGCACCGTATCTCCCCTGCGCCGCGCGGACGTTGCCGGTCGTCCCCGATGGTTTCGCCCCCGTGTCGGATATGCGGCCCTAGTGCCGTGACCGTGAGAAACTGTTCCTTTGCCACGGGCCGCTCGCTGACGCTCGCGGTTCCGGACAGAACCGCGAGCGTGAGCGAGCGGCCCGGTAATGGCGCCAAATCACACGGTCGAGGCCCTAGCGCCCCATCATCAGCCGGTAGGCGCGCTCCGCATCCGCATCGGGCTCCTGCTTCCGCTCCACCCAGGAGCGGAGCCATTTCCGCGTCCGGGCGTCGTCGCCGATCGCCTGGAACGTCTTGCTCAGGCCCAGGGCGCAACGCGGTTCGGTGGGGTAGAACTGCATGTGAAACTGGCACTGGTTCTCCAGGCTGACCAGGCCATCCAGCCGGTTCAGCGGTTTCACGTCCGGCGGCGGATGGCGCATGAAGATCATGTCCATGTGGTCCTGGTAAACCAGCTTCCACTCGGTCTTCGGGAGGACCAGGAGAGCCGTAGGCAGCGAGTACGGTTGTCCGCTGGTGAACTCGATGCCGCTCATGAGAATCACCTCGATGCCGTAATCGTTCAAAAGCTGCGCCGGGTCCCTGCCGCCGCTGGAGTCGAGCGTGATCATGCGGTACGCGTCGCGGAAGACGGCTTCGTTGAGCGCGCGGCCATCGATGAAGACGCGCTCCCGCGGCCACAGTTTCCAGATCAGGTAGCCGCCCTGGTGGTAATTGTTGAGCATCGGGCCGGCGATGCGATGGGCGAGCATGAAATCGGCCGCCCCCTGGGGCCAGAAGTCCTCGCCGGCGATGAAGCGGAAGGCTCTGGGCGAGGCGCTCTGCGCGTATGCCGCGCAGGCCAGCGCCACCGCCACCCCGGCCTCGGCGATCCGCATGCGTCCGCGCGCAGCCAGGAAACAGACCGCGGCCAGCGCCGCCGCCACCGCCAGCGGCTTCATCCACTGGCCCGCGCCGCCCATGTTCCAGTAAGTGGAAATCGCCAGCGCGAGTAACAGACCCTGTCCCACCCATGCCATGGCCCGCTTCCAGGGGAAATAGGCCGCCACGATGACCGGCCCGGCGAGCGCGATCAGGAAGCCGTTGCGCAGCGCGGAGACCGAAGCCACGGCGAAGAGAGCGAACAGCAGCCAGTCCACCAGCCGCGCCCGCCTGCCTGCCCACAGCAGACACAGCGCGCCCGAATACAGCAGCACGGTGTACACCGACAACTCCCCGTAATGCGGAGGCTGCCATTCCAGGATGGAGGCTTGCATGCCGCTGCGCCGGTAACTGGCCAGCACCTGGAAAATCCGGAAGCCGTTGGGGTTGAGGCCCGCCGCCAGCACCGAGCAGGCGGTCACCGACAACAGACGCCGCTCGTCCGCCCGCGGCCGGCCGCGCCACCGCAGCCACACAGCCTGGGCGCAGTATCCGCCCAGGGCCACCCAGCCCAGAACGAAGCCGCCGTGGCAATTGGCCCAGAACAGAAACAGCGGCGGCAGCAGCCACAAAGGCCGGCCGCGTTCCAGTATCAGCAGGGTGGCGGCCAGCAGCACGTAGGTGAAGATGTGAGGCCGCTCCACGGCCAGGACGTCGATGACGTTGGCGGCGGCCAGGCCCGCGGCCACCGCCCAGTAAAACTCCTTCGTCCGCCGATAGGTCAGCAGCCCGGCCAGCGCGCAGAAGGAGAACAGCAGCAGCGTGCGCAGCGCCACCACTCCGCCGAAGCCGCCCACGGCGTATGCCGCATAGAAAATCGCCTGCGAGAGCCACTCGTGCGTCAGGTTGAAATGGCGGATCATGGGCTCTTCGGGATAGAGCGGCTGGCCCATTTCGGTGGTGAAGGAAAAGGGATCGGGCACAGGCAGCCGGTGTTGCTGGACGATGTACTGTCCCGTTTTGAGATGCCACCAGCCGTCGGCGTCGCCGAACGCGTGCGAGAAGACGGCCAAAAGTACGACCGTTGCGCAGGCCAGCACCAGCACCCGCAACCAGCGCGACGCCGCATCGGCGTCCAGTGACGGGGCCGTGGGCGTTGGCGGCTGAGCGGGTGTCTTGGGGCGGGACCACGGCGCGGCTTTTCGGGACATCGGAAGAGCCCCAATTTTACCATCCGTCCGTGGGGCGGACGCCCTCGTCCGCGGCCGGCCCCCTGGCCGGCCTCCTGCCAGTGGCAGGCATTCGATCCTACGAACGAGAGCGGGACGAGGCCGTCCCGCGCGGACCAGCGCTCCGCCCCACATCACGCCAGCGGTCCTGGCCAGCGCTCCTGGCCCTCGAATTGCCTGCTCCCTTCGCTACAATATGCAAGTGCAATCCGGCACCGGCCTCTACTTCGTCTTCCTCGCCACCGTCTTCTTCCTGTACTGGGGCTGCGCCGGGTCGCGCCTCGCCCGGCTGACGGTCATCCTGGCCGCCAATTTCCTGTTCCTGGCGCGCTTCGGTCTCTTCTACATTTTTCTGATTCCCGCGTGCGCCACCATCGACTACCTGGTGGGCCTCGGCCTGATGCGCTTCCAGGGCCGAGCGCCTCGCCGCGCGCTCGTGAGCCTCAGCATCGCCGTCAACTTGTCGCTCCTGGTGGGCTCGCGGCACATGGGCTGGTTCCTGAGTCCGGGCTGGGACTGGGTCTTTCCGCTCGGCCTCTCCTTCTACACGTTCCAGGCGCTCACGTACACCATCGACCTGTACCGCCGCGACGCCGAGGGCACCGGCAGCCTGCTCGCCCATCTCTCCGCGGTTTCGTTCTTCCCCACGCTGCAAGCCGGTCCCATCACCCGCGTCGCCGAGCTGGTCAAGCAGTTCGCCAAGCCTCCGGCGCTCGACCGCTCCACCGGCGGCCGCGCCTTCTTCCTCATCGCGCTCGGCTTGCTCAAGAAGACCCTGATCGCCGATTTCCTGGCGGACAACCTGGTCAACCGCGTCTTCGACACGCCCAACCTGTACAGCGGCGGGCAGGCCCTCCTCGCCGTGTACGCCTTCTCGCTGCAGCTCTACTTCGACTTCTCCGGCTACACCGACATCGCGCGCGGCGCGGGGCTGCTGGTGGGCGTCGAGCTTCCCCGGAACTTCGACCGCCCCTACCTCTCCGCCAACATCGCCGAGTTTTGGCGGCGCTGGCACATCAGCTTCTCCAACTGGCTGCGCGACTACCTGTATTTCTCCCTCCCCGGCAAGCGCACCAAAACGATGCCCTACGCCGGCCTGGTGATCACCATGCTGCTGGGCGGCCTGTGGCACGGCGTCACCTGGACCTTCGCCATCTGGGGACTGCTGCACGGCGGCGCGCTGGCTCTCGATCGCTGGCGGCAGGTGCGCCTGCGCCGCCGCCCCACGCGGCCACAGCCGAGCCGCATCGGCCGCTATCTGGCCATCTTCGCCACCTACCAGTTCGTGTGCTTCACCTGGATCTTTTTCCGCGCCGGCAGCCTGGCGGAGGCCGGGCAGATCCTGCAGCGGATCGGCTCGCTGACCGTGGGGCTGGAAGCCGTTTCGCCGCTGCTCCTCGCCGTGCTGGCGCTGGCGGCGGCCGCGCTGTTCGTGCCCAAAGAGTGGTACGCTCGCGCCATGGACCGCTTCGCGGCCAGCCCCTTCTACGTTCACGCAGCGGCGCTCCTGTTGGTCGCGGCGGCTATCCAGCTTCTGGGCGGCCGCGGCAGTGTGGCCTTCGTGTACTCGCGGTTCTAACCCATGAGAGCCTTCCCCGTCCAAACCGCGCTCACGCTCCTGACGCTGGCCGCGCTGCTCTCGGGCGCGCACCTGCTGCTGCCGGCCATCCAGGGCCCGACGCCCGCGCAGTTCGCCTCCATCGTGGATTTCGATCCCGCGCGCACCCCGCTGAGCCCGCTCCAGCGCCACGAGGATCCCACGCCGCTGGCCCCCGAGCCGAGCTTCGGCCGCAAAGGCGCGCCGGCGCTTCTAGAGGACTCTGCCGGGGTGCTCGACTCCTTCTACGCCGCCCTGTGGCGCACCGAGAAGAAGCAGCCCGACGCCATCACCCGCATCGTCCACTACGGCGATTCGCCCACCACCGCCGACCTCATCACCGGCGACGTGCGCGCCATCCTGCAAAGCCGCTACGGCGACGCCGGCCACGGCTTCATCCTCATCGACAAGCCCTGGGCCTGGTATCAGCACACCGGGGTGCGGATCGGCGGCTCCGGCTGGGACATGAGCCGCTCCACCAGCTACGAATCGCACGACGGCCTGTTCGGGCTGGGCGGCGTTTCCTTCGCCGGCGCGGGCGGAGCGTCCAGCCGCATCGTCTACTCCAGCCCCGGGCACCGGCACTTCGAGGTCTGGTATCTCAAACAGCCCGGCGGCGGCTGGCTGAGCGTCACCGGCGACGGCCGGCACCTGGGCACGCTGGACACCAGCGCCGACCGCAAAACACCGGGCTTCGCCGGCCTGCTGGCGCCAGCCGGCGTGCGCACGCTGGAGCTGCGCGTGGAGCGGCCGCCGGTGCGCGTGTTCGGCGTCATCGCCGAAAAGCCCGGCCCCGGCGTGGTCTACGACACCCTGGGGCTCAACGGCGCTTCCATTCACGTGCTGGCGCAGATCATGAACGCGGACCACTGGGCCGCCGAGTTGCGGCAGCGCCATCCCGACCTGGTGATCGTCAACTACGGCACCAACGAGGCCGATTTCGGAGCGTTCATCGACAGAGGATATGAGGGTGAACTGCGCGAGGCCATCCGCCGCATCCGCGCCGCGCTGCCCGAGACTTCGATTCTGCTGATGAGCCCCATGGACCGCGGCAAGCATTCCGGCGGGGAGATTGTCACCATGCCCACGATTCCCAAGCTGGTGGACATCCAGCGGCGTGTCGCGCGGGACACGGGCTGCGGCTTCTTCGACACGTTCCACGCCATGGGCGGCGATGGCACCATGGCCCGCTGGTACAACGGCCAGCCGCGCCTGGTCTCGGCCGACCTGATCCACCCGGGGCCGGCCGGAGGCAAGATGATTGCCACGGTGTTCGCGCGGGAACTGGGGGCGGGGTTGAATAGGTATAAGTTGAGGCAGGTTCTGCGGATGGCCGCGGAGCCGCGTGCTGCTACCCACGCCGTTGCACGGTGACGGGTAGTGCGCTAAATGGTGATCGATGGCTGCGCAGAGGCATTAGGGCAAAGTTTTGCTGGTTTTCGGACGATGAGTCTCTCACAGGTGGGGCGGCGGTAGAACCAAGCTTCACTTCCGTTTTTCGCTGCCCTTGGCCCAGCGTGCCAGCACGGCTTTGCTCCATGGTGGCCGGGCGAAACCTGGAACCGCGGACGCGCATCTCAACAGACAGTAAGGGTTGGTGAAATACCACTAGCGGTTGGGGTGCGGAAAATCGGTTGACAACCTGTTGCTGGGTTGGTATCTTACCAACATATGGCGGTAGCCTGCCGAACTCTTCGGGAAGCCGTAGACCTGCTGCACTACTGCCTTGAAGATGGAGGGGTAAAGCACGGCGGGCACTTTCGGCAAGAACTCGCTAAAGAAGAACTCTCGTACGAAGATGCGTGAGGAGTTTTGCGGCGGGGGCGGATTTTCGATCCGCCTGAACAAGACATCAGGACAGGAGAATGGAAGTACCGAATGGAGGGACGCGAGGCAGGCGGAAGATGGGTAGCAATTATATTTTCTTTTAAGACCTTCGAGTTGGCGTTCTTGATTACAGTGTTTTCAATCGAGGCAAGGGGGAAAAAATGAAGAAGGCTGAATGCACCGCCTGCGGCGCGCCAGCCAGCGTAGTCCGAGGGAACTACCGATTCACGGAATGTGGGCTACGAAATGTTGTGCTGCAAGGCATCGAGATTACCCGGTGTTCGAAATGCGGAAACGACGATATAGTCATACCGCGTATGAACGATCTCATGCGAACACTGGCGTTTGCCGTTGTGAGCCAGCCATATCGATTGCAGGGCGAAGACGTGAGGTTTATTCGCAAGTACCTGAATATGACCCAGGTGCAGCTTGCGGATTTGCTGGACATTCACAAAACGAATTTGTCGAAGTGGGAGAACGACGAAGACAAGATTGGCGAACAGAGCGACCGCCTGATTAGGACCGTGGCGCTCGCACTCGGCGAAGGGCTGAAGGGAAAAATGGAGCAGGTGATTCGTTCGTTTCCACATATTCAGAAGTCCAAGAAGAGGCCCGGACTTGAGATGGACCCCGAGAACCTGTCTTTCACCTTCGCGTAAGATGACTTCAAAGAGTGAATCCAGCGTGCGTTAGTCGCAAGGCCGCGCACGCTTTCTTGTTGGCTGCCAAGCGGAGGCAGGGAGGTCGCAAGTCTGAAGGAAGCGGCCGCTGGCGCTACATACAGCGGGCTGGTTGGCCGCGGAGTCTCCTCAACGCACATTTCCGGTCCCGCCCCATGACAGCACCCCCGCACAAACGCTACTCTGGTACTGACGATGGGAAGCTGTCCGCGCGCGATCACCGCACTCTGCCTGGCCGCAACCGCGTTCTCGCTCGCCGCGCAGACCACGCAAACCACCCGCAGGCGCAAGCCCCGGCCCGCGCCCGTTCCCAAAAGCACCGCCGCGCAGCGTAGCGCGGCCGCCGCCAAGGTCGAGCAGTACCTGGAGGATTCCGCCGGCCACGCGCTCCTGCAGCCCGGCGCGCTCGTCCCCGTATTTGAACAATTCGCCCGCCTGGCTGCCGGACAGGAGCCCAAAACCGTCCACATGGTGCATTTCGGCGACTCCCATACGGCCGCCGACGAAATGCTAGCGTAATCGGGGTCTCGACCCTAGGCTGTACCCTCAACTGCGGGTATTGTCAAGTCGCGATTGGATCATTTACAATAGTTCTTACGACTCCCCGACCCGGAAGGGTCGGTCCGGGCGGCCTATATGACCGCCCTTTTGATTTGACCACGCCAACTGCCGCGCATCTGAAGACGATTGTCTACGTTGACGGCTTCAATTTCTACTACGGCGCCATCAAGGGGACGTGCTACAAGTGGCTTAACCTGGCGCGCTTCTTCCAACTGCTCCGGCCTGCCGACAACATCCAGTGCATTCGCTACTTTACGGCCATGGTGGATGGCTCACACAGGCCCAACCAGGAGACTTACCTGAAGGCGTTAGCGACGACACCGGTTGTGGAGCCTGTTCTTGGTCATTTCAAGCGCAAACGCATCAAGTGCACGAACTCACTGTGTACATACCCTGGAAGCCGTTTCTTCGAAACGCGAGAGGAAAAACACACTGACGTCAATATCGCGGTGTATATGCTGGACGACGCTTATCAGGGAGCATGCGATCAGATGATATTGGTGAGCGGGGACTCCGATCTGGTACCCGCAGTTAAGATTATTAAGAAGAGGTTCCCGCTCACGCGGATCTTCGTCTACGTTCCAGCCCAGCATCCAACTCGCGGTTTCGCCGCCGAACTACGATCGGTCTCTCACAAGCACAACACCATCCCAATGAACCTGCTGAAGCATGCCCAATTCCCCGATCCAGTCTACGACGGGTGCGGAGGACAGTTGCACAAACCTGCTTCCTGGTGAGCCCGAACAGCCTCAACGCAAACTTCGGGCACTGCCTCCGGTCCCGCCCCATGACAGACCCCCCGCACAAACGCTACTCTGGTACTGACGATGGGAAGCTGTCCGCGCGCGATCACCGCTCTCTGCCTGGCCGCGACCGCGTTCTCGCTCGCCGCGCAGACCACGCAAACCACCCGCAGGCGCAAGCCCCGGCCCGCGCCCGTTCCCAAAAGCACCGCCGCACAGCGTAGCGCGGCCGCCGCCAAGGTCGAGCAGTATCTTGACGATTCCGCCGGCCACGCGCTCCTGCAAGCCGGCGCGCTCGTCCCCGTGTTCGAGCAATTCGCCCGCCTGGCTGCCGGACAGGAGCCCAAAACCGTCCACATGATGCACTTCGGCGACTCCCACACGGCCGCCGACGAATGGACCGGCGGGCTGCGCGAGCTCTTCAAGGCTCGCTTCGGCGACGGCGGCGCGGGCTACGCCGTGGCCGGACATCCCTTTCCGGGCTACCGCCGCTTCGACGCGCCGGGCGGCGCTTCCACCCTCTGGCACACCTACGGCGGCCACACCGGCGCCGGCGACGGCTACTTCGGGCTGGGCGGCGTCGGCATCTACACCGCGCGCGCCGGCCAATCCGTGTACCTCGACGCCGAATGCGACCGCCTGGAAATCGACTACCTGCTGCAACCCGGCGGCGGAAGCCTGGCTTTGTTCGACAACGAGCAGCGCACCGACGAAATCCACACCGATGGCGACACCGGCCCCGGTTCCACGGCGTACCAGATTTCGCCCGGCCCGCACCGCTTCAAACTCGTCACCCTGGATTCGCGCCCCGTGCGGCTTTTCGGATGGGCCGCCGACAGGAGCGCGGGCGTCACCTACGAAGCCCTGGGCCTCAACGGCGCGGAGGCGGTGGTGATCCAGCACTGGGACGAGGCCATGATGGCCACTTACATGCAACACCGCAACCCGGGGTTGATCGTGCTGGCCTACGGCACCAACGAAGCCACCGACTCGAGTTGGAGCGTGGACGGCTACCGCCAGATGTTCGGCGGTCTGCTGGAACGCCTGCGCCGCGCCGCGCCCACGGCCTCCATCCTGGTGATCGGCCCCGCCGACCGCTGGCGCTACTCGCAACGGAAATGGCAGGTGGTTCCCGGCATCGACAACATCGTCGAAGCCCAGCAGGCCGCCTGCCGGGAGCACGCCTGCACCTTCTGGGACACGCGCGCGCGCATGGGCGGCGCGGGCTCCATGCGCGACTGGGTCTACGCCGGCCTGGCGCAGTGGGACTACGTGCACTTCACCGTGGCCGGGTACCGCCGCCTGGCCGCCGCGATGTTCGGCGACCTTATGGAGCAGTTCGACGCGTACCAGAAGACGCGAAACGAAATCGGAGGAGCGGCCTCCCAGGGCCAGGCAGATCATGGACAGACAGACAAGGATCGTTGAAATCGTCAAGCGGGTGGCCGGCAAACCCATCGAACCGGCGCCGGAAGAATCGCTTTTCGAATCGGGCGCGCTCGATTCCTTCACGCTCGTTGACTTGGTGGCCGGGCTGGAAAAAGAGTTCGCCGTCAAGATTCCCGACGCCGATCTCACGCCGCGGAAATTCGATTCCGTGGAGCGCATCGAAGCCTACCTGCGGAACCGGAGCTGACCATGGCCTGGCTGCGCGCACTGGGATCGTACCTGCCCGCCCGCGTGGTGGATAACGCGGAGCTGGCTCCCCTGGTGGGCGCCGACGCAGCCTGGCTGCTGCGCTCGACCGGCATTGAAGAGCGCCGCTACGCCGCCGCCGATGAGACCGTCGCCACCCTCGGCATCGCCGCCGCCAAGAATTGCCTGGAGGCCGCCGGCATTCCCGCCGCCGATGTGGGCATGGCGATCGTCTCCAGCGGTTCCGCCGAGCGCCGCTTCCCCGGCCCGGCCTCCACCATCGCCGCCGCCTGCGGCATGGCCGGCAAGCCCGCCATCGACCTGCCGATGGCCAGCGCCGGAAGCCTCTTCGCCATCGCCCTGGCCGCCGAGTTGACCCGCGCCTACGGCAACGTGCTGGTGGTGGCGTCGGAGATCATGTCGCGCGTGGTGCGCATGGACCCCGCCGGCCGCGACACCGCCATCCTTTTCGGCGATGGCGCCGGCGCCTGCCTGGTAAGCCCCGAAACCGGATTCGCCGAGATCGTGGACTCCGTGCTGGCGACCGACGGCGATTTCGCCGATGCCCTGCACTTGGACTTCGACGCCCCGCTCTCCATGGACGGCCGCGCCATCATCCTGCAAGCCTCGCGCAAACTGCCGCGCGCCATCGGCGAGGTGCTGGAGCGCAACCGCGTGCTGCCCACCGAGGTGGGAACGTATCTTCTGCACCAGGCGAACCTGAACCTCATCACGCGCGTGGCGCAGGCCGTGGGCGCGCCCGAGGAGCGTTTCTTCCGCAACATTGCGCGCTGCGGCAACACGTCGTCGGCCTCGCTGCTGATCGCCGCCACGGAATGGTGGCGCGGCGCGGGCGGGACCCTCGGCGGCCCCATCGTGCTGGCCGCCTTCGGCGCCGGGTTGAACTGGGGCGCGCTGCTGGCAAGATAGACTGTGGGGCGGACCCCCTGGTCCGCGCGGGACGCCCTCGTCCCGCTTCCGCAAGAACGATATCGGCATCTTGCAGGGTACGAGCAGGCCGACGGGGGCGTCGGCCGCGGACCGGGGGGTCCGCCCCACTACTTGTGCGAAAGTATGTGGCATTGGGCTGGCAGCCTGCGGCGGGTTTTTGACCCTCCCTTGTCGCGTGTGCCCCTTCCGCGATCACCCCGTTTCCCCGTTCACACATTTTGAAAATATCGCCAACTTCCCATCCCTCAGCGGCTTGCACGGCATTCCGGGAACCGCGACAACCGGCTTTTCGAGGGTCGTGTGAGAAAGTGGAATCGGGAAGGGGAAATGACAGGTTCTCTGTCAAATGCTTTTGTAAGTTTCCCCTTTTCAATTACTTACGAAGTGTTTTTGACAGGGTCGCTGTCAAACCGGAGGAGGAGATATGAAGAAATCGATTGTCAGACGGGCGCCGGCCGATGAGGTAGTGCTCGGTTTAGGAAAGGTTCTGGGGCAGAGCGTGGCCTTTGGAATCGTCGCCGGACGTTGTTCGGCGGCGCAGGCGGCGGCCCTTCGGCAGGCTCGCGGCGAGAAGGCCTACAGGCGCTTCGGGCTGACGTGGAAGGAATTCTGCCCGAAGCACCTGAGGATGAGCGGCACGCAGGCGGATGAGATCATTCGCCTGCTCCAGGAGTTCGGTCCCGAGTACTTCGAGCACACCGAGAGCGTACACATCTCGGCGGACACCTACCGGCTGGTTGCGCCGTTCATCCAGGACAAAG
>Ga0182027_10006149_pt1 | contig 18071 bp, 18 predicted proteins | sample 712E1DmetaG_FD_121300 | JGI IMG/M metagenome (GOLD analysis project Ga0182027, IMG submission 121300) | Permafrost microbial communities from Stordalen Mire, Sweden - 712E1D metaG (Illumina Assembly) | ecosystem: Environmental > Terrestrial > Soil > Wetlands > Permafrost | place: Sweden... | reverse complement strand
GCGGCGGTCTTCTGGCCTTCGATGCGGTCGGGGTTGACCGAGTTCACCAAAGCGATCGGATGAGACTCGGAGATTTCGCGCGCGAGGGTGAGCGCCTGGTCAAAATTGCCGGTGATCTGAACGACCTTTGCGCCATGGATGAGAGCCTGGGCCAGTTTCCCCAGCGCGATTTTCCCCTCCGGGATCAGGACGGCGCATTGGATACCGGCCCGCGCGGCATAAGCGGCCGCGGAAGCCGAGGTGTTCCCGGTCGAGGCGCAAAGGATCGCCCGGACGCCTTTCTCCACCGCTTTGGAGACTGCGACGGTCATGCCGCGGTCCTTGAAAGAGCCCGTGGGGTTGAGCCCTTCAAATTTGAAATAGATTTTGACGCGAACGCCCAGGAACTCGGGAAGATACCGCGAGGGGATGAGCGGGGTGTCTCCTTCAAACAGCGTGATCACCGGAGTTTTGTCGGTGACGGGAAGAAAGGCGCGATACCGCTCGATGACGCCGCGATGCGGTGGCGGAGCGGTCGCCTTCACTCTTCGATCCTGTACAGGACGGTCTTCGCGCGCACGTAGGGCTTACGGCCGATTTCCTTGAGCGCCAGCTCAATGGCGCCTTCCTTCACCGGGTGCGTCAGGATCATGATCGGAACGCCCCGGGTGCTGAAGGCATGTTCCGGCTGGTACACGCCCGAGATGGAAACCCCAAGCTTGCTCAGAATGCCGGAAATGCTGGCCAGGACCCCCGGATGATCTCCGACGGTAAACCGGAGGTAAAAACGGGAAATCATCGCGTCTTTCGGAACGGCTTTCAAGTGCCGGTGGTAATCTCCGGACACATAGGGAAGCTTTCCCGCCGTGCCCGCCGCCACCTGGCGCGCCAGGTACGTGACATCCGAGACGACCGCGGAGGCCGCCGCCATGCGGCCGGCGCCTTTTCCATACAGCATGACGTCTCCGGCGGCATCCCCATGAAGTTCGATGGCGTTATATTCGTTCTGCACGCTGGCGAAAGGATGGGTTTCAGGGATCAGCGCCGGATGGACGCGGACTTCGACGGATTTCTCCGTGAGCTTGGCCACTCCCAGCAATTTGATGACATAGCCGAATTCCCGGCGGACAAAAGCCATGTCCTGAGGATCGACCCGCGTGATGCCTTCCGTGACGACATCCTGCAGTTTCACCCAGGTGCCGCTGGCAATGGAGGCTAAGATCGCAATCTTATGCGCCGCATCGATGCCTTCGACGTCGAAGGTGGGGTTGGCCTCGGCGAAACCGGCTTTCTGCGCTTCCTTGAGCGCCGCCGGATAGCTCAATCCCGCCTGGCTCATGCGCGTCAGGACATAATTGGTGGTGCCGTTCAGGATCCCGACGATCTTCGAGATCCGGTTGCCGGCGAGCCCTTCATTCAGCGCCTGGATGACCGGGATCCCGCCGCCGACGGAGGCTTCAAAGTAGACGAGCCGCCGGTAGACGCGCGTGTGCTCGAAGACGTCGCCCCAATATTTGGCGAGGAGGGCTTTGTTGGCCGTCACCACGTGTTTGCCCGCATGCAGGGCCTTCAGGACGAAGCTCCGCGCCGGCTCATAGCCGCCGATCAGTTCAATGAAAATGTCGATCTCCGGGTTGAGAATCACTTTGTAGGCGTCCCGCGTGAAGATCGATTCCAGGCCCATCTTCCGCACGCGCGCCATCGGGACGCGCTTGTCGCAGACCATCGTCAGCTGGATGGGAACTCCGGATTTTTCTTCAATTTGCGCGCGGTTTTTCTGCAGCATCTCGACGACGGCGCCGCCGACATTCCCGAGTCCTACCAGACCTAACCGCACCGGATGTTTCATTTGGAAAGCACCTTCTTTTTCGTGGATGCCAGCAGTTTCTTGAAGCGCAGAAGGACATCATGGAACCGGTTGTCGTGGGTCACCAGCGCCATTCGGATGTAGCCTTCGCCTCCGGCGTTGAAGCCGACGCCGGGGGCCACGACGACCCCTGTTTCGCGGACCAGCTTTTCGGCGAACGCCATCGACCCCATCTCCTTGAACGGCTCGGGAAGCGGCGCCCAGATGTACATGGTCGCCTTGGGCTTCGGGACCACCCACCCGAGCTTGGCCATGCCGTCGATCATCACATCGCGGCGCTCCTGATAAATTTTGACCACCGGCTCCACGCTCTTCGGCCAGGCTTCCATCGCGGCCACCGCGGAGAGCTGAATGAACGTCGGCGCCCCGTAATCGAGGAACGACTTGAACTTTTCGACCGCCGCGACGACGCGCGGATTGCCGCACATCCAGCCGATGCGCCAGCCGGCCATGTTGTAGCTCTTGGAACAGGAATGGACTTCGACGCCGACGTCCTTGGCGCCTTCGACTTCCAGAAAGCTGGGGGCCACATAGCCGTCGAAGGTGATTTCCGAGTAGGCATTGTCGTGGCAGACGATGAGGTCGTATTTCTTCGCAAACCGCACCCAATCTTTGAACACCGCCTTGTCCGGGACGACGGCGGCGGTCGGATTGTTCGGGTAATTCAAGAAGAGCAGCTTGCTCTTTCGGATGACCTTTTCAGGAATTTTCTCCAGTTCAGGCAGGAAATCGTTTTCCGGCCTGAGCGGAATCGAATGGACTTCGCCGCCGGCCAGGATCACCCCGTTAAAATGGGCGGGATACGACGGATCGCCGACCAGGACCGCTTCGTCGGGATTGAGCACCGCCATCGCCAGATGCGCGATGCCTTCTTTGGAGCCGATCAGCGCCGTGATTTCGTTGTCCGGGTTCAAGTCGACCCCGAACCGCTTCTTCATCCACTCGGCAATCGTCTTGCGGAACTTCGGAATGCCTTTGGCCTGGGGATAGCGATGCGTGGAGGGATGGTTCTGGACGGTGTCGCAGAGCCGCTCCACCACAGAAGCAGGCGTCGGCTGATCCGGGTTTCCCATCCCCAGGTCGATGACGTCCAATTTCTTGGCGTAGGCTTCCTTCTTAAGCTGCGTGATTCGTGTGAATAAATAAGGAGGAAGCCGGTTTAAACGATCGGAAAAATCCGGCATAGTGATGCCGTCAATCCTATCAAATTATGGATTGAATGCCCTAGTTAGGCGGCCTGGGGAGGCGGGACGATCGGAGCCGCCGCAGGGGCTGTCGACAGACGAACGAGCTTCTTGAGCGAGAAACTCGGCTTAAACGAGACTTTTCTCCCCACAGGAATCTGGATCGTTTCGCCCGTTTTGGGATTGCGCCCTTTGCGCGCCTTGCGGGACTTCACCTTAAAAGTGCCAAGGCCGGAAAGAGAGACCTTATCGCCGACACGCAGTGCTTCGCGGATCGTCTTCACCAGCGCCTTGACTGACCGAGAGGCCTGGGATTTTTTCACCCGGGCTTCTTTGGCCACACGTTGAATCAGTTGAACTTTATTCATCTCTTATGCCCTCCGTAACATCCTTTAGACGATCTGGTCAAAAACGCCGCGAAATTACGTACTCTTACTAAGCCGATTTCTAACAGATTTAATTTTGACTGTCAATGGCTATTTTTCAATATGAATTTGTTGGGGGGTGTCAGGAAAAGGAATCAGCGCTTCGAGTATTGGAAGCGTTTGCGCGCCTTGGGCCGGCCGGGTTTCTTTCGTTCGACCATGCGGGAATCCCGCGTGAGAAGGCCTTCCTTGCGCATCGCCACACGCAGGGGATTCTCGAGCTGGGAAAAAGCGCGGGCGACGCCGTGCGAAATCGCTCCGGCCTGCCCGTGAACTCCGCCGCCCGACACATCCACAAAAATGTCGTACTGGGAGCCGACCTTGGCGACCTCAAACGCGCGCATGACGATCCATTTGGAGCGGTGATGGCCGCCGAAATAGTCCTCGAGGCTTTTCGTGTTGATCACGAACTTTCCACTGCCTTGGAGCAACCGCACGCGCGCGGTGGCATTTTTACGGCGGCCTGTGGCCCAGACGGGAAAAGCGATATTGGCGGTTGGCATATGAATTAGGAGACGGCGAGGGCCTGCGGCTGCTGCGCCGCATGGGGATGGACGGCATCCCGGTATATTTTGAGGCGGGTCAGCATCTGGGCCCGCAGCTTGTTCTTGCAGAGCATGCCGCTGACCGCCTTTTCAACGGCTCGCTCGGGATTTTCAACCATCAACCGGCTGTAAGGGACGAGCTTGAGGCCGCCTGGATACAAGGAATGGCTGTAAGCCACTTTCTGCTCGAGCTTGTTGCCGGTCAGCTTCACCTGCGCCGCGTTGATGACCACGACGAAATCGCCCTCATCCAGATAAGGCGTAAAGGTCGGCTTTCCTTTGCCGCGCAAAAGCCCGGCGATACGGGCCGCCAGACGGCCCAACACCTGGCCCTTAGCGTCGACGAGATGCCATCGGCGTTCGGGCGGCGTGTTCTTTTGAGGGAAATAGGTTGTCTTCATAATAAGAGCGGGTATTATAGTCGAACCGACTCGAAACGGTCAATGATTCTTTACGTCAATGATTCTTTACGTCAGATGAAACCGAATTCCGAAGTCCCAGCGCGTTTCCTTCTGCAGATAGAATTGCCCCTGGGGCTGTCTTCCACAGCCATATTCTATAAAAAAGGATACTGCTCTCGCGTCTTCGGGCTTGTTGGCCAGCGTCACGCCGGCCTGAGAATTGAACATCGGGTTCCAGGCGGTCCGTTCCCAGGATTGCAGATCATTGGCCCAATAGTACCGGACGTGGTGGCCGGCATACCATCGGGACTGGACCTCAAAACCGCCCTGCACCGCGTTCCGGCCGATTCCGCCCGGGAGCGTCCGAAAGACATAGTTGTATCCGCCATAGAGCCTCACGCACGAAAGCGGTTCGTAGGAGACAAGCCACTTTAAGTTATCCCACGCGTGCTTTTCCGTCTCAAGGCCTGTATCCCTTAAGTAATCATCGCCAAGATGGGCGCTGGTGTGGTAAGGCATGAACCGGACCGACCAGGGCCCGTCACGGAAATCGAAGGGGAGATTTCCGTAATAATCAACGGTTTCCAGATCATCCGTTTTGCTCGCCAGGTCAAAGCGCCCGAAAGCGCCGCCGCCGATGCTCACCTGGAATGCTTTCCCGCCCTCGAGATTCCACCGATAAAGCCCGAGGTAATCTCCAACGGCCGCTTCGCCCAAGGGCCCTCGGGAGACAGGAGATACCTCACGCAAGGCGTATTGGAGTTCACGCGGGTCCGCGCGCAGCGGCTGAAAAAGCTCATGCGCCGGCGGCAACCATTCCGCACAAAGCGGCCCGGCAATCAACAGAATGGTCAGAGAACGGAGTAATTTCACAAATGCTGATAATCGGCCAAACCAAACGGCAGGCCGAGGGCGGCATGCGACAGCTGGAGCAGAAAAAACGTGAAGGCCTTGAGCGCTTCCGGACCCTGCGGCTCCGTGACGAAGGGGACGCGCGCTGGATCTCCATACAACCCCAGAGAGTTTCGGAGGATGACATGCTGGCCGATGCACAAAACACCATCGACGCACTGCCCGGTAGCGCTGTTTAAGAATTGATTGAGCTCCGGCAAGGAAAGGCGCTCATAGCTGACCGCAACGCACGGGATGGGCTCCTGTTTCTTGCGTTCCAGTTTCTTGAGCTGGCGCGCCATTTCTCCGAACTGAGTCAGATCGCTTTCCGTCCAGTTGCGGACCTGCAGCGCAAACACGACGCCGTCCGCCAGGAACGTGGAGGCTGTCCCTTCGCTGAAAAGCGGGAACGTATCGACCCCCGCAACCAGATCGAATGGCCCCGCCTGGCGGTCCTTGATATCAGTCACGGTCGCACAGGCGCAACGCATCGCCGAGGGCAAAAACGGCTTCAAGAGGCTGGCGGTCAGGAGATCCAGGTCCGACGCCCGGTGTTTCGACTTCTGATGCTCCGTCAGCAGATACTCGCTTAAATTTCCAAAACTTTCAGTAATCGTTCCCATGATTTTTGTTTTAGCAAAGTTGAGCGAACGTCGCTAGCTCAATCTGATGTTTTTTGAGATCCTCACGCACAGGAACGGAAAGGCAGCGATCCAGTTCCCGTTCGCGCCAGGACTCGCCCTTGCCGGGGTGGACCATCAACTCGGCCGTCTGGAACGGAGCGGCTAAATCGAGATAGCGGTAGCCCGGGAGGCTGGACTCGACGGGCTCCCAGCCCGCAAAAAAGGCGTCGGTACAGGCCAGTCCGAAGCGCGGGACCAGTTCCTTGATCCAATCCACCGACAGCCCCGGGTACAGTCCGTCATAAAATCCTTTGAAATACCGGATGACTTTGATTTTATACTTGGCCGTCAGCGCGGCGACGACCGCAAAAAGTTCAGGGCGCAAATGCGCGTGGTGATGGCCATCCACATGGTGGACAGGCAGGCCGGTGGCCAGGATCTTCTGAATCTGCTTTTCCGTTTCCTGCGCGATGGCGCTGAGCGGCAGCGCAGGATCCTTATAAGAGACAAGCCGCCCGGTGCCGTGCTGGACGTTAAAGAAAGAGTCGAGATCGAGATGCAGCCCGATGCCGAGCCGCGGATTGGCTTTCGCGAGACGGACGGCTTCGTCGAAGGCGTCGCGTTCGGTCATTAAGCTGGCGCTGGTGACGATGCCTTTCTGGTGGGCCTCGAGGATGCCCTGGTTAATCGGTGAGGACCGGCCAAAATCGTCGGCATTGACGACTAATTTCTTCACGAAGAGGCAATCAAAACTTCGGCGATCTGGACGCCGTTCAAGGCCGCCCCTTTGAGCAGCTGGTCGCCGGCCACGAACATCGCGATGGACTTGCCGGAGGGATCGCTGATATCCTGCCGGATGCGGCCGACCAGGACATCATTCTGCCCGGAGGCTTCGTGGGGCATGGGAAAATAGTTCTTCAGCGGATCATCGACGAGCTTAACCCCGGGGGCCCCTTTAAGAAGGTCGCGGACCTCGCCCGGCGTAATGGGGCGGTCGCATTCAAAATTCAAAGCCTCCGAGTGGGCCCGCAGGACGGGGACCCGCACACAGGTCGCTGAAATCCGGATGTCGGGGTCTCCGAAGATTTTCCGCGTTTCATTGAGCATCTTGGTTTCTTCTTCGTTATACCCCGTCGCCGGATCGATCTTTGAATTATGGCTGAAGAGATTGAACGCGTAAGGATGCGGAAAGATCGTGCGTTTATACTCTTTGTTATCGAGATACGCGCGTGTGGATTCGATCAGTTCCGTCATGGCGGCGGCGCCGGCCCCCGAAGCCGCCTGATACGTGGAGGCGATCACCCGGCGGATGCGGTTCTTTTTGTGTATCGGCCATAGAGGCGTAATCGCAATAATGGTCGAACAATTCGGATTGGCGATAATTCCTTTGTGCTGCAGGGCCGCTTCCGGGTTGATCTCCGGGATGATCAGCGGAACGGAAGGATCCATGCGAAACGCCGAAGAATTATCAATTACGACAACGCCTTCCCGGGCGGCGAGCGGAGCGAATTTCCGGGATATCGAGCCTCCGGCGCTGAAGAAAGCGATATCGATCCCCTTGAAGCTGGTCTCTGTCAGCTCTTCGACGGTAATTTCCTTTTTCCTAAAGGGGATCTTTTTCCCCTTGGAACGGGACGAAGCCAACAAGGTCAAATGGCCCAGAGGAAATGACCGCTCTTCGAGGCAGCGCAGGAATTCGATTCCGACCGCCCCGGTGGCCCCAACGACGGCAATGTTGTATTTTTTTTCGCCCATAGTGAAGGCGTTATTGTAGCAGGAGCTTCCTTTATCAAGCAATTTACGAAAATGGAACCTTCGGGCGGGAGAGCGTTTCTAAGAGCTGACTCTGCTGCCGGGTTTAAGATTTAACATAGTTTTTACATTACAAACACGCATCGATATCATAAAATGACCACGTGGAGAATTTCCTCTTGACCAGGCCATGGGCCTCTGTTAAACTCACGAAGAAAATCATATGGATAATATGGGCTCCGCTATTCTCGCATAAAATCAATCCAAGATGAAAAAAGGATTTACAATTCTTGAAATGAACCGTCCTCTGCGCGTCGCTGTTTCCACCCTGCTTTTCTGGTCGTCGACCATGGGCTTGGGACTCCTGGCCCAGGAAAAGAAGGTTTTTACGCATACCGCCGACCTGCGCAGCGGAAGAGAAGACGCGCTGCTCGACATTTTCAAGCCGATCTCGGAACAATTTGAAAGCGAATACCGCGCGCTCGGCGCCGCCTACACGACCGGAGAAATCCTCTATCATCAGAAACGCTACGACGACGCCATCCGCAATTACGACACCGTCGCCTCCAAAGGGAAGAAATATGCCTACCTCGCGGACAGCGCGCGCCTCCGCCTGGCCCAGACCCACCTATTAAACGGGGAACCCGCCAACGCGCTGGTCATCGGGCGGGACGTCGCCGCGTCCAACAACAAATTTATTGCGGCGGAAGCGTGGTACACCTTGTCCCGGGCCTATCTGGCCGTTGGAAAGGTTGACCGCGCGGAAGAGGCCTACAAGAACATCCTCACCGTCAATCCCGTCTATGCCAATATCCTGAAAACCGACCTTCTGGCCGGCCTGATTGCCTTCGAGAAAGGGGCTTATCTGGACGCCGCGACGCACTTCCAGCGTCACGGGGACAATATTCCTTCCTTGTACTACTCGATCGCCTGTTTCTGCCAGATGAAAGATATCGCCAAAGCGGTGTCGTCTTACCAGAGCCTCCTGGCCAAGGCGAAAAAGGGGAACTGGGTCGACCGCGCGCGCATCCTGATCGGCGAAGCGATCTATCAAACTCGGGACCAGGACCTGGCCATGACCTTTTTCGGACCGGTCAGCCGCCGGGATGCTCCGATCGACCTGCGCGTTCTCGCGCTTTATCGGCTGGCCTGTATCGACTTCCAGAAGAAGAATTATACCCGCTGCGAATTGACGCTGCAGAACCTTCTCAAAGATTTCCCGAACCACCCTCTTCGAACCGACTGGCTTTACCTCATCGCGACCATCCCCGTTTATGAGCGCGACTGGAACCGGACGATCCGCGAAGAGGGGCGTTTCGCCGCCACCGGCCACGGCGTCGCGCCGGCACCGCGGTCGATCCCGTCGGAACAGCTGGCGCCGGAAGCCCAGTTCCGCGTCATCTGGGCCTACATGGCTCTGGGCAGCTACCACGAGGTCGTCAAGCTCACCGACAAATTTTTTCACAAGTACCCCAAGAACCTCTTGACCGGCTACGCGCTGCTCCTGCAGGGCGTGGCCTTTGACCAGATCAATGACACGGACAAAGCCATCGATTCCTACCAGACGCTGGTGGATCTTTTCCCTCAGAGCCCGGCCGCCGGAAAGGCCGTCTACCTGATGACTCTCAGCCTCCACCGGGCGAACGAACCCACGCGCATCGTCAGCGCCCTGAACCACCTGAATGAAAATCTCCAACGCCAGGAGGAAATCAAGTCCGACGCCTGGCGAAAAAATACGCTCTTCTGGATCGCCGAAGGCTACTACTCCATCCTGGACTACAAGCACGCCGAAGAAACGTACAGCCGTTTCGTCGAACTGGCTCCGGACCATCCCATGATTCCCTATGCTCTTGAAGGCCTCGCGGCCAGCCTGGCGGCCCAGGGACCGGACAAGTACGACAAGGCCAAAATTTATATGCAGCAGGCCGTCCAGCGCGGGCAGGAGCTGAACAATACCAACGTAGCCTCCGACGCGAAACTCCAGCTTGGGAAAATTCTCTTCAACCAGAAGAGCTACGACACGGCGCTCAGCCAATTCGACGCCTTCGTGCAGGAATCGACCACATCCGTCCGGGTGGCGGAAGCCCTCTATGACGCCGGAATGGCCCTCTACAACCAGCAGTACTACACTGAGGCGATCGCCCGCTGGAAACAGGTCATTGACGGCTACCGGTTTTCCCCTCTGCGCACACAGGCCTACATGAGAACGGGTCAGACGCGATTCGGGCTGGGGCAATTTGACCAGGCCATCGCCGCCTATCAATCCCTGGCCGCCAATTATCCGAACACTCCGGAAGCCCAGGAAGCGCAGTTCCAGATCATTCAGTGCTACTATAACAAAGGCGATCTCCGCGGCGCCTACCAGCAATTTTCCGCCTATAAGAACAATTATCCCGCGGACAACGAACGGATCCGGGGCATCTGCGGCAACCTTCTGTCGGCCTATCAAGGCCAGGCGGGGGCCAGCGCCAGCCTCCACTCGACGGAACTCAGCGATCTTCTCCGCTCGTGCCAGGGCGATAATGCGGCGTCCGCGATTCTGTGGGAACGCGGCGCGAATCTTTTTAATAAGAAGGATTATGGCGCCGCCCAGAAATATTTCCAGCGGATCATGCTGTCGTATCCCAACGACGAATACGCGGGCCAGGCTTATTTCTATAACGCCGAATGCTATTTCTTCCTGAACAACATGGATGAAGCGGCTTCCGCCTACAAGAGCTTCTACATCAACTATCCGAGCGACAAAATGGTGCCCCAGGCGATGTTCCAGGTGGGCGTCAGCTTCTTCAACAAGAAGGACTATCCGAAAGCCGCCGAAGCCTTTGACGAGTTCGTGAAGCGGTATCCGCAAAACCCGCTGGCCAAAGACGCCGCGCTGAACGTGGCCCTCTGCTACAAAAAGGCGTTCCGCCTGGATGACGCGATCAAGTCCTATCAGAACTATCTGCTCCTCTATCCCGGCGACGCCAAGGAAACCTTTGTGCGCCTCCAGATCGGAAACCTGCACGCGACCAAAGGGAACTATGCGGGAGCGATCCAGGATTTTGAGCTGATCCCGCCGGGGACGGCCGAACGGGCGGAAGCGCAATATCATATCGGAGAGGCCTATCAGAATCTTCATCAGGACGACCAGGCGCAGGCGGCCTTCCAGAAACTGTTATCAATCGGCCCACGGGACAGCGAATTTCGCATCGCAGGCTTGCTGGAATTGGCCAAAATGATCGAAGGAAAAGGATCGACCCAGGGGTTGGCCACGATCTATTCGGACATCGCCTCATCCAGCCGGAATCCGCAGATCGTACAGCTCGCCAAGCAAAAATTGAATGATCTCAAAGGAGGAGCGCAATAAATGGAAAATATGACCCTGATGGGAATTTTAAAAATCAGTATCGTGATCCCGATTCTGATGGTCTGTTCGATCGTCATGGTGGCCTATGCGCTCGAGCGGTTCTGGGCCTTTTCGCGCGTCGGGCAGCTCAGCGGGGGCGCGGCGGAACGCATCAAGCAGAGCATCCGCCAAGGCCAGATTAAAGAAGCCATCGTCCTGTGCCAGAAAAGCCCCAGCTTCATTACGCATTCGCTCGAAGTGGCGCTCAACGCCGCCCATTTTCCGCGCGAGGAAATGGAAAGCATCTTTGCCCTGTACCGGATGAAGCTTCAAGGACTCTTAAATCAACATCTGGCCATCTTCGGGACCTTCGCTTTCATCGGTCCTCTGTTGGGACTCCTGGGGACGGTCCTGGGCGTGATCCGCGCGTTTCGCGATCTGGCGCTGTCCGGATCCGGCGGCCCGACGATCGTGGCGGCCGGCATTGCGGAAGCCCTCATCGCCACCGCCGTCGGAATCGGTGTCGCGGTCACCTCCGCGCTCCTCTACAACTTCTTTACGGCGCGCGTCCGCTCGATCGTCACGCAGTATGACCTTCTCAGTCAGGAAGTGGCGATTCTGATCTATACAGGGACGGCGAAAGGACCCCGCTGATTTATGGCCGACGTTCGACAAACAGATTCCGGAGAGCCGCTCAACGAAGTCAACGTCATCCCGTTGGCGGATCTGTCCTTGGTGCTCCTGATCATCCTCATGGTGCTTTCCCCCATGATCATGCAGTCGATGATCAAAGTCCAGGCGAGCAAGGCCTCCGCGGTGAAGTCGCTCTCCAAGCAGCCGCCGGAACCGCCTTTGATTCTGGCGCTCAACCCGGACGGCATCTCGCTCAACACGGTCAAGGTCGTCGATGACGTCGATCTGGCGGCGAAACTCGCTCAGGCGCTCGGCAACCGGCTGGACAAGACGGTCCTGTTCACCGCCGACCCGGCGGTCATCCACGGCCGGTTTGTGCAGGTCCTGGATCTGGTCAAACAGCAGGGGGCGGACAAGATCGCGCTTCTGAAGAAGGCGCCTAAAAAATGAAATATAAACCACGAACGGAAGACTTCGAATCCCTGGCGGGCGTCAACATTATCCCCGTCATTGACGTCTCCTTGGTGCTGCTGATCATTCTTCTGGCCACGTCTCCCATTTTGAATCTTCCCGGCTTCGAGGTGAAGCTGCCGAAGGCGGTCACCGCCGAGAGCAAGGAAAAGAACATCTCCGTCAGCCTTTCCCTCAAAGGGGAGATCGCCGTCAATGAAGCCACCGTGAATGAGACCACGCTCATCCCGGCGCTGCAGAAGGAATTGAAGGACAAACCCGATTTTCTGGTGATCATACGCGCCGATCAGGGCGTCGCGTACGGCATGGTTGAGAAAGTCATGGACCTCGCCAAACAGGCCGGCGCCCAGCGCATCGCGATCGCCACGCAGCAGGAACAGGAAAAGGTGGTCAAAGCCGAATGATGCTCATCGATCCCGGCATGGAATCGACCCAACGCAGTGAAGCCGTCTGCATGACCGTCGCCGTGGGGCTTCATGCGCTGGCGCTTTTGTGGAATCCGGTCCTGTTCCAAAGCCATTTCAAGCCTATCCATGATTTTGTGACGGTGGATGTCGTGGAACAGCCGCTCCCCGGGGCCCAGGAACGGCCGGAAGCCCCCAAGAAGATGAGCCTGATGGACACCCTCAAGGACATGCTGATGAAGCCGAAGATGGAAGAGATCGCGCATGTGGCCCCGGAACCGCTCACCAACCGAGTGGCCGCCCCTGTGCAGCCGGCCCTGCAGGAACGGCATATGCCGCGGGCGATCGCCACTTTGTTCCAACCGAAAAGCCAGGCTGAAGATTTGGCGTCGGCCAGCGCTCCGAATTCGATCAAGACCGAGTCCAAGAATTTTGCGATGCCGATCTCGGCCCCGTCGCTGCAGTCCAAAAGTTTCGGCGGTATCCGCACGAAGGACCTTCCTTTTCAGATGGGCACCGATCAGGAGCTGGCCGGCGGCAACGCCACGGTGATCCCGGTCGCCGTCGGAAACAAGTCTGCGAAAGCGGCCCTCGGCTACGCCAATCCTTCGCTCCAGGATGCGGGGACGCATCGCGGAGTGCTTTCGCAGAAACTCGGCGGCCCGGTGGGAGATATCAGCGCTCTCGGCGCCGGAGCGCCCTCGACCATCCAGTTGTCGGGAACCGGCGGCACTGGAAACGCCCCGACGGGCGCCACTCACGGCGCCGTGATTCAGGACCGCGCGGGTTCGGGGTCGGGCGGGGGATGGGTGAACCGCGCCATGTTTGGGACAGGAGGCGGCGGATCCATTTCGAGCATCGGCGGAATTCCCAGCGCGGCGGCGGAGCTGGACAGGCAGCTGGCCGCCACCACAGCCGCCACCTCCCGCGGTCAGCAACCGAAAAAAAGTTTTGAGATTGCCGGCCCCTTGAATAACCGGCCGATCATACACAAAGCGATCCCTCAATACCCCGCCTGGGCGGAAGAGCAGGGGATTATCGGGTCGGTCCGCATCTGGTTTGCCGTGACTCCGGACGGTTCGGTCCGCACCAATATGCGGGTGACCAAGACCACCGGTTACCCTGATCTTGATAAACTGGCGCTGGAAGCTTTGAAGCAATGGAAATTTGCCCCCTTTACTACGACGGATGAAAGCAGCCAATGGGGCATCATTACCTTTACGTTCTCGTTATCGTCATAAGGAGATGAGGAATGCGTAAAATTGATCATTTTGTCGTCGCCACGGCGGCGGTGTCTTTTGTTCTTTGCGCCGGGCCGCTTTTGGCGGACCCCGACGTAGGACACACGCCTGCTCCGGCAGCCAGCCCTATCGCGACCTCCGTGAAACAGGGAAAAGAAGGGGAACTGAATGTCAACATCCAGGGGACCCGAAAAGACAAGATGGCCGTCGGAAAAATAGATCCCCCGGCCGCCTTTAATCTCGAGGACATCCAGAATTTTCCCGAAGAGCGACTGACCCCCGTATTGAACAATCCGGTCACGTTTGAGGAAGGCCGCGATTTCTCCAATATGATGGAGGCCCAGGACGCGCAGATCGTTCATCCCTGGCTTCCGGAAATCCCGCGCGCGCCATTTTTGTCCATGAAGCCGTCTCTTGATAAGCCGGCCAAAGATTGGACTTTTTCCGTCATCGACCAGGGCGGCACTCCCGTCGCGTCCCAGGACGGGAAAGGCGCTCCCCCGTCTCTGTTCACCTGGTCCGGAGAAGACAAGGACCGCGGTTATCTGGCCGTGGATACCGTTTACATCCCCCAGCTGGCGACGACCGATAAGGAAGGGTATCGCCACACCTACATGGGCCAGCCGGTGCAGTTTGCCGTGCTTTATTACAAGGACAAGGGACGCACAGTCGTGGAACTCTCGACCAAGCGCCTTTTTGTGGAGAAAAAGGCCGATCTGACTAAAGAAGCTCCCGTTTTCCTCGACAAAGTCTGCGATTTGATCCGCGATGGATCCCGGATCCCCTTTGGGCTCCAGGGCTATGACACCGATACGGATCTGGCCAGGGACAGGGAGCGCGTGCTCCAGAAATATTTCAGCGAAAGGCTCTTTATCGCCGAAACCCAAATTTCGCTTCTCGAACCCGGCAGCCCGGACAAGCGCGGTCAGGCGATCGCCGTGGTTTTTAACGGCACACCCGGAGGCGCCCAATGAACAAAAGAGAACGACGCAAAGCGAACAGCGCAAAGCGAACAGCTGCTCTCTGCTCTCTGCTCGCTGTTCTCTGCTCGCTGCCACTGACAAGTTGGGCGGAAGACAAAGGGGAATCGGCGGATCAGACCGACAACAACTATTACTGGCAGGGCACGCAGCTCTATAACCTCGGCCGGCTCGGTGAGGCGTTTGAAAGCTTTGAGAAGGCGATCCAGAGGAAACAGAACTCGAAAGAAGCGGAAGCGTATCTTCTCCAGATCCGTCAGGAAATTGTGAATAACGCGAAAAAACGTTCTGAGGAAAAAAATTCCTTAAATTACGGCGGGAATACTCCGGACACCGCGCTGAACATTACTTACGTGGAGAAGGGGTTTATCCGCGTGACGGTCCAGGCGAAGTACCTTTTTGATGAAAACTCCGCCTCGCTCAAAGCGGGCGCGATGGATGTGATTAACCGGCTGGCCGACGTTCTTCAGGCCAAGGAAGGCCAGCGTGTGGAAGTCTCGCTCATCAACGACATGGACACTATCGTGAATGCCCGGGACATCGATGCGGAACGCGCTCTTCTGGTTTTCTCGCTCGTCAACTTCAAGCGCCTGTCCGAGGACAACGCTCTCGCCGGCTAGTTCGCCAGCCGTTTCTTCACAAAAGGCATCAACCCGCCCGCCTGGATGATCTGCTGCATGAAGGGCGGGAACGTCTGCGCCTGGTAGGTTTTTCCCTTCGTCAGGTTCTTGATCAATCCCTTATCGAGATCGACTTCGAGCGCATCTCCGGCTTCCGTCTCTTTGGCCGCCGGCGGACATTCCAGGATGGGCATGCCGATGTTGATGCAGTTGCGGAAAAAAATCCGCGCGAAGGACTCCGCGATAATCAGACCGAGTCCCATTCCTCTGAGGGCGAGCGGCGCATGCTCGCGGCTTGATCCGCAGCCGAAGTTCCGTCCGGCCACAAGAAAATCCCCCGGTTTGGCTTTCTTGGGGAAGTCGGGATCCGCCGTTTCCATGCAGTGCTCGGCAAGTTCTTTGGGGTCGGTTGTGACGAGATACTTGGCCGAGATGATGGCATCCGTATCGATATTGTCTCCGAATTTAAACGCTGTTCCTCTAATCATGCTGCCTCCAGCGTCTTGCCCTTGCCGAGCACTTCTTCGGGGTGGCAGACGTAGCCGGCGATGGCGCTGGCGGTGACCACCGCAGGGTTCGCCAGATAGACTTTTGAATCCTTGTGCCCCATGCGGCCTGGGAAGTTCCGGTTGGAAGACGAAATGCAGACTTCGTTCGGCCCCAAAACACCCATATGCCCGCCAAGGCATGGCCCGCAGGTCGCGGCGGAGACCACCGCCTCGGATTCCATGAAGATGTCGATCAGGCCTTCCTTGAGCGCCTGGCGATAGATGTTCTGCGTCGCCGGGATCACCATAAAGCGGAGTCCCTTGGCCACTTTGCGGCCTTTGATGATCTTCGCGGCGATCCGCAGGTCTTCAATGCGGCCATTGGTGCAGGAACCCAGAAAGGCCGAATGGACCTTGGCTCCGGACACCTTGCTGACGCCAGCCACTTTGTCCGGAAGATTCGGTTGGGCCACCTGCGGCTCCATGCCCGTGAGATCCCAATCGTAGTTCGCGCAGAACTTCGCATCCGGATCGCTTTTGTAGATGGTATAGGGGCGCTTGGCGCGGCCTTTAAGATAGGCTTCCGTCACCTCATCGGCCTCGATGAAGCCGCTTTTGCCGCCCGCTTCGATGACCATATTGGTCATCGTCAGGCGCGCTTCCATCGAAAGTTGCTTTAAGGCCGGGCCGGTGAACTCCATATTCTTGTAGAGAGCGCCATCGAAGGTAATCTGGCCGATCGTGTACAGAATAAGATCCTTACCGGTCACCCAGGGATCGAGTTTGCCACGGTAATTGAATCGCATGGTTTCCGGCACCTTGAGCCAGACTTCGCCCGTCGCCATGACCGCCGCCAGGTCTGTGCTGCCGACCCCGGTGGAGAAGAGCCCCAACCCGCCATAAGTGCAGGAATGGGAATCGGCTCCGATCACGACGTCCCCCGGGACCACCAATCCCAGTTCCGGGAGGAGCGAATGCTCAATCCCGCCGCGCCCTTCATCAAAGAAGAGGCTGATGTCGTATTTCCGGCAGAACTCGCGCGCGACCGCCGCCTGTGCCGCCGAGAGGATGTCCTTGGCGGGCACAAAATGCGATAGAACGATCGCGATCCGGTCTTTGTTCCAGAGCTTCGTGATTCCGTACTTTTCCAGCGCCTTGATGGCGAGGGGAGCGGTCACATCGTTGGCCATGGCCAGATCGACCTTGGCGAGAATGAACTCGCCCGGTTCCACCGACTTTTTCCCCGCGTGCGCCGCGAGGATTTTCTGCATCGCTGTGTGTCCCATGAAATTAATGTCCTTTTCGTCTGGTACGTTTGGCCTGCATGAGCTTATTGACCGCGTTCAGATAGGCCTTCGCGCTGGCTTCAATAATATCCGTGGACGCTCCGCGGCCTAGGATCGTGAGTCCCCCCTCTTCAATGCGGATCGAGACCTCACCCTGGGCGTCTTTACCGCTGGTGATGGCATGCAGGCTGTAATCGATCAGCTTGGGCTTTAATCCCGTCACCTTGTCGATCGCGTGTGTGGCCGCGTCCACGGGGCCGTCCCCGCAGGCGGCTTCCTGAACCACATGGCCATCGGCTTTTTTGATCCGAAGGGTCGCCGTCGGAACAATGCCGGTGCCGCTGGAGGCGTTGAGATACTCCAGGACAAAATCTTCTTTCACATCGCCGGTCTTTTCCTCCACCAGCGCCAGGAGATCGTCGTCGAAGACATACCGCTTTTTGTCCGCCAGCGCCTTGAATCGCACGAACATCTCGTCCAACTGTTTCTTATTCAGCTTGTAGCCCAGGTGCTTGAGCCTGTTTTTAAGCGCATGCCGGCCGCTGCGGGCCGTCAGGAGCAGCGTCGACTCTTCCACGCCGACGTCCTCCGGGTTCATGATCTCGTAGGTCTTCCGGTATTTCAAAATCCCGTCCTGATGGATGCCGGAGGAATGCGAAAAGGCGTTGGCCCCGACGATCGCTTTGTTCGGCGGGACCATGACCCCGGTGAGCTTCGAAACCAGCCGGCTGGTCTTGGCAATCTCCTTGGTTTGGATGCCCGTCGTCAAGCCGAAGAGGTCCCGGCGCGTCCGGAGCGCCATCACCACTTCTTCGAGGCAGGTATTTCCGGCCCGTTCTCCAAGACCGTTAATCGCGCACTCAATCTGTCGGACGCCGTTCGCGGCGGCCGCCAGGGAGTTCGCCACCGAGAGCCCCAAATCGTCGTGGCAGTGGGTGGAAACAACCGCCTTG
>Ga0182027_10006148_pt1 | contig 18072 bp, 17 predicted proteins | sample 712E1DmetaG_FD_121300 | JGI IMG/M metagenome (GOLD analysis project Ga0182027, IMG submission 121300) | Permafrost microbial communities from Stordalen Mire, Sweden - 712E1D metaG (Illumina Assembly) | ecosystem: Environmental > Terrestrial > Soil > Wetlands > Permafrost | place: Sweden... | reverse complement strand
TCCCGCCGCTCGACGAACCGCCACGACCCGTGCAGGCGACCTTTTGGGAAGACGTCATCGGTCGCGACAGTGCGCCACATCTCGGCGGCCAGGTAGGTGCCCTCGAGCGTCGGTTGGCCGGCGAAGAAGGCCGCGTTGACCGCGCCGATCGAGGATCCCACCACGAGATCAGGAACTATTCCCCGTTCGCACAGCGCCCGCAGCATTCCCACCTGACAGGCACCACGGTTGCCGCCTCCAGAGAGCACGAAAGCCGTCTCCACCAGATGCGGCGCGCGCGATGGCACCCCGATTGACGCCGCCACCGGCAACTGTCGCGTGACAGCGCCCTCGACGACCGGCCTCGGGGCTACTCCGTAAACGGGCATGGCCTCAGCGATGCGGCCGAGGCGACTGCGCCGACCACGAACAGTAATCACGACCGCTTCGTCGTGCGGATCGTCGGAGAGGCCACCTACGGCGCGCCTGCGAGCTCGCCGCGAGAAAGCACTCTGGTGTCGTGAGAGCACTGCCCCGGGGCGTGCCCGGGCGACTGGGCGTCAAGGATCGCCGACCAGCATCGCCCGTCAGGTCCATGATTACACGCTAATGGGCGGCACCATCGGGTTCAGCCCACCACCGCCATCCACGCTCGTGTCCAACGCTCGGGCCCCGAGGCTCGGATACCGGTCGGCGCCTCGTCCGACTGAACCGTGGCTGACAACCGCGAACGCTTCGGACCGGGCGCGCGCGAACCTCTTGGTACTTGGATGGCCGACACCGACGCGGCGGTGCCCAATAGTGTCGAGGGACACATGAGTAGCCACCGATGAACGCCTGCCCGATCAACAACGACGCCTGGCCGGCCTCAAGCCGGCCCTCGCTCGCACCTGTCGTCGCACCATGACAAGTCCTCCTCAGCCACCCTCAGCGCCCGTCGGATACTCGAAGACACCTCTCGCCAAAAAGCTCGGGGTCCGCGACGGTTCGACCGTTGCTCTCGTGAACGCCCCTGCAGGTTTCACGATCGCGGGTCTCCCCCCGGGAGTGACGCTCCGACGGTCAGGACGCAAGGAGAGTGACGTGACGGTCTGGTTCGTTTACTCGACCGCCGAGTTGCAAGAGCGCATCGGTGAAATGGCCAAGCGCGCCACGAAGAACACCCTTTGGATTTGTTGGGCGAAACAGGCCTCGGGTGTGCGCACCGATGTCACTGAACACGCAGTGCGAGCAGCCGGCCTCTCCAATGGGCTCGTCGACTTTAAGATCGCTGCCATAGACCAGATCTGGTCCGGACTCCGCTTCGCTGTGGCGCAGGCCGCCCGGGCCAGCTCCGGCACTGATATGAGCGTCAGGCGGCCATAGTGAACAATCCCAGCGAGGTGCTGGTGCGAGTCCTTCGCGTCTTCACCGACGAGAACGGGAGCCAAGGCAACGCGCTCGGAGTTGTCGATGGTGCTCTCGTCGCCACGCCCGACCGCCAAGGCGTAGCGCTCGAGCTCGGCTTCAGCGAGACGATCTTCATTGACGACCGCGCCACCGGCGAGATTCGCATCTTCACGCCTGCGGTGGAACTTCCCCTCGCCGGCCATCCGGTAGTCGGAGCCGCATGGCTCCTCCTTAACGAACGCGGCGTCGAAACGTTCGAACTGCGACCTCCTGGTGGCATCGTGCGCGCTTGGGCCGGCTCCGATGGGAGCACCTGGATCGACGCGCCGCTCGAGACCCTGCCGGACTGGACGCTCGTCGAGCTCGGATCGCCTGATGCAATCGATGCTCTGTCCGGACCTCTCCAAGCTGACCACGACCATGTCGTCTACTGGGCACGGATCGAGTCCGGAGTCCTGCGAGTGCGTTGTTTCGCCCCTCGCTACGGGGTCATAGAGGACCAGGCGACCGGCTCCGCGGCGCTTCGGCTCGCCGCGGCGCTAAAAGAGCCGCTCGAGATCTGGCAGGGCAACGGCTCGCTCCTGTTCGCAAGCCCGCTCGACTCTGAGCGGGCCAGTGTCGGCGGCTTTGTCGTAGAGGACGAGCCGCTCCACCTGTAGTTCCTCTGCCTGCCTGAATAACGACAGCGGGCCTGCCTGTTTATGAGCTGTTAACGCTTCGCGCCCTGTTGTTTACGTTCTGTTGACACCGTTCGCACGATGCTGGACCCATGGCTGATTTCCTTGCGGTACTGGGCACCCTTGGGTTCGTGCTCGCGATGTTCGGACTGATCTGGGCATTGGACCGAGTATGAACACCGTCCAGATCCTGTTGCTCGTCGTCTCGGTGCTGATGTTCGTCTACCTCGGCATCGCCATGTTCAAGCCGGAGTGGTTCTGATGCAATTCTTCTGGACGATCGTTGCCCTCGTTGTCCTGATGGCGATCGCGTGGCGATTCCTCGGTTCTTACATGGCCGGGGTCTTCGAAGGCCGCGTGCACTGGTTCGGGTGGTTGGAACGCCCCATCTACAGGGCACTCGGCACGAGCCCCGAACAGGAACAGAGCTGGAAGCGTTACGCCGGATCGCTCGTGGTCTTCTCGGGCGTGTCGATTCTGCTCACCTACCTGATCATGCGTATCCAGGGCTCGCTTCCCCTCAACCCACAGCATCTCGGGGCCGTCGCACCTGCTTTGTCGTGGAACACGGCAGTTTCGTTCATCACCAACACGAACTGGCAGAACTACGCCGGTGAAACGACCATGTCGTATTTCTCCCAGATGGCCGCCCTCACGGTTCAGCAGTTCGTGAGCGCCGCGGTCGGAATAGCGGTGGCCATCGCACTCGTGCGGGGTTTCGCGCGGCGCAACTCGCCGACCATCGGCAACTTCTGGGTCGACATCACCCGCTGCTTGCTCTACATCCTCCTGCCGATTGCCTTTGTCGGCGGGCTGATCTTCGTCGGCCAGGGCGCTGTGCAGACCCTCAGCGGGCCGGTCCACATCCACGACGCGCTGAACGGGATGACCCAGACGATCGCACTCGGGCCCGTCGGCTTCATGGAGGCCATCAAGCAGCTAGGCACCAACGGCGGCGGCTTTTTCAACGTGAACGGTGCCCATCCTTTCGAGAACCCGACCGGGCTCACCAACCTCCTGTCCTTCGTCTTGCTCTTGTGCATCCCCTTCGCCCTCACTTACACCTTCGGCAAGATGGTTAAGAGCATTCGCCAAGGCGCCGCACTACTGGCCGCCATGGTGATCATCTTCGGCTGCTGGGTCGGGTTCACCTCCTACGCCGAGCACCAGGGCAACCCGGCGGTCGCCGCGGCGGGCATCAAGAGCCAGCCCACCGGCAACATGGTCGGCAAAGAAGTCCGTTTCGGCGACACGCAGTCGGCCCTCTACGACATTGCGTCGACTCAGACCTCGACCGGCAGCGTCGACGGGGCCAACGACTCCTACAACCCGATGGGCGGTTTCGGACTGCTCACCGGAATGATGCTGGGCGAGGTCACTCCTGGCGGAACGGGCAGCGGCATGTACACGATCCTGCTCTACGCCATCATCGCGGTGTTCATCGGCGGGTTGATGATCGGGCGAACACCGGAGTACCTCGGTAAAAAGATCCAGGCCAAGGAGGTGAAACTGGCCGGGCTGGGGTCTCTGGTCATGCCGATGATCGTCCTGATCCTCACCGGCATCGCCGTCTCGGTGGCCGAAGGCAGGGCAGGGCCGCTCAACGCCGGGCCGCATGGCTTCACCGAGATCCTCTATGCCCTCACCTCGCAGGCCAACAACAACGGATCCGCCTTCGCCGGCCTTAGCGGCAACACCCAGTTCTACAACGTCGTCGGCGGCATCGACATGCTGATAGGCCGCTTCGCAATCATGATCCCGGCGCTGGCACTGGCCGGAACGCTCGCGGCCAAAGGCGCCGTTGCCGAATCGCTCGGCACCTTCAGGACCGACAACGGCATGTTCGTGGGGCTCGTGATCGGAGTCATCATCATCATCGGCGGCCTCACCTTCTTCCCCGCGGTCTCGCTCGGCCCGATCGTCGAGCAGCTAATTCACGGCAGGTTCTTCTGATGGAGCCCTCACACATGAATGACTCATCCGAGCCCCTCAATGGCGCGAACTCCGCTACCGCGGTCGTCACCCCGCCGACAACCGGCCCGCACGGCGTGGCCCAAGCGCGAAGCCTCTTCGACAGACAGATCCTCGCTCAGGCAATAGTCGACTCGTTCAAGAAGCTCGACCCGCGTGTGCAGATCCGAAACCCTGTGATGTTCGTCGTCCTCGTCGGCACGGTGATCACCTTCATCGAGTCGATCGCACATCCGGGCCTGTTCGACTGGTCCATCACCATATGGCTCTTCTTGACCCTCATCTTTGCCAACTTCGCCGAGGCAATGGCAGAGGGCCGGGGCAAAGCCCAAGCCGACACGCTGCGCAAGATGCGCTCGGAGACCGAGGCGCGCCGGCTCTCGCCCGACGGCATCGAGCAGAAGGTCGCGGCGGCTTCGCTCGCCAAGGGCGATCACGTCGTCTGCGAGGCCGGCGACCTGATCCCATCCGACGGCGAGATCGTCGAAGGGATCGCGTCTGTTGACGAGTCCGCGATAACCGGCGAGTCGGCACCGGTGATCAGAGAGTCCGGGGGCGACCGGTCGGCGGTCACCGGTGGCACCAAGGTGCTGTCCGACAGGATCGTCGTCATGGTCACCGCCGAGCCCGGACAGACCTTCCTCGACCGCATGATCACCCTCGTCGAGGGGGCCAACCGGCAGAAGACCCCCAACGAGGTCGCCCTCACGATCTTGCTTGCCGTCCTCACCATCATCTTCCTGCCAGTGGTGGTCGTGCTCCAGCCTTTCGGCCATTACGCGGGGGCGACGGTGTCTGTCGTGATCCTCGTCGCGTTGCTGGTTTGCCTGATCCCGACAACCATCGGGGCCTTGCTTTCGGCAATCGGCATCGCGGGCATGGACCGGCTCGTTCAGCGCAACGTCCTAGCCATGAGCGGCCGGGCCGTGGAAGCGGCCGGGGACACCCAGACATTGCTCTTGGACAAGACGGGCACGATCACGCTCGGAAACCGCATGGCATCGCAGTTCTATCCCGTGGGCGGTCATTCAGAGCAGGAGGTCGCCGACGCCGCGCAGCTGGCGTCTCTCGCGGACGAGACCCCGGAGGGACGTTCGATCGTGGTGCTCGCCAAAGAGCGCTTCGACATCCGCGGTCGCGAGCTCGCCGTGGACCACCTGTTCGTCCCCTTCACGGCCACTACGAGGATGTCCGGGCTCGATCTCGGTGACCGGAAGATTCGCAAGGGTGCCGCCGACTCGGTCAAGCGCTGGGTGACCGAGCTCGGCGGGTCGGCTCCCGAGGATCTCGACGAAGTGGTCGAGCGCATCGCCAGGGCAGGCTCCACGCCGCTCGTGGTCGCCGACGGTCGCCAGATCGTAGGCGTCATCGAGCTGAAGGACGTCGTCAAGCAAGGCATACGCGAGCGGTTCGACGAGATGCGCGCCATGGGCATCCGCACGGTGATGGTCACAGGCGACAACCCGCTGACCGCCGCGGCGATCGCGCAGGAAGCCGGAGTCGACGACTACCTCGCCGAAGCGACGCCCGAGGCCAAGCTGGCGCTCATCAAGTCCGAGCAGGAAGGCGGCAAGCTCATCGCGATGACGGGCGACGGCACCAACGATGCCCCGGCTCTTGCTCAAGCAGATGTGGGCGTGGCCATGAACTCGGGCACGACCGCTGCCAAAGAGGCCGGGAACATGGTCGATCTCGACTCGAACCCGACCAAGCTCCTGGAAATCGTGGAAATCGGCAAGCAGTTGCTCATCACCCGTGGGGCCTTGACGACGTTCTCGATCGCGAACGACGTGGCGAAGTACTTCGCCATCATCCCTGCCCTTTTCGTCGCGACCTATCCCCAGCTGAAAACGCTCAACGTCATGAAGCTGCACAGCCCGCAGAGCGCGGTGCTCTCGGCGGTGATCTTCAATGCGCTAGTCATCATCGCCCTCATCCCGCTTGCGCTTCGCGGCGTGAAGTTCCGTGCGGCCAGCGCTGCGGCGATCCTGCGGCGCAACGTCTTCATCTACGCAGTCGGCGGCATCATCGCGCCCTTCATCTTCATCAAACTGATCGACCTGATCCTGACGGCACTGAAGGCTTACTGATGATCACTTACATTCGGCGCTCAATAGTCCTTGCACTCTTCTGCCTCTTGTTCTTCGGCCTGGTCTACGGCTTCGTCGGCACTGGCGTCTCCCAGGTCCTGTTCAGGCATCAGGCTGACGGGTCGATCACCGCTAACGGCTCGACACTGATCGGCCAGAACTGGACCAGTCCCAAGTTCTTCCACGGGCGCCCGGACGACGCCGGGCCTTACGCAGGAACCGGCGACAACCCGCTCGTGGCGAACGGCAAGAGCGGCTACTCATCGGCTACGAACCTCGGTCCCCGATCCAAGGTGCTGCTGGCCGATACCAAGGCACTCGTCGCCTACTGGCACAAGATGGGTGTCAACCCGACGCCGGACCTGGTCACAACCTCGGGAAGCGGACTCGACCCCGACATCGCTCCGGTCGACGCTTACGCCCAGGTACCCATGGTGTCAAAAGCCACAGGGCTTTCTCCAAGGGTGCTCGATCAGCTCATAGCCCGCGAGACCAACACCGCACAGTTCGGGTTCCTCGGCTCGGACTACATCGTCGTGCTGCAGCTGAACGAGGCCCTGGCGAAGATGAAGTAGCGGCCATGGCGGTGGACACCTCGACGCTTCGGCCGGAACCACCCACGTTGTCGGTCGGTGGCTTGCGACTAGCCTCGTTCATATCGACATTGGGGTCGGTCAGTGGAGAGCCAGTGGTGAGCAGCGACAGCGACTATGTCGACACCGTCGACGAAACAGACGACTCAGTCGAGCCGGCCGGCAAGTTCCGCGTTTACCTCGGAGCAGTGGCCGGCGTGGGCAAGACCTGGGCCATGCTCGACGAGGGATGGCGCCGCTACAAGCGCGGGTCTGACGTTGTCGTTGGCTTCGTCGAGACACACGGGCGCGAGCTGACAGCTCGCCAGATCCGGGACCTGCCGATCATTGCCCGCAAGGTGATCGAGTACCGCGGTGCCACCTTCGAGGAGATGGACCTCGACGCGGTGCTTGCCCGCAAGCCCGAGGTCGTGCTCGTCGACGAGCTCGCACATACCAACGTGCCGGGCTCCGGGCGGCATGCCAAGCGTTGGGAGGACGTGCTCGAGCTCCTCGAAGCTGGGATCGGGGTCGTCTCCACCGTCAATATCCAGCACCTCGAAAGTGTGGCTGACGCCGTGCAGCAGATCACCGGGGTGGCGGTCCGCGAGCGGGTACCGGACTGGGTCGTCCGCCGGGCCGACCAGATGGAGCTGATCGACTCGTCACCTGAGCAGCTGCGCCGCCGCATGCTGCACGGACACGTCTACCCTCCCGAGAAGATCCCCGGTGCGCTCGCGAGCTTCTTCCGCTATCAGAACCTCGTGGCCCTGCGAGAGCTCGCGCTCCGATTCGTGGCCGACGAGACAGAAGAGGAACTACTGGAGTTCCTCGTGGCCCGGCACCCCGACATCGTCTGGGACACCGCCGAACGCATCATGGTCGCCGTCAACGCGGCACCGGGAACCGATGGCGTGCTGCGCCGCGCCGCCCGCATCGCGCTGCGCGCCCACGCCGACTTACAGGCCGTCTACGTGATGGGCGACGAGAGCTCGCGCCCGGCGTCCACACAGGCGCTCGAGACCATCAAAACGCTCGCACAGGACCTCGGGGCAACATGGCACGAGATCACCTCTGACGACCCGGCGCCGGCTCTCGTGAAGTTCGCGAACGACAACCAGATCACTCAGATCGTGCTCGGCGCTTCCCGGAGATCTCGATGGGAGCAGCTCACGAGCAGGGCCTCGGTCGTACAGAAGGTGTTGCGTTTCGCGCGCCATGAGGGAGTCGATGTGCACGTCATCGCCCGCTACGGCGACAACGCCCCGTTGACGACTACCCCGGCCGGGGACGACGGCTGAGTTCACGCGGCTGCTTGGCGCCTCAGCGCGAGCGCGCGTCCCGGTCGGTGCGCCAACGTCTCAACGAAGAAGACGCCAGCCGACGGGCCCCTTGGCTCCTGCGGTGCCCGACGAGCTTCACCAGGTCGCGGTTGTGCAGATCCACTATCTCTTGGATATTTCTCGGGTTGAACATGGGGTGTCCCTCCTTCCGGCGATCACGTGGCCGAACGCAACGTCGGCCACTTCCACATGTTAGTGGGATTTGTCCCCATTTTCAACTATGTTCTGATATAGTTATCTAGCTATGCAGCTTGTAGAGCCTGAAGCCCATCCCGCCGGAGCCACGATCGCGATCGGTCCGTCGATAGCGGTTGAATTGTCCTGGGTGCTCCTCGCCGCGCGGCGCGATCAGCTCTGCGTGAGTCATCCCGCGCTCGAGACCCTCTACCAGAGCCGCAACGGCCTCGAAGAGCGGGTGCGTTCATTCTGGGCCGACGACGTGGCCGACTTCGGTGAACAGCTCGTGCTCGCCGACCAAGCAGGGCTCATCGACTGTGTAGAGATCGAGAAGTTGCTGTCCGGAATCGCGCTTGCGGCTGCCGATAGCCCAAAGGACCTGCCCCTCGCGTCCGAGGACGCCTTTGACCGGGTCGTGTTCTTGCAACGCCTCGACCGGCTCCGGCGGTCCCCGCTCCTGCGTAGGGACTACACGCAATTGCTCCGCGAACTGTGGGCCGAGGTCGCCGAGCCCTGGCAGTCGAAAGGCCGCGGCCAAATCGACGTCGCTGTTGAGAGATACCGTCGCCGCCTAGTCCAGGGCGCGAGATGGGTCGACTTGGTCGTGAGCGATTCCGGGCACCTATCAGCGCACCTGCCCGGGCTGATGGCCAGACTTCCCTTGACAACAAGCGTGCGGATCGCGCCGAGCTTCTTCTCGGGACAGGGTCTGCTGTTCGATCTTCCGGGCGGAATCCTGGTAGGTGTCCGCGCCGCGACCGCCTATGCCGAGTCGCGGGCAAGAACTGACGAGCTGGCCAAGCGTCTCAAGGCCTTCGCCGATCCGACGCGGCTCGCCATAGTGCATGCCCTCGCCGCAGGGTCGATGACCGTCGGCGAGATCGCGAGGTCTTTCGACCTTGCACAGCCCACCGTGAGCAATCACGTCAGGATCCTCCGCGAAGCCGGTGCGGTCAGCGGAGTGCGGCGCGGCAACCGCCTCGAGCTCGAGGTCCGCGCTGATGCCGGCAACGAACTGCTCGATGAGCTGAAGTCACTCTTGTCACTTCCCCACGAGGCTGCTTCCAAGTAGCAGGCGATCTCGCCGGCCCTCTCTGGAGAGCTACCGCTTGTGAACGTGGCGGGCTAGCTTTTCAAGCGCCTTGTGCCTCTTGCGCTCCTCGGCGCGTTCGCTGGGATCGACGCGGGCGGCGAGGTTGCGTTGTTCACGGCGCAGGTTCTCGAAGCTCGCGTAGCGGTCGGCACCTAGGGTCCCCGCCGAGATGGCCGCCTTGATGGCACACCCGGGCTCACTATGGTGCGCACAATCGGAGAAACGGCAGGTGGCCGCCAACTCCTCGACTTCCTCGAAGACGTCGCCGATGGCCTGGTCCGCGTCCCAGAGCGCGAGCGCTCGAAGCCCAGGGGTGTCGATGAGCAATGCACCGCCTGGGAGGCGGACGAGCTCGCGTGCAGTGGTCGTGTGGCGGCCTTTCCCGTCGCCGCGGACCTCTCCTGTCTGAAGCTCTATCTCGCCACATCCGAGGCGATTGGCAAGGGTGGACTTCCCGGCGCCCGACGGGCCGAGGAGCACGACGGTTTCGCGAGGCACAAGGAGCGAGCCGACGGCGTCCATGCCTTCACCGGTGAGCGAGCTGACCGCCACGACATCTCCGGCTCCTACTAGCTTCTCGGCCGCCTCGACAGCACCGGACAGGTCTTCGGCGATATCGGCCTTGGTCAGCACCACAACGGGCGAAGCACCACTCTGCCAGGCCAACACCAACAAGCGCTCCAGGCGTCTGGCTCGGAATCGCCCTTCTAGCGAGCAAACCACGAACACCTTGTCGACGTTGGCTGCGAGCACCTGCGCCTTGTCGCCTCCGCCGGCACTACCGCGGACAATCGCGCTCTTCCTCGAGAGCACCTCTACGACAACGCCACCTTTGAGCACCACCCAGTCGCCGACGGTCGGTGCCTTCAACGGATCAGGGTCGTGGGCGATCTGAGCGCTCACCAAGACCCGGAGCTCGCCGGACTCGGTGAGAACCCTGAGGGCGCCGCGATCGACCCGAGCGACGCGCCCTGGCACGGCGTGTTCGACTTGATGAGCTGCGAATGCGGCCTGTAAATACGGGCTCCAGCCGAGCTCGACAAGCGACGTCATTTCCCTAGCAGGCCCATGGCCGCCATAGCTACGGTCCGCCGGCAAGCTGCGCGGCAGCTCGTGTGGCGCCGCGAGCTCGCGCGGATCCCCGGACGATGAAGATGAGTTGGACAACAGCAACGCTCCTCGGCGTCGAAGCGCTCGGCCGCGGCGGGCTTTCGTCGAAAACCTGGCGGTCAGACTGCCCTTGGCTCGAGCGCGCGGTCAGTACGGTCGTGAGAGTCGCGTGCAACTTTCATTACGGCTGACCTCCTTTCACTCGAGGGCCTTACGTGAAGAATTGTTACCAGGTCTTCGGTCCTGACGCGACGTCGAGAGCTCGGCCGAGGCGATCCTCGAGCCCGTGAGCGAGGCCGCCGAGCCGGACCGCGCGCCGTCTCGGCGGCGCAGCCGAACAAGAGACGACCACTGCTCTTCCCGCGGGCGCTCAAAGCACCTACAATTGTGCAGGCTCGAGGTTGCCCCAGGCGCTAGACACGAAGCCAGAGCGAGAAAGTGTCGCTCAACTCACAGGCTCCGGTCCCCTTCGATTCCTGTAGGGAACCCGTGCATCACAGCAAAGGACAGGACATGGGAAAGCTCGTAGTGGACCCCGCCAAGGACCATGCCCTCGTCGAGGAGCTCGCTGGCCCGGCCGCCAGTCTGTTCAATCGTCATCTCTCGGTTTCCAAGGAGTGGTACCCGTTCGAAGACGTCCCCTGGGACAGGGCCACCGACTTCGAAGAGGAGCGTTGGAACGCCCAGCAGTACCCACTCTCCCAGGGCGTCAAGAGCGCGATCATCGTCAATGTCCTCACAGAGGACAACCTCCCCTATTACACCCACACGCTTATGTCGCCCATCAGTGCGGACCACCCGCTTCGAGACTGGAGCCGCCGGTGGACCGCCGAGGAATGGCGTCATTCGGCTGCCATCCGTGACTGGATCCTCGCCACACGGGCCATCGATCCATATCGGTTGGAGGACGACCGGATGGCACAGATGTCAAAGGGCCAGGTCCCCGAGAGCGACAGCGTCGCGGAAATGATCGCCTACGTCAGTTTCCAGGAGCTTGCAACTCAAGTCGCCCATCGCAACACGGGACAGGCCTTGGACAAGACGATGCGGGGCAAAAAGATCATGTCGAAGGTCGCCGGCGACGAGGGCCTCCACCATGCCTTCTACCGCGATCTGGTCCTCGCGGCCCTCGAGATCGACCCCTCGACGATGGTCATGGCGATCCAGAGCGAGCTGCGCAACTTCAAGATGCCTGGGACGGGAATCCCTCGCTTCACCGAGCACGAAGAGGCCATCGCCCTGGCGGGAATCTTCGGTGCCCAACAGTTCGCCGACGCGGTCGTGAAACCTACCCTCGGCTATTGGCGGATCTTCGACCTCGAGGGCCTGAGCGGCGAAGCCGACCGGGCCCGCGAGAAGATCGGCAAGAACCTCGCAGGCTTGACGCGCCTCGCTCTCGCCCAGCAGGCGCGCATCTCGAGCTTGCAGGCCCAAGGCCACAGTTCCCCGGACCTGTGAGATAGGCCTGGCACAGGTCGCTGGTTCAGCCCCAGTATGCGTCGAAGACCTTGAGCGCCTCGTCGACAAGCACCGGTCCGATGACCTCGATGCTTCGCTGGCCGCTGGCAAAGACCTCGCGGCATGCAAGGCTCATCGTCGGGTTGTCCGGATGGTTGCCGGTTAGTCCCCTCAGCTCGTGCTCGGTCAGCCCGAAAACAACGCGCCCGATCCCCGCCCAGTAGATGGCGCCCGCGCACATGGCACACGGCTCAGCGCTCGAGTACAGCGTGAAGTTCGCCAGCACACGCGGCTCGTAGCGGCGGGCGGCTTTGCCAGCGGCCACGGTCTCGGCGTGCGCTGTCGGGTCCCGAACCGGCAGAAGAGCGAGATTTCCCTGCGCGATGACGACTCTTCCGCGCTCGTCGGTTATCACGCACCCAAAGGGGAGGTTGCCCTCCTCGCGTGATCTGGTCGCCACCTGAAAAGCTTCCCGCAAGTTCCTTGTGTCGCTCTCGTTGAGCACTGCCACGCGACCATCCTCTCGCTGGTCACCCGTGGTCGAGCCACGCGCGCCAGGCCGCCAAGGCCCAAACCGGGCCCGGCCTCAGACCATTGCGGCAAGCTCGGCCCTGACCTCGGATATGAGGGACTCCTCCCCGACGACTCGAGCCTGGTCCGAGTCGCGCCGCTTGAGCTCGACCCCACCGGTTTTGAGCGAGCGCTCGCTGACGGTCAAGCGCACCGGAAGCCCGATCAGGTCCGCGTCCGCGAACTTGACACCCGGACGCTCGCCACGATCGTCGAAGAGCACGCCGATGCCTGCGGCCTCGAGGGCGCCGTAGACCCGCTCGGCCACTTCGCCCGTCGGCGAGTCCGACCCTCGGAGCACTGTCAGGTGCACCGGATAAGGGGCGATTGCGACGGGGAGCCGCAGACCGCGCTCGTCGTGGTGCTCTTCGGCGATGCAGCCCAAGAGGCGGCCGACCCCGATCCCGTAGGAGCCCATCACGATCGGCTTGGAGTTCCCGTCCGGGTCGAGATAGGTCGCGCCGAAGGCGACGGCGAAACGTGTACCGAGCTTGAAGATGTTGCCCACCTCGATGCCGCGCTCGGTCCGAAGCTGTGCTCCGCACACCGAGCACCCGTCGCCCGCTTCGGCCCCGACGATGTCGGCCACCACATCGGGCTGCCAGTCACGTCCGGCGTTGGTGTCCAGGAGATGCCAGCCCTCCTCGTTAGCCCCTGCCACGAGGTTCGGCGAAGCCATCACGAGCTCATCGGCGATGACCTCACCGCCGGTCAGCCCGATCGGCGAAGCGAACCCGGCAACAGCACCGATGGCGGCGATCTCCTCGAGGGTCATCGGGCGCAGCTCCGCTCCGCCGACGACATTGGCGAGCTTGGCCTCGTTCAGATCCGTGTCTCCCCTGACGACCGCCACGATCGGGCGAAGCACGTCTAGCCCGTCCTTGCCACGGTTCTCTGCCATGAGAAACACGATCTTGGCCGTGCGAGCTTTCGGCACCTCCAGCAGCGCCGCGAGCTCCTCGATCGTGGTCGCGTGTGGCGTCTCGACCTTACGGATCTCTCGGAGCTCCTCTGGATCCGCCACCGCCTTGTTGGATGTGGCCACCTGACGGTTCTGCGCGTAGCCGCAGTCGTCGCACAACACGATGGTGTCCTCGCCCGAGGGCGTCAGGTACATGTACTCGTGCGCTGCGCTGCCGCCCATGATGCCGACGTCGGCTCCGACAGAGATCACCGGCAGGCCGCACCGGGCGAAGATCTTGAAGTACGCGTCGTAGTGCGCGCGGTACTGGACCTCGAGGCCGGCCTCGTCGATATCAAGGCTGTAGGAGTCCTTCATCGTGAACTCGCGGGCACGGATCATCCCGGCCCGGGGCCGCGGGTCGTCGCGCCATTTGATCTGGATCTGGAACACGAGCTTGGGGAGCTGGCGGTACGAGCTGATCTCGCTTGCGGCGAGGCTGGCGACAACCTCTTCGTGGGTCATCGCGAGCACCATGTCCCTGTCCCGTCGATCCTGAAAACGCGTGAGCTCTGCTCCTATCGACTGATACCTGCCGCTCAACTGCCACAGCTCGGCCGGATGCACGATCGGCAATGACAGCTCGACGCCTCCGATGGCGGTCAGCTCCTCTCGGAGGATCTGCTGGATGTGCAACATCGCCTGCCAACCGAGCGGCAGGTAGGAGAAAACGCCCTGGGCCAGCTGGCGCACATAACCGGCTCGCAGGAGAAACTGGTGACCCTGCGACTCGATCCCAGCGGGCGCGTCTCGCAGCGTCTCACCGAACAGCCTCGACATACGCACAGCGACAGCCTCCTTCTGACCTCGTTCACAGAACCTACCCGGCACCGTCCCCCGGCGCCGCAACCTCGGGGAGCTACCCCTTGCGCAATCCTCCGCACAACGTGTTAGTGTCCGCTAACGTAACGTTGTGCCTGATCTGGTGGCGATCCTTTCTGAACCAAACCGGCGGCGGCTCCTTGAGTTGCTGTTGGCAGGTGAGCAGCCCGTGGGCAAGCTCGCCGCTCAGTTCGGCGTCACGAGATCGGCTATCTCGCAACACTTGGGGGTGATGTCGAATGCGGGATTGGTGGACGCTCGCCAGGAGGGCCGGTTCCGCTACTACAGGCTCAATCCGCAAGGCATGGCCGCGTTGCGAGAGGCACTCGACCTGTTTTGGACTCACGAGCTCGAACAGCTCGCTACCACGAGGCGACCGACCGGAGGAGACCACACCATGACAGCAGAGAAGTCCGTACTGGTGCCGCTCGGCCCGGACGAGACCTTCGCTCTTTTGACCGAACCGGAGCGGCTGCGACGGTGGCAGGCAGTTACGGCCCGCGTCGAGCTGCGCGCCGGTGGTGAGTACCGCTGGACCATCGTCCCGGGTCACACGGCCTCAGGCACCTTCACTGAGGTGGAGCCCGGTAAGCAGCTCGTGTTCACCTGGGGCTGGGAAGGCTCCGACGATCTGCCGCCGGGAACATCGACGGTGACCATCACGCTCGAGCCGGCGGAGGGCGGCACAAGCGTCCGCCTAGTCCACAGCGGCCTCACGCCCGAGCAGGCCGCCGGCCATCTCGAAGGGTGGAACCACTACGCCGAGCGGCTCGTCGCGGCCGCCAAGGGGGGCGACGCCGGTGCCGACGAGTGGGCCGCTTCAGAGCCCACCGATCCCCTTGCTGCAGCTGAGGCATCGCTCGCGGTTTGCCAGCTGGTACTCCGCGGATTACGCGAAGAGGACGCCAGCGCCCAGACGCCGTGCGTCAAGTTCACTGTCGGCGATCTAGTGGACCACCTGTGGGGATCGCTGCGCTCGCTCGGCGAGAGCGCGGGCGCCACGGTGCCGGACTCCCAGGGCCTGACAGCCGAGGTGCGGATCGCAGACGCGGCGCAAGTGACGCTCGAGGCCTGGCGCAAACGCGCTCTGGAAGGCACCCCCAAGCTCGGCGGCTCCGAGCTCTCGACAAGCGTCGCCGCCGACATCCTCTCGATGGAGTTCCTCGTGCACGCCTGGGACTTCGCCAAGGCGACGGGTCAGAGCATCGCAGCCGACGAGGTGCTGAGCGGTTATGTCCTCGAACGCGGCCGCTCGTTGATCAGGCCTCAGATGCGCGACGGGGACAACTTCGGAGCCGAGCTCGAAGTGGGGCCGGACGCGGGCAATCTTGCCCGCCTCATCGCATTCACCGGACGCGAGGCCTGATCTCACCGGCACAGAGGTGTTCCCCTGAAGTCAGACAAGACTCCACGTACAAGAGCTCCAATCGGAAGGCTCCATATACCGGAGCCCCAACAGGAAAGAAAGGAAGCCCAATGCCACGGCGCACCGCTTACGCACAAGGCACACCCAGCTGGGTGGACCTCCAGACGACCGATGCAAGTGCCGCCAAGTCCTTCTACGGTGGGCTCTTCGGTTGGCAGTTCGACGACCAGCCGATGCCCGACGGCCCTCCGTACTCGATGGCCCTCAAGAACGGCGAGGTCGTGGCCGGCCTGTACACCCAGTCGGCCGACATGGCTGCCCAGGGCGTGCCTCCGATGTGGAGCACCTACATAGCGGTCGACGACGTCGATTCGGCCACCCAACGCGTCAAGAACGCCGGCGGACAGGTCCTCATGCCGCCCTCAGACGTCATGGACTCCGGGCGGATGTCTTTCGTGGCCGACCCGAGCGGCGCAGCCGTCGGACTCTGGCAGGCCAAGGGCCACATCGGAGCGATGCTCGTGAACGAGCCGGGCACCGTCATCTGGAACGAGCTCATCACCAGCAACGGTGAGGCCGCGTTCGCCTTCTACAGCGAGGTCCTCGGGCTCAGGGCCGAGGTGAGCGACATGGGAGGCAACCCCTACACGCTGTTCAAGGTCGGAGACGCCATGGTCGCCGGCTCGATGCCGCCGCCGATGGAAGGCATCCCGAACCACTGGCACGTCTACTTCGCCGTGGAGGACATCGATGCCGCTCTCACCAAGGCGCGCGAGCTGGGCGCCAACGTGGTCAACGGTCCATTTCCGACCCCGATAGGACCGATGGCGACGCTGAGCGACCCACAAGGTGCCATGTTCAGCCTCTTCGCGCCCAGCGGACAGGTGGAGTAGGCACGAACCGACGCGCAGTCTGATTGCAATCGCGAACGAAGATCGGAGCGGCACATGAGTGATCTATGGCAGAAGATCCAGGTCGAGAGGCAGGCATGTGGCGATTTGTTCGAGTCGCTCACGCCCCAACAACTTGCAGGCCCCTCGTGGTGCAGTGGCTGGAGCGTGCGCGAGGTCGCGGGGCACCTCATAGCGGCGACCGAGCAGACTCCGGTGCGGTTCTTCAGCCGCCTCGCGTCGGCGGGCTTCAGCTTCAACAAGATGGTCGCCACCGATGCGACCCAGTTCGGAGTGGGCGACCCGTCCAGCCTCGCCGCCAAGATGCGAGCGGGGGCGCTTCGGCGGAACCATCCCCCCGGACCGGTCACCGCGATGCTCGGTGAGGTTGTCGTCCATAGTGAGGACATCCGTCGGCCCTGCGGTCTGGTCCGCGATGTCCCAGAAGCCACCCTTGTCACAGTGGCGAACTTCTACAAGGGCTCCAATCTGCTCATCGGCGGGAAACGGCGCATCTCCGGGCTCCGCCTCAAGGCCACCGACGCAACCTGGACCCAGGGCGACGGTCCCGAGGTCACTGGATCGTTGCTCACCTTGATCCTGGCCATGACCGGGCGTCGCGAGGCGTTCGCGGACCTCTCGGGAGAGGGGGTCGCGACCCTCGCGGCCCGCCCGTAGGCGCCGGTCTATCGAGCGACCCGAGGTCGTCAACGGCGACGGGCTGAGCGGCTTCAAGCTTCGAGAGTGAGGACCCAGTCAGAAACGATGGCCGCCACTTCCTCGTCGCGCCGGCGAAGCCCGTGGTCGCCGTTGTCGCAAAAGACGTGGGAGACAGGCCCGGCTACGGCGGCGGTCGCCTCCTCCAGCTCGGCCGGCGTGCCGAAGGGATCCCTGGTGCCCGACACGAACAGGCAGGGCACCGTAATCGCCGAGAAATGCTCCACGCGGAGGCGCTCCGGCTTTCCGGGCGGATGGAGAGGGTAGCTGACGAGCACCAACGCGGCTGCCGGCAAGCCCTGGGCAACGGCAATCGAGCACATCCGGCCTCCCATCGACCGGCCACCGAGGGCGACGCGCTCCTGGCTCAGCCTCATGTCGGAGGCGAGCTGGCGCGCCGCAGCTTCAACTGTCGAGACGAGCACACCTTGACGGTCGGGCACGCGGCGACCTGCAACTCGATAGGGAAAGTCGATGCGCACGACTCGCACGCCTTTCGGTGCGAGAGCACGGTCTATCGCGACCAGGGCACTGTGGTCACTGCTGGCACCTGCGCCGGGCGCCAGCACCAACGCGGATATGGCCCGCCGCCCGCCGGTCACCGCTTGACCTCCGATCGAGCTCGCCTCCCTGTCGCCTTTTCAAGCCGTGCCGGCCGGCCGGTGCCGGTCGTCCCCGTCACAGGCGCGAACAGATCCCCGAGGGACGCGACTCGTTCGAGAACCTCACCGGCCAAGAAGCGGAGCTTGTTGGCCCCTACGGCGCCCTCTTGCACCTCGTCCCATGTCAGCGGCGTGGAGACACTCGGGTGGGCGAGCGCTCTCAGCGAATACGGCGCGATCGTCGTCTTCGCGGCGTGGTTCTGGCTCCAGTCGATCAGCACCTTG
>Ga0182027_10006147_pt1 | contig 18074 bp, 15 predicted proteins | sample 712E1DmetaG_FD_121300 | JGI IMG/M metagenome (GOLD analysis project Ga0182027, IMG submission 121300) | Permafrost microbial communities from Stordalen Mire, Sweden - 712E1D metaG (Illumina Assembly) | ecosystem: Environmental > Terrestrial > Soil > Wetlands > Permafrost | place: Sweden... | reverse complement strand
TCCCGAGGGATCCTGGAACTCCCGCCGGTCGCAAGGGGTGCGGTGCTGGATGGGACAGAATAGAACACCTTGGGAAGACGATTCTCGCGTTCTAGTTTCGGTTGCTCGCTCGCGGGCAAGAATCATAGTCGCGGAATCGGCGCTTGCGCTCTGCAAAGATGAGACCGTCGTTTGTGCGGGCCGCCAGTCACTCGATGAAGCTTGGGGTCACGCCCTTCACGCAGAGATTAGCGACAGCGTCGGCTGGTTTGCCGGGCCGCAAGCGGTCCAGACCGCTTGCCGTTCCTCGGAACAGGCATTCATTACGGCCAACCAGATTCTCGATTCGCTGTTGGGGCTCGTGGATATCACGCCTTTCCTGGAACGGCCGATAATTCCTACTGCGGGGCCGCAAATGTGCGAACTGCCAAACCCGGAGATATTCGGCGGGCAAGGGACATGCAACTTTGGCCAGCCGAGCGCTTCCGGGGCGATTTGTCAGTGCGACTTTGTGTCATCGGCGCCGCATTGCGGCGTGAGGTTTCCCTTTCTGTGTGACGAGTTGGTCTATTGCCCGACCGCTTGCGAGGAAACGCCTGCCGTTGTGCCTCTTGGCATCTTGAAAGCGGGCGCAATCGTACTTCCACTCTCGAACGGCCTACTGCAGATCGCCCCCGGCATGTTCCTAATCAAGGACATCTCCACCGTTCATATTGCCGCGACAATCGATCCGGGGGCGGGAGTGGTCGAATTCGGTGTGCTGGGCTCAAAACTGCGGAGGTTGTACAAGTGGACATTTCATGTCTTCATTGGTTCGCTAAAGGATGCTGTGAAATTCGCAAACTACATAAACTACATTTCCTATGATCCTGAGACGCTGCAACGGGACACGGCTGAGGAGGACCGATCATAGCGGCTCGCCCGCAGTTGAACTTTGGGATTCGGGCTCACGGGCGTCTGACGCGCTCGGTCGCCGCCCGTACAAGCATGCCCATCAACTCCCGGTGATCGAACCAACGCGCTACCTGGATCGGTGTCATCCCGAGTGCATTGCGGCACAGTGGATCGGCACCCGCTTCCATCAACAAAGCCGACGTCTTCATACAGCCGAACTGTGATACCCAATGCAACGCCGTATCTCGCCAGCGTCCACCTCGTACACCGGCCTCCATGCCGAGACTGAGAAGAAGCTTAACGATTGCAGCCTGCCCGTGTCCCGCCGCTACGTGGAGTAGCGTGTAACCAGGTCCGTACGAACAGCCCGCCGTTGTCAGCTCCGCCAGTAGCGTCGGCCGCTCATCGAGTAGCCGAGTCAGCGCAACTCCGTCCCCGCCTGCAGCGGCGGCAACCACATCTTCTTCCACACGAGCGACCGTACTGGCGGTCAACTCTTCGCTTTCAGCGTCCAGGTCGCCGAGCGGATCTCTTGACCGCTGATCCCCGTACCGCGGGAGCAGCATAATTCGCTGCCTAAGTGCATGCCATCTAGCAAGACGAGCAGGGTTGCGATCCACTTTGCAATTGCCGACGATGGTTGGGCACACGTACAGTGGTACGCCAATCTCTGACATGTCGCAACCAAAGTAGGTATCGGAGGCATATCGCGCAGAGCGAAACTGCCGAAGCCTCAACACTCGCCGGGCTATAAGTACGAATCCGAATCCCATTCCCTTAACGCACGTCACATCAGTGATGCGGTCAATACTCCTATAACCGTCAAAGCGGTGCCGCGTTCCGTCAAACTCGTAAACACAGTAATAGCCGGGCTTGTGACTATCGCGATACAGCGCGCCGGAAACAGGCTTGTCCGCAGACAGTAAAGCGTTCAGCGACTGCTGCGTTGGAACGCGAGTGACCTCGTTAAGCAATAGGTGGCTATAGTTGCCGGTGAGTGCAACATGTCTAATGAAATTCTGAGCACGAGTTAGCGCATCGTACCCGACGCAATACCCCGTCGGCATAACGTGCGTCTGAATCGACAGTTGCTGGTATGCACGACAGAGGGCGTTCATACGAGAGATCGTCGGTGGTACAAGTTGTCCATTGAACACTACAAGAAAGTGACATGGGATGTCCCACGTCGACCATATTCGAAGGAGCGCTTCGAGATTGTGAACTGAACGTCCATGTACCGGTGTTCCCACAACTATCATTCTGCGCTTGCCCCCTGGAGTGACAGAAACATTTAGGACACTGCTTACCGTTCGATGATAAACCTGCGGCCCGGATCGGGCAACCGAGTCATCTCCTGATCGTGTCGGCGAAGCGGAGACGGGTTCTGGTGGCGACCAGCCCGATCAAGGAGTAGCCGGCTGGACGGACACCCTGTACTGGTCGGCGCTGCCACCCGGCGTGGAAGCGGAGGTGGACAGCGGGCCCGACTTGCTGACAGCCGTGCAGGAGCAACTCGGCCTGAGGCTGGAACGGAAGAAGGGGCTGGTGGAGGTACTGGTGGTCGATCACGCGGAGAAGGTGCCGACGGAGAACTGACGCCGGCGCGGAGGGCCGCCGCCAGCTTGAGCACTGATCAACCCTGTCCGGTTAATTTTTGCTGTCGCTGACGGCTGCGCCTCTCGGGGGCATCCGATAGCAAGCTGCGGGCCAGCCGGGAAGTCGCGCGCTTTCAACGGGACGCGCGGGAGTGCCTGCTGGCGTCGGCGCACACCGGGCGCAGAGGGCGCGCTACCGGGCGGCCATCAGGGCGCGCAGGCGGCGGGCCCGTTCGGGAGCCCGCAACTGCCGCAGCGCCTTGGCTTCAATCTGGCGGATGCGCTCGCGGGTGACGTCGAACTCCTGGCCGATTTCCTCGAGCGTGTGCTCGCGCTCACAGCCGATTCCGAACCGCATCCGGATGACCTTCTCCTCCTTGGGAGACAGCGTCTTCAGAATGCCGGCGGTTTCATCGCGGACATTGGACTCGATCACGGCATCCACCGGCGAACCCACCCAGCGGTCCTCGATCAGGTCGCCTAACGCCGATTCGCCGTCGCGGCCAACCGGGGTCTCGAGCGAGACCGGATCGCGGGAGATGGTCTTCAGCTTCTGAACCTTCTCGACGGGGATCTCCATCCGCCGGCCGATTTCGTCATTTGTAGGAGTTCGGCCCAATTCCTTCTCGAGCTCGCGCGTGGCCCGCAGGAACTTGTTCATGCTTTCGTTCATGTGGACTGGGATGCGGATGGTCCGGGACTGATCCGCGATGGCGCGGGTGATGGCTTGGCGAATCCACCAGGTGGCGTAGGTGGAAAACTTGTAGCCGCGGCGGTATTCGAACTTGTCGGCGGCGCGCATGAGGCCGATATTGCCTTCCTGGATGAGGTCCAGGAGGTGAAGTCCGCGGTTCACGTATTTCTTGGCGACGGAAACCACCAGGCGCAGGTTGGCCTCCACCAGGTCCTTCTTGGCGCGCTCGGCTTCGGCCTCGCCGTGGCGGATCACGGTGAGGGTGTGCCGTAATTCGGGCAAGGAGGCGCCGGCGATAGTTTCCCGCTTGCGGATCTCGCGTTTCAGCTCGCGAACCCGTTGCTGCAAAACCGGATTGTTGCGCGTCTCCAGCTTTTTGATCTCGCTGTCGAGGTGGGATATCTCCTCCACGGCGCGCTCAATCTCGCGGGAGAACTCCTTCCATTTGTTTACTTTAAAGGGGCAACGGCGAATCGCGATGGAGGTTTCCACCTTGGCCCGGTTGAGTTTGGCTTGCAGCCGCCTCCGCGGCCGCTTGCTGGTCACCGGGGTGGCTTCCACTTTCTCTTCCATCTGCTGGAGTTTCCGGTACAGCAGGCCCACGTCGGCGAACAGTTTGGCGGCATCGGCGCGGACCTTGAGATCCGCAGGCGAACCTTCTTCGACGTCGCCGAGGTCAGCCACGCTTTCCAGTTCCACCGCCCCCTTACGCAACGCCTCGGCAAGATCCACGACCACGCCTTGAACCAGTGCCGAACGGCTGATCGCCTTCTGCATCCGTAACTTACCGCGCTCCATGCGGCGGGCGAGATCCACTTCACCTTCGCGCGTCAGCAGCGGAACCGCGCCCATTTCGCGCAGGTACACCCGTACCGGATCGTCCGTGTAAATGGACTCTTCCACCGGTTGAGGGTGAAGAAACTCGGCCTCGTGCGCAGCCTCCGGATCGAGGAACTTGGTTTCGTCCTCAAAGCTGAGGCCGAGGGCTTCCGGGCTTTCCGCTAAAAACTGATCCTCAAACTGATCCACTAAGACTCACCTCCCCGGGGAACGCGCGATACTGGACATCGATGTCTGGGAAACGGGGTACAATCTGGTTGAAGCTCGACCTGCCGGTAGTACTACTGCGTCGAAACGCACGGCTGCATTCGGGGTTCAAATGTCCTCTGATAATAGCACCGTTCCGTACCAAAGTTAAGTCCTATTTTCAGAGATGTCTTAAAACTGTATAGGTTACATGCTTTCGCCGAAATGATCGCTTTGCCTGGCGATAAGTCCTGGACAGGCGCCTTCGCGGAGCACCCGGCCCGGTCCGAAGAGGCTGGCCAGGGGGCCGGCTGCGGACCACGGGGTCCGCCCCACGCCTAGTCCGGTTTACGGGAGCTTTTGCCGCATCAGTAGTTTCAGTTCGTTGAAAAATGCCTCCTCATCCTGGAAATCGCGATACACCGACGCAAATCGCACATAAGCGATCTTGTCGAGTTCGCGGAGGCTCTCCATCAAGAATTCTCCTATTTCAGTAGTAGATATCTCACGATCCGGTGAGTCGCTGACCTTCGATTCCACCCGGTTCACCAGGTCGGAGAGCTTGGCCATGCCAACCGGGCGCTTCTCACAGGCCTTGAGCAGGCCTCCCAACACCTTCTGCCGGTCGAACTTCTCGCGGCGACCGTCCTTTTTTACTACCATATACGGGACTTCATCGATGCGCTCGTAAGTAGTGAAGCGCCGCTCGCAAGCCAGACACTCCCGCCGGCGGCGAATCGCATCGCCTTCCTTGCTTTCCCTCGAGTCCACTACTTTATCGTGTAAGTGATTGCAAAATGGGCACTTCACTTCAATTCTCCACGGCTGATCTGGCGCAGGCCACGCCAACTCAGACCTTCTCTCAGGGCGACCGTAAACCCTACCGGAACTATAACTACAAACGTAATAATCCAGATAAGCAGCGCAAAAAAAGTGGCCGTTTCCAGGCGCACTCCGAACAGCTCGGTGAGCACCAGCACCGCCACCACCTGCGATCCGCCACCCACGCCGGGGATCTGTATGGTGGCCCCGAACGACACAAACCCCACGAAGACTATGACGTCCGGCAGGCTCATATGGATCAACCCGGAGCAGGATTGCGCCAGGCACCAATAGACCGCCCCGATCAGTGCCCACTCCAGCACCGAGTACAACAGCAACAGCACCAGGGCGCCATCGCTGCGCGTGGATTCCACTCCCTGCACGAAAGTGGTGATGAGGTGTTCCGCCCGGGCGTACTGCTTCTCGGGCAGGAACCGGAGGCCGGTCAACAGGCGGCGGCTGACCGGGTCCGCCAGGTGGCGCATGGAAACCAGCAGCAGCAGGGCGGCCAGGCAAACGGCTCCCGCCACCTTGCCGCCCATCGCCAGCACCCAGGCGAGGCCGGGGCCGGCGTGCGCCCCGTGCCCGGCCACCCGGGTCAGCCCATAGGCGAAGAACAGCAAGGCCATCAAGACGTCGAACAAGCGTTCCAGGAGCCACGCCGCCATCTGCGAAGCCACCGGGACACGTTCCTTAATTGCAATCAGATAAGGCCGCACGAACTCGCCGGCGCGGCCGAACAGCGCGAGCGCCGTGAAGCCCACCACGGTGGCTGAGAGCAAGTTGCGGAAGGACGGCCGCGGCTTGAGCGGCTTGAGAAACACCGCCCAGCGCAGGGCCCGCCCGCAGTAGGTTCCCGCCATGGGCGCGAGCGAGGCCACCACCCACCCCCAGCGCAGTTTGCCCGAGGTGGCGAGGAACAGACGCCAGTCGAAAGCTCCGGCCGCGAACCACAGGCGATAGACACACGCTATGACGGCGGCTCCCGCGCAAATTCCGGCTATCCATTTCCACGTTTGGCGCTTGATGGCGATCTCCGTGCCGGAAATGCCTGGAAAACTCTGGCATACCGGAAAGATTGAACCTATCATGATAAGGCCTCGTTTCTGTTAATGAAAGAGCGAGTGCCATGGCGACCGCGACGCTGGTCTTCGGAAAATATGAAAATCGAGCAGCCGGCAGTGCCAGCCAGACGGCCGCTACCCCAGGACACCGCAATCTGCTAGAACGTACTTTGGACCCTGATTCGAACCTGGTAGCGAGATGCCTGCGGGGGGACGATGCCGCCTGGGAGGATTTGCTGCGCATCCACACGCGCAGAGTCTACGGCCTCTGCTACCGCTTCACGGGCAGCGGCGCGGAAGCCCAGGATCTGACCCAGGAAGTATTTTTGCGGGTATTTCGGACCATCCGGACGTTTCGCTCGGCGGAGGGGTCGTTCGGCACCTGGCTGGCGAGGGTGACGCGCAACCTGCTGATCGACCACTATCGCCGCACTCGCCAGGAGCGCGTGACGGATTCGATCGAGGAGCAGTTGCCGACCATCGAGGAATCCGGCGCCGCGGCGGGTACCCGGCCCGACCAGGCGCTGGCCGGCCGCGAGGCCAGCGAAATTCTCCAGGCGACGCTGCAAAAGCTGTCGCCCGATTTGCGGGAAGCCGTTATTTTGAGAGATTTGCAGGAGATGGAATATCGCGAAATCGCCGGTGTGCTGGACATACCGGAGGGCACGGTGAAATCGCGAATTAACCGTGGGCGGGCCGAACTGGCCCGCCTGCTGCGGAAGCGGAAGCTGGCGTTATGACTTGCGCGGATTTCGAAATCCCGATCTGCGATTACGTGGACGGCACGCTCGACGCGGAGGCTGCCGCGGAGGTGGAGCGCCACCTTTCCGCCTGCCCGGCCTGCGCCGCGCTCGCCCGCGATTCGGCCGCCGCCCTGGGCTTCATCGAACGGGCCGCCGATGTGGAACCGCCGCCCGAGTTGATTGCGCGTATCCTGTACGACGCGCCCTGGAACGTGGAGACAGCCGCGTCCGGGAAGCGCTCCTGGATGGCCGCCATCCTCGGCCCGGTGTGGAATCCGCGCATCGTGATGGGTTGCGCCATGACCGTGCTCTCGATCTCCATGCTGGCCAAATTCGTGGGTCCCATCAAGCCGCTGAGGGCCGACGACCTGAAGCCCGCGGCCGTTTGGAGCGGGATTACGGCGCGCGCCGACTACGCCTGGATTCGCGCCGTGAAGTTTTTCGACGATCTTAAAGTGGTGTACCAGATTCAGACCACCATTCAGAAGTGGCAGCAACAGGACGAAGACCGGCCGTCCGCGGATGCGCAGAGTTCCGCGCCGAAGACGGACGATCACAAATTGCCGGTGAGATCCGTTCCTGGTTCGGGTAGCACTCCCCCTTCAGCCGGGGGAAACAAGTAAAGGGGTACGATATGAATTGCCAAGTCCATCCTGAAATTCCGGCCACGGCCTACTGCCGCAATTGCGGCAAGCCGCTGTGCAACGAGTGCCGCCGCGATGCCTACGGCACCGTCTTCTGCGCCGATCATTTTCCCGCTCCGGCGGGTCCGGCGCCGCCTTATACCGACCCTGCCGCGCCCGGCATGCCGCCGCCTGTGCCGCCCTACGTGTACCCCGCTCCCGTGGCGGCCCCCGACGTGTCGCCGGCGCTGGCCTTCTTCCTGGGCACCATCCCGGGCGTGGGCGCAATCTATAACGGACAATACGCCAAGGGCCTGGTGCACGCGCTCATATGGGGAGTCCTGATGAGCATCGCCCATTCCCGCGCCGCCGAAGGCATGGAACCGGTGTTCGGGATCATGGTGGCCGCCTGGTGGTTCTACATGGCCTTCGAGGCCTATCACACGGCCCGCAAACGCCGCATGGGCGAACCGGTGGACGAGTATTCGAGCCTCATCGATTTTCAAGGCAACAAGAACCACGTTCCGGTGGCGGGGGTGGCCCTCATCCTGATCGGCATCCTGCTGCTGCTGCACACGCTGGACATCCTGGATTTCGAGCGCATCGCGCGCTTCTGGCCGGTGATCCTGATTGCCGGCGGGGCCTACCTGCTGTTGAGCCGCCTGAGCGGCGGCGAGGCGGCGCCGAAGGAGGCGCACCATGAGAGACACTAGACCGCGCTCGCTGGTCCGCGCCATTCGCGGGCCCATCACGCTGATCACCCTGGGCGTGCTGTTCGCGCTGAACAACTTCACCCAGTATCGTTTCGAACAGACCTGGCCGGTGCTGCTGATCGTGTTCGGCCTTCTCAGCCTGGCGCGGCGCGGTTTCGAACCGCCGCTCGAACCGCCTCCGGGCGGCTACCCGCCGGGCACGTATTCCCAGGGCCCGTATAAGGGCGGGCCTTCCCAGGGCGGCATGCAGCCGAAATGATGGGGGTAAAGCCGCTTCTCCCGGGCCGCTCGCTTACGCTCGCGGTTCCGTGGGAAGCGGCGCCGCCACCGGCGCGTTAGCGCGCGGGGCGCATGGGTAACTCACGGCCCAGTTGTTTAGAGAGGTTTCGTTATGAGACGACGTTCGCTGACCGGTCCGCTGCTGCTGTTGCTCATCGGCGGACTGTTTCTGTGGAGCAACCTGCACCCGGATGCTCCGGTATGGCACATTCTCCTGCAGGACTGGCCGTTTATCCTGATCGTCTGGGGTCTCATCCGGCTCGTGGAAACGCTGATGCAGGGCGGCGACGAGCGGCGCGGCGGCTTCTCCGGCGGCGAGATCTGGCTCATCATCCTCATCTCGATAGCGGGCATGGGCGCGTGGCAGGCCAGGGATTTTGGCGTCCACTTCGGCAACTCCGGTTTCGAGGAATGGTTTGGAGAGCAGTACGACTATCCCGTCTCCGTCTCGGCGCCGGCGGCCGGCATGAACCGCGTGGTGTTCGAGAACCCGCACGGCAATATCACCGTGGCCGGCGCCGAAACCTCCCAGGTATCGGTCACCGGCCATCGGCTTATCCGCTCCATGAGCCGCGGCGAGGCCGACCACGCCAGCTCGCTTGCGCCCGTCGAGATCGTGCGCCAGGGAGACCGCCTGCTGGTGCGCACCAATCAGGACCGCGGCCCGAGCAACCTGCACATCTCCGACGACCTGGTGGAAGTCACCGTGCCGCGCGGCATGGCGGTGGAAGTCCGCGGCCGCCAGGGCGGCGACTACGACATCTCCGGCGTCGCGGGCGACGTAGACCTGTTCGCCAACCGCGCCGATGTCCGTCTCTCCCAGGTGGGCGGCAACGCGCGCATCGAAATCGCCCGCACCGACTCCATCCGCGCCGTGGATGTCAAGGGCAAGCTGGACATTCAAGGGCAAGGCTCGGACGTCGAACTGGAAAACATCGAGGGCCAGGTGACCGTCAGCGGCGCCTACAACGGCTCGCTAAGCTTCAAGAAGCTGGCCAAGCCCATGCAGTTCGAGGGCGCGCGCAACACCGAGCTCAACGTACAGGCGGTCCCCGGCGAAATCACCATGGACCTCGGGCAGTTCACCGCCAACGACGTGACCGGCCCCATGAAACTCTCGACGCGCTCGCGCGACATTCACGTGCGGCAGGTGACGCACTCGCTCGAGGTGGAGACCGACCGCGGCGACATCGAACTACAGCCGGGCTTGCCGATGCCCTCCATCGAAGCCCGCTCCGGAGCGGGCCGCATCGAATTGGCGCTGCCCCCGAAAGCCGCGTTCCAACTGGACGCCACCGCCGAACACGGCGAGGTCACCAACGACTTCGGAGAGCCCATCCGCAAGGAAGTCGACGGCCACACGGCCACGCTGAAAGGCAAGGTGGGCGACGGGCCTCTGGTTCGCATCGTCGCCAGCCGCGGATCGGTGGAAGTCCGCAAGGAAGATACGGCTTCCAGCCCCACGCCCGGCACGCCCGGCGAAAAGGATCCGCAGAAGGCCGCGCCCAAGAGCCTCAAGGAAACCGAGATCAAACTGTGAGGGTGCGCCGTGGGGCATCCTCCGCGGATGCCCCGGCCCTGGCGGTTCTTTTCCTGGTCAACGTCCTCAATTATTACGACCGGCAGGCGCTGGGGGCGCTGGTCGAGCCGCTGCGCCACCAGTTCCACCTCGGCGATACCCAACTGGCGGCCATCCCCACGCTGGCCACTATCGTCTATGCGGTTGCCGGCGTTCCGTTGGGCCGCCTCGCGGATCGCGCCAGCCGCAAGCGCCTGCTGGCAGCCGGCGTGGCCGTGTGGGCAGGTCTGACGGGCTTCGGCGCGCTGGCGTCCAGCTTCGCCATGCTGCTGGTTTCGCGGCTGGGGGTGGGCGTTGGCGAGGCGGTGTGCGCTCCGGCCGCCACCAGTTGGATCGCCGACGTGGTTCCGGCCCACCGCCGCGCGCGGGCCATGGCGGGCTTCATGATGGCGGTGCCGGTGGGCGTGATGCTGAGCCTGGCGGTGAGCGGTCCGGTGGCCCAGGCCTGGGGATGGCGGGCGGCGCTCACCGTGGCGGCGCTTCCGGGGGTGGTGCTGGCGCCGGCGCTGTTGCGGCTGCGGGAACCGGCGCGCGCGGCGGGACCGGCCGGCGCCTCCTCGTCACTCGCCTTCCTGCGCGTTCCGGCGTTCTGGTGGATTGCGGCGTCGGGCGCCATCGTCAATTCGGCGCTGTACAGCTTCTCCTATTTCCTGCCGGCGTTTCTCACCCGTACCCACGGTCTCACGGTGGGCCAAGCGGGATTGTGGACCGGCGTTGGCTCGGGCGCAGCCGGCATTCTGGGCGCGGCGCTGGTGGCGTTCCGTGGCGACCGCGCGGCCGGCGGCCGGCCCGGCGGGCGTATGCGGCTAGCGGCGGGAGCGGCCGCGCTGGCCGTTCCGCCCATGGCGCTGGCCATCCACATGCCGGCCGGTCACGCCGCGGCCGCGCTCTCGCTGGCGCTGGCCGGCTACGCACTCCTGCAGACTTACTACGGGCTGATTTACGCCGCCCTTCACGACGTGGTGGGGCCCGCGATGCGCGGCACGGCGATGTCCGTGTACCTGCTGGTGACGTGCCTCTGTGGAGCGGCTTTTGGTCCGCTGCTGACCGGCGGCCTCAGCGACCATTTCGCGCGCGCGCTGGCAGGCGCGGCCGCCGTCACGGAAGCGGCCAAAGCCGCCGGCCTGCGCCAGGCGATGTACGCGATCCCCGCGCTGGCGGCGCTGCTGGCGGTAGCGCTGTGGGCCGGCAGCCCGAAAAAGGGGTCAGACGCCATTTTCTCCCCGCGCCAAGGTACCATGGAAACTACTCCCGAAAAATGGATTCGCAAACCATGGAATTAAAGCAGACGGTCAATCTGCCGAAGACCGGGTTCTCCATGAAGGCCAACCTGGCGCAGACCGAGCCCAAGATGCTGGAGCGCTGGGAGAAAGAGAACCTGTACGGGCAGATCCGCGCCGCGCGCGCCGGCCGGCCCACGTTCATTCTCCATGACGGGCCGCCTTACGCCAACGGCCGCATCCACCTGGGTACGGCATTCAACAAGATCCTCAAGGACTTCATCGTGAAGTCGAAGACCATGGCCGGGTACGACTCGCCCTACGTGCCGGGTTGGGATTGCCACGGCCTGCCCATCGAAATCAAGGTGGATAACGACCTCGGCGCCCGGAAAGCGCACATGCCGGCGATCGAGATCCGCCGCGTGTGCCGCGCGTACGCCGAGAAGTATGTCGACCTGCAGCGCACGGATTTCAAGCGTCTGGGCGTGCTGGGCCGCTGGGACGACCCGTACCTCACCATGAGCGCGTCTTACGAGGCCGTCATCGCCCAGGCGTTCGTGGAGTTTCTGGATCGCGGCTACGTGTATAAGGGCCTCAAGCCGGTGCACTGGTGCATGAAGGACCGCACCGCGCTGGCCGAAGCCGAAGTGGAGTACGAGAACCACTCCAGCCCGTCGATCTGGGTGCGCTTCGCTCTGACCTCGGATGCGGCGCTGCTCGACCCGGCGCTGGCGGGGCGCGAGGTGTACGGTCTCATCTGGACCACCACTCCGTGGACCATCCCGGCCAACATGGGCATCGCCTACAACCCCAAGTTCGAGTACGTGGCCGTGGAGGTGGGCGGCGCGGTCTACATCGTGGCCGCGGAGTTGCTCGCCGTCACGGCCGAGAAGTGCGGCTGGAGCGGATATTCGAAACTCGCCAGCTTCGCCGGCGCGCGCATGGACCGCGCCGTGTTCCGCCATCCGTTTCTGGAGCGCGATTCGCTCGGTCTGCTAGCCGATCACGTCACCCTCGAACAGGGCACCGGCGCCGTGCACACCGCGCCCGGCCATGGACAGGAAGACTACGTCAGCGGCCGGCAATACGGCCTCGAAGTCTATTGCCCGGTGGACGCGGCGGGGCGCTTCTATCACGCCGAGGGCGCCGCCGGACGCCTGCCGGATGCGCTCATTGGCAAGACGGTCTGGGAAGCCAACCCGATCGTCATCGAGATCCTCGAGGAGCGCGGCGCGCTGCTCGCCATGGAGAAGCTGGACCACTCCTACCCGCACTGCTGGCGCTGCCACAAGCCCGCCATTTTCCGCGCCACCGAACAGTGGTTCATCGGCATGGACCGCAATGGGTTTCGCGCGCAGGCGCTGGAGGCCATCCACAAGGTGCGGTGGATGCCGGAGTGGGGCGAGGAGCGCATCTCGAATATGGTGGCCGCGCGGCCCGACTGGTGCATCTCGCGCCAGCGCGCCTGGGGCGTGCCCATCATCGTGTTCTATTGCGAGCAGTGCCGCGAACCGCTCACCGAGAGGAAGGTTCTGGACGGCATCGTGGAGCTTTTCCGCCGGCACTCCGCCGACGTCTGGTACGAGCGCGCGGCCGCCGATCTGTTGCCCCCCGGGACCCGCTGCGCCAAGTGCGGCGGCGCGGAGTTCGGCAAGGAGAAGGACATTCTGGACGTGTGGTTCGATTCCGGATCGAGCCACCTGGCCGTGCTCAACCAACGCTTCGGGCTCTCCTGGCCGGCGGACCTGTACCTGGAGGGCGGCGACCAGTACCGCGGCTGGTTCCACAGCTCGTTGCTGGTGGGCACCGCTCTCAAGGGCGGCGCGCCCTACCGCGCCTGCGCGCTCAACGGATGGGTGCTGGATGGCGACGGCAAGGCCATGCACAAGTCGCTGGGCAATTCCATCGAGCCGGAGCAGATCATCAAGCACCACGGCGCGGAGATGTTGCGGCTGTGGGCCGCGTCGGTGGATTTCCACGAAGACGTGCGCATCTCCGAGACCATCGTCACCCGCCTGGTGGACGCCTACCGCAAGCTGCGCAACACCTTCCGCTACCTGCTGGGCAACCTCTCGGATTTCGCACACGAGCGCGACGCCGTGCCGGGCGCCGAGCTCTTCGAAATCGACCAGTGGGTGTTGCTGCGCGCCGAGAACCTGGTGGCGAGCGCGCGCATCTGGTTCGAGGAATTCCAGTTTCACAAGGTGTACCATGCGCTCTACGCCTTCGCCACCGTGGACCTGAGCGCCGTGTACTTCGACGTGCTGAAGGACCGGCTCTACACCGCCGCGCCCCGCTCGAAAGCGCGCCGCGCCGCGCAGACCGCGCTGTACCGCCTGCTGGACGCGCTGGTCCGCCTGGTGGCGCCCATCATGAGTTTCACCGCCGAGGAAGTGTGGGGCCACATGGGGCGCACGGGCAGCGTACACGTGGAGCCGTTCCCCGAGCCGGGCGAATTGACCGCCGGCATCGGCGGCGCCGTGCGGCAGCGCATCCCGGAGTGGGACCGCCTGATGGAAGTTCGCGACAGCGTCCTGAAAAGCCTGGAGGCCGCGCGCAACGACAAGCTTATCGGCGCTCCGCTGGAGGCCGCGGTGCGCCTGCGGGCCAGCGGCGACGTCTACGCGCTGCTCAAGAAGTACGAGGGGGAACTCGCGGCGCTGTTCATCGTTTCGCAGGTGGAGCTGGCGGAAAGCGAGGCCGCGCTCGATGTGGCGGTGGAGCGCGCCGCCGGTACCAAGTGCGAGCGCTGCTGGAAGTACACGACGGACATCGGCGGCGACCCGCGCTATCCCACCATTTGCCGGCCGTGCGCCGGCGCCATCGGCGAGATATCGAATGGTTGACCGGAGATGGATCGCGTACGGCGCGGCGGCGGCGGTGTTCGCGCTGGATCGCCTCACCAAGCTCCTGGTGGAGGCGCGTATCGGCTTCGAAGACACCGTGAAGGTGATCCCGGGGTTTTTCGACATCGTGCATTCGCAGAATCGCGGCGTGGCGTTCGGCATATTCAACGACTCGGCCTTTGAGTGGCGCACCGCGCTGCTGGTGGTGGCGTCGCTGGCCGCGGTGGTGGTGGTGAGCTGGATTCTGCGCCATCCCGAGCGGCTGGACCGCCGTATGTTCTGGGGCCTGGCGCTGGTACTGGGCGGCGCGCTGGGCAATGTTTACGACCGCATCGTGGCCGGCCAGGTCACCGATTTTCTATTGTTCTACGTGGGCGACTACCAGTGGCCCGCTTTCAACGCCGCCGACTCGGCCATCGTGGTGGGCAGCGGGCTGCTGCTGATCGACCTGGTGCGGCCGCAACGGGGAACCGCCAATGTACCCTGAGATCTTCCACATCCCGTTTCTGCACACGTACGGCGTGCTGGTGGCGCTCGGGTTCCTGGCGGCGGTATGGATGGCCACGCGCCTGGCGCGGGGCGCCGGGATCGACGCGGAAGCCGTCGCCAACCTGGGCATCTACTGCGCGCTGGCGGCCATGGCGGGCGCCAAGCTGATGATGTTCGCGGTGGACGCCGAGGCCCGGCGCGAAATTTTCTCGTGGTCCACGCTGCAAGCCGGCGGCGTCTTCTACGGCGGGCTGCTGGCGGCCCTGGCGGTCTCCTGGTGGTATATGCGGAAGACCGGACTTCCGCCGATGGCGACCGCCGACGTTTTCGCGCCGGCCATCGCGCTGGGACACGGCATCGGCAGGCTGGGATGTTTCGCGGCGGGCTGCTGCTGGGGTCTGCGGTGCGACCGGCCTTGGGCCGTGACGTTTCGCGACCCGGTGGCCAACGCCATCACCGGCGTGCCGCTGAATGTCCCGCTGCACCCCACGCAGCTATACGAGTCGTTCGCGTTGTTTCTGATTTTCGGGATTCTGTATTGGCGGATTCACAAGCCGCACGGCAAGGGCGCGATCATCGGCCTGTACCTGGTGCTGTACGGCGCGGCGCGCTTCGTGGTGGAGTTTTATCGCGATCATGCGCAGGGCAACCTGTGGCATAACGGACTGGACACGTCGCAAGTCATCTCGCTGGCGCTGATCGCCCTGGGCGCATCGCGACTTCTGGTGTTGCGGCGGGCGGCGCGGTAAAGTCCTCCGTGGCGCGGCCGATAAGAAACTGTGAGCCGCGGGGAAGCCGATGACGCGGTCCGCGCACGGAAGGCGCCGCAGCGGGGACGCCGTGCCGGAAATGGCCGTCCCCGAACAGGGGCTATGAAGAATGGAACCCAAGGACTCGGACAATAGAAGAGAAGCGCGGTTTCCGATCAAAACCGGAGCCACCGTCGAAGTGCAAAGGCGCGGCGAGATTTCGAGCGCAACCACGGTCAATATCAGCGGGTGCGGCGTCCTTCTCGAGTTCAAAGTGCCGACTCAACTGGCGGTGGGCGATCCGGTGGTCTGCGAGTTCGACGTCACACGCGAAGCCGGCAAACCGCTGCCCTGTTGGGGGGTGGGCGACGTCGTGCGCGTGGAAGGCTGCCAGGTTGCGGTCGATTTCAAGGCCGGCGGCCTGGCTCCAACGGAATCCGAAGCCCGCCGCGCCGCGCCGCGCGAATCCGGGTCCGGCACGCGGTAGGACGGGTGCGGATCGGTTATTGCGGGGGCGCGCTCCGGCTCGCACCCAGGAACTCGCCCAACCGCCGGTCGGTTGCCAGGATATGCCGCTTGAGCCACTCCGCGAGGAACAGCGTCAATTCGATCGTCATGGTAACCTCCGCGCGCTCGAAGCGTTCCTGAAACGTCTGGGCAGTGCGCCGCAGCTCGTCGTGCTCCCGAACGTGTTCCCGAAGTCCCGGGTAGCGGACGGCGGTCATCAACTCCTTTTCATGGGCAAAGTGATAGCCGGCATAATTAGTTACTTCCGCGAGCAGGGTCTCCAGGATCTCTTTCCCTTTCCCCTCCAGCATCGCCCGATGCAGGCGATTCAGGATGCCGAAGAACTTCCGATGCTCGCGGTCAATCCCGGGGACGTGCACGGAGTACTCCGGGGTCCACTCCAACAGCCTGGCTGCGACGGTAGACATATTCAGACGGTTCCTCGACCGGCGCGGCGGGACGCCCCGCCACCCGGCCCGGTGCTAGAACAACTCGACGTTCTCCCCCAGCTCCGAGGCTTCCCCGGATGGGAATCGCGGCTCCCCTGACGCCGCCATCGGCGCCTCCCCAGCCGCCGCCCTGGTAATGCCTTCATGCACATCGCGCTCGGCCTGCATGGTGTAGTGTTTCGCGAGATCCGCCAGGGCGCGTTCCCCCCGATCGGCGCCATCCAGCGGCGCGCCGAAGCGTTCCCCCCCGCCGATTTCCTGGAGCATGTCCCGGGCGCGGCCGATCGCTTCGGCGAAGAGAGCGCCGGCGGAAAAGCCATTGCGCGCCGCGGAGAGGTCTTCGCGAAGGCGTTCACTGCGAGCGGCGACTTGAGCGGCCTGGGCGAAGCTGCACTCGCTCGATGAATGCAGATCCGCAACCGCCGCCCGCATCTTCTCCGAACAATCCTCGCTCGCGCCGCGCCCGGCCGAGAGCGCCGGCGCGCCCGGCCCGGCCAGGCGACTGGCGGCCTCGCTCATGACGCCGAGCGCCTGGACCAGGGATTCGGAACGCTGTTTGGATTCGACCGCCAGTTGCTGCATCGAGCCGGCGAGAACGCCCAGGGCGTCCCCCGCGGCGCCAATATGGGCGGAGCGGATGCTGGCGTTCAGCGCCATCCGTTGAATTTGGATTTCAATGATTCCGATTTCCTCGATGGACGCGTGCATCCGGCCGACGGTTTCCGCCATGGAGCCGCTGGCGGCCCGGGCGGCGGTTTCCGCATCGCCACGGCCGCCGAGACTGGCCAGAATCGCGGTGCATGCCCGTTCCATTTCGAGGAAGAACGAGTCCTTGGCATCCTCCGAGAGGCCGGAAAGCGTCCGGCTCTCGCCGGCCATCTCCAGGACATGCCCGGCAATCCGGTCCAGGTTGTGCGCCACCGCCGCGACCGAGGCGGCGAATTTCTCGCCCGCGTCGGCGAGTTGCATCGATTGCAGCGCCACAACCGCCAGCGGATCCCCGTGGCCGCGGGTAATGCCGCCGGCTCCCGCGAAAGCGGGAACCAGCCTTCGCAGCGCCTCGATCACGTGCTCCACCTGCTGCCGCGTAATATCGTGGAATTGCACGGATACGATCAGTTCGTTAAACGCGTCCGATACCGCGCGATACTGGGACGCCAACCGAACGGATGCGCCGTGTGTCCGGTTCTGCATGTCGCGGAACGCCGCCAGGCCCGCCAGGACGCCCGCGATCGCCAGAGGGAGGTCTTTGGCCTCCCCTTCCTCGATGGCCGAGACCCGATCGAGCGCGCTCTGGATTGGCGAGATCAGCTCGGCCGCGGTGTCCAGAGAGCTTTCGATCTTGGCCTGGATGTCTCCCGCGAGCGACTTCACGTCGTCGGCCAGATTGCCGAAATCGGCGCCCGCACTGCCCAGGTGCGCCGTTTCAATCCGGGTCAGCACGCCAATTATGTGGAAGATCGAGAGCGTGTCCTTAAACCCGGACAGCGTCTCCGTCACCCGGGCCGCCTCCTGGCGCATCCCACCCAGCAAACTGGCGCATCCTTCGGCGCGCTCGCCCATCTCCCGGGTTCGGTCGAGGGCGCTCGTAAGCGCCTCGGCCGCGCGCACTCCACGTTCGCCCGAAAGCAGGTCCGCCAGCACGCTCAGCTCGGACGTAATCAGTTTCACCGTCTCCGTGAACCCGATCAGCTTCTCGCCGATCGTCAAGAAGTCCCGCTCGGTCGAGTGATTCAGACGATCCAGATCCGCGATCACCCGCTCCAGCGTCGCGGCCGGGGGGGCTTCCGCCGGATCGCTTGC
>Ga0182027_10006144_pt1 | contig 18079 bp, 7 predicted proteins | sample 712E1DmetaG_FD_121300 | JGI IMG/M metagenome (GOLD analysis project Ga0182027, IMG submission 121300) | Permafrost microbial communities from Stordalen Mire, Sweden - 712E1D metaG (Illumina Assembly) | ecosystem: Environmental > Terrestrial > Soil > Wetlands > Permafrost | place: Sweden... | reverse complement strand
GGTCATAAGGCCGGAAAGCGCGGGCCGCCTGCGCCGTCATGCCCACAAAGTGCGCCGTGGCTTCGCTGCCCCACGGCGTGAAGTATCGGTTGGTCGTCTCCGCCTCCGGCATGATGAAGGGACCGAAACGTTGCGTGGAAATTTTGTGATACACCGAGCCGTCATCCGCCTGCATCGTCAGCACCCAATCCATCTCCCATTTCACTTCCGCCAGAAAATCCGGCAGCTGGCCGCCGGACTCCGGGATGGACAGCCGGACCTGGCGGATTTGAGGCTCGAAATCCTCCCAAGCCCGGAGCAGGGTGCCAACCGTGACGCCGGCGTTGACGGTGTATTTGTTGTAATCACCGGCATCATGCCAGCCTTTGGTGCCGTCCTTGTGCGTGTGTCCGCCGCCGACAAAATCCAGCCACGCGTCGTTCGTGTGGCAGGCGTCGTGCGCGAAGGTTTGGCCGCGATAAGTGGCGCTGACCGCCGTGCCGCAGCGCCACAGATACATGCCCAGCATCACGGTGGAGTAGGATTCACGGTAAACGTCCGGGGCGATGCGGAACGGAGCGGACCGGCCCACGCCCGGAACGTCGAGTTCATATTCGCCGGGCACGCTGCAAGCCGAGAAGTCTGCAGTGTAAAGCTGTTCCTGGGTATCCTCATTCAAGACCGGCCCGGTAACAGCGCCGGAGAAGGCCGGCAGCCGGCTGGGCAGCCGCACCACGGTGAAGTTCGTGCAGGCCGCCGCAATGGAGGCTTTCTTTTCGGCCTGCGGCAGGTAACCCACGGTGTTGAGGCGAATCTGGAGCGATTCGCCGGCCCCCAGGGCCGGATTCAGCAGCCAGACCGCCAGCAGCGCCGGCAACAGGCAAATCCTTGTGCCAAAAGGCAATCCCGGCATTGAAGCGGGATACGAACTTCGATACGACATTGGTTTAGCCAACCGTTTTTTGCCTTCGGAAGCAAGCCTTCAGAAATGTTGGCAGCGGGTTATTTTGAATAAAACCGGCACGGCAAAGGGTGTGTCCGTGAAAGGGGCGTCTCCATGGAATGACTAATTCCTAAACCATGATGACGAAAAAAGCACGAAGCACGAATGGGTAACCAAGGCCGCGTCCCGCACGGTGGGATCATTTGTTATTTTCGTATTCTCTAGTCATTCGGAATTAGGAATTAGGGTTTTTGCTCGGGGCCGGGGGTGGATTTCTCCAAATGAGTTCCGGGCTTGTTTCCTGGAAAATCCATCGGCATGATTCACCCATGCGCAAGTTCTCCATTTTTATTTCCGCGCTCATCCTTTCCGGCAACCTGCTGGCGCGTGAAAACACGCTGCTCGATTCCGGCTGGCGGTTCAAATCGGGCGAAATCACCAACGCCGGACAATCAGGCTTCAACGACAGCGACTGGCAGGCGGTTTCCATTCCGCACAATTGGGGCTGGGAAGAGGCGCAACAGGGAAAGGATTTTTATCGCGGGCCTGGCTGGTACCGGCGCGACTTGAACATTGGAGCGCCCCAACCCGGCAAAAGATATTTTTTGCGGTTTGAGGCGGCCAGCCTGGTGGCCGACGTTTACTTGAACGGCGCATGGCTCGGCCAGCATCGCGGCGCCTTCGGCGCCTTCGCTTTTGAAATCACCACCAACCTGTCCGCCACCGGCGCCAACCTGCTCGCCGTGCGCGTCAGCAACCAGTGGGAGCCGGACATCGCGCCGTTGAGCGGTGATTTTTCGGTCTATGGCGGGATTTATCGTCCGGTGCATCTGATTGTGACCGGCGCGGAAAATTTCACGGTCACCGACCACGGCTCGCCCGGCGTCGCCTGGCTGCAAACGAACGTCACGAAAAAACAGGCGGTGATTGACGTGGCCGCGCAAATTTCCAACGGCACCCTTTGGAAACAGCCGCTGACACTGGTCGCCAGCGTGTTCGATGCCGGCGGAACGCTGGCGGCGAGGAGCGAACAATCCATCCAGCTCGCGCCCAATGTCACCGCGCCGTATTGGGTGCGCGTGGTGATGCCTGAGCCGCATTTGTGGAACGGACGCCCGGACCCGTATCTTTACCAGGCAGTCGTGGAATTGCATTCGGCGGACGGCGTGGTGGATTCGGTCGCGCAACCGCTGGGCCTGCGATTTTATTCGGTGGACCCGGACAAGGGATTTTTCCTGAACGGCCAGCCATATCATCTGCACGGCGTGAACCGGCACCAGGACCGCTTCAACCAGGGCTGGGCGATTACCGGGGCGGACATGGACGAGGACCTCCAGCTCATCAAGGAAATGGGCTGCACCGTCGTCCGCTGCGCGCACTATCAGCACAGCGATTATTTTTACAGCCTGTGCGACCGGGCGGGCATCCTGGTCTGGGCGGAACTGCCGCAGGTGAATGAAATCAATGCGTCGGCGCAATTCGCCGAGACCTCGCGCAACCAGTTGCTCGACCTCATCCGGCAAAACATCAATCACCCCTCGATTTTTGCCTGGAGCCTGTTCAACGAACTCTGGCCCAACAAAATTGATCCGCACCGTTTGTTGCAGGACTTGGATATTGTTGCCAACGGCGAAGACCCGACGCGCCCAACCATCGCCGCCACCAGCAACAACGCGATGCCGCAAATGAACAAAATCCCGGACCTGCTGGGCTGGAACATCTATCCCGGCTGGTACTCCGGCTGGGGAAGCAAGGAAGACTTCGGCAATTCACTGGACTCGCGCCGCAAGGACAGCCAGCGCGGGGGATTTTGCGTGAGCGAATACGGCGCGGGCGCGAACGTCACCCAGCACGAACAAAATCCCAAACAGCCGGTCCCCACCAGCCAATGGCATCCGGAGGAATGGCAGGCCCTCGTCCACGAGACCGCCTGGCCGGCGATGAAGGCGCGCCCGTTCGTCTGGGGCACATTTGTCTGGAACATGTTCGACTTCGCCGTCAGCACGCGCCACGAAGGCGGGGTGCCGGGCCGCAACGACAAGGGCCTGGTGACCTACGACCGCAAAACGAAAAAGGACGTCTTCTTTTTTTACCAGGCCAACTGGTCGGATGAACCCATGGTTTACATCACCAGCCGGCGTTTCACCGAACGTACCAACGCGGTGACGGACGTTAAAATTTATTCCAATGCGAAGGCCGTGGAATTGCTGGTCAATGGCGGTTCCCAGGGCAAACGCGCGGACGGAATCAACGGCGTGTTCATCTGGAAAGACGTGCAACTGAAACCCGGTGAAAACCAAATCGAAGCCAAAGCCGTGCGCACTGGAAAAAGTTTGAGTGACAATTGCATCTGGACGCTGAAGCCCGCTCAATAAACCCATACACGAACGTAGGACAGCGCGTCCTCGCCTGTCTGGGCTAAGGGGAAAATGACCGGCGCCAGCCGTTACGTTGGGCTGGCAAGATGCCCACCCTGCTTTTTCAACTAATTCCGCGAGCAAGGGCGGGCCATAAGCGGAATAATTCTTCTCCGCCACGACTTCGCCTCCTCAACCCGCCGCAGTCGCCGCGAAATCCGGCCATTTCGCACCTTTTTCAAATTGTGAATAAGTATTTCTGGACAAATCAAATTTGTTGCTTTAAAAACGCTTCCGTAATTTCGGAAGCTTTGTTGTTCAGAAGGTTTCCCAGGTAGGGTTGGTATTAGGGTTGGCCTTGTCGTTTAAGGTTAACATCACAGACGAAAATGGCGTTGGTAATGGGTGTCGTATGCGATGAAAACTTGGCGTCATAAGCCCTTTCGGGCGGGAAAATTGCCTCCGGGCGGGGGCAATGGCGCAATCGCTTTTCGGTCTTCAACTTTCTTCAACTTTCTTCAACTTTTAAGATTCCATGAAAACACTTGCTTGCACTCGCATTTTAACTTCACTGCTTGCCGTCAATGCCGGAGTGCTTTGGGGAGCGCCCAAAGCCGCCAATCCGACCAGCATCACTTTGCCATCACCCACTTCATATTCTGTGATTGGGCGCGACGCCAATTCGCGCGTCTGGGAACGGACGGTGTATGAGCGCGGCCCGTCCGGCCAAGCCATCCCCAAGAAACATAACTACATCGAACTGGCGACAGGGCTGCATTATTGGCAAAACGGCCAGTGGCAGGAATCTCAGGAACTTATCGAGTCGTTTCCCGGCGGAGCGATTGCCCGGCAAGGTCAGCATAAGGTCATCTTTGCCAACAATCTGGCCACCGTCGGGGCCATTGACATGCAGACGCCAGACGGCAAGCGGATGCGCAGTCATGTGCTGGGGTTGAGTTACTTTGACGCCGCCAGCGGCCAGAGCGTGTTGATTGCCGAAGTCAAAGACAGTCTGGGCCAGTTGTATCCACCCAATGTGGTGATCTATTCCGACGCCTTCACGGATTTCAAAGCGGACGTGCGTTACACCTACACGCGGGCTGGCTTTGAGCAGGACATCATATTGCACGAACGGCCGCCCGGGCCGGAAGCGTTTGGATTGAATCCGGCGACGACGCGGTTGCAGGTGTTGACGGAGTTTTTAAATCCGCCGCAACCAGTGAAAAAACAGGGTTCTTTGAAGACCCGATCAGGGGAAGCCTTGGATGAGGATTTGGATTTTGGGACGATGCGGATGGGGCAGGGCAAGGCATTTTCGCTGGAGCGGGGTGGAGAAGACATACCGGTGAGCAAACAATGGTTGAAGCTGGAGGGTCGGGATTTTCTGGTGGAGGAAGTGGCGGTGCCGGAGCTCGGCGAGCAACTGCAGGCTCTGCCGGCGGCGGAAGGCGCGTCATTGAATCCGGCGGCGGATTCGGTGCGGCATGTGGTTTCCAAACAGCGGCTGTTGCCCGCCCTGCGGGTGGTTCAGGCCGGAACCAATGAGATGCAACTGGCCCGACTGTCGCTTCCCTCTCAAGGATTGGTGTTGGATTATACGACCCTCAACAGCAGCCAGACCAGCTATACATTTAAGGGCGACACGACTTACTACATCAGCGGCATGGTGTATTTGTCGGGGACCAACACCTTTGAAGGAGGCTCGGTGATCAAATATGACAGAGGCGCTGGGATCGGCGTTGTTTATGTGAATCCAAACTGGAAGACAAGCCCATATCGGCCGGTGATATTTACGGCCAAGGATGACGACTCCGTGGGTCAGACCATTTCTGGATCCAGCGGTAATCCTTCAGGTTATTATGCCAACCCGGCCCTGCAAATCGTTGCGGTGCATAGTGGTGTTCAGGCTACGATGTCCAATGTTCGTTTTGCCTACGCCACCAATGCCCTGTATATCTGGAGCACTTTATTAACAATCAGCAACGCCCAATTTGTAAACTGCCAGTATCCTGTCGAACTCAACGTAGGGAATGTGTTCATCAGAAATGCCCTGTTCAGCACCAATGTAACCACCTTTTGGGAAGTTGCCGGTTATACTCCAGCCATTGACCTGCAAAATGTCACGGTCAATAGCGCCAGCCATTTGATGACAGCTTCCGCAGAGGTTAATGGGGGCGTATATTGTTTAACCAATTGCATTTTTGCCAACGTGACTGGCACTTTCTACGGTGGGATTCCCACCAATTACACCTTTGTCTGCAGCTACAACGGCTTTTACAATTGCCAGCATTTTGGACAAAACCAGGTGGTCGACAATCTCTATCCGTTTCAGACGGTTGGCGCCGGGAATTACTATCTGACCAACGGCTGCGCTTTCTTGAACGCCGGCACGAAATACATTGACCCCAATCTGCTGGCGGTTATTAGAACCAAAACCACCCGACCGCCGGTGACGCTCACGAATGCCATCCGCTCCAGCACGACTTTGGGGCCGGTGGTGCCGCGGGATGTTGACGTGCCTGACCTTGGCTACCATTACGATCCGATTGACTATCTAAGTTCCTGTATTGTTTCCAATGCTACCCTGACCATTAACAACGGCGCTGTGCTGGCCTATAACTACAGCGATTGGGCCTACGGCGGCTTATGGCTTCAGGAAGGCAGCCAGTTGATATCTCAAGGCACGGCTGACAAGAGGAATTATATCGTTGACTACCGAACCGCCCAGGAAGAACCCGTCAAATTCTGGACAACCAATACTATCACCCAGTCACTTTGGAATTCTAAGGCGTTTTATTCGTTTCACACGAATTTAACGAGAAACCCCGGCATCAACCTGAATTTCACCACGGTTGAATCTCAAAACGGCAGTGTTTATCTGCTCTGTGCTGACAACAGCTACTTTTTGTTGGACACGCTTAAACTTGCCAACTGCGAACTCTATGCTTGCGGTGCAGATGTATGCTCAGCTTCAGCTCCCACCAGTCGCCTGTTTCAAAACAATCTCTTTGTGGAGCCTTCCCTCGTAATGGTCTCCGGCGGTGGGCAGATAATTGCACACAACAATCTTTTTGTCGGAGGGAACAACAGCTATGTCGAAATTGACAGCGGCGGTTCGAGCGTGTGCATCAACCAGAATAACGCATTTGACGGCGTGGCGTCTTATCTGGAAGGGACCATTGGCCACAATGCTTATTTAAACGGAGCAGGGATAGACTCCGACATTCAAGCCAGTGACATTATTGCCAATATAACCTGGCAATCCGGCCCGCTGGGCGATTATTACCAGACGAACAACAGTCCGCTCATTGATCAAGGCAGTGCGACGGCGGACCAGTTAGGCCTGTATCATTTCACCACCCAAACGAACCAAGTGAAGGAAGCCAATTCCACCGTGGACATCGGTTACCACTATGTGGCGGTGGATGTCTATGGCATGCCTGACAATGTGGATGGAGACGGCACGCCGGATTATCTGGAGGATGCCAACGGCAACGGGTTGGTGGACAACGGAGAGGACAGTTGGACCGACTATACCGGCAACGAATTGACCGCCGGCAACGGGCTGCTGGTGCTCACGCCGCTGAAGTAGAAAGCCATGGTTCTTAAATTGATTTCGGAAAGGCAATATATGAAAAACAACAAAACAATTCAGCCTTGGACCGCTTGGTCGTTGGTGGGGTTAATCGTCATTATGCTGCACTCATTCATGCCCAGCCCCAAAGCCGCGGACTGCATCGGATGCGCCGATGTGGCGGTGGAAGCTGGTGATCCAGGCAATCGTTCTGTCTGGATGGGCCAGACAGCTGGGAGTGGGGTGGGGTGTAGTGATTATGTCAATCCTGATGGCACCAACTACATTTGCAAAATTGATGGTGATGCTTATGCCGGAGGCTGTTTAATCACTTGGCTGGGGCCAGACGACCCGGGAAATGGAGAAATAGTCTATGCCGACGTCACTGGTGTTGGGTGGGGTTCGGTTAAAGTAGATGTTATAGAGGAATATGATGCGTTCACATGGTATAGCGTAAAGATTACCGATACAAATATGCCGGGAGGCGCTCATTTCACAACATCTGTCAGTGGCACAACTTGGGAGTCACACGATGATGGTACGCATACCCCCCGTACAATAACCTTATCCGCCGCCGGAGCGGTTGTATTCGACCCCGACAGGTGTCGTCGTAAATGCGGCAGCTGTTCTTCGTCTTCTTGCAGTGCTCGACCTTCTTTGGGATCAGGTACTCTCGCCGTAAGCAGTGTGGATTTCCGCTTGAACCTGGGCCAGTCGTCCCCAACCAAAACTGCCGGCATGCTTTGGCTGTATGCCGCCACCCCCTCGACGGATCTGGCCCGGCCTGTGTCATTGCAGTTTCTGTTTCAGGGTCCCAACGTGGAGGTGATTAGGAACGCGGGGACCATAGCTCAGATCAACACGCCGCAAGGGCTGCTCAATGTCAACGTGGTGAGCGATTATGAATACCACTTGGAATTCTATTATGCAGCTGACGTGGGGCCCAAAGTGAATGATTTATATACGACCACCGCCCCGGCGTTCGTCACCTGGGTGGTGCAAAACCCGGATGGCGGTGCCGCGTATAACCGGCTTTGGATTACCGAGCAGCGGGGCGGGGTCAACCATCAATTCCAGTACACCTGCAGCCCGGTCAATTCCCGATGGGACATGCTCGAACCGGACGGGCATACCACCCGGTCCAGTTGGACGGAAGTCCCCAACCCTGCTGACACCACAATTACAAATTATTACCGGCAAACCAGCGTGGACGGGCAGATGGTCGGCAAGAACTGCAAGACCTACCAGTATGTGCCGGCGATAGACGAAAAGTTGCTGTTGCAGGAAGTCAATGGCGATGGCGCGACTGCGCAGACCGACGTTTACACCTACAATGCCGCCAACCTGCTTGAGCGCGTGATTTATGCCAACGGCAACTGGGCCTACTACACCTATGATGGCTATAAGCGAAAGCTCAAAGAATACTCCGCCTACAATAACAGCGCCCCGCCGGCCTCCGGTGAACCTGACATTTCGACCTGCCATTGCAAACGCATCGAATATCAGTATCCCGACATAGATGAAATGGGACACACCTCTCTTGACACGCCGTCTTCCACCACGGTAAAAATCGCCGCCTATAATGGCTCGAGTTGGGTCTGGCAGACGGTTTCAATGACTGATGAAACCATTTGGATGCCTAATTCTGGTGGAACTCCCGGAACCCTTCCAGCATCGGATGAAACCTTGCTGTATTTTAATCCCGCAGACACTTCCAAGAATCTGAGGACTTGGACCAGAACCTTCACGGGCGGTTGGGGTGCGGGGCAGCCCAAAGATATCACGCATCCGGACGGGAGCATGACAACCTACGCTTACCCGGATCAGTACACCACCATCACGACCAATGCCGATGGTACGCTGACAACACGCATCGTTGATGATTTTGGGAATCCTCTCTCGTTAAGCCGCCGGGTGGATAAAGGCGCAGGTGTCGTGCTTGAGCGGCAGACCTATACCTACACCGATGAATTGCGGCGCAGCTATGATGTCACCGACCTCGCCGGCCGCACCACCCAGTATCGTTACAGCGATTGCTGTGGCCTTGACACCGTCACCGACCCTGATGGCGTGGTTACTGAATATAGCTACGACGCATTAAGGCGCCAGGTGGCCAGCACCGTTCATTACGGCGATTACGGCAGCGGCAACGGCATCACCACCACCAATATCCTCGATGCGATGGGCCGGGTGCTGATAACCAAACGCATCGGCACCGATCTCACGACCATCACGCAGAACCAGTATCAATACGATTTGTTGGGCCGCGTCATCCGCCAGACCAACGCCCTGGGCGGTGTGACCACCACCGACTACGCCATGGTTGGCAACCAGCTTACCGTCACCACCACCCAGCCCGACGGCGGCACCCGCATCGAGACCTATTACCGCGACGGCCGGCTGCAGAGTGTTACCGGCCCGGCCATGCACCCTGTGCAATACGTTTACGGCGTTGAACAGGACACCGACGGGAACTGGCGCGAATACACGCAGGAAATCAAACCGGATGCCCTCGGCGGGACCACCGAGTGGACCAAGACCTACGTGGATGGGGCCGGTCGTCCTTACAAAACGGTCTATTCAGCGCCCACCACGCCCTATCCCTGCAGTCAATCGTTCTACAACGATCAAGGCCAGCTTTGGAAGCAGGTGGACCCGGACGGGGTCACCAACTTGTTCGTTTACAACAACAACCAGGCCGATTTCAACCAGGGCCAACGGCTATATGCCATTACCGCGTTAAGCAGCGCCGCGCTGGGATTGCCGGGTTATAATAACTTGGTTGGTCAGTTGAACTATCTCAAAGCCAATGGCGTGGACCGTATTGTCGAGACGACCAATACCGTCGTCCACGCTACCGGTGGCCGGCCCGACCTGGTGCGGCATGACACGTATGCTTGGACCAATAATGAAACGGACGTCACCGGCACCTTGATCTCAAGGTCGGAAACCTCCACCGATGGTTTGCAAACTTGGAACACCGTGTATCGCGACACCAGCACCGGCGTCGCTGACTCGACGGTAACATCCTTGGGCAGTTCCCGCACCGTGACCCGGTATGCCCCGGACAATTCCTACACCGTTGGCACCTATTCCTATGGCCGCCTGGTTTCCACCACCAATTATGATTCCCTCAACAATCAACTCTCAGCCCTCAATTATGCTTGCGACGCCCATGGCCGCCAACAAACCGTGACCGATGCGCGCAATGGGGCCACCACCTACGGCTATAACAACGCCGACCTCGTGACCTCCGTCACCACGCCCAATCCGGGCGGCGTGGGCGGTTCGCCCGAGACGACGCTCACCTATTACAGCACCATGCTCCAGGCCACCAATATGGTGCAGCCGGACAATTCCAGTGTGACCAACCTTTTCCTGCTCACGGGCGAACTGGGCAAACAATATGGCTCGCGTACCTATCCGGTAGCCTACACTTACGATTATGCCGGCCGTCTGAAGACCATGACCAATTGGAGCGATTTCAGCGGTGGCAGCGGCGCGCGGGTGACCACTTGGAAATACGACGCCTATCGCGGTTTCCTCACCAACAAGGTTTATGACGGCAACCACGCCGGGCCGTCCTACACGTACACACCTGCCGGGCGGTTGCTGACACGCACCTGGGCGCGCACGGCGGGAGGTCAGCCGCTGGTGACCACCTACGGCCATGACAACGCCGGCGGTTTGACCAGTGTCAGTTACTCGGATGGAACACCGGGCGTGACTTACACCTATGACCGGCTGGGACGCCAAAGCACCCTCGTCCGCAACGGCATGACCGACACGCTGACCTACAACCTGGCCAATGAACTCTGGACCGAATCCTTCTCCGGCGGCGTGTTGAGCGGCCTCTCCGTGACCAACAACTACGACCAATATTTGCGCCGGACCGATCTTTCCATCCGCAAGTCTCCCTCCTCCATATTGGCTTCCACCGCCTACGGCTACGACAATGCTTCCCGGCTCGCGACGGTCACGGCCCTCGATTCTGGACTCACGCCCCTCGGCTCGGCAACCTACGCTTACCTTGACAACTCGCCATTGGTGGAACAGATTCAATTCAAGCAAAACACCACGACCCGCATGACCACGACCAGGGCCTACGATTATTTGAACCGGCTCACGTCCATATCGTCGGTCGGAGGGGCAAGCTCTGCGAGTCCCATTACCTTCAGTTACAATTACAACGCTGCCAACCAGCGCACGCGCAACACCCTGGCCGACGGTTCCTATTGGATTTATCAATACGATTCGCTGGGCCAGGCGACCAGCGGCTGCAAGTTCTGGGCTGACGGGACGCCGGTGCCGGGTCAACAATTCAATTACACCTTCGACACCATCGGCAATCGGACCAAGACCAAATCCGGCGGCGACCAGACCGGCGCGAATCTGCGCACGGCAAACTATTCGGCCAATTCACTCAATCAAATCACCAGCCGTGACGTGCCGGGAACCAATGACATCATCGGCCTGGCCTTCGCGACCAACAACGTGACCGTCAACGGCCAAACCGCCTGGCGCAGGAACGAATACTTCTGGGCAACGGTGGGCACTAACAATACCTCGTCGCCGGCATGGTTGGGAGTCACCGTCAACAGCGGCAACAATGCCGCCTTCGGCAACCTGTTCGTGCCCAAGACACAGGAACAATTCATCTACGATGCGGATGGGAACCTGACTCAGGATGGCCGGTGGACTTACGCCTGGGACGCGGAGAACCGGTTGACCAACATGACCAGCCTGAGCACCGCGCCGACCTGGTCAAAATTGAGGCTGGACTTTGCCTACGACGCCAAAGGGCGGCGGATTCAGAAGGTTGTCTGGGCGTTCGACGGCATGGCTTACTCGCCGCAATACACCAACCGGTTTGTCTATGACGGCTGGAATCTCATCGCCATCCTCAATCCTCAATCTTCCATCATCGAGTCCTTCACTTGGGGCAATGATTTGAGCGGTTCGGCTCAGGGTGCCGGCGGTGTGGGCGGGTTGCTGGAGGTCAGCTATTACGGCACGGTCACCACGAACTGTTTTGTGGCCTATGACGGGAATGGGAACGTGGCCGGTCTTATCAATGCGGCAAATGGAGCCGCCTTGGCCAGCTATGAATACGGCCCCTTTGGAGAAGTGATTCGCCTGACCGGCCCCTTTGCCAAGGCCAACCCATTCCGGTTCTCAACCAAATATCAGGATGATGAGTCCGATTTGCTTTACTACGGTTATAGATATTACAAGCCCTCCGCCGGGACATGGCCAAATAGAGACCCTATCGAAGAAGTAGGCTTTGTCATTAGTCAACGTATTTCTTTAACGCAAGGTGTGGTTGTTCTAGGGCGAAAGAATGGGCGCAAATCGGCGAGCATCTATTTGCGCCAAGGGAAACAAAGTCAGGCGTTGTATGCGTTTGTCGATAATGACCCCATTGATTCATGCGATCACTTGGGCTTGTTCCCCGTGGACTTCAAGGTCTATGGAAATTTCTGCGGCCCTGGCTGGTGTGATGGAAAGAAACAGTCGGAAGAACAGTGCGCAAAGTGTTCCCGTAAAAAGTGGTCCGCTGCAATTGATGACATGGATGACTGTTGCAGAAACCACGATTATTATATCGGCGTTGGTGGGGATGCGGCAAAAGCGGATGCAAGGATGTGCGAATGCTTGAAGAAAATTGATCCCGAAAATATAACCGCGCCGCCGGGTATGACATCGCAGCAGGTCATGGCAGTTTGGCAGGCTATGTATGGAACCTTTTGCAATATAAAACCTCATGAATTATGAGAGCATCTTTATTACAGGCAACGACAGGGTGCCGCAGCATATTGACAGGAATAAAGACCTCATCGTTATCTGTTATCGTAATGCTAGCGGTTAACGCCTATTCGTCTTCTCCGGAACTGCCGCTCCAGTTATTAGATCGGTATGGTTTAGAAGGCAAAAAGGCATTCGCTGTTCTGTCAAAGGCGGAGGTGCAGCACGACATATCGCTATCTTCCAACCAACTCACAAGGATTAAGGCAATTAGGAACCTTGACGCAAAAGCGATGCCTGCTGTTTCAAACTTTCTGAAAAAGACCGGGCCAGCGACGAATGTTTCACAGCGCTTGCAGCGTTCCGAAGAGGTGATTAAACTGGCCGATAATTTTCAACTCGAAAGTTATTATGCTGTTCTTGCAAGTAGCCAATCAAATCGTTTCCAAGAAATCATGCTACAGGTTTGTGGGCTGAAAATGGTTTCTTCAAATCAAAAACTGGCGAGGACGCTTGACATAGCAGACAGCCAGTTCAAAAAGTTCAAAGATATCCTTGCGCGATACGACATAGAGTTGGATCCGTTATATCATCGTTTCCAAAGGCAAACGATTGCCGGGTTATCGCCAGGCGAGTCTCTCGAAAGTCGCTCTTCTCAAGTAAGAGCCTCAGCGGATTCGATTTGTGCTATCGAGAGAAAGAGGGAAGTTGAACTTGGCACTGTGCTGAGTAATGCTCAACAGGAAGAATGGAGGCGCTTGAAGGGAGTGTCGCTACAAATTCATTGGGATTATGACGACTTCATGGATTTAATTAGTTCTTGATCTTGGTAATGGCTTTCCCCCTACGCTGGAGCGTGTCGGCATGGCGGCTGCGGAAGCAAAGGCCATAAACGGGTCAGTTCTTGATATTGACAACTCAACTCCCCCCTGCGCGGTCCCGTGCTGTCACGCTGCCTGCTGAAAAAGCAGGTGCAGGCAGCGCGCCAGCCCGCGACCGCTCCGCCCCCAGGGAAAGTGAGTCTGCCCACTGCTGTCCAAAATAGCGTTTCTTGGACGGGGGAAGCCCCGGTTTTGTTGGTGAATTTAGGTAACATTTCTCATTTTCCAGAACCGGTTGGTCATCCGGCAGTGCGGATGCTGTCCATGAAAACGGGTCAGTTCTTATGAACAGCTACTTTCTGCCCTGCCGCACAAATTAGCGTGCGGTTCAGGGAACATAAAGGCAGTCCACCCTCGGAGCAGTTTGGCAACAAACCATCATGGGTGTTTAATTCGTTTGGCGACATACAACACGGAGTTCGTGTCCTGATAAACGATGTCGTAATCACCGAGGAAGCCTTTCCAGTCGTCTTCAATTTTCGCGGGGTTCAGCAGGAGTTGCTCGATTTGATAGCGCCGGCACGTCTCCACAATTTCCCCGGTGGTTATCTGGTCGGACCAATATCGTTTCAAGGTCACCATGGCTATTTCCGGCGGCATGAGCAACTGCGCATGGAACGGGTACATCTCCTTCCCAAACTGGGCATAGACCCAGTGGGTGCGGTCACCGTATTCCTTCATCTTGGCCAGCACCGGACTGGCCGCGATGGTTGGACGTTGCCGCAGGTTTTTCACGCCGGCTTCCAGCCGCTTTTCGGAACGTACCAAAGCCGCCGCCAGCAGGCAGCATAAAACAATTCCTTTCCAGGTGTATGCTGAAGAAAGGTTAAAATGGCTTTTCGAAAGCAGCCGGGAACTGCCGGCAATGGCTTCGCTGACCGCAAAACCCGCCAGCCAAGCCAACGGAATGGCCAGATGCAGATAGTAAAAATCCCACCACGGCCGGTGAATGGCGTGAACCGCCAGAGCGGTTATCAGCAAAACAATGGGGAAGGCAAAGGCGCGCCAGCGGCGTTGTTGTGCGACGAGTGCCAGGCCCACCACGGCGGCAATGATGCATTCGACATGATCCGGGACCAGACTCGCGGGCGGAGTGTAATCTTCCGGACGTCCCATTCCAGAGGTGGAATGTTCCGCGAAATGCGATTTGTAGGAGGATTGAAAACTGCCCCCGCCCCAGATCAAGCCAATGACGGCAAAAATGATGCCCGCAACCACGGCCCATTGAAGCACATTGAGCAGGGTCATCTTCTGCCAGGATGGATTGCGGCCAGCCTGCCGTGTCAGGGCGATTTCCACGAGCATGGCCGGCACAACCAGCATGGCGGTGAGCTTAAAGGGGTCAGTCCTGAGTATTGACACAAAACGGATATGGTGTATTATCCGAAGCCAATATGGCGAGGAAATTACGAGTGGAATATGAGGGGGCGATTTATCATGTGATGAATCGTGGTGACCGGCGGGAACCGATATTCAAAGACGACCAGGATCGGTTGTTGTTTCTGGAGACCCTGGGGCAAGCCTGCCTGAAGGCGGATTGGGAGGTGCATGCGTATTGTCTGATGTCCAACCACTTTCATCTGGTGGTGGAAACCCCCAAGGCCAACCTGGTGGCGGGAATGAAGTGGTTTTTGGGGACTTACACAGGACGATTCAACCGGCGGCACAAGTTGTTTGGGCATCTGTTCAGCGGACGGTATAAGGCGTTGATCGTGGATGGGAGCGGCAGCGGATATTTGCGAACGGTGTGCGATTATGTGCATTTGAATCCGGTGCGGGCAAAGTTGTTGGGGAAGGAACAGAAACTGGCCGAATATCGTTGGAGCAGTTATGGGGAATACCTGAAGCGGCCCGGGCGGCGGGTGAGCTGGTTGCGGGTGGACCGGTTGCTGGGTGAGATGGGAATTCCCAAGGACAGCGGAGCTGGGCGGAAGGCATTTGAGCGGCGGATGGAACTGCGGCGATGGGAAGATCAACCAGAACAATGGAAACAGGTGCGACGCGGGTGGTGTTTGGGGGATGAGGCGTTTCGGAAGGAGTTGCTGGCGCAAATGGCGGAGAAGGCGGGAGCCTCGCATTATGGGGAAGAATTACAGGAATCGGCGGAGGAAAAAGCTCAACAGATCGTGGACGATGAGATGAGGCGATTGGGGTGGAAGGAAGTGGATCTGGAGCGGCATCGGAAAGGGGATTGGCGGAAGGTGAAGGTCGCCCGGCGATTGCGGCAGGAAACGACAATGACGTTGAAATGGATAGCTGACCGGTTAAAAATGGGGACATGGACGCACGTGACCAACCGACTTTACCACCTGAAAAAGTGAATTTGTGTCAATACTCAGGACTGACCCCTCTGTGTGATGGCTGCACAATTGTTTGCGATGGGGCAAATCGCCGTGTTGGCAGCTTCACCGGAAACCAATGGTTATCTCTCGCCCACAGCACTCGCAGCAACCAAAGATGGGAAAACGTTGTTCATTGCTTGTGCGACTGCTAATCGGGTGTTGTGCCTTGATACGGCGAGCAGGAAGATTATGAATACCATCGCGGTGCCGCAATCACCATCGGGTCTGGTGCTTTCGCCGGATGACTCGCAGTTGTTTGTCACCTGTGCCGCGCCGGAAAGCAAGGTTTGCGTGGTGGATGTTGCCAGGCTGAAGATAGTGGGTTCCATAACCGCCGGCCACACCGCGCTGGCTCCGGTCATCAGCCCGGATGGCAAAACACTTTTTGTTTGCAATCAGTTCAACAACAACGTGAGTGTGATTGATCTGGCAACTCAACGTGAGGTGCGGCGGATTGCCGTTCAGCGGGAACCGGTGGCGGCAGACATCACGAAGGACGGGAAATATCTGCTGGTGGCTAATCAGCTTCCGACCGGCCCTGCGGACGCAGAAAACGTGGCTGCCATGTTAAGCGTTGTTGAGGTGGCTAAAGGGAAAGTAGTGAAGGAACTGCATCTGCCCAACGGCAGCACAGACCTTAAAGACATTCGTATTTCACCGGACGGCAAATACGCGATCCTTACACACATCATTGGCAATTTCAATGTTGCAGCAACCGAGATTCGGTCTGGCTGGATTAATGTGAATGCAATGACAATCATTGACTTGAGCAGGATGGAGCCCGTTCGCACTTTGTTGTTGGATTCAAGAAGCAGTGGTGCAGCCAATCCTTGGGGGATAGCTTGGTCATCCGATAATAAGAAGGTAGTCGTTGCGCATGCGGGCACACACGAGGCAAGCGTCATCAATTTCCCGGTATTGATTGCCGGATTAACCATTAATCCGGATTCTGTCATTGCTGATTTGGCGCGGCAACCGGGACTTGATGAAGGGCTTTTTCTTCTTACCGGCGCCCGTGAACGAGTGCGTTTGCCCCAAGGCGATCGAGGACCCCGGGCAGTCAACATCATCGGCCACACGGCCTATGTCGCGGATTGTTTCTCCGACACTTTAAGCGTGATTGATTTGAAAACTCCGCATGGAAAAATTGAATCCATTCCCCTCGGTCCAAAAGTTGAAATGAGCGCCGCCCGCAAGGGCGAGTTTTATTTTCATGATGCGACTATTTGCCTGGAAGGATGGCAAAGCTGTTCGAGTTGTCATCCCGGGGATGCCCGCGCAGACGGTTTGAATTGGGATTTACCTAACGATGGTCTTGGCAATCCCAAAAACACCAAGAGCCTGTTGCTCGCTCACAAGACCACGCCGGTAATGTTTTTGGGTGTGCGTACCAATGCCGAGGCTGCTGTGCGGGCGGGAATTGAATTCATCTTGTTCACCAACCAACCGGAATCGGTTGCCACCTCTATTGATGAATATCTTAAATCACTCAACACGGTGACGAGTCCGCATTTGGTGCAGGGCAAACTTTCCAATGCAGCTAAACGCGGCGAAAAGTTATTTTCCCAAGCTGGTTGCGCTGATTGCCATGCGCCGAGGCTTTACACGGATTTGCAACCTCATGATGTCGGTACCCGCGCCGCGTATGACCGGCCAGCGGATAAATTCTATACACCCACGTTGATTGAAGTTTGGCGCACAGCCCCTTACCTGCATGATGGCTCTGCCGCCACCATGCGTGATGTGGTCACTATCTGCAATCCGCACGATGAACATGGTAAGACTTCCGAACTGTCGCAGCAGGACATTGACGACCTCTGCGAGTATGTTCTCTCCCTCTGAGCCAAATTTGAAACATAAAATATGGCAACCAATAGCGAGGATTGAACTCGACACGCCAACCATAGCACGCGTGATGCCACGAAAATCAAACGCTGGAACGGGTGAGGCTTCCCAAGCCCGCCACAAGTTGGTTGCCCCAAGTGTTGTTCGCTTCGCGAATTGTGGTCTCGGTTACGAACGCTTCAACAATCGAAGGAAAGCTCGCCTACATCAGTCTGAACAGCCAAACGCCTTGCCCGCTTTCCGCACTGCGGGACTATCCCGGTTAACCAAGGGCGCTGTGGGAGGTTCTTATACTATTTTGCGTTCAATCTAACATTAACAATCCAATTAAAACCGGTGAGGGATTGGATTTGAGCGGGAGAGGATTCCAGTTGGCAGAGGCGTTGTACCAAGGCGTTTTCGACCGCGTCCAT
>Ga0182027_10006143_pt1 | contig 18079 bp, 13 predicted proteins | sample 712E1DmetaG_FD_121300 | JGI IMG/M metagenome (GOLD analysis project Ga0182027, IMG submission 121300) | Permafrost microbial communities from Stordalen Mire, Sweden - 712E1D metaG (Illumina Assembly) | ecosystem: Environmental > Terrestrial > Soil > Wetlands > Permafrost | place: Sweden... | reverse complement strand
GCCCACCTTCGCGATCAGCTTGTTGGTCGCTACGCCGACCGAAACGGTGAGCTGGGTGGCCTCGACGACGGCCGCCTTGATCCGGCGGGCGATCTCCGGCGCGGGCCCAAAGAGCGCCTCCGAACCCGCGACGTCGAGGAAGGCCTCGTCGATCGAGACCTGCTCGACAATGGGCGTGAAGCGGCGCAGGACCGTCATCACCTCGCGGCTGACGCGCTGGTACTTGGCGCCATCCACCGGAACGAAGATGCTGTTCGGGCAGAGCGAGAGCGCGGTTCGCACCGGCATGGCCGAATGGACGCCGAACTTGCGCGCCTCGTAGCTGCACGTGCTGACCACGCCGCGCGACCCCGGGTCGCCGCCGACAATCACGGGCTTGCCGCGCAGCTCGGGGTGGTCGCGTTGCTCCACCGCCGCGAAGAACGCGTCGAGGTCGCAGTGAATGATCGAAAGCCGGCGGCCGGTCATCGTCAAATGATGGCGCGACGGGGCTCGGGTGGCCAGGACGACCCCGTCCGGCGCCTCATGGATACGCCGACATCGCCGTAGCCGCCCTGCCCGTAGAATCCGGCGCATGCGCTACGCCATCGACATCCCCAACTTCGGCGCCTTCGCCGACGTCAGGCTGACTGCGGACGTAGCCCGCGACGCCGAGGCGGCGGGCTGGGACGCAGTCTGGGTCTGGGACCACCACATGCGCGACCCGGCCGATCCGCACGCCGACCCCTGGATCCTGCTGACGGCCATCGCCCTCGCCACCGAGCGGATCCGCTTCGGGCCAATGGTCACGCCGCTGGCGCGCCGCCGGCCGTGGGACGTGGCCAAGCAAGCCGTAACGCTGGACCATCTCTCGGGTGGGCGGCTGACCCTGGGCCTCGGCAACGGCTCGCGCAACCGCGAGTTCACGGCGTTCGGCGATGAGGGCGATCTTCGGACCAGGGCGGCCATGCTCGACGAAGGCCTGGCCGTCATCGACGGTCTCTGGACCGGCCGACCGTTCTCGTTCGCGGGCGAGCACTACCGGCTGGACGAGGCGACCTCGCTGCCGCGCCCGATGCAGCAGCCGAGGATCCCGATCTGGCTGGCCGCCACCTGGCCGGTTCGGGCGCCCTTCCGACGAGCCGCCCGCTGGGACGGGGTATGGCCGCTCCGCCGCTCGCCGGACGGCACGAGCGCGCCACTTTCTCCGGACGACATCCGCGGCGTGTGCTCGACCATCGCCGAAGAACGCGCCGCGACCGGCAGGGAATCGGCCCCGTTCGACGTCATGGTTGACGGCTCCACTCCCGGCGACGACCCGGCTCGGGCGGCCGCCACTACGAGCGAGTTCGCCGAGGCAGGCGCGACGTGGTGGACCGAGCGCATCAACACGTCGAGGGGATCGCTCGAGCAGATGCGCCGCCGGATCCGCCAGGGCCCGCCGAAAGTCTAGGGCGTGGGGCCCGCGCGCGACCAGCGCAGCGGTGCCTGTCGAAGCCCCTCCGTCGACCCCCATGTCAACCTCCGACTCTGCGTGCGTCGCCCGTCGATCACTGGCGGGCGGCGCTGGCTCGTCGAACGGTAGCACCCTGGAACAACCCGAACACGAGCCATTGCCTCAGGGAATGGCTTTGACGGGACGCGGCCGGCATTCCGATCGCGGGCGGCGGCACCCGGTTTCCGCGACATTCGCCGGGTGACTCGCACGAACGCGAATATGCCCGGGGGCGGCCAGAATCGGCCTCCGATCTCGCGGTCGGGTCGGTCTTCGAGCCCGAGAGACCGCCGGTCGAACCTCTCAGGACCGGCGAGAACCCCGGTTCGGCATGTTCGACCTCCACGGACCTGCGATGCATCGCGACCGAGTCACGCCATGAATGTCGCGGAAATGGCGTCGCCCAGCGGCGGCTGGGCAGGAGCCCTGTCGGCGGCCCCGAAGTTGCGGAGTCAGGGAGGCATCGCTGCGCGATGCCGGGCATTGAGAGAGTGCCCGCCAGAGCCATTGCCGAAGGCAATGGCTCTTAGCCCTTCGGTTCTACAACCACCGTCACTTCAGGCGTCATTCCGGCAAAGACCTTGACGGCAACTTTGTAGGTGCCGAGGGTCTTGAGTGGTTCCGGCAGCTCGATCTTGTGGCGGTCCACGGTGATGCCGCGGCGTCCGAGAGCTTCGGCGATCTCCTTGGCCGTGATGGAGCCGTAGAGCTTGCCGCCCTCGCCCACCTTCACGCCCATGGTCAGAGTCGTGCTGCCGATACGCGTGGCCGCAATCTCGGCGTCCTCACGCTCACGCTTGCGCTTCTCTTCGCGGCTTGCGATGTCGTGCTGCCAGGCGCGGTACGCGCCGCCGGCGGCGGGAACAGCCACTTTTCGAGGGATCAGGAAGTTGCGGGCGTAGCCCTCGGCGACTTCCTTCATCTCGCCGCTCTTGCCGAGCTTGTCGACGTCGGCGGTCAGGATGACCTTCACGCGAAAGTTTCCTCCTGTGACGCAGGGCCTGGCCGAGCGTCCGTGACCCAGGATCGAACCTTTGGCCCGATCCTGGTTTGGTTGACAAGCCGGCCTGCTGCGTCGAACGCCTCAGGCAGCCGGCGAATTAGCTTCCGCACCGGGGCGGGAGTCAGGCGGCGCACCTGGTCCATGTCGCGCCGGAAAGCGTCGCGGTCGATCTGGAGCTCGTCGATCTTCTCGTCGAGGATCTCCTCCGGCACTGCGTCGAAGAAGATCTCGACCGCCAGGACCAGCACGGCCAGATCGTCGATACCGCCCAGGATGGGGATGTTATCGGGGATGAGGTCGCGACCGATGAGGACGTAGCCCGCCGCGCCGGCAAGGATCGCCTTGTGGCTGGACGGGATGCGGGCGTCGAGGGCAAGCGCCCAGATGAGGCGCGAGTACATCGGCACGCGGCTGGCGAGGGGCACGAAGGCAAGCCAGCGTAATGAGCGCAAGAGACCTCCCTTGCGACGCCGCCGACCCTTCGTGACCACCAGACTCGTGATCGCCATCCTCAACTCGGCCGTGATCGGCCCCTTGCGCCGGGCAGTCGAATGCAATCCACCACTCCGGGAATGGTTGAGTCTATCAGGCACGGTCGCGGACTACGAGGCCGAGCCATTGCTTAGCAATGGCTCCTCGCCGAGCGCGCCCCCGGGCATGAGCCCAGCCCGCCGCCGGTGGCGCTCAGCCCGCGCCAGAATGGCGGCGTGGACACCTATCGAGAGAGCCTACGGCCTCGTGGCGGCCGGTCGGTAGCGGAGGCGTCGGCAACGAGCGAGCGCGGAATCGGACTCGAGAACGGCAGAACGTCCGGTGCCGACATACCACGAAATGTGCGGCCCTTGAAACAAATCTGAAGCGCGGGGGCGTAGGATCAACTCATCCGCGAGTGCTGCCGGAAGGGGTCGATGATCGGGCGGAAGGCCAGCCACTCCGGGGGGCAAGAAGCCGGCGATCGCCTCGATACGGGGCACGGTGTTGATGTGTCCGCGCCCAATTCGCCCGATGCGGGGTCGCCGGCCGAGTCCGCCCGGACCTGGCGCCGCGACCCCATCGCATGGGCCATCGTGTTCGTCGCGGTCGCGTTCGCAGGCTGGTCGTTGTGGTGGGTCTCGCGACTCGGCGACGCGACCCTGAGCAACCGTTTCATCGGCGGCGCGGCGGTGCCGAGTGGCGTGCTCGTGACACTCGGGGCGCTGCGCATCCGGCGCAGCGAGCGGCTCGATCCGCGAACACGCCGGGCCTGGTCGATCATCGGCGCGGCGTTCGTCGGCTACGGCTGCGGAGCCCTGCTCCACTATCTGGCGGGGGAGACTCAGGCCCTGAGCCCGCTGGTGCCGGTCGGCCTGGCGCTGGAGGTCGCGGCGTATCCACTCGTCGCGATCGCGCTGGTGCTGCTCCCCAAGCCCGCCAGGACGCGCTTCGACCTCGCGCTCTTCAGCCTGGACGTGGCCATCGTCGCCTGGAGCGCGGCGATGCTGACCTGGCACTTCTTCATCTTCCCCGTCGCGAGAGACGCCGGCCAGGGCCTTGTCGCGGCTTTCGGGGCGGCGATGTTCCCGGTCGCCGACCTGAGCCTGGTCTTCGCCATCGGCGCCTTCGTGGTCCGAGGACTGAAGGAGAGCAGCCGCGCGGCCATGGCCGTGGCGTGCGTGGCACTGGTCTTCATCTTCGTCGGCGACATGGTTTCGGGCATGGAGACCCTCAGGGGCACCTATGTGGCGGGTGGGCTGTCTGGCTTCCTCTACTCCATCGCCTGGATTGGGATAGCCGTTGCCGCCTACCTCCAGTGGCGAATCAAGGACAGCGATCGACCGATGCAGGGCCTGGCCGACTACGCGCGGTCGTTCCCATGGCTTCCCTACGTCGCCGTCGCCCTGGCCTTCATCGCCCCAGCCATCCGCGACTGGAACGACGTCGACATGCTCCGCCAGCATGTCCCGGCGACGGGACTCCTCATCGGGCTCGTGGTCGCGCGGCTGAGCGTGACCGCCCGCCAGAACGCCAGCCTGGCGGCCGCCGAGCGCGAGCGCCTGGCCGCAGCCGTCGATCAGGCAGCGGAGGCCGTGCTCACCACCGACCGACTCGGCCTCGTCACTTACGTCAACCCCGCCTTCACCCGGATCACCGGCTACTCCGCCGCCGAGATCGTCGGAACGCGCGCCGATGTGCTGCGCGGGGCCACCGACCCGGCGCGCCTGGCCGAGATGCAGGCCACCAACGATCGCGGCGAATCGTGGGAGGGCCGGGTCGTCTGGCGGCGAAGCGACAGCGCGACTGTCGAGTTGGACATGGCGATCGCGCCCCTGCTGGACAACTCAGGCGCCGTCGTCGGGTCGGTGACCCTGGCGCGCGACATCTCACGAGAGCGGGCCCTCGAAACCCAGCTGGCCCAAGCCCAGCGAATGGAGGCGGTCGGCAGGCTGGCGGGTGGCATCGCCCACGACTTCAACAACATCCTGACTGCCATCAGTGGCTTCGCCGAACTGGCTACGGACGAAGTGTCGAGCGACGATCCGGTCGCCAAAGACCTCGACCAGATCCTCAAAGCCTCGGACCGGGCCGCCGGCCTGACCAAAGCGCTGCTGGCATTCAGCCGCCGGCAGGTCATGCAACCTCGCCTGATCGACCTCAACGAGGTGCTGGGCGGCCTCACGCCGATGATCGGCCGGCTGCTGGGCGAGGATCTGCAGCTCGCCGTCCAGCTCGACCCGATGCTCGGCCTGACCATGGCCGATCGCGCCCAGCTCGAGCAGGTTGTCCTCAGTCTGGCGGTCAACGCGCGTGACGCGATGCCATCGGGCGGGTCTCTGACAATCGCCACGGCCAACGTCGATCTCGAGGTCACACAGGCGCGAGCACAGGTCGGCGCGGTGGCCGGACCGTACGTGACCCTGTCCGTTGCGGACACCGGCGTGGGCATGACGCCCGCGGTCATGGAGCACGCCTTCGAACCGTTCTTCACGACCAAGGCCCGCGGCAAGGGCACCGGCCTCGGACTTTCGACCGTGATCGGGATCGTCCAGCAGAGCGGCGGCTTCGTCCGCGTGGAGAGCGAACCTAACGCCGGCAGCGTCTTCACCGTCCACCTGCCGCGTTTCGACGGCGCCGCTCGCCCCGAGGAGGGCGTCGAACCCGTAAGCCTGCCCGTTGGCGGCGACGAAACGATTCTTGTGGCCGAGGACGAGGATGCCGTTCGCCAATTCGTGGAGCGGGTCCTGACCGGGGCCGGCTACCGCGTCACGGCGGCGACCCACGGCGCGAACGCCCTCACGCTGGCGGATGCGATGCCGGACCTCGACCTGCTGGTCACGGACGTGGTGATGCCCGGCATGAGCGGCGTCGAGCTGGCCGGCCACCTGGCGGCGATTCACCCCGGCCTGCCGGTCATCTACGCCTCGGGCTACTCGGAAGAGGCGATTCTGCTGGGCGCGGTCGGCGAGGACCGCGTGCCGTACCTGTCCAAACCCTTCACGGCCGAGGCGCTGCTGGCCCTCGTCCGCGAAGTCCTGGATCGCCCCTCGACACGCGCGGCGCAAACGCCATCGGGCGCGGCGGGGCCGGAGTAGAAGCCGCTGCTCGTCGCAAGTACGGACCGAGCAGGCCTTTGTGGGCCATTCCTGAAGCGTCGGAAAGCGCCGGAAGATAGGAGTACCGTCAACTCACCCGTCCTCATTGGCTGCTGGCGGGTCGTCCCGAGGCGGAGGAGCACGTGACAGTTACGCCCGATTCTGGCGTCGTCGGCGTGCTGCTACCCATCTTCTGGCTGGCCGCCGTGGTGGCGCTGCTTCTGGCGGCGGCAGTGGCATTCGCGCCCAGACTGAGACCACTATCCCCGATCCTTTCGACCGCCGGTTCGGCGCTGGCCCTGGCCCTGGGCTGCGTGCTCATCGCCTCCGGCGCGTCGCTGTCGGGGAGCGCCTTCCACGTCCTTGCGCTGTCCACGGTCGCGTTCCACTACGACGGGCTGAGCGGCGTGTTCCTGGTGGCGTTCGGGCTGTCGTCCGCGGCGGCGTCCCTATCGATCGTGGGCGAGCAGGCCCGCAGCCGACCCGAGGAAGCCGCCTATCCACTATTCCTGGCGAGCATCGTGTTCGTCCTCGGGGCCAGTACCGCGTTCTCGTTCCTGCTGGCCTGGGAGTCGATGGCCCTGCTTTCGGCCTTCCTCATCGTGGGCCTGCGCCCGACCCGAGCCGTCGTGTCGGCCACGAACCTCTATCTGGCAATGACCCAGGTCGCGACCGCCGCGATCCTCGCCGGCTTCGCGATCCTGGCAGCCCGGAGCGGCGGCCAGCTCGACTTCGCCAGCTGGCATATCGCGGCGCCGGGACTTGGGCCGATATCGCGCAACATCGCGCTGGCCCTGCTCTGCATCGGCTTCGCCACCAAGGCCGGGGCGATGCCGTTCCACGTCTGGCTGCCCCGGGCCCATCCGGTCGCGCCGTCGCACGTCTCGGCGGTCATGTCGGGGGCGATGATCAAGACCGGGATCTACGGCCTCGTCCGGCTGGTCGTGGACGTCGTGGGCGGCTGCCCTGACTGGCTGGCCCTCACGATCCTGGGCATCGGCGTCGTCTCGGCCGTGATGGGCGTCCTCTATGCCCTGATGCAGCACGACATCAAACGGCTGCTGGCCTTCCACAGCATCGAGAACATCGGCATCATCCTGATCGGCCTCGGCAGCGCTCTCCTGCTCCAGGCCCACGGCGCGACCGAACTCGCCGCGCTGGCCCTGACTGCCGCCCTCTTCCACTCCATCAACCATGCGGTATTCAAGAGCCTGCTCTTCCTGGGAGCCGGCGCCGTCGTTCGCGCCACCGGGCTCCACGACCTGAACCACCTCGGCGGCCTGGGTCGGAAGATGCCGGCCACGATGCTGGCCTTCGGTGTCGGCGCCGCAGCCATCAGCGGCCTGCCGCCGCTCAACGGGTTCGCCAGCGAGTGGCTCACGTTCCAGGGTCTGTTCGGAGCCGCCGGGACGGCTGGCATCGAGCCGCTGGCCAGGTTCGCGGCCGCTCTTGCGATTGGCGGGCTGGCCCTGACCACGGCTCTCGCCGTCGCCTGTTTCGTCAAGGCCACTGGTGTCACGTTCCTGGGCCTGCCCCGCACCGCGGCGGCCTCGAACGCGAGCGAGACGACTCGGCCCGCGGTCGTGGCGATGAGCCTGCTGGCCGTGACTTGCCTCGGTCTGGGGCTGGCGGCCGGCCCGGTGTCCTCAGCCCTCAGAGCCGTGGCTCGGGTAGCGTTCCACGATGGACCGCCCCTCGTCACGGTGGCCGCAGTCAGTGCCGAGCCGCAGTCCTCGAACGTGGCGATCTACGCGGCACTCAGCGTGGGGCTGCTGCTCGCGGCCGCGATCGGCATCATCGCCATCGCGTCATGGGCGCGAGCCCGGGCCCGGGTCCGTCGGGTGGATACGTGGACCTGCGGCATCGCGCCGAAACCGGCGTTCCAGTACACCGCCACCAGCTACGCCAAGCCGATCCGACTCTTCTTCCGCCGCATCCTCGTGGCCGAGCGGGAAGTCAGTGTCGAGTATCACCCCGGCACCTCGTTCCCCTCATCGGTCCGGTATCGCAGCGAGATCACTCTGCTCTTCGAGGAGCGAGTCCTGAAGCCGGCCCACAGGCTCAGTCTCCGAGCCGCGAATGTCGCCCGGAAGCTCCAGGGCGGGGCAATCCAGCTCTACATCGCCTATATGGTGCTGGCCGTCCTGGTGTTGCTGTGGTGGGCCCGATGATCCCGTCGGCGGCCGTCACTACCGTTCTCCTGGCTGCGCTGCAGCTCATCGTCTTCGTGCTCTTCGCGCCATTCCTCACGGCCACGATCAGGCTGACGAAGGCTCGCCTCCAGAGCCGCCGCGGGCCCGGACTCCTCCAGCCCTACCGCGATTTGGCCAAATGGTGGGGCAAGCTGCCGCTGGAGAGCAACGCCTCGGGACCCGTGGCGCGCTACGCCCCGCCGGTCGTGCTCGGTGCGATCCTGACCGCCGCGCTGCTGGTCCCCGAGGCGACGAGCCGCGCGCCCCTGCTCGGCTGGGGCGACTTGCTCGTGGTCGTCGGCCTCTTCGCCACGGCTCGGTTCGTGCTTGCCCTGTCGGCCCTCGATGCCGGCGGCGCGTTCGGCGGCATGGGCAGCAGCCGCGACGTGGCCATCTCGGCCCTGGCCGAACCCGGCCTGGTCCTCGCCCTGGCGGGAGCCGCGCTCGCCGCCGGGTCGAGCGATCTCGGCATCATCAGCGCCTTCGGCATCAAGCAGGGCATCGGCCTGCTCGGCCCCGCCCACCTCCTCGCCGCGGCGGCCTTCGCGATCGTCATCGTCGCCGAGACGGGTCATCATCCGGTCGACAATCCCGACACCCACCTCGAGCTGACCATGATCCACGAGGGCATGCTGATCGAGGCGTCCGGTCGGTCGCTGGCGACGCTCGTCTTCGCTTCGGAGCTGAAGCTCGTCGTGCTCGCCGCCGTCTTCTCGGCCGCTTTCTTCCCGTTCGGCGGCGCGACCGAGATTGCCCCCGGGCCGATCGCCCTCGGCCTGCTGCTGGGGCTCGGCAAGATGCTCATCGTCGGCCAGGGGCTGGCACTGCTCGATGCCTCGATCGCCAAGGCTCGCATCATGACCCTGCCGGACCTCCTCGGGCTGGCCTCGTTGCTGGCCATCGCCGGCCTGGGCATCCAGGTGCTGCTGCCATGAGCCTAACCATCACTCTCACCGCCCTCGACGCCGCGCGCCTGCTCGATGCCACATCTGCCGGCATCGTCCTGGTGGGCATCTTGATCGCCGGCACGCGTTCGATCGGTCGGGCGGTCTGGCTCGTGGCCGCGCAGGCGATCCTGCTCTCGGCCGCGATTGCCGGCGTCGGCCTGGCCACTCACTCCTCGCATCTTGTGATCGGCAGCCTGGTGACCCTGGCGAGTCGAGGCATCGCGGTGCCGCTGGCCATCCGCTACATCCTCCGCCAGAGCCCGGTGCGGGTGGAACGCAATCCCTATCTGGGGCCGCGCGCATCGCTGGTAGCCGCCATTGCGATCGTCTTCGTCTCGGCCATGGCCATCGGCAACGCCACGCTGGTGGGGTCGGTCGAGGCGCCCAGAGCGCTGCCGGCGGCGGTCGCCGAGGTGCTCACCGGCCTGCTGATCGCCATGACCCGCCGCAAGGGTCTATCGATCGTGGTTGGACTGCTCGTGTTCGAAAATGGGCTGGCCCTCGTAGCGTTCAGCCTGACCTACGGCATGCCCTTCGTCGTCGAGCTCGGAGCCACGTTCGACCTGCTCATGGTCGTGGTCGTCGTCGGCGTGTATGCGCGTCGGATGCTGACCGTCTTCGGGTCGCTCTCGACCGACAAGCTGAGGAACCTGCGCGGATGAACGATCCCGTTGTCGCCATCCTCGTTCTTGCCCCGGCAATCGGCGGTCTGGCCGCCTGGCGCATGCGCGGGCAGACGGTCGAGCTCATAGCCTTCGCCGCGTATGTGGCGGCGTGCTCGGCCGGCGTCGGCCTGATCCTCGCGGCCTTCCAGACCGGCCACGTCACGGCGTTCGGCGGCATCGTCTCCATCGACGCCCTGGGCGCCTACGTGCTGGCGCTGACCCTGATCGTGGCCGGGCTCGCGCTGTGGGCCTCGCCCCGCTACATCCGCCACGAGCTGGCCTCGGACGGCCTGAGGCCCCACGACGAAGGCCACTACTACGCCCTCTTCCTGTGGTTCATGGCCACGCTCATCACCGTCCCGATTGTCGACAACCTGGGCCTGCTGTGGGTGGCCATCGAGGCCACGACCGTGGTTTCGGCGCTGCTCGTCGGGATCAACCGCTCGCCCGACGCGATCGAGGCGGCGTGGAAGTACCTCATCCTGGGCACCATCGGCGTGGGCTTCGCGCTCCTCGCGACGCTATTCGCTTATGCATCGTCGGTGCAGGTCCTGGGCGAGAGTTCCGATGCGCTCAACTGGACGCGCCTGATGTCGATCGCCCCGACGCTCAATCCGAGCCTGCTGCGACTGAGCTTCGTCTTCGCCCTGGCCGGCTACGGCACCAAGATCGGGCTCGTGCCGTTCCACACCTGGCTGCCGGATGCCCACAGTCAGGCCCCGAGCCCGGTCAGCGCGCTTCTCTCCGGCGTCTCGTTGGTGGCCGCGCTCTACGCCCTGATCCGCTTCCATCTGGTGGCGGTCGCCGGCATCGGCCCCGGGTTCTCGTCGACCTTGCTCGTCGCTTTCGGCCTGTTGAGCATGGCCGTCGCCCTGCCGTTCATGATCCGGCAGGAGGACGTCAAGCGGCTGCTGGCCTACTCGAGCATCGAACACATGGGCCTGCTTGCCGTCGGGGTCGGCTTCGGCGGGCCGCTGGCTCTGCTCGGCGTCGCGCTCCATATGGGTCTGCACGCCGTCACCAAGGCGACGCTCTTCCTGTCCGCCGGCGAACTCGTTCAGCAGTACGGCAGCCGCCGCCTGTCCGCGATCCGCGGCACGATCACCGCGGCGCCGGTCGCCGGCGTGGCGCTCGGGGGCGGCATCGTCCTCCTCGGCGGCCTTCCTCCTTCCGGCATCTTCGTGACCGAATTCGCGATCGTGGTGGGCGGCGTGACACAGGGCTTCTTCCCGGCCGCGGCGGCCACGGCGCTGTTGCTGGCGCTGTGTTTCGTCGCCCTGGCGGTTCACGGCAGTCGCATCGTGTGGGGTCACCCAGGCCCGGTCCTGGCGGCCTCGAACTTCGATATCGGCCTGGCCCTGCGGCTGGCCGCACCGCTGCTGGCAGTGGCCGTTCTTGGGCTGTGGACGCCGGGCCCGCTCATCTCGGCCCTGGAATCGATCAAGGCAATCCTGGGAGCGACCGGTGCCTAAGCGGCAAGAGTCCACAAGTGAATCGCTCGGCGAGAAGCTGAACGACGCGCTGGGACGTCCCGTGCCCGCTTCTGCGAGGGGCGTGATCGACGCTGCCGACGACGGCGATCTGTTCTTCGCGTTGACGCCGGCGCAGCTGGGGCCGGCGATTGCGGCGCTCCAGGGGCTGGGCGCAAGCCACGTGATGCTCGTCGGTTTCGGCTTCGGCAAGGCCGGCAAGAGGCTTGCGGTGGAAGAGGTCATGGCCATACCGAACGGTCCGCTCGCCCGTCTCCGCGTCGAGCTGCCGGCCGGCGATCCAACCTACCCCTCGATCACCAAGCTCGTGCCGGCGGCGCAATGGGACGAGCGCGAAGCCCACGATCTACACGGCATCGTGCCGGCAGGCCACCCCGATCCCCGGCCGCTGGTCGTTCACGACCCGGCGCCGCCGGCGGCGCCCTTCAAGCCGTTCGTGGCCCACGGCGACGGCGTCTATCAGCTGCCCGTCGGCCCGATCCACGCCGGTATCATCGAACCCGGCCACTTCCGCTTCTCGGCCGTTGGCGAGTCGGTGCTGTACCTCGACGCCCGGCTTTTCTACACGCACCGCGGCCTGGAGCATCTCGTGGAGGGCCGCACCTTCGCCGAGGCCCTGCCTATCGTCGAGCGTGCCTGCGGCGTCTGCACGGTCACCCATGCCACCGCCTTCAGCCGCGCGGTCGAACGGCTGACCCGGACCGTCCCGCCGCCCCGCGCGCGACTGGCCCGCGTCCTCCTGGCCGAGATGGAGCGGCTCTACAACCATGTCGGCGATCTCGGCAACATCTGCGCCGGGGTCGGGTTCAACTTCGGCACGTCGCGATTGGGCTGGCAGAAGGAACGACTGCTGAGGCTCAACGAGGCCCTGACCGGCCATCGCTACCTGATGGGCGTCGTCGCGCCCGGCGGCCTGCGGCTCGACCTCGACGAGCGGGGGCTGGTTGGACTCGGTGCGGCGGTCACCGAGATCGAGCACGAGGTTCGGTCGATCGTCCGCCTCCTGGTCCGCTCCGACGGATTCATGAACCGCCTCCACGGCCTGGGCGTCCTCAGCCGCGCCGAGGCTATGCGGCTGGGCGTGCTGGGAGTCGCCGCTCGGGCCAGCGGCCTGGCCGGCGACCTGCGCCGCGACCGGCCGGCCGACGGCTACTCCGATCTGCAGGTCGCGCAGATCGGGGCTTCGACCGGCGACGTGGCGGCCCGGTTCCATGTCCGGGCTCAGGAGGCCGCGGTATCAGCGGCGCTGATCGTCGACATCGCCGGCCGCCTGCCCGCCGGCCCGATGAGCGTGGCGCTCGCTCGCGAGGCGCGCCCGGGCGCTGTCGGCCTGGCCGGCGCCGAAGGACCCCGCGGCGCCTCGTGGCTGTGGCTGATGGCCGGTCTCAACGGCCGCATCGACCGCCTGCACCTGCGCTCCGCCTCGTTCGCCAACTGGCCCGCCGTGGCCTCGGTGGTGCCGGGCAACCTCGTGCCCGACTTCCCACTGATCAACAAGAGCTTCGAGCTCTGCTACGCCTGCACGGATCGCTGATATGCCACTCGACCTCGTCCGCCGACTGTTGACGCCGCTCCGGGACCCCGTAGCCACGTCGCGCTACCCCGAGGCCGCGCCGCTGCTCCAGTTCGCCACGCGGGGCATGCCGGAGATCGACCCGGCGCTGTGCGACGGTTCAGGCGAGTGCGCCGAGGCGTGCCCGACCGAGGCCATCGAGTTGGGAATCTCGGGCGCCATTCGGGCCATCGACGCCGGACGCTGCATCTTCTGCTCCGCCTGCGTGATCGCCTGCCCGAAGGGCGCGCTTTCGATGGGCTCCCGAGTTGAACTTGCCGCGGCCGACAGAACCGAGCTGATCAAGGCGGCTCCACCGGCGACTTCGGTCCGGCCGCTCGACGGGCAGGTCCGGCGGCAAGTCCTCAGCCGGATGGGCCGATCGCTGCACGTCCGCCACCTCGACGCGGGCTCGTGCAACGGGTGCGACTGGGAGTGCGCCGCGCTGCTCAATCCCTACCACGACATCCAGCGCCTGGGCATCGACTTCGTTGCCTCGCCCCGCCACGCCGACCTGCTCCTGGTCACGGGCGTCATGACCCGCAACCTCGAGGAGGCCGCGCGGCGCACGTACGAGGCGATGCCGGAGCCGCGGCTGGTCGTGGCAGTCGGAGCCTGCGCCATCAGCGGCGGCGTCTTCGCGGGTTCGCCCGAGGCCCGCGACGGCATCGCCGGCGTCGTGCCGGTCGACGTCTTCGTGCCCGGCTGCCCGCCCCGACCCGAAGCGCTCATCGAGGCTCTCCTCAAGGCCATCGAACTGGGCCGCGCCAGCCGACCCGAAGTCGCGGCCGCCAGGCCCGAGTAGCGGGCCAGGCGCTCAGGCTCCCGCGCGCCCCCCAGCGCCCTCCCAGCGCCCGACGCCGACTCGCTTGACACTCGAACGTCCGTTCTGTATCCTCGGCAGCAGGGAAGGAGGCGCCTGTGACCAAGCACGACGCCGAGCGCAAACGGAAGATCCTCGACTACATCGCCGCGACGCTCCGGTCGCGCGGTTACCCGCCGTCCGTCCGTGAGATCGCGGCGGCCGTGGACCTCGCATCCACGTCGGCGGTTCACCATCACCTGCAGATGCTCGAGCGCGAGGGCTACCTGGAGCGCGGCGCGGCCCAGTCGCGTGCGATCCGCTTGACGCCGACCGCCGCCCTGCGGCTCGGTCTGTCGGGCGAGCTTATGCCTCAGTCCGTCGCCGCCGAGGCGCACGTCCTGCCGATCGTCGGTGAGATCGCCGCAGGCGGGCCCATCGAGGCCTATCAGGATGCGTCGGAGAGCATGGCAGTGCCGGACCTGCTGGCGCCCTCGGGCGATGCCTACGTTCTGCGAGTGCGCGGCGACTCGATGATCAACGCCCATATCCAGGACGGCGACTTCGTCCTGATCAGGCCGCAACAGACCGCTCGCGACGGCGACATCGTGGTCGCCCAGGTCGAAGAGAACTCAGTCACCCTGAAGCAGTTCTTCAAGGAACCGGGACGCATCCGCCTGCAACCGGCCAACCCGGACTACCCGGCCATGTTCTACAACGACGTTCGGATTCAAGGGAAGCTAATCGGGGTCATTCGGCGGCTGGATTAGTCATCTCGCCACCAGCCGGCCGATCCGCGAGCAGCGAAGCTGGCACGTTGCCTTTCTGCGCTGCTCGCTCACGAACCTTGAGTGCGCTCGCTCCGCTGCTCGTGCGGCGCCTCGGCCTCGACCGTCGGGCGGCAAGATGGGTTCAGATAGTGAGTTCGATCACTACTTCGCCACTCGGCTCCGCCTCGGTCTCGACCGCCGGCCGGCCAAATGGGTAGCGAGGATTCGCGAACGATCCACATCTGCTGTCCACAGTTCGCCCACAGGGGTTTCGAGTTCGGGGATAGATCGGCCGGCTTTCCGTCGGTTGGTTGATTCGACGGAGGGTCGGCGGCGCCACCATTAGCGACGTCAACGACAACCCAGCCAGGCCGCGAGGGACCCGACCACCCGTGATCGACCGACTGCCGCCACAGAACCTGGACTCCGAGCAAGCCGTGCTCGGCTCGATCCTGATCGATCGCGATGCGATCATCGAGGTCGCCGATTTCTTGCACCCGGAGGATTTCTACCGTCAGGCCCACGGGCGCATCTTCGCGGCCATGCTCGAGCTCTTCGAGCACCGCGAGCCGATCGACGTCGTCACCGTCGCCGAGGCGCTCGAACGCGACAACGATCTGGAGACGGTCGGCGGCGCGAGCTACCTCTCCACGCTCGGCAACGACACTCCCACCGCTGTCCACGTCGCCCAGTACGGCCGAATCGTCGAGCGCAAGGCGGTCCTGCGGCGCCTGATCTCGGCCGCGGGCAAGATCGCGGCGATCGGCTACGAAGATGGTTCGGACATACAGGAAGCCATCGATCGGTCGGAGGCCGAGCTCTTTTCGGTCAGCCAGCATCGGTCGAACGACGGCTTCAGCCCCCTCAAGACGCTGCTCCACGACGCTTACGACCGGCTCGACTATCTACATGCCCACCGCGGCGAGATCGTCGGCATCCCGTCGGGGTTCTCGGACCTGGATCAGCTGACCACCGGCTTCCAGCCAAGCGACCTCGTCATCGTGGCGGCGCGGCCGAGCGTCGGCAAGACGAGCCTCGCCCTCAACGTGGCCGAGCACGCCGCAGTCGGCGAGGGCAAGACGGTCGGCGTCTTCAGCCTGGAGATGAGCAAGGAGCAGCTGGTGCTGCGCCTGCTGTCGAGCGTGGCCTCGATCGATTCGCAGCGTCTCCGGTCGGGCTTCCTCGAAGAGCTCGACTTCGCCCGCATCGCGCCGGCTCTCCAGGCTCTGTCGGAGGCACCGATCTACATCGACGACACGCCCAACATCAGCACCATGGAACTGCGGACCAAGGCCCGCCGCCTCCAGGCCGAACGCGGCCTGGACCTGCTGATCGTCGACTACCTGCAACTCATGCAGGCCACCACGCAGAGTCGCGATTCCAACCGCGTCCAGGAAGTGTCGGAGATTAGCCGCGGCCTCAAGGGGCTCGCCCGCGAGCTCAAGGTTCCGGTCATCGCCCTGTCCCAGCTGTCGCGCCAGCCGGAGATGCGCGAGTCGCGCGAGCCTCGCCTGTCGGACCTGCGCGAGTCCGGCGCAATCGAGCAGGACGCGGACCTGGTCCTGTTCCTGTGGCGCGAGAAGGACAAGCCCGGCGACGAGGGCGAGATCGACGGCGAGGTCGTCAACCTCCGACTGGCCAAGCACCGCAACGGCCCCACCGGCGAGGTGAAGCTCTGGTTCAAGAAGAGCCAGACGCGCTTCATGAGCTACGCCGGCGAGCGCTACGCCGAAGCCGTATAGCCAACCGCCCACGGCACCGGGCGAGCCCGGTTCTACACTCTCCCCACGGGGCGGCACAGTCCGCCCGCAAAGGGAGGAGTTCGATGGGCGTGATCATCGTCCGGGAGATGGTCGGAACCAGCGCTCACTCGTGGAGTGACGCGGCTCGTCAGGCCGTCTCTCTCGCCAGCAAGACCGTCCGGAACATCCGCACTGTCGAAGTGGTCCAGTCGACCGCCCGTGTCGAGGGCGGCGAGATCGTGGAGTACCGGGTCCAGCTCAAGCTCGGCTTCGAGTACGAGGAGTAGCCGCGGGCGGCGCGGGTGAGGCGCCGCCGGGCCCGTAGCCAAACCTCGAACCGCCAGATAAGCGGCGGTTGAGCGACGACGGCCAATATCCGCCAATGCACCCGTCCGCCGTCGATCCGATTGACACTCATCGAGGCGACTTCCTATCCTACGCGCCGCCGCTCGGGGAACAGCGGCCGGGGATGGAGGAGATTCGGGTGTCCGTCGAGCCTGCTATCGAAGCACCTTTCGCCGACGAGTCGGCGCTGCCGCGGCCGTGCTTCCCGCTGCGCACCGCCAAGATCCAGCGGCCGGTCCTGCCCGATGACACCCTCCGCCGGGACCGGCTATTCGATTGGCTCGAAGCCCGCGCTGACCGACGGGTGATCTACCTCGTCGCCGAGGCCGGCTTCGGCAAGACGACTCTCGTGGCCGACTATCTGCGTCGGTCGCAACTCCGAACCTTCTGGTACCGCCTGGACGAAGACGACACCGACGGCCTCGTCTTCCTTCGCTACCTGATCGCCACCTGTCAGTCGGTCGATCCCAGCCTCCTGCGGCGATCTGCGGCACTTCTGTCGGAGTCTTCGCTGGAACCGGTTCGACAGGGCACCGTCCTTGAAGCCGTTCTCAGCGAGTTCGACGGCCTCGGCGCAACGCCGTCCGCCCTGGTGCTTGATGACTTCCACATGGTCGAGTCGGTTCCCGCGATCGATTCAGTGGTGGAGCGGCTCATCGCCCGGGCCCCTACTGGACTCAAAGTGATCGTCACCAGCCGGCGGACGCCCAGCCTTTCCGTTGCCTCGCTGCGAGCCCGCAGCGAACTCGCCGAGCTCGGCCGAGACGGACTCCGGTTCGATGAGGCCGAGACGGGACGCCTGTTCCGCGACTCCTATCATCACCAACTCGAGCCTGATGTTCTACGCGATCTCCAGGCCCGAACTGACGGTTGGGCGGCCTCTCTGCAACTGGTCAAGACCGCCGTCGATGGTCGGACGCCCAGCCAGGTGCGGGCCTTCGTTCGGTCGTTGTCCGGAGCCGACGGCGATCTCTACGACTATCTGGCAGAGGAGGTAGTCGGAGACCTCGATCCCGACCTGCGTGACTTCCTGGTCCGGACTTCCATCCTCGAGGACATCGAGCTAGACACCGCAACGGTCGCCGCGAACGTCTCGCGCGCCGAGGCCAAGCGCTTGCTGTCCAACGCCGTGCGGCCGGGCCTCATGGCCAGGGTCGGCGATCAGGGCGGCGCATGGCGATCTCATCCCCTGGTCCGAGAGTTCCTCCTGGCTCATCTGGAGGCCGAGTTCGGGGAGGACGGGGTGGCCGAGATGCATCGACGACTCGCCGCCATCCTGGAGCCGCGCTCGTGGCGCCTCGCCGCTCGCCACTGGGCCGCCGCCGGGGAGGCCGCCGAGGTCCGCCGCGTCGTCTGCGCTGCCACTCCCTCGATCATCGGGGCCGGCGATCTGGCCGCCGCCGAAGACTTCGTCACCCGCTTCCCCGACCCAAACCCGAACCCCTGGTTCGACATCATCCGCACGAGGAGCCTGGCAGCAAGTGGCCGCGGTCAAGATGCCCTACGAGAAGCGCGGAGTCTGCATCAG
>Ga0182027_10006140_pt1 | contig 18084 bp, 10 predicted proteins | sample 712E1DmetaG_FD_121300 | JGI IMG/M metagenome (GOLD analysis project Ga0182027, IMG submission 121300) | Permafrost microbial communities from Stordalen Mire, Sweden - 712E1D metaG (Illumina Assembly) | ecosystem: Environmental > Terrestrial > Soil > Wetlands > Permafrost | place: Sweden... | reverse complement strand
TTGCGCTGCCTTTCTTCGAGCACACCAGGAAACGCTTTCTCGGCGAGATCCGCCAGGCGGTCCACGGCGGAATTTTTTCTCCAGACAACACCCTGTACCGGACCGAGCCGGATCTTAAAAACGGCATTTGCACGCTTCGCGACTGTCAACGAATCATGTGGGCCGAGCGGGTCATTGCATCATCGCGGGTTCTGTGGGACCTGTATAACGTGTCGCATTTCCCGCACGACGACGTTGCCGCATTTTCAAATTCCTATGAATTTCTTATGGCAGTTCGCTGCGAGCTTCACATGCTCTGCAGAAAACGAATCGACACCCTGGAAAGCGACCTTCAGCCCGGCGTTGCCGTTGCAATGGGATTCGGAGAAAACGGGGCAGGCGCTCTCATGGAGTCGTTTTTCAAGACGGTGCGCACGGTAAAGTACTTTGCCATGCTGTTTCTGGAAAAGCGGTATCCGTCGCACGGCCTTTGGGGATCGCTCCGGTCGAGCATGAGCGCCACAAAAGTGACTCCCGGCGTGGTGGTGCTGGACGGCATTCTTTTTTTGCAAAGAAAAAACCTGCCCCCGCTCCCTCCCGAAGCGCTGTGGGTGGTAGACATTTTCCGGTTGGCGCAGGCCTATCAATCCACGCTCGGCGTGGACCTGCTCAACTACATTCGAACCGCGATGCAGTCCCTTTCGCCGCAGGATTTCCGGACACCGGCCGTCGACAGCCTGTTCCTCCACATCGTATCGCAGGACAGGGACGCCGGCCGCATTCTGGGCATCATGCACGAAACCGGCGTCCTTGCCGGGATCATCCCGGCATTTTCGGCCCTCCTTTGCAAAGTGGAATACCAAAGCAATCATGAATTCACCGTGGACCAGCACATACTGCTCGCCCTGCGCGCGCTCGATGAACTCGGCAGCGAGCCCGACCTTCACATTCGCGGCATCTACCAGTCCCTGGAAAACAAAAGGCTGCTCCGGCTTGCCGTCTTGCTCCACGACATCGGCAAGTCGATGCAGGGCGATCATGTGACGACCGGGACGATTATCGCGGAAGAAATGTGCGACAGGCTCGGGCTTTCGGTTGACGAAAAGCGGCGCGTGGCGCTTTTGATATACAACCACCTGGAGCTGTCCACGCTGGCCTTCGGCAGGGAACTCGAAGATCACCTGGTAGCCAACCTGGCCGACCGCGTGCAGGACAGGCAAGCCCTCGACATGCTGTACCTCCTCACGGTGCTCGATATCCGCTACGTGGGATACAAGACCTGGACCGCGTGGCGCGCACGGCTGCTGCAGGACGCCTACGAGCGCGTGAGCGCGGCCATCGGTGAACCGCGGCGCAGCGCATCCGCCGCTCTTCCGTCCGACATCGGCATCAACTCGCAGTTTTACCAGCTCGATACCATTCCGGAGGAGCGCGAAAAGCACGCGCAGTGGCTTGCGTACCTTAACAAAGGCGAGTTCACCATCGTTCTGGATACGTTTGCGGGGTTCGACAGATTATCCGTGCTGTCGTTCGACCGTCTGGGCATTTTCGCCGATATCACGGGCTGCATTTCGTCGGAAGGCTACAACATTCTCTCCGCGCGAGCCTACTCGGAGTCGTCGGGAAAAATCCTCGATATCTTTCACCTGGAGCACGACGGCGCGACCACCACCCCGTCCGAGCAGCGGGTGGAGCACATCAGGAAGAAATGGCGGCTCATCGAAAGCGGCGCGGCCAGCGCGGAATCGCTCATTGCCGACCGCACCCGGCTGTACCCTCCCAAAAAGCAACGCGGCACGCAAAAGGAGCCCGTCGTTCGCATCGACAACGAACTGTCCAACAACTTTACGGTGCTCGAAATTGAGGCCCAGGACCGGTTCGGCCTGCTGTTTCGCATTGCGCGAAGCCTGAGCAGCCTGGGAGTCAACATAGTCTCGGCAAGGCTCTCCACACGGGTGGACCGGGCGGTGGATACATTCTATGTTACCGGCGGATCAGGATCGAAGATAGTTGACAAAGAGCAAATCGAGCGCCTGGAAAGAGAGCTCATCGGCGCAACGTCGAGAGATTAGCAGCCAGCATGCATCTTGGCTGATTGTCATAAAAAGACAATCCCAGCCCACGGCCTTCGCTTCAACTGATTCGGGGGGGGTCTCACTATCGTTTCGTAAAGGCATGTTAGTGGTGCTTCGCACCATCTATTATGTCGTTTGCCTTTTCACTCCCAAACCCCTACCTACTTTTGGTGTCACTTCCGTTCCCCAAGGCAAAGTAGTTGGTGCTTCGCACCAGATAGTGTGTCGTCTGCCCTGTCGCCGCGACCTAGCCAGGGCTTGCGGAACTACCGAGTCAGGAGCTCCGCTCCCGACACCCTGGGCAGGGAGCGCCTGCAGCGCCGCCTTGTGTCACTTTGTTCCCCAAGGAGAAGTAGTTGGCGCTTCGCGCCAGATAGTGTGTCGTTTGCCCTGTCCCTCGGCCGTCGGGCCGCTCGCAAACTTACCCGGCAGGACAAATGTAGCACCTGGACGAAGATGCCGGGCTCAAACAACGCGAGCGGCCGATCCTCCGGCCGAGTTGGCTGCGCTGATGGCGGAAGAGAAGAAGGAATTTCGCAATTCTCCGTAACCTCTCCCCCGGCGCCCCCTCTCCGACGCAGAGAGGGGGAAAAAGATGTGCGACATAACGAACATTTTTGCGAATGCCGTCTTGACAAATGTGGCAACAGCCCTCTGCCCAGCGCCAGGCTGGACCGCCAGGCGCGCAAGAGCGCGGGGCCGGCCGAGCCTATAGGGAGAGCCGCCGCTGCGCAGCAGCGGGGCGCCCGGACATACAAACTGCTAAGGAAATGTCTGGATTATTGATAGTACAAATTTGTATCAACATTATTCGACTATACAAAATTGTTGAAAAAAAACACGTACCTTTGTTTCCGAATTTATATTTTTTCACCTCGTTGCTCCAAAAAAGGGCGACGAAAACGCACTGGCACACTAGTTGCAACTCATACGAGCTCAAGGAAACCGCAAAATTCCCTTTTTCCATACATGCATCATTCACCTCAATAGAAGGAGCATACATGGCTAGCCCGAAAACAGCAAAAGACATCCTGGCGATGCTCAAGTCGGAGAAGATCGAGGCCGTAGATTTCAGGTTCATCGATTTTCTCGGAACATGGCAGCATTTTACCTATCCCACGCCCGAAATCGACGACGACGTATTTGAAAAAGGCCTGGGATTCGACGCGTCAAGCATCCGCGGATGGCAGGCGATCAACGAATCCGACATGCTCATCAAACCCGTGCCGGAAACCGCGTTTATCGATCCCTTCTTCGCGGCAAAGACCCTTGTCCTCATCTGCGACATCCAGGATCCGGTCACGGGCAAAGACTACTCGCGCGACCCGCGCAACATCGCGCACAAGGCCGAAAAGTATCTCAAGACATCCGGCCTCGGCGATATCGCATACTTTGGACCCGAAGCCGAGTTCTTTATCTTCGACGACATTCGCTTCGGCCAGGGAACCAACTATGGTTACTACTACATCGATTCAGACGAAGGCATCTGGAACAGCGGACGTGAGGAATGCCTCGACGCAAGCGGCTCGTCGCACAACACCGGGTACAAAATCCGGCACAAGGAAGGCTACTTCCCTGTTCCGCCGGCAGATTCCCTCCAGGACATCCGCTCCGACATGATGCTCACGCTTATCAAGATGGGCGTTCGTTGCGAAAAGCAGCATCACGAAGTGGCAACCGCCGGACAGTCCGAGCTCGGCATCAGGTTCGCCCCGCTCGTGGAATGCGCCGACGCTTTGCTCAAATACAAGTACGGCATCAAGCAGGTCGCAAAGAAGTACGGCAAGACGGTCACCTTCATGCCAAAGCCCCTGTTCCAGGATAACGGCTCCGGCATGCACACGCACATTTCCATTTGGAAAGGCGGAAAGAACACGTTCGCGGGCAGCGAGTACGCCGGACTGTCCAAGACCGCGCTGTTCGCCATCGGCGGGATCATCAAGCATGCCCCGTCGCTCCTTGCGTTCTGCACACCCACCACCAACAGCTTCCGCCGCCTGGTGCCGGGCTTCGAGGCTCCTGTAAACCTCGCCTACTCCAGCAGAAACCGCAGCGCCGCGATCCGCATTCCCATGTACTCGGAATCGGCAAACGCCAAGCGCCTCGAGTTCCGCTGCCCGGACCCGACATGCAACCCGTACCTGGCCTTCCCGGCCATGCTCATGGCCTGCATCGACGGTATCCAGAACAAGATCGATCCCGGCAAACCGCTCGACAAGGATATCTACGAGCTGCCGCCTGAGGAACTCGCAAAGGTCCCGCACACGCCGGGCTCACTCAAGGACGTGCTCGCAGCCCTGGAAAAGGACCACGAATACCTGCTCAAGGGCGACGTGTTCACGCAGGACGTTGTCGATACATGGATCGAATACAAGACCAAGACCGAGGTCAATCCTATGGCCCTGCGTCCGCATCCGTATGAATATCACATGTACTTTGATGCTTGATAATTAATAACGACCGATTTCTTTCTTGTAATGGGTTAAGAAGGGCTCCAGCCGCAGGGCTGGGGCCTTTTTCAATTGTTTTTCTTTAGAGTTTCTTTGGTGGGGAAACCGTGGACGGTTTCCCCTGGCCCCGAGCCTCCTCGCCGCGCCCTGCGCGTCTGCGGGGTCTTGGGGCACACCCCTTCCAGCGGGAACGTGCGCGAGGTGCAACGCTCGCGCATTGCACGCGTCACGTTCCCGCAACGCCTTCTCATAAGAACGCCGCTGCGCGGCTGTAACCTCTCCCCCGGCGCCCCCTCTCCGACGCAGAGAGGGGACAAAGAAAATCCCTCGACAGTAATGGCATTTGCCGGAGCAGCCTTGACAGATGTGGCACCAACCTTCTGCCCAGCGCCAGGGCGGACAGCAGAGTGCGCTGGAGCGCAGAGCAGACTGGCCGCGCCGATAGGCATAGCGGCAGTCTGCACCGAGGCTGACCAGCCGAGCTCGGAGGGAGGACCGCCGCCGTCTTCGGCGGGGCGCCCAGGTTCTATTCTTAGCATTGATTTATGCAATATCGTGTTAACCATCAACTTTCAACTTCTTCTCTGTGTTCTCTGTGTCTCTGTGGTGAGTCTTCTCTTCTTGCTTTTCAGGATGGCGAATATTGATTTACTAGCATGAAACATTTCCTTCCTCTCCTCCCCCTCTTTCTCTATCTCCCCGTGGGCCTCGTCTCTTTCTCTATGGCCGCCAAGAGCCTGCACTCCCGATCCTTCATCCCGTTCCACCAGCAGGCAGCGAAAAAGCCACTTTCGTCCCTCGATCCCCCGCTGCAATCCGTGATACTCGCGCTCATGAGGGTCTCGGGCCTGGGATTTCTCGTGGTGGGCCTGCTGCTCACCATATTCCCTGTGGTCAACTACTTCCGGCCGCATAGGTTCGTCCAAATTGCAATCCCCGCGGTTTGCCTGGTGTATTGCACGGGACTATTCGTTGCCAACTACTCCCTGCACAAGCAAACGAAAGCCGCCACGCCGTGGAAGGGCGCGCTCGCGGCTGCGGTGATGATTGCCGCGGGAATGGTGGCGGCGGGGCTGTGAGAGATGGAAAATGGTTCGGGACAAAAAGTATAATTTGCATACTGACTTGAAAGCCGTGAATGGCAACGCCTTTTGATCAAGAAGGTATAACATGCATGCCGTTTCGGAATAAATGTTATGCTTTGCGGAGGGATTGTGCGGGTTTGTGGGAAGTATGGCATGCGGTAGTTGGGCTGCATGCATGTGCAAGACAAAAACTCGCGTGGGAAAATGGGGGTTTAAAAAATAAAAATGCAAATTCAATTTCAAATGCTGGAAGGGCCTAGCCGGCCCTTAGACCCGCTAAGGAAAATGCGATTATATCGCCCACCAAACCTCCCCCGGGAGGCTTTCTTTCGATCTATTTGATTACTTGATCTTACTAATTAAAAGGACCTACGCCGATATGACTGATCAACAAAAAGCTTCACTTGGCATCATAACTGCCGATCCAACAGAAGCCTTACCAGCGGGCTCTACCATGCAATTCTTGCCGGTTCATATTCAGGGTGAGGTACCGCTTGGCTTGGCTGCTGTTAAAAATTGGAATTGCTATGAAGGAGTTATGCTCTCACTCGGATTTTCAGATCCTACACATGTCTCGGTTGAGGGTTCGGCAGTATTAGTTGCGCCAGGAATTGCGATAGCTGCAACACATGTTATTGATCCACATAAGGACGACCTTATTTCCGGTCGGCTTACAGCTTATTGTTTTAGCATTGCAAGTCATGGGGTAATGATCTGGAATGTGCGAAAGGTAACTGTCCGCCCTAAAACTGATATTACTATCCTTGGACTCGTTCTTTCCTGTGCAATGCCCCCAAACAACATATTTCGTCACTCGGCGATTACTACTAGGACTCCTGCCATCGGAGAAGACGTTCAAATCCTAGGCTTCAGAGCTACTGAACCGACCTTCACTCTTATCGACGGGGTGCTAAAGACTTCTGGCAATATCCTAATCTCCCGCGGTGTGGTCACAAAAAGGTATCCGAACGGTAGAGATAGCGCAATGCTTTCATGGCCCGTACTCGAAGTTGAAGTACGTACCGAAGGCGGAATGAGTGGGGGCCCGGTTTTCGATCGAAATGGTTTGCTTCTCGGTATACTTTGCTCATCTTTTGATTTTGGTCTCGAAGGTGGAATTTCCTACGTATCTCTAATTTGGCCAGCACTTACCATTCGGTTTGAAGCTTTGTGGCCATCAGGCTTTTTTAAAAATCCTATATCGCTTTTCGAAATGGACAATCGTATTTGTGAGATCGATAAACGCGACGTCCTAACGGTTGAATATGACGAAGTCGGAAATGTTCGAACTCAGTATTATAGTGCGTGGTAAAAAACAATATTACAATTTGTAAGTATCAGGTTTGTTTCGCACATTTGCCCACGCGAGAATAATAGCTTGCACATGCACGACCGCCCAACAAACAAAGTATGCATCGGGCGGAATACCGCCCTCGGCCTATAGGCACATGGCCGGTTTGACGCCTCCGTCGCCGTCCCGCGCTTCGCACTGGCGGCGTCATGTCGGCGATCCGGCCACGTCATACTTTGTCGCACGTTGGGCTACATTATTAGTCTGAAAGATGAAATCGCACGTGAATAAAAGAACCTCTTTTTAAAGAGAATGCCCAATGCGTAGCATAATCGCTTTTGCAATCGGTATTATCTGCATGCAGTCTGTTTCTTTTGCTCAAACCTACTATGTTGACCCTGTCAATGGCCTTGATAATAATTCCGGTACATCCACCGGTACCGCGTTCAAGACACTGGCAAAGGCGCGCGATGCAGTAAAGGCGGTAAATACCGGCATGACCGGCGATATCACTGTCTATTTGCGCGGCGGCTGGCACATGCTTTCTTCCACGCTCACTTTTAATCAGACCATATCCGGGACCAACGGCCACAACGTGATCTTTGCAGCGTATCCCGGCGAATATCCGGTCATCAGCGGCGGCACATCGGTGACCGGCTGGAGTTTACATGATGCAGCAAAGAACATCTGGCAGGCTTCGGCGCCCGCAAGCATCGGCAACCGTCAGCTGTACGTAAACTGTGTGCGCGCGATGCGGGCGCACAAAGGATTGGGCCTGCCGGGCGCCGTGAAGACTTCAAGTGGGTACACGACAACCGATCAAACCATGCAGAACTGGAAGAACATATCCGACATCGAGTTCGTCTATAACGGGCTTCAAGGAGGGTCCAACGGCGCGCAATGGATGGAGGAACGGTGCGGAGTGGCGGGCATAGCGGGTACGACGATTACCATGAAGACCCCCGGCTGGACGAATTGCGACCGAAGCGGCAACGCCGGTCAGGGTGTCAGCATCCCCACCGACATTGAAAATGCCTACGAACTGCTGGACCAGCCGGGCGAATGGTACTTCGACCGTTCGGCCGGATTGGTGTACTATATCCCGAGGACCGGCGAAGACATAGCAACCGCGTGCGTGATCGCTCCAGTGCTCGATACATTGGTTTCTGCAGTCGGGACTCTGTCCGCGCCGATTCATAACCTTGAGTTCAAAGGTATCATGTTTGCATATGCTACATGGCTTGTTCCAAGTGGAAATGAAGGTTTTCCTGAAGATCAGGCGAACAGTTGTGCAGGTGATATCGGGTGGCCGCCGGGCAATCTCATTTTCCGGGCAGCACGGCACATCAGATTTGAGAGCTGTATTTTCAAACATCTGGGCGGCGCTATCTGCCTTGATATCGCAGGTGGCAGCCAGAACAATGTCGTTGCCGGCTGCTGTTTCACCGACATTTCGGGCAATGCAATTCAGGTGGGCAATACCAGTGATCCTCTCCGCGCCGATACGAACGCCCGTGATACCGGGAACCAGGTGATCGATTGCTATATCCATGATGTGTGCTGTGAGTACCATGGCGGTGTCGGCATCTTCTGCGGGTACGTCTCGAGTGTGCTTGTATCTCATGACGAAATCTGCAATACACCGTATACGGGACTTTCGTGCGGATGGGGTTGGGGAACAAACTCGTATTCGCAAAACAATAAGTTCACTTATAATTACATTCACAACTTCTGCGAGTCGCTGGGTGATGGCGGCGCGATCTATACACTGAGCAATCAGCCGGGAACAAAATGGAACAACAACTGGTTCGATAGCATGCCTTCGCGGCAAAATGGCGGTGCGATATATCCGGATGAAGGCAGCGGAAATATGGAAATCGATTCCAACGTCTGCTCAAATATCGGGAACAAATGGCTCCATCTCTGGATAAAAACCATTCACGACATATCTATTCACGATATCTGGTCGAACACGGCCGCGTCGGAGAACAATGGTACCAACTGCACCGTGGCCAACTTGACGGTCGTTACCAACGGAATCTGGCCATCGGCAGCAATCAAAATTATCAATAATGCCGGTATTGATAGTGCTTACCGGTCGATCAAAACCGTTCCCAGCGCCGATTCTCTGAGCTGTCCCGGACAATCTCCCTCACCTGTTATGCTGCCCGGAAATAATCGGGGCGATAAGAATCAACTCAGTCTTGGCTTGGAGCATATTTCTTTCAAACACGGGATATCTCTTCGCTATTCAGTGCCTGAAAAATCCCGGGTGACAATTTCTGTTTTCGATATTGATGGCCGCTGTGTCCGGGTTCTTTGTGATGGCATGCAAGAGAAAGGGAGTCACACGATTTGCTGGAACGGCAGACAACAGACGGGTCAATATGCATGCACCGGAATTTATCTAGCAAGATTAGAATCATCTCGTAAAACCATTTCTCAGAAGATGGTATATGCAAAATAGCGGACAACCACGGAAGAAAATAAACGCACGGGTGCCCCGCACATCCGTCCGAACGCCTTCGAGATCACCCCGTGTGCCACGATTATCCCTTATCGTGTATTGTTTGTAAAGTGCAAACTAAAGAAAGAAAAGGTTCCTTGTCCCGGCAAACAACAGATGACGAACCATGAGGACGCACGGTCACCGGGAATCCGGACAAAGAATCGCGCGCTGCCAATAGAGCAGCAGCTTGGCAAACCGCCCCCCTCTCACTTCAGGAGAGGGGTCGGGGATGAGGTAAAGGAGAGGGGTGATGTGATCTTTGTTCTCGTAGCCCGGAGCGTTGCCCCGGGCTGCTATGCTTACTCATCCACCGGCATCCGGTATCCGACGCCGGATTCGGTGATGAGCAGTTTGGGCCGCGCAGGATCGGTCTCAAGTTTCTTCCTGAGCTGGGCAACGTAGACACGAAGGTATTGGGTCTCTTCTTCGCGGTATGGCCCCCAGATTTCTCTCATGAGGTGCCGGTGGGTGAGAACTTTGCCGGCGTTCTTGACGAATTGGATCAAGAGAGAGTATTCCGTGGCGGTAAGTTTCACCGGCAAACCGCCGACCTTCACTATCCGGTTTGCAAGGTCTACAAACAACTCACCGTTCTCGAATTCCTTTACCTCATCGGCCCCATCGACGCCATGGCGCAAGGCGACCCTGAGCCGTGCAATCAACTCGTTGACGCCGAATGGCTTGACGACATAGTCGTCCGCCCCGGCATCAAGCGCCGCGACCTTGCCCTTCTCGTCGTCCCGCACGGAAAGGATAATGACGGGAACCGCGCTCCATTCCCTCACCTGCTTCAGAACGGCGCTGCCATCCATGTCCGGCAGTCCAAGATCAAGAACAATGGCGTCCGGATGATCTGTTGCTGCTTTGTAAATCCCATCCTTGGCCGTCGACGCCTCAAGCACATGATATCCGTTGGCCTCAAGCGTTACCTTAAGGAACCGCCTGATCTGGATCTCGTCATCAACAACAAGTATTCTTTTCCCCTCCGGCATCAGGACGCCTCCTCATCGGCGCAAAACGGCTTGTGCTCGACCGGAATCCGAATCAAGAACCGAGCCCCTTTGTCTGCCCGGTTTGCGGCCTCCACCGACCCGCCGTGCAACTCGACGAATCCTTTTACAATAGACAATCCCAGCCCCGTGCCGCCGGCTTTCGTGCCGGGAACTCTGTAAAATTTGTCGAAAATCCGGCGCATGGACTCTTCCGGCAGGCCGGGGCCTTCGTCTTCTATCGCAAATACCAGCATGGAAGTTTCGAAGAGAGACCTGATTTGGATTGTGGTTCCGGGTGGAGTGTATTGCGCGGCATTGAGAATGATGTTAGAGAGCACCTGCTCCACAATAATTCCATCAAGCTTCACAAGAGGCAAATTATCGTCAATCGACACCCGCACGGTGTACCGCGAAAGCTCCTCGGAAAGTCCGCTGAGTACCGAATTGATGATGTCGTGGACATCGCACCAGTCCTTCGCTATTGTCAGGCTCCCCGATTCGATCCGCGTCATGTCGAGCAGATTTTCGACAAGCCTGTTCAACCTGGAAGAAGCCGCCCTGATGTCTCCGACAAGAACGTCGCGCGCAACCGTGTCTTCCGCCACCGCGGGTTCCATCAGACTGCTTGATGCACCGGTAATCGCAGCCAGTGGGGTACGCAATTCATGGGAAATAGAGTTGAGCAGGGTCTTATTCAGGCGCTCGGATTCCTCAAGCAGCCTCGTTCTTGCCGCCTCCTCCCGAAGAACTGCCCGGTCCAAAGCAAAGGCCCATTGGTGCAGGAACATCATCAGCAGGCCCTCCTGTTCCACCGGCATTTCCCGTGCACCGGACGAAACAAGGCCGACCACACCCCTGCACAGCCCATACATCAGCAACGGATAATAGGCTGCCGTGGCGAACGGGAGCGTTGCCGTAGCGTGTCCGGCTGGTTTCTTGTTCGAGAAGACCCATTCGGCCACACTCCACTCCTTGTCGGTGTCGGGGGCGAACGTACTTAACGGATGCGGTTTCCGGCCGATCGAATCGGCCGTTTCCGGCAGGAACAATGCGGCACGGGTGGCAAAAGCAGTCGTCATATTCTCCATGCCGACACGCGCGATGTCGTCTGTAGTTTCGGCAGACCCGAGAGCATTGACAAAAGAGTAGAGTGCGGAGGTGTGGCGCTCACGCCGGCGCACAATCGTTTCCTTTGTCCTGATACGGGATGTGAGGGTGCCGCTCACGAGCGCGACAATAAAATACAGAGACACCAGCAGAACATCGGACGGGTGTGAAATTGAAAAAGTGAAAAGCGGAGGGATAAAGAAGAAGTCCCAGAAGACCGCACTCAAGGCCGCGGCGGTAAAAAGCGGTCCGCGTCCCACAAAAAGCGACAAAAGCGAAATAATAAAAAGGAGAAACATTCCCACCGATCGGTAGTCAATGTACGACGACGCCAGGAAGCATGCCGCGGTGGCCGCGCACACCGCAATGCAGGAGAGGACGTAGTCGCGCTGCGGGGACGACGCGCCGGCAGACCCTCGGTTTTGGAAGGGTTTTTTCGGCGGTGCTCCGGCATCGCTCTTTACGACATAGATATCGATGGCTTCGCTATTGCGGATAAGCTTATTTACCAAAGACCCGCCATGGACGAGATCGATTATCGGATTTGTCATCGACTTGCCGATCACAATTTGCGTGGCATTGTTCTGGCGAGCGACCCGCAGGAGCGCCTGCGCGATGTCGTCGTCTGCGGTGGTCACCAGAGTCGCGCCCAGTTCCTGGGCGAGCGCAATGTTCTTCTTGAGCCGTTTTTCGGCCGTTTCGGGAAGCGGGCGGGATGCCTGGACGTATACGGCAATCCACGGCGCCTCCATGGTGGCCGCAATACGCCGCGTCCAGCGGATGAGCTGCTCCGAATACGGGCTGGGCCCGACCGCAACCATGAGCCGCTCCACCGTCTTCCATGGCCCAACAATCCGGTTTTCCTGCATGTAATCTTTGAGTTGGAGGTTGACCCGGTCGGCGGTCTTGCGAAGCGCAATCTCGCGGAGGGCGGTAAGATTGCCTTTCTGGAAGAAATGCTTTGCCGCGGCTTCGGAACGCTCCGCGGTATACACTTTGCCTTCCCTGAGGCGCGCAAGAAGTTCGTCGGGCGGAAGATCAACGAGCTCGATTTCGTTTGCCAAGTCAAGAACGCTGTCCGGCACCGTCTCCCGCACCGTGACGCCGGTAATCTGGCGCACCGAATCCACGAGGCTTTCCACATGCTGCACATTGAGCGTGGCGAGCACGTTTATCCCATTGTCAAGCAATTCGAGGACGTCCTGGAATCGCTTGACATGGCGCATGCCTTCGGCATTGGTATGCGCGAGCTCGTCGACAAGCACATATCCCGGCCGCGCGGCAAGCACCGCGTCCAGGTCCAGGTCGGAAAGTTCTCTGCCTTTGTAGCTTACACGGAGGCGCGGAACAAGGACTAGTCCGGAGAGCAGCGATTCCGTTTCTTCACGTCCGTGAGTCTCGACAATCCCGACCACGACGGAAACGCCTTTCGCCTTGAGGGCCTGCGCAGCCTTGAGCATGGCGAACGTCTTTCCCACGCCGGGGCACATTCCGAAAAAAATTTTGAGTGTGCCGCGCAATTTGGCCCGTTCGTTTCTTTGTATGGAAGCGAGCAGGGCGTCGGGATTAGGGCGGTCTGGTTCGCTCATCGTGCGTATATCCTGTCAAACCCAATCATGAGGAGGGCGATTGATCTCTTTGCGGCAACCGCACCCGTCTCTATTTGTCCACCGAGGGCCGTTGCTAATAAATAGTATCTTCCGTGGCCCAAAACCACTTCAATCCATTACCTGCTGCCGTGAATGGACTTTTGTGGCCGTACTTATGGGGACCTCTATAAATTCAAAAACGCGGTTTGTCATTGCGAGCGGAGCGAAGCAATCTCGCGTTTTTGAAAGGAATTAGGGGCGATTGCTTCGTCGCTTTGCTCCTCGCAATGACATCGGATGAATTTCTAGAGGTCCCCTTATGTCGGCGGCTGTTTGCTCTCTGCAATCATGATTGCGCTTAGCTGCACGCCGATCATATAGGCTATGGTTCCCATTGCTTCGGCAGGCAATGTTTCGCTCTTGACAGCCAGTATTGCAAGCGTCGAAGAGCCCTTGCTGATCTGTACGTATCTCACCCCCAACATGTTTTCGTCTGCCAGTTCGCTCAAATTTCTCGAATGGTCTTGGAGAATCTTCAACCGGTTCTCAATCTCCTCGGGAATCCTGGCCGCGGCCGTTCCGGAAAAATGCTGCCATTTTCCCTCTCCGTAAACGTGGATCGAGCAGTATTCCAGCGAGAACATGGTGAGGGTTTTTTGGGCAATGGCCGTAAGGGTCTGCTGGTCGCGCGGCGTGGCCAAAAGCCACATCCCATACTCCTTCAATTGCACCAATGCGCCGCTCAGGTAGTTTGATTTCCTCCTATTTTCGGCTGCCAGCGCAGTGAGATGGCTTGTGATAACGGAAGCCAGAAGGAAAGTCGCCAGCGAGATCCAATCGGGAAAAGCGGTAATGGTGAACGTTCCGACCGGCGGCAAATAGAAGTAGTCGAAGCAGAGCGTTGCCACCAGAGAGGTGACGATGGCCACCAGGAGATCGCCGAAAAATGCGGACAGAAGAACTATGACAAGGAAGGTGAAGGCACTCGTTGATGCATTTGCGATGCTGCCGAACATCAGGGTGAGCTTTGTGGCGAGCAGGATCGCCCCGGCAAAGCCCAGCATTTTTCCGAATCGAATGAGATTGTTCCGATTGTTGATTATAAAATTCATGATTCCTAACCTCCGAACACGCTCATTTTGATCGTTCCTCGCCCGGTTTGCAGCCAGGAAATGGTACCGTGCCACCCCATTTCAAGCTCCCCTCCGTTACATGACCGGACGAAACTGCCTTTGCAGTTGAATATTTACTTTGAGTACATTAACCATTTTGTCTCCGGCCAGGCCCCTCAGCGGCGAAAATGCATTTGCTTCCAAAATGCGCCGGATTTGCTCCCGCACTTGCGTTTGGTCCCGATGCGAGAGCTGCGCCCAGGTTGACGCAACACGATCAAGCTGAAATTCAGCATTTTCGAATGTAATGTGCGGATCGAGCCCGGACGCGGACGTCGTTACCATGTCGCCGGGCACTGCTATAAGGTCGACATCCGGGTTGTCCTGACGCCACTGGTCAAAGAATGTCGATTGAATGTCGGTTCCCTGGTTTATGGGGCCTATTTCGGCGACCGCCGCGCCTGCCTGCGAAACGATTCCGGGAAATTTTCCTGGGTTCTCCTTTGAAAACGACGTAAAAAATGCCACGGCAAAATCCACCGCCCCCGGCTTTGGGGTTCCCGGATTTTGCTTGACGAACTGCGCCACGTCCAAAGGATGTGAAGCCGCCCATTTGTTTACATAACGTACATGGCCGGAGTCCGCCGAAACCCAGGCCTGCGCAAGGCTGCCGTGGGCCGCGGCCCATTGCGAAACAATCGACGGCGCTCCCCCAAACGTGTCTTTCTGAAACCAATGCTCAATGTCCAATGCAACAAGCTGCCCGGCCCGAGGTCCGCTTTTGTACCTGACGATTGGGCCCAATGTGTTTGCAACCCGGCTTCTGAGTGCGTAATTCGATGCAGCCAGCGCCGCCGAGGCCGACGCTGCAGCATTGTACGACGCTGCCGAAGGACGCGGCTGGAAGTATTGGTCTTGTGTAAACGGCTGGGCAATGAGCTCGGACCCCACCGGTTTTTTGCCGGGACCGTAGACAACGCTTCCGCCTGCCTGGAAGGGAAAGAATATCTTGCCTACCCCCCAGAGCAGCGCAGGATACAGAACGCAACAGATGAAGATGGCTAATACAATAAGCAGAACAGTTCTTGAAATGTTTTTCATCATGATAAGAAATCCTTTCGGCCTCTAGGCAATCAGATGCAACCCGGTCATCACCATATCGATCAGTTTGATCCCTATGAACGGGACAATCACCCCGCCCACCCCCCACACAAGCAGATTTCTCCGCAACAAAGCGTCCGCGCCAAGCGACCGGTACTTGACGCCCTTGAGCGCAACCGGAATAAGCACCGGAATGATCAGCGCGTTGAAAATAATCGCCGAAAGAATCGCGGACGTGGGCGAATGCAGGTGCATAACGTCGATTCCTTTGAGCCACGGCAGCGTGCCCGCAAAGAGCGCCGGAATAATCGCAAAGTATTTGGCTATGTCGTTGGCAATAGAGAATGTGGTCAATGCCCCGCGCGTCATGAGCAATTGTTTACCGATTTCGACAACTTCGATCAGTTTGGTGGGATCGCTATCGAGGTCCACCATGTTCGCCGCCTCTTTCGCCGCCTGCGTGCCTGCATTCATGGCAAGGGCGACGTCGGCCTGAGCCAGCGCGGGCGCGTCGTTCGTGCCGTCGCCCATCATGGCAACGAGCTTCCCCTCGGCCTGCTCCTTGCGGATATAATCGAGCTTTGCCTCAGGCGTTGCCTGGGCGAGAAAATCATCCATTCCCGCCTGCGCCGCAATCGTCGCCGCGGTAAGCGGATTGTCGCCGGTAATCATAACCGTGCGAAGCCCCATTTTCCGGAGGTTGTCGAAGCGTTCCTTCATGCCGGGTTTTAGAATGTCGGACAGCACGATCACTCCGGCTATCGTGCCGTTGTTTGCCACCACAAGCGGGGTGGCGCCCTTGGACGCCACACGCTCAACAACCGACCGCAGCGCGTCGGGCACGGCGCCGCCCAACGACTTGACAAAGGCGGCAACTGCGTCCGACGCTCCTTTTCTGATCCTCTGTCCGTCCGGCAGGTCTACCCCGCTCATGCGCGTTTGCGCGGAAAAAGCAACGAACCGCGCGCCGGCCGGAAAGGCGGCGGAGCCGTTGCCTTTCGCCTCATATGCCTTGACAATGCTTTTTCCTTCCGGGGTTTCGTCGGCAAACGATGCCACGGCCGAAAGCCTGGAAACCTCTTCCGCCGTATATCCTGCCATCGGCAGGAACTCGGTCGCCTGCCGGTTTCCAACGGTAATTGTTCCTGTTTTGTCAAAGAGAACGACATCGATATCGCCCGCGGTTTCGACGGCCTTTCCACTCTTGGCAATAATGTTGTTTCGCAAAGCCCGTTCCATTCCCGCAATACCGATTGCGGCAAGCAGCGCGCCGATTGTGGTGGGAATAAGGCACACCAGGAGTGCGATCAAGGTTGGGACGTCGGTTCCCAAACTTTTGAGCGGCTTGTCCAGTCCCAGATAAGCAGTCATGTACTGCTCCGCATTTGCGGCCATCGGCACGAGCGGAATGACGACAATCAAAAAAATGAGCGTGAGCGCCGACAGCACCAGCGTCAAGGCAATCTCGTTGGGTGTGCGCTGACGTATCGCGCCTTCGACAAGCCCAATCATTTTATCGAGAAACGACTCGCCGCTGGCGCCCGTAATCCGCACGACAATGCTGTCCGAAATCACCAACGTGCCCCCCACAACGCCCGACCTGTCGCCGCCGGATTCCCGGATCACCGGCGCGGATTCCCCGGTGATGGCGGATTCGTCTATCGACGCAATGCCGTTTACTATTTCCCCGTCGCCGGGAATGATCTGGCCCGCATCGACAACCACCTCGTCTCCCGCCCTTAGCGCCGTTGAAGAAACTTCCTCCGTTGCGCCGCCGGCGAGCCTACGGTGCGCAACGGTGTCGCGGCGGGTGCGCCGTAAGCTCTCCGCCTGTGCTTTGCCGCGCGCCTCGGCAATCGCCGTTGCGAAATTTGCAAACAGCACCGTCACGAACAGCCATGCATCCAGGGAAACAAAGTAGGAAATGGGGACCTGGCTTTCTCTTTTACCCAAGAGCGCCATCACGATATACACCAGCGTAAGAACCGCGCCCACTTCAACCACGAACATTACCGGGTTTTTCCACTGGACGTCCGGACGGAGCATCACGAATGCGTCTTTGATGGCGGGAGCCACCGCATCCATGGAAAAAAGCGGTTTGCGCCGCATCTTCTTGCGCGCCGAATTGACTTTGACGGATCCATTGGAAATTTGCGCAGTGATATTCATACAATGTCCTTTACTACTAAGAATAGGGTTTCGTCATCCTCCGAAGGGTATCGGGCCCAAGTGTTCGGCGATAGGACCGAGCGCTGCGATGGGCAGAAACAGCAAAGCGCCCACGACTACGACAGTTCCTAAAAGCAAGAACCCGAAGGTGACCGTATCGTCGCGCAGCGTTCCAAGTCCAAACGGCGCCGATTTTTTCTCTCCCAGAAACCCGGCCATGGCGATCATCGCGATGATCGGAAGATACCGTCCAAAAAGCATGACCAGACCGGTTGCGATGTCCCATGCGCGCGCCTCGGGCGCAGGGTTCGGATTGTCGTTAAAACCGTAGCTGACGCCGAGCCCGTCGAATGCTGAGCCGTTGTTTGCAGAGGCGGACGAAAACTGATAGGTTATTTGCGTAAAACCGTGCGGTCCCGGATTGCTTTCCGCCTTCATTCCCCATGGCGTTGCCGCGAAAAGCCCAACGGGGAGCAGGATCATAATCGGGTGCATGAGCAATGCGATCACCACAAGCTTTACCTCGCGGCCCCCTATCTTTTTTCCCAGGTATTCCGGTGTGCGGCCCACCATTTGTCCGGCAAGGAAAATCCCGAGAATCAGGAACATGAGGAAATTCATGAGT
>Ga0182027_10006138_pt1 | contig 18088 bp, 9 predicted proteins | sample 712E1DmetaG_FD_121300 | JGI IMG/M metagenome (GOLD analysis project Ga0182027, IMG submission 121300) | Permafrost microbial communities from Stordalen Mire, Sweden - 712E1D metaG (Illumina Assembly) | ecosystem: Environmental > Terrestrial > Soil > Wetlands > Permafrost | place: Sweden... | reverse complement strand
GTTGGGCTCGTGGCCCTCGTCAGGTGGCTCAGGGTGTCGTAGGTGAAGACCGAGGCGGTCGAGCTGATCGCGTAGTCGGTCCGGGTGGCCGTCGTGCCGTCGGGGTTGTAGGTGGCCGCCTCGGTCTGGGGGTTGGTGTCGCCCGGCGCGGGGGCCTGAGTGCCCTCGTACATGGCGGCCACGCGGTTCAGGGTGTCGTACGTGTATTCGATCGTGTCGGGGTTGGATTGAGCCGCACCCACGAACCGGACGCTGAGCTTGCGGCTCAGGCTGTCGTAGACGGTCGTTGTGGTCAGCTGCGCATTACCGGTGGTGCCGATGCCCAGATAGGTGATCGAGCTGTTGGTCCGGCCGAGACCGTCGTAGCCGGCATCGGTGTGGCGATCGGCGTTGGTGGCCGCGGTGCAGTTGGTGCCCGCGGTAGCCGGGCAGGATACGGTGGAGGCGAGACGGCCGCCTGAGTCGTAGACCGCAGCCGTCTCGTCGAGCTTGGTGACGGTGGAGTTGACCGGCGGCACGGACCGGATCTCGTGGACCATCAGGTCATAGAAGTAGTGCCAGGCAAGGTTGCTGCCGCTGACGTTGGCCGCGGTGCAGCCGGCTGCGGCCGCATTGGCGCTGCAGGTGTCGGTGACTTCGCCGAGGTTGTCGTAGGCGGCGAGTGCGGTCACGTTGAGATGGCTCGAGTCGCCGTAGTCGGCCGTTGTGGACAGGGTGTTGCCCAGGTGATCGTAAGTCGCGTGGGTCATCCGGCCGGCCGGATCGGTCACGTCGGTCTTGCGAGCGAGGCCGTCGTATCCGTAACTCGTCAGCAGGTTGGTGTCGTTGCCCGGACCGTTGCCGCTCACCGAGACGTTGTCGTTCACCGTCACGGTCAATAGGCGGCCTATGGTGTCGTAGGTCGAGGCGTTGACCGGCGCAGGGTCACCCGCGTTGCCCGGAGCGCTGATTGACTCGGTGACCTCGCCGGCGGCATCGAAGACGGTGACCGAGCTCGGAACGTTGGCGGGGTTGGGCTGGGTGGCGCTTCGGGCGAGCGTGTCGTAGACCGAAACGTCGTCGATGTTGAAACTGATCGCCGAGCCGCCTGTGTTGGCGATCGCGAGCTTGACGGTACCCGGCGCCGGGGCGCTCACAGGCGCGGTCCAGTCGAGATCGATCTGCTGCCAGCCGGCGGCGGCGAAAGTGGTGGAGGTCGATTGGTTCGATCCGGCGTCGACGCCAAGGTAAGTCGTGATGGTCGAGCCCGATGTCGCGTTGACCCACAAGCGGGCGTGATAGACGTGGCCGGCCGCGAAGGTGCCGGGCAGAGTCCATTCGGCGCCCTGGTTGGTGGCGGCACTCTCGACCGAGAGGCTCGATGACCCTGTATGGACGGCGCTTGCGCCGCCCGCGAGGGAGATCGAATCCGGTCCGCCCGAGAGGAAGTTGGCGCTTCCACCGGCGTCCCATCCGGCGCTGTCGCCCTCGAAGCCCTCGACCGCGATACCGGCGGAGCCGGTAATGTCGTAGTCGGACAGGGTCGTGGTCTGGCGGCCCGCGGCATCGTAGAGCTTGCGGGCCCAGGCGACGTTGGCGTCGGTCTGGCTCGCCGATCCCGGCTGACTGACCCGGTCGGTTCGCCCGGCCCTGGTGTAGACGGTGTGTATCCAGGAGCTATCCGGCCGAACGACCGAGACACTGCGGCCGAGGCCGTCGTACGAGGTGGAGGTCACGTACGGCGTGGCCGAACTCAAGGCAGGGTAGCCTGCGGCGGTTGCGACCAGGTAGGTCGTGACCGTCAGGGGACGGGATGCCGCATCGTACGTGGTGTCGGTGACGATGTTCTGGGTAGACGTGTAGTTGCCACCCGGCACGTAGTTCGCGATGGTCCGGACCGCGTGCCCGGCGATGTCATAGCTCGTGTGCGTTCGGACGCCATAGGCATTTGTGGAGTCGATGGCGCGGCCGTTGATGTCGAGCACCGAAACGCTGTTGCAGCGCTGGGTCGTGCTGTCGGGGCACAGCGGGGCCGGAGCGGTGGACGGTGTGATCGGGGCTTGCGTGCCGGTTGCGGTCCCGGCCGCGTCGAAGTGGCTGATCGTCGTTTCGGCCTGGCCGCCGGTGCCGGGTCCCGTGTAGACCGTCCTGGTCAGCAAGTTGTTCGCGAGATCGTAGACGCTGATCGTGGTGGCATTTGCGTTGCCAGAGTCGGCCACGGTCGTGACGGTGTTACCCAACGCGCTGCCCGAGGTGTTGCGCGTGTAGGTGCTGGTTGTCATCACGTTAGCCGGCGCCAGCGAGCCGTTCTTGTTGGCATCGCTGGACACCAGACGGCCTGCCTCGTCGTAGATCGTCTCGGTGATGTTTGCACTGGCAGTTCCGTAAGCCGCCGTGACGTCGAGAGGCTGGCCTGAGAAGGCATACACGGCCCTCATGTCCCGGGAAAGGGCATCCATGGTCTCGGTGGGGTTGCCTAGCTTGTCCCATGAAATCGTCTGGGTAACGTCGCCCGCGCCATCGGACTTTGTGGACACCTCGGTCTGGTTGGCCGCAAATTGGGTCATCGAACCCACGCCGTCGGGATCGACCGACACCAGGGTCCGGCCCCAGCGATCGACCGAGCTCGAAGTCGTGACGTTCTGGTCTGCCCCGGTGCCACCGGAGACTGTGTTGGCGGTGACGCTCGTGGCAAAGATCGCGGGCGTGACCGCCAGATCAGGTTGATACGGCTCCGGGGTGGGCCCGTCTACGAGGCGTAGCTCGTCGGCCCACAGGTATCCGTCGGTGGAGCCGGTGCCAACGAAGGGCGTCTGGCCCTGGACCTGAACCACCACGCTGACCGCGTTGGTCGGCGCGGTGGCGCTCAGGGTCTGGTATGCCCACCCGGCGCGATCGGGTCCGCCCGTGAGCGAGGTGCAGGGCGCCTCGACCAGACCAAGAACGTGGCCCGAACCATCCTGGAAGAAGAGGCGCAGATGCGCGCAGGTCAGTCGATGGTTGGCCACGAGGCCGCTGAGTGAGTAGGTATGGCCCGGCGTGACGTTGGCCGACTGGGTTATGTCGGTGGCGCCGCTGCCTCCGGTTACGTGTACCGAAGCTGTGGAGCCGTAGTTACCGCCGGCGAGTGCGTAGCCGCTGGTGTCGCCGTCGCGCAAGTTCCAGTTGACGTCCGTATAGCGCACGCCGAGAGCGGATGTCGTGTTGCCCGGCTCGAGCGTCCAGCCGGCGGTGCCCGAAGCGAATCCGCCGTTGGTGAGCAGGTTGGCCCCTGCACCGTTACCGGGGACGCCGTAAGAATAGGTCATCTTCATGGTCGTCGCGGACCCGGTCGCGCCCGAGATCGCTGTGGCTGTCGCGGGTAGGCCGTGGGCGTCGTACGTGGCCGAGCCATAGGTCGTGAAGATCGCGACATCATCCAGCGAAACGGTGCCGGAGCCCGCGTTGCTGATCGTGAGCTTGACCAGACCCGTGGTAGCCATCGGCAGAGCCACGTCCCAGGCGACGCTGTGCCAGGAACTCGAGGGCGATGGATCCGCCAGCGGCATGCTCGGAAGCGCGGTATAGGTTCCGCCGCCCGCATCGGTGGCCATGCCGATCTGCGCCGTCGCGCCGCTCGACTCCGCCAGGGCGAGTTGCAGCCGGATCTTCTGGCCGGGTACGACCTGGACTACCTGGGAAACCGAGCCGCCGGCGGCGAGACTGGCCGCGCTCTGGCTCGACGCACCCGGGGAGGTCAAGCTCGTGCCGCTGCCGCTCCAGCCGGCCAGGCCCTGCTCGAATCCAGGGTTGCCGATGAAGTTGTCGAAGCTCTGAGTGGGGTTGCCGGCGGTGTCGTAGAGGGTTTGGGCGTCGTCGAGCGCTGTCGCACCCGCGGCCGAGTAATGCGCGGCGACCGTGCGGGCGTCTAGAGCGCTCTTGTAGATGGCGAATTCATCGATCGAGCCCGCGAAGTAGGTCGGCGTCGCGTTGCCGGTCTCGCCGATCATCAGCGGCCGCGTACCGTCGCTGAGCATCGGGGTCCCGGCCGCTAGCTCGTACCGGCCGCTGTTGAGTTGGCGGCCGTTGACGTAGATCGTCCAGCCATCGGGGGTGACGACGTAGACGATCTGATACCACTGGTTGGCAACGACCTTGAGCGCCGCGTCGGCATACTTGGTCAGCGGCTTCGAGCCATCGCCGATGTCGCCATGGAGCAGCATCTGAGTTGGCCCGGCGGCGACCTGGATGTCAAAGGTGTTGCCGGCGCCGCCGAGAGATCCTGCGATCGTCATCGCGCCGGTCGTGCCAGAGGGCTTCACCCAGGCTTCGACGCTGAAGGTGCCGCTGATCGGTTCGGTGGTGGTCTGGACATACGAGCTTGTGCCGTTGAAGCCCAATGCCGCGTCGGAGTCGTGGACCAGCGCTCCTGCCGCCCCGGTGGTGGCGCTATGGATCGCGCCGTTGCCCGCACTGCCCATCTTGTCGACTGCGGTGGAGCCGCTGTCATCCAGGCGGTAGTAGTGATCGAGGCCAGGCGTAGCCATGACCTGCGTGGTGTAGGTCGAGGCGTCGATTTGGTTGGGGGTGATCGTGTCGAGCGTCCGGCCGAAGCCGTCATACGAGTAGCTGGTTCGATAGAGATCCGACGAACCAGCCGCATACGACGCGGCATATTGTTCGGGGCTCTGGCTCCAAGCCGTTTCCCCGCCGCCGACTGGATCGCCGTAGTTGTCGACCGCCCGAGCGGCCAGGGTGCCGGTGCGCGACACCGAGGGATTGCCGCACGACCCGGGAGCCGGGGTCGGGTTGGTCAGGTCGGCCGTGCATGGCGTGGTCAGGCTGCCCTGGCCGGTCCGGTACTTGATCTGACTCGTGTAGGCGTCGAGGCCATCGGTCTCGTATGCGGCCAGAAGGTCCAGTGGTGCAGGGCTCGCGCCGGGCGATCCGCCGGCCCACCCGCAGTTGGTGCCCGTGCAACCGATCGGCGCCCAGGACTTGACCATCGCACCGTTGGGTGTCAGATCGGTGTAGCTGGCGGTGTTTGCCAGGATGTCAGCGGCGTCCTGCCACTCGGCTCGGACATAGGATCCCGATGTCGTGGACGCAAAGACGCGCAGCCGAGTCCCGGCAGCGTCGGAGATCACGTTGGCGTGGTGGTTGGTGTCGTAGCCGATGGCCGTGGCCTGGGAATGATCGGGCACCGCGCCGCCTATGCCGCGGGCGTCGTAGACGTCGGCGAGCAGATGGGTCGTGCCCGAGTAATCGAACTCTGCACACCCCGACGGCGCTGAAGCTGCGCATCCGCCGCTCAGGCGAGCCGGGACGATCGCCGCTAGGTCGGAGTTAGCCCCAGAGTCGAACTCGGCGTAGCGCCCGGTCTCGGGGGTGCTCGTCGTTCCGAACTTCTCGGTGAACCGCACGCAGCTCGTGGCACCGGTCAGTGAGCAGGTACTCGTACTGGTCGTGACGGCAAGAGCGCGAATCGCGCCGGGCGTGCCATCCGCCATTGCCGTGCCGTTCGACGGTGCGACGACGCCCGTGAGGGTGTACGGCGAGCCGCTCCACTTCCAGCTGCCAGAAGCCAGGTTCCAGTTGTAGCTCCAGCTCAGGCTGGTCGAGTTGCCATTGCCGTCGATGATCGACGTCAGGATTCCATCGGCGTTGAAGTGGTGGACGTCGTTGTTGGCGTAGGTGACCAGGAAGTCGTCGCCGGCGAGCTTGCCCGGACCAGTCCCGCTCACGTTGGGCAGGGTCTGGATGTTCACCGGGTCAAATAGACCCGAACCGGCGTCACCACCGAGCAGGGCGAATCCATTGAGCGTCACCTGATCAGGCGTCGGCGGCAGGCTGCCGGCGTCGCTGGTCCCGCCCGGGTTGTCGTTGTAGTAGCCGAATAGCTCACGCGCGTCTTCGAGAACGTTGCGCGTGACCATCGTCCAGCTGGTGGGTACTGTGGGACTGACCTGGATCGGGTTGGGCGCTCCCGGCGGCGGAGTTAGCCCCGCGTAATAGGTGATCCAGTTGCCAGCGTCATTGGTGCGGGCGTCAAAGACATGGAATGAGGCGGCCATGGTGGTTCCGCCGATCTTCTTCCAGCCCCAGGTGGCATACGGATTGGAGCCCAGATTGACCGACAGGGCCTTGCCACCGACTGTGCAGGTGGAATAGCACTGGGGGCTCGCAGAGAAGTTGGCGGCATTGACCTGCAGCGCCGAGGTTGCGGTGTCGTAGGGGTTGAGATCCGTGTTCTCAGAGCTGACGGCGGCCGAGCCGGTGTTCCAGACAGGACTCGACAACAGTGGAATGGACCCACCCTGGAAGCTGATGGCGTCGAAGTAGTCTGTGCCGCCACCGCCACGCCCGATCAGAGCGATCGAGTTGACGACATACGTGTCCTGGGCGCTGGAGCCGAAGGCTGCGGCCACGGAGCTCAAGGCGTTGTCGTACACATTCACCCAGGAGCCAACCGGGCTCGGCAGGGCCTTGTTCACTTTGTAGTAACCGGCCGGAAGGGTCCAGTCGGCGCCGACCGTGTAGACGAACCACTTCGGCGTGCTCTGGGTCGTCGAGTCGGTTACCTGGATGCCGAGGCCGACGCCGGAATCGGTACTGGTCCGGACGGCGAACGAGATGTTCGGATACTGGTTGAGTGAGATCTTCGGTGCAGTCGATGGCACAGGGAGCGCAACCGGGCCGGCGTAGACGCCGATCGACGCGCCGGCGCCCGTCAGGGTCGCCGGGATCGACAGGGAATGGGTCCCCGAGTCTGCCAACGAAGTTGTGATGGTTGGAATTGCGCCCGACCAGGCGCCGGGAACCGTGTTCTCGTCGAACACTGTGACGCGCGGTCGATCGAGTCGTGCCGCGGTTCCGCTTGTGAGGGCGCCGTCGCCGCTGTAGTTGACCGGATGCACGTTGTCGGTCGAGTCGCGGTAGGCATAAGCCGCGCCGCCCGAGCCGGGCTCGATGCGCTCGTCGTATGTCGAATACCAACCGGCTGCCCCCGTGACGCCGGGGATCGAGGTGACGTCCGCGGCCGAGTAGTACCAGTCAAGCCCGATCGAAGTGCCGAGATCGCTGAATCCGAGTCCTGTGGAGCCGCCGTAGGTCAGGTTCTTGGTCCACAGGTCGATCGCCGCGCTGCTACCGTCGGGCAGGCTGACCGACTCGGTTGTTCCTGCGGAGGGCAGCGAGGTCACAACGCTGATCGGATACTCCTCGCGCTCAACCGGCGAGAGTCCGCCCCAGTGGACGTTCGACGGCGACGAGGAGACCTTCACCCGAGCGTAGTAGCTTGATTGATAAGCCCAATCGCTGCTCCAAAGGTCAACCCCATTGACCGTGTGGACCATGTCCAGGCGCAGGGTGTATTGGCCCGGCGCAGATGGGACGGCTACTGGTAGGTTGAGCGTGCCCGACGATCCGTTGATGGCGACGCCGCCGGAAGGCAAGAGCGCCGAGCCCTTGCTAGAGGTGGGCGCACCGCTCGCCGGATACCATCGGTAGCCGACAGTCCAGCAGTCGGCAGTGTTCGAGCCCGTGCACGGGTACCACGTCTCGTCGCTCTTGTTCGAGACCGTGATCGGCAGGTTCATCGTCCCGCCAGCCACCGCAGAAGAGGGCGCAAAGTCGGGCCCCAACGCCTGGTCGAACGCCATCGAGTAGCTGGCGTCCTGATAGGTGATCACGAGTCGCGGGCGGAGGTAGTCCGGGTTGACGCCGGGCTGGTCCGTGTAGTTGTAGAGGTAGACCTCTTTGTTGCTGTAGGTGTCGAGCGCGAGCAGCAGCCCGAAGTTGCTCGCGTAGGTCGCGGAGTGCCCGTACCAGGCGCGGACTATTGTGGTTGTGTCGAAGTCCATCAGGCATCGGCGCGTCGTGCATGTTGCGACCGATGCGGTCTGCATGCTCTGGTTGAGGGTGGGCTTGTTGGACCATTTGGTTTGCATGTTGAAGCCTGACGTGTTCATCACGGCGTGCATGCCCTGACCGGCCGGTCCCCAGTTCTCGTAGACACGCTCGTCGAGATCCGCCTTGGTGATCACCGCCCCGTCTCCCAGTTTCGGCAAGTCGAACCAGACCAGCGGGTACATCAGGCCGTAGTTGTCGCTGAGGTGAGTACTGCCGACCCGATCGACCGTCCATCCAACCTGATACGAGTTGGAGACGGTGCCGTTGAACACGAACGTGTCCTTGATGTTGCCGTAGCCGCAGTCCGAGCTGTTGTACGCGATGCATGCGGAGGGATCGAGGACGACTGGGAACGAGCGGCCCGAGGCCTGCAGCCAGGTCGGGTCGATGGCGTAGGTCAGCAGCGTCTCGTTGGCCCGAAGGCCCAGCGCGTTTGGATTGAGCGAAACCGTGACCGCCGATGGAGGCGCGACCTCACCGTCGTTGGCCTGCAACGACGCTGCACTGATGGTGCCCACGATGGCGCTGGGATTGGTCGCGGCTGGATCTCGAAGGTCGACAGTGAGTCCGTCCGGATCAACGGAAGCCACCAGGCCATGCGTATTGAGGGCGAGCTTGTAGGTCGTCGGCGCGCTGGAATCCGAGAGGGTCGCTGCGAACTCGAAACCATTGGCCGTCGGCAGCGCGGCAAACGAGTCACTGGTCGTGGAGCCGGCGAAGTCGACTTCAGACAAGCTGGCGGACTTGGAAGCGCGCGCCGCTCCCGGGACCCGGACGGTGAGCGTGTAGGGGCCCACCGTCAGCTCGGCGAGGGCGTTCGACGCGTCCTTCTTGGAGATCTTGGTTTGTTTGTCGTTGGCCTTCTCGGTGAGGTCCCAGGTCGCCGCGGTGATCGGACTGGGATTACCTGATGGCGCGGGCGATGGCGTTGCAGAAGGCGACGGGACGGCGCTCGGCTTTGACGAAGGAGCGGGGGTCGAGGTGGCTCCGGTGGTCTGCGAGCTGGCCGGCGAGACCGATGGCGAGGCGCTCGGGCTGGCGCTGCCGCCAGAGATGCTCAGACCTCCGGTCCCGGTCGCGCTATTGGTGGCGGTGGGAGTGGCGGTCGGCGTCGCGCTCGGCGAGGTCGGCGTTGGCGAAGCCGTCGGTGAGACGGTCGGAGTGCTGGTCGGAGACACGGAGGGGGAGGGCGAGGGGGAGCTGGTCGGCTGTTGAGACTGAGAGGCCGTCGTGGGCACCAGAGAAACGTCTATCGGCTGCCAGTTGCCGGAGGAGTCGAGGTAGTTGATGCGATTTGCGCCTGTCTGGAGCGTGAAGGTGCCGTCGGTGTTCGCGATCGTGCTGCTGTACTCGGTTCGCTTGCTCGGCACCTCTGTGGCGACGGCCGGGGCCTTGGGGATCGTAATGTTCGGCCGGACGCTGACCGCGGAGCCCGAGCCAGTGTCGATGAACTTCAGAGGAAGCGCAGCGGCTCTGGTGACCGAAGACGCCTTGTTTAGGGCAGCGTCGGACTGATTCGTGCCTTGGCTGTTGGAATCCCGGCTGGACGCCGCGACGTATGGCACGCCCAGGGAAGTCGCAACCAGAACGAGTGAAACGGCGACCGTGGTTGCGCGACGAACGACGACCGAACGACGCATGCGCGACAAGACGATCCCCACGTCCACTCCCTTGGCCTTTCGGCCCCTCCTGCTGCGTTCCGCAAAACCCCTGCGGTGCGTGCCCGATCCCGGACTCGGCCGGTACCTTCCTACGTCGAGCGTAGTACCGGCCTAGTACTAAAGGTAACAATCGTTAACCGTGCCCGCTTGCCGATTCGGACATTGTTTCGGCGGGAGAAGGGGCCGAGCGCCCCGAAATCGCCAGTCCCAAGCGCGCCAGGAACGAGTCGGCCGGCCGATCTCAGGCGAGGGCGGCCTCGATCGCTTCGGTCGAGATCGCCCCGGCGCGGAGGATCCGCGGCTCCGGACCAGAGCAGTCCACGACCGTGGACGGCGTGCCTCCGCGGGTCGAGCCGCCGTCGAGGATGAGGCTGATACGGTCGCCGAGCTGAGTCATGACCTCGGCGGCATCGCGGGCATCGGGTCCGCCGGAGAGATTGGCGGAGGTGACGGGGAGCGGGCCTAGAACCGAGGCGAGGGCGCGGGGGCAGTCGTGGTCCGGGACTCGGACGCCGATCGTTGCCGCGCCGCCGGTCAGGACGGCGGGCAGCCCAGCGTCGGGGCGCTGCGGCAGAACCAGGGTCAGGCCGCCCGGCCAGAAGCGCTCGGCGAGCGTCCGGGCCGCAGGCGACAGGACGCCGACGCTGGCCGCCTGCTCGATGTCGGCGACGAGCAGGACGATCGCTTTGTCGAGCGGCCGATCCTTGGCCGCGAACAGCCGCGGCAGGCCGTCATGCGCGGACAGCGCCACGCCCACGCCGTAAACCGTGTCGGTTGGCATCGCCACCAGGCCCCCGGCGGTGAGTTCCGCGATCGCCGCCGCGCGGCCGGCAGCGTCGTCGGGGAGCAGTTTCGCCCGGCCGGACGAAGGCCGCGAGGGCGGCTCGGGTCCGCGTCCCGCCGCGCTCATTGCTGCCGAGCCTCGCGGCGCCTGGAGCCGCGAGCCGCCACGACCCCGGTCATCGCCGCTCGACTTCGACGCCGCCGCGCGGCGCCTCGCCGCTCGCCCCGGCCCCACCCGGCCCCCGCCACCCGCCCAGGGCGATCCGCTCGATCATCTGCGCCGAGCCTTCCTCGCCCACCGGCGGCGCAACGTACCTCGCCACCGCCTGTACCGCTTCCGGGGCGCTGGGCATCGCCACTCCGTGACCGACTTCGCTGATCATCTCGAGATCGTTGTACTGGTCGCCGATGGCCATTGTCTGTTCGAGCAGTATGCCGAGCCGTCTGGCGAGCCAGCGCACGCCGAGGCCCTTGGAAACGCCCGGGGCCATGAACTCGAGGAAGCGCGGGTGGCTGAGTGTGACTTCGGCGCGGCCGGCGAAATGGGCGCGGCCTTCCTCCAGCACGTCCAGCGAGTGATTGCCCTCACCCAGCGCCACGACCTTGGTCACGGGCCTGGCGGCGCGAACGCGAACGTCGGGCACGATCCGCAGCCGGTCGCCGACGAAGAGCCGGTACTCCTCCAGCCGCTCCTCGGTCGAGCCGACGATCATCCACTCCAGGTGGTTGAAGTGCGGCGTGAGATCACGCTCGATACACCACTGGACGATCTCGAGGGTAACCGCGGCGGTGAGCGGGCGGTGGAACAGCAGCCGTCCAGGGCGTTTCGAGCCCGGCGCGGGCATGGATCGGGCCATGGCCCCTTGTTGCGCGACGACCGGCCCCGTCAACCCCAGCGCCTCGGCGAACGGCACGGCGCTGGTGGCCATCCGGCCGGTCACCAGCGAGATGGCGATGCCGCGCCGCTTGGCTTCGTCCACGGCCGCGAGAGTTCGTTCGCCGATGACGAGATTCTCGCCGACGAGAGTTCCGTCGATGTCCAGGGCGATGAGGCGGATCGGCAGACGCGGCTCGACCATCAGCGGCGCCCCGCGACGCCTGGGCGCCCTGCGCCGGCCGCGCCACTCCCCGCGCCACTCGCGGCCGCGCGTTCGACGCGGGCGAGCCGCGGGTGCCCCGCCAGATCCGGCAGCACGGAACAACGCCACTCCCCCGGCAGTGCCGCCACGGCCGCTTCAACCGCCGGCCCCTGATCGAAGCCGATCTCCAGAAGCGCCACGCCATCCGGCAGAAGCGCGCCGGGCAGGGCGTTGAGCAGCAGTCGGACGATCGTCAGCCCGTCGGGCCCGCCGTCGAGCGCCAGCCGAGGTTCGAACGAGGCGGCGACCGGCAGGCCATCGATGTCGCCCGACGGGATGTAGGGCAGGTTGGCCAGGATCAGGTCGAACGGCGGCTCGGTCGAGGGCAGCAGGTCGGATTGGGTGAACGTGATCACGTCGGCGACCGCATGGCCGACGGCATTCTCGCGCGCCAGCTCGAGCGCGTCGTGCGAGCAGTCGAGCGCCCGCATCGAGACCTCGGGAAGCATTCGGCGCTTGCGCAGAAGCGACGCCAGCGCAATCGCGATCGCGCCCGAGCCGGTGCCAACGTCGACGACCCGCAGGTTCGGCGTCCCGTCCGGCCGCGGCGCGGACGTCAGCCGGTGCGCCACCTCGCGCTCCGCCTCCGAGACGAGCAGCTCCGTCTCCGGCCGCGGAATCAGGGCCCGTGCGTCGACGGCAAACGCCAGGCCGTGGAACTCCTTGTAGCCGCGCACGTACGCGACCGGCTCGCCGGCCTCGCGCCGCACAAGTCCGGCCTCGAAATTGGCGGCGGCATCGGCCCCGACGGGAGCATCGGGATGGGCGATCACCGCCGTTCGTTCCGCGCCAATCGCCCAGCCGAGCAGCAATTCGGCATCGAGCCTGGCGCTCTCCGAACCGGACGCCCGCAGCCGCGCGGTTCCTGCGGTCAGTAGCTCGCCGATCGTCGACATTGCCGGCCTGCCGCTACAGGAGAGCGGGCCGGGCGGGGTGCCCATCAGCGGTCACGAGTTGGCGTCATCGGAGATGAGCGAACTCAGCAACTCGGCCTGGTAGGTGTTGCTCAGGGCATCGATCAGCTTGTCGATGTCGCCGTCCATGACGTTGGGCAGGCTGTGCAGGTCGAGCCCGATGCGATGGTCGGTCAGTCGGTCCTGGGGGAAGTTGTAGGTCCGGACCTTCTCGGATCGCTCTCCGGAGCCGACCATGCTGCGCCGCAGCGCCGACTCGGTCGCCTGGGCCTTGGCTCGCTCGTGATCGAGCAGCCGGCTGCGCAGGACGGACATCGCCTTGGCCTTGTTCTTGATCTGGCTCTTCTCGTCCTGGATCGCGACCACGATGCCGGTGGGCTTGTGCGTGATCCGGACGGCCGAGTCCGTGGTGTTGACCGACTGCCCGCCGGGGCCGGTTGATCGGTAGACGTCGACGCGAATGTCCTTCTCGTCGATCTGGATGTCGATCTCCTCGGCCTCCGGCATCACGGCCACCGTCGCGGTGGAGGTGTGGATCCGGCCGCTCGACTCGGTCACCGGGATGCGCTGGACGCGGTGGACGCCGGCCTCGAACTTGAGGCGACTGTAGGCGCCGCGGCCGTCGATCTTGACGATGGCCTCGCCGATCCCGCCGATGCCGTTCTCTTCGGCGTGAAGGATCTCGGCCGACATCCTGTGCCGCTCGGCGTAGCGGAGGTACATGCGCAGCAGTTCCGCGGCAAAGAGCTTGGCTTCGTCGCCGCCGGTGCCGGCCCGGATCTCCAGGATGACGTTCTTCTCGTCGAGAGGATCCTTGGGCAGGAGCAGCACCCGGAGCCCGTCGATCAATTCTGCTTCGCGGGTTTCCAGTGCTCGGACCTCTTCCTGGGCCAGGTCGTGCATCTCCGGATCGCCCGAGTCGCGCATCTCGACGGCTTCGTCCAGCCCCTTGCGAGCGGCCAACAACTCGCGCCAGGCGCTTACGACGGGCTCGAGCTGGGACAGCTCCTTGCCGAGACGTTTGAGCGCGGCCGGGTCCGACCCGGTCTCGGGCCGCGCCAGTTCGGCGTTGAGTTCGTCGTATTGGCCCGCGATCTCGATCAGCTTGGCGTCAATCACTGGTCAAGGCCTCCGGTTTTGACCAATGGTCCCATCTTCGGCCGGCTGCAGGTCCGTCTCAGGGTTCAGCGGGCGGGCGTCGTAGTCGGCGCTGCCGGCCGGGACGTCGTTGCCGTCGGCGATCAGCGCCTGCTCCAGCGAGACGATCGCGACTTCGATCATGTCGTCCGTGGGTTGGCGCGTCGTAATGGCCTGGACCCAGATGCCGGGCGACCACAGCCAGCGGACCACGCGGTGGCTGCGATGCCGCGCCCCGAGCTGGAGGAGCTCGTAGCTGATCGCGGCGATCACCGGGATGAGGATGATCCGCGACAGGACCAGCCAGATCGGCGAGAGGTTGCCGACGACCGCGAAGGCCAGGATCGAGACGATCAGGACCACGACCAGGAACTCCGTGCCGCAGCGCGGATGAGCGGTCGGGTACTTGCGGGCGGCCTCGACGGTCAGCGGGTCGCCGCCCTCGAGCGTGTGAATCGACATGTGCTCGGCGCCGTGGTACTGGAAGGTGCGCCGGACGTCGGCGGCTCGGGACATCAGTAGCAGGTAGCCGACGAATATGGCCACCCGGATCACGCCTTCCGACAGCTGCAGCCCAAAGCCCTGGTCAACGCGGCCGACGGTGGCACGGGCCAGCAGCAGCGGCACGAGGAAGAAGAACACGATGCCGAGCAGCAAGCTCAGGAAGAGCATCCCGCCGACGGCAACGGTGTAGCCCTTGCCGAGTCCCTGCTCGGCGCCGGAGGGCTTGGGCTCGGTCGAGGCGTCCGGATCCGAGTACGAGCCAGATGCGGCGCACAGGGCCGGCCCCGCGAACAGCATCGCCGCGGAGCTCAGCAGTCCGCCGGCCAGGGTCGAAGCGACGCCCGCGCCGCCACCGGCAGCCGGCTTGGCGCCGCCTTCGTCACCGTCCTCGAGGGCCAGGGCTTGGAGAGTCGCCGACCTCACGAGCCAGCGCGTGCCGGTGACAAGCGTGTCGTAGAGGACCACGAGGCCGCGCAGGAAGGGCATCTTGAGCGCTCGACGGGCGCGCAGGCCCAGGTCGAGGCGCTCCGTTCCCCAGACGATGGAACCATCCGGGTGGCGGAGTGCGACCGCGAGAGCGTTTCGGCCGCGCATCAGGACGCCCTCGATGAGCGCCTGGCCGCCGTATTGGAAGGTAGCCATGGCCGGATTCTAGCCTCTCAGGTGCGTGAGGCCGCGGCGGTCGCCGCGTCCGCAGCGAAAGATGGCTTCAGCCGGCCGGCGATCGGCCGTGTCGTGCCCGCATCCGGGCGCGAGCCTAGGCGCGCTGAGTGCGCTCGAGGCGACGCTGGAACCGCTCGACCTGACCGGCGGTGTCGAGGATCATCTGCTTGCCCGTGAAGAACGGGTGGCAGTTGTTGCACACGTCGACGCGCAGTTCAGTTCGGGTGGAGCCGACTTCGAAAGTCGTCTTGCACGAGGCGCACTGAACGGTCGCCTGCTGATACTTGGGGTGGATGTTCGGCTTCATGTGCAACTCCCCGGGCGCCTTCCGTTCGGTTTCCCGCCGGTGGTCGTCGGTGGCGCGGGCGGCGTGGTGCCGGGCCCGCTGTTTGGGCTTGGGTTACTCGCCCGCGAGGGCTTCGATGCGGATCTGCTTCTTCTGGCGGGTTACGTGCTCGAAGTGAACGGTCCCGTCGATCTTGGCAAACACGCTGTAGTCATGGGCGAGACCCGCGTTCGGGCCGGCCTTGAACGTCATGCCGCGCTGCCGGACGATGATCGACCCGGCGGTCACGAACTGGCCGTCGCCGCACTTCGTGCCCAGGCGCTGACCGACGCTATCGCGGCCGTTCTTGGAGCTCGAGCCTGCCTTCTTGTGAGCCATGGATTATTCGTCCTTCTTGGGTCGGGCGGCGCGCTTGGGAGCGGCCTCACCCGCAGGAGCCTCACCGGCAGGTACGTCGGTCTTGGCGCTCCTCGGCGCGGCCTTCGCGGCGGCCTTGGGAGCGGCCTTCGCCGGCGCGTCGTCCTTGGCCGGAGCGGCCTTGGGCGCCTTCGCCTTGGATGCTGCCGCCTGCTCTTCCTCGGCCTTGCGAGCCTTGAGCTTCTCGGCCAGCGCGGCGTCTTCCGCGGCCTGGCGAGCGGCGGCCTTCGAGACCTTCTCGCGAGCGACTGCGGCGGCGGCTTCGGCTTCCTTGGCGTCCGCGGCGGCGCTCTTGGACCCGAGGCGGACTTCCGTGATCTTGAGCACCGTCAGTTCCTGGCGGTGACCCTTCTTCACACGGCTGCGGGCCTTGGGCCGGTACTTGAACGAAATGGTCTTTTCGCCGCGATCCTGTCGCAGGACCTTGGCGCTGACGGCTGCGTCTGCGACGAGCGGCTGGCCAATCGCCGACGTTTCGCCATCCACGACCAGCAGCACGCGGTCGAGGTTGATCTCCTGGCCCGGCTCGGCATCCAGCAACTCCACCTCGAGCTCCATTCCGAGCTCTACGGTGTACTGCTTGCCGCCGGTCTCGATGACTGCGTACATGGGTCCTCAGGATCTGGACGGGACGGTGTCGCCCCACGGGGTGCATGACACGAATACGCCCCCGGGACGGCCCGGGGCGCGAATTGGGAGTGTACGTCGCAAGCCCGCCCTCGTCAAACTCCGCGCCGATGGCGCCGCCGCCCCGGCCGAGCCGCTTCGCCTCGACCGAGCCTTCCCGTCTGCGCTCAGGCCAGCTCGTCGTCCAGCCAGAGGCGTTCCCGGACCGGGCGTATCCACTCGAGTTGCGGCTGCGGCGCCGCCACGGTCGAAGATGCGGCCGCTTGCGGCCCCGCGCCGGCTGAAGGCCCTGCTGCCGAGGCGCCGGCCCGGGCTTCAACTGCGCCACTCGAACCCTCGGACGACTCGCCGTCGTCGCCTGCCCCGGCGGCCGGCAGCGGCCGCATGCCGAGTTCCGCGGCCAGCGCGGCGACGACCTCGTCCGGGCGCCCGCTGCCGAGGTTCTGCGAGTGCCGGAGCCTCATCCACAGGCCTGCCGCAGCGCCCGCGGCACCGGCCAGGCCGGCCTCGGCACCGCCCGGCGGCAACGCCTCGGCGTCGGGCGGCCCCGCTCGAAGATCGAGCAGGAGCGGCCTCAGGTCGTACCGGACCACGCGAGATTCCTTGCGCCGTTCGCGCGGCAGCTCCTGCGCCGCCATCAGCCGCTCGACGGCCGACTGCAGCCGGGCCGGTTCCACGTTCAGCAAGGTCATCCGGTAGTCGGCCGCCACGAGCCTGGGCGCAAGCGCCGGAGCGCCCGACCAGACGTCGTGCAGCTCAACGACCGTGTAGCCACGCGGCATGCTCTCGACCAGGCGGGCGCGCAGACCCGGGGCCGTCAGGCGCTCGGCCAGGTACAGGTCGGCCAGTTCGTGCTCGGCGAGCATCCCCAGCTGGAGCGGGGCCGCGAAGACGAGCTTCGAACGAGGGCTGAAACCCTCGCTGGTCGCCACGGGGATCTCTCCCCGACGAAAAGCTCGCTCCCACGATCTGACCGCGTCGAGATGCGAGAGGAATCGAGCCTCGTCCCCACGGGCGAAGACGATCCGCCAGCGCTGCCGGACCTCGCTCACGACGTCGGCTCGGAGGATGGTTCGCCCGCGCCTGAAGGCACCGGCTCGGGTGTCGGCGCGGATGCTGCCGCCCGTCGAGCCGCGGTCGGCTTGCCCTTTCGACCCCATCGGCCGACGACGACCTCCGCGGTGGTCGCCTGGATGATCAGGGTGAAGAGCACGACGCCGAAGGTGATCGCCTGCAGCTGGGCTCGGTTCGGGAAGTCGTTCGGCAGCGACAGCGCCAGCGCGGTCGAAACCGCACCCCGCAGCCCGGCCCAGAAGACGACGTGTAGCCACTCGAAGGGCAGATCGCCTTCGTCTGCGGGACGGGCCGGCTTGGCGACTCCACGCGGCCGGGATTTGGCGGCCGCGACCGACCGTCTCCGCCAGGCCCGCCGCACCAGGCGCCAGCCGCCGAGCAGGCCGTAGACGATGAACGCTCGACCCGCGAGCGCGGCCACGATAGCCCAGGCGATCGGGACGGCCACCGTGACGAGCGAGTGGACCGGGATCGCGAAGCCGACGACGAGGAATACGAAGGCCGTGGCGAGGAACGCCACGAACTCCCAGACCGTATCGAGCGCCTCTTCGGTCTTGGGCGACAGTCCGCGGCTGCGGCCGTAATTGCCCAACACGATGCCGGCCACGGCCGTGGCGATGACCCCGGACTGGTGGAATGCGTCGGCCGCCAGATACGTGCCGTAGGCAAGCACGACCGACAGGCTGATCTCGATGAGGTGGTCGCCGACGCTCGGCAGGATCCGGGACGCCGCGTAGCCCGCCACGGCCCCGAGTGCGGTGGAGACGAGCGCCACCGACACGAACGTGAAGCCGATCTCCATCGGCCCCACCGGCCGGGTCACGTACGCGGCCGCGATGGCGAATACGACTATGCCCGTGCCGTCGTTGAAGACACTTTCGGCCTCGACGAGCGTGGACAGGCGGCGAGGTGAGCCCAAGCGTTTGAACGTGGCGATGACCGCCGCCGGGTCGGTGGCCGAGAGCATTGCCCCTACCACGAATGCCTGCGGCGCCGGCAGCCCGGCCCCGAAGT
>Ga0182027_10006137_pt1 | contig 18092 bp, 18 predicted proteins | sample 712E1DmetaG_FD_121300 | JGI IMG/M metagenome (GOLD analysis project Ga0182027, IMG submission 121300) | Permafrost microbial communities from Stordalen Mire, Sweden - 712E1D metaG (Illumina Assembly) | ecosystem: Environmental > Terrestrial > Soil > Wetlands > Permafrost | place: Sweden... | reverse complement strand
TGATCGAATGTTCGAGTATTCATATCCTAAAAGATCAGAATAAAATGTTTGGTTCTATTTCCCGCCATTATTAATTATCAAGTTCCCTTCTTTCCGCCACACAATACCAGATCTGAATTCAGATCTCGTTGATCAAATGTTCGAGTATTCATATCCAAAAAGATCAGAATATAATGTTCGGTTCTATTTTCTGAATTCTTTCGGTTCAAACAGAGTGAAGATCCTGGTGATATTAAATCCAAGAAAGATATCGCCTTTATTCCACCGCCCGGTCGTATTTGCGAGGAACCCTTCTTCGTTTTCTCCCATTGAATTTGTCAGGAAGATCTGGAATACATGACCTCCTGTTTCAATATCCACGCCGGTTGAGAAAGAATCATATACTTTTGTTGACCTCACCTGACCCGTGAAGACATGGTGGTATTCGGCATTGATCGACACCCGGTTGGATATTTTGATGCGTCCGCCTCCTCCAAATGTAAAAATATCGTTATGGTCTGCACTCGTCAGAACCAGGTTTTTATGCACCATGGAAGGAGTGATCTGTAAGGAAAACCGACTACCGAATTTTCTGGCGAGGAGAACCTGGAAACAGTAAGACATCCTTGATGTGAAATAATTTTTCCGGTCGGGGTTCTCCCATTTCGTTGTATAAATGGCAGTATTGGCAAACAGAGATAAACTGAAGGGGAATTTCTTTCCCCCCGATTTTTGCCGGAGTAACTTGTATTTCAGGAATCCATCCCAGGTATTCCGGTCGGTATTCAGACCAAACCCGAATGCAAGGCGTTTGGTCAGACCATATTCCATTCCTATCCGGATTGTTGCCTGTTTCAGGCCGAAAAGGTTCTCATATCCTGTATTCAATGCTCCGAAATGATGGGTGATCAGTAAAATCATATTTCCCTGGGCCGGATTTTCGATTGACTGCCCGATCACGATACGGGTGGCTTTAAAGGCCGCTTCTGCATAGTTTACCGGTGGCTTTTCATCTTTGAGAAGATTCAGAAGTGAATCCTGTGCAGATACTACCATCGGAATGAGCTGCAATAACAAAAACAGGGCGATCCAGGGGCTTTTCCTCATCGTATTATTTGTTTAGTTTGGTCATCGTCACTTCAACCGTGATCTCTATGGATTTGGAGATGTTGTTCACCACCGTATTGGGAATCGAAATCTTGTAATCGGCCAGGAGAATGTTGAACTTCGCGTTTGCCGTTACAGCATCATTTTTAATTTCGAGAGTCCCGGTCTGCTTTATGACCTGGGTTTGTCCATGGATCGTCAGTTTCCCTTCAACGGTAGCAGGGTAGGAGCCTTCTTTTGTGAAGTTGATATCCTTTATATTGGTGATCTTTCCAACAAAAGTTGCCTCCGGATATTTATCCGATTCCAGATAATTCTCGTTGAAATGTTCCTGCATCATGGCTTTTTCAAAATTGAACGATTTTATAAGAACCTTGAAAACAATATCGCCGGTTGGATTCATGAGAGCTGTATTCACCTGGCGGGAAACAGCCTGGATCTTTTCCAGTGAGGCTTCGGAATAAAAACGGACCATTCCGTTCTTGGTGACGTATGTTTGCGTATATCCGCATAGCTTAAAACCAGCTATAAGCAAGATTACTATCCAATATTTTTTCATGATAAATCGATTTTCAGGTGAGGTCAATAAATTAATGAGCAATGCTCCATAATCACATCGGTGTCATTAAAACCGGTACAATATCCTTTGATCCGGGTGGTTCCGTCAGGCTTAAGTTTCTTGGCATCCTCATTATACTTTCTAAGCATGACGCAACGGATCCCTTCGTCACCGAACATGCCCTGGTTAAATACAAAAACTGCAATGGTAAGCGTATCCTCAATTTCCACCCTGGTAATTTTCCCTGTGATCCCGATTACTTTTCCATTGTATAACCGTGATGCATTTTCCTTACTTGTTTTGAATTCATTGTAGAATGACCCTGCATTCAGGGAATAATCCGGTTTGATTTTTTCAAAATCGGGGTGGGGTTTGTTGATCACAAAATGAAAAATGAAGAAAATAGCGATAATCGCCGCTAAAACCAATACCAGGATGATCTTGACCCAGAGTTTCATATTCTTTTATTAATTATTTGGAGCCCCGTTGGCTATCCATCTTTTTATCTTTTCAATACTACATGCATCCAGCATCGATCCACCCTTCGGCATCGGGTAAGGACCTGTATGATCTATTGAAGGAATGAGTTTCCCATTGGTAATCACGACCTGGATACCTGCCCAGGTATCGAGGAGTATATTACTTTCCGGATTCGCGGGGCTGTGGCAAACCAGGCAATTAGCGCTCAGTATGGGAACAATCGTTTGCGAATAGGTTACATGAGTAGTGTCACATTTCAGGAATGGATAAAGGGTGTCTTGCTTATCATAATAACACGAAGGAATCAATATTCCTGAAGCAGAAATAAAAATGATTAAGACAAATACTTTTTTCATGGTCATTATTGAGGGTAATTGAGGTTGATCCATATCTGGAATTCATTGATCTGGCAAGCTGTCAGCGATTCTCCGGGAGGCATGGAAAAATATCCGGTCTGGTGCCTTATTGCGCCCATCAATCTTCCCCCTGCGGCAGCTTTAACAGCGTCATATCCCGAAAGGGTCAAACCGTTTGCAGGTGACGAACCACTGTGGCAACCCAGGCAGTATATCTGAATAATGGGCTGGATTGTTTTTGAAAAGGTCACATTGACCGTATCACAGCCGGTTGAGTCACATTTATTATTCAGGGCGCCCTGGTTGATCCATTTTACGATGTCGTTGGTCTGTCCTGATGTCAGGGGAGCAGCTGGAGAAGGAGGCATATTTTCCTCGCCCCCCCCGGAGATAACCCGGTAGAGTTTGCTGCCTGCTGCATTCCCCGGATCAACGCCTCCGGTATTCAAAATACTGGACCAATCGATAAGAATGACTCCTTCTTTGTGTGAAATCTGGTCATGGCATCCTGATTTGGCACAGCTGGAAACAATAAGGGGTAACACTTCATTTTGGAAGTAGATGGTGTCGGGAGAACATTTTTTTCCTGTATCCGATGGGGGAGGAGGCGGATTGTGGGTCGTGTCGCTGGTAGTCACAGGAATGATACCCGGATTGTGTTTACAGGACGAATATATTGCTAACGTCATCATTGCAGTCAGAATAAAAATAACGATTTTCTTCATTGCGTTATGACTAAATCCGGATCAAATATCGATATTAAAAATATCTCCTTAACTCAAAATGGGGGCATTCACTGACTGAACAGCATGACAAAATACCAAAACTTAGTTACCTGTTAAAGTAAGGACTGAAATTGGATGAACCGAACCCCGGACTATAGGGATATCCGTAAGAATAACCATTTGAACCCTTTGAATATCCGAATCCTGCTTCTATATGAAGGTTGTCGTTGATCTTGTATCCAATATTAAGATAACCACCCTGGGGATTATTTTTATAAAAGGAAGAATTTCCGGGTTTCTCTCCAAAGATATCTATCGTTTTATATGCCGTTCCTGTGATCGTTATCCGGTCGCCAACCAGATATTGCCCTGACACCCAAAGCATCGCCTGGGTTATATTTCCAGTGAATGATTTTTCTTCGGGAAATGAATACCAGGGTTTGAAACCGTAAAGGTTAGTATTGACGACGCTTATGCCTCCGCTGATCATGAATTTTTTGCTGACAGGATAGGTGAGGGTAGGTGAAAGAAACGTGCTAAACCCCGACCCGGAACCGGATGTGCTCATGAACTCCGTACCGGCTTGTATGCCGATATGCAGTTGATGTAATGGCAGGGGAGTATAGTTATGAGCATTACCCGGAGCAGATGGTATCGAATCGATACGCGAAAACTGGGCATTTCCTTCCGTAAAAAGGAAGGAAAAAGAAACAAGAAAAATAACAATTTTCCAGCGGATCATTTTCGGATACTTTATCTTATGCAAAAATAACGTAAAAAGCATAACGATTTCAAGGTTTCAGCGAATAAAACGTTTGCTTATCTGTAAAAATTATATCGACTGTTTTAAGGAGTACAAATTTGACCAGGATATTCTCTGCTTTTTGCCTGGAGATCTTTGCCATACGGCAGAATCGTGAAAGTGTGATTGTAGGGTTTTTTTCCAGGAACTGCAACAGGATCTTTTCCTTTTCTGTGAATTTAAGAAAAACGCCCTTCGGTTTTCCCTGCCGTTCCCACACTTTCAGCAATACCCGGTTAGCCAGCAGGTTTTGGTCGGCAACACGGATGTAGACAAGCCATTTCCCGTCTTTATGTGCAGCATAATGAGGACGGTTTTTGCTTTTTGGAACGATGATCTCCAGAACCGTCTTGTTATTAATGGTCCATTCTTTTGACTGGAACTCAACAGGCGGTTTGCAATACATGGTAGCTGCGCCTTCCAGCATATAATACTCTTCATCGGAACGAACCCCTGCAATCGATCCATTGTCCTTGACCCCGATCAGGAGCCGGCCGCCATCGGTATTTGCAAAAGCAACCAGGGTGCGGGCAATCCGCCTTGCATCTGTGATCTCAAACTTGAAATCAAGCTGCTGATGTTCTCCCTCGGCAATGAGGTTATGAATATGGGTGGACATTTCCGTCTAAAGATTCTATGCTTCAACTCAGGACTTTGTATCTCGTACTTGCTCAAATTACTTGTTGAATTTAACCAACAGATCTTTGATGGCATCCTTGTGTACAAGAATATCCATGATCTTAAGCTTGATGTAATCACCCCGGAAGAAATAGTATCCGAATTCAGGAGCCGACTCGATGTTGTTCCTTGAACCCGAACCCGAATCCTTGATCAGGTACCAATCGGTTCCATCTTTATCTTCGTAATAACCAACCAGGTGCATCCCGTGATCGTCGGTAGTTGTGCCGTTTGAAAACCTGAACTGACGGGCGTTATCGTCGATGAATGCCACCGGGATATCAAAGCTGGGAATGAGGGCAACCTGGTAATCCCTTGAGAACCCTGCTTCGGAAACATCTCCGCCTACCACCATGGTATAATGGTTCCGGATGGCGTTCCTGATAACTTTCATAAAATCTTCGAGCGGGACATTGTAGTAATCTTTGCTATGCCACCAGTTATCCGGCACTTTATATTCGACTTTTTCCCAGAAAGGTCGCTGCAGGTAGGACAATACATCAATGTAGTCATCCATATCAAGTTTCAGCACTTTTGAAAGGAATTCTTTCGGGGAATAGGTTTCGCCTTTCCATTCGAACTTTTCCGGAGGTACACCCATGTAATGGTTCAGAATGCTTTTTACGATAGCTACAACCTGGGCTTCATCCCATGCATTGGTGTTTTTGACATTATCCATGTAATGCCGCAGTTCCCCGAACATCTTCTCATGGGTATAAAATTTCCGACCAGGTTCCTGTCCGGAATAGACTTCTTTCGGGACTATCCCGTATTTCCTGAAGTCACGGATCACGGCATTTGCTTCCGACCCTTCGGAAAATGCAGAATTTCCCCGTTCCTGAACGAAACGTTTGGCCCGTTCAACGTACTCCCAGTAAACGGTGTACATCTCAGAAAGTTTGACCGATTGTCCGGTCAGGCGGTGAACTTCCGATTCAAAAAAGGAAGTAGCCGAAAAGCACCAGCAGGTATTGGTGTTTCCCTGAGATACAGGCGGAAGGCGCCATTCCTGTTGGTACAAGTTGATTTTATCCGGGAATGTCATTCCGGTAAGATCAGCCTGGAATTGTTTTTCTTTTTTTGCCGGTTCCAGGCTGTCATCCACCGCGTGGATGTCCTTCATGATTGTATTCTGAAAATACCCGGATTTCCCTTCTTTCAGGACACCCGGCGTCCTGGGTTCCTGTGCGTGACAAACAGCGACAATGGCAAGAACTGCCATTACAAGCATCGTTTTTTTCATTTTCTATTGATTTTAAACAAATGAAATGGTATCCAAAGCAGTGATCTTTTCGCAATAATGACACTGCAGTTTCAATTCAATCTTATCGATAACAGCGAACTGTGTCGTGACATTTTCATGGTTCGTGATGCAGTTAGGGTTGAAGCATTTCACGATCTTTTCAATGTTGTCGGGCACCTCGACTTTCTTCTTCTCAACAATTTTAAAGTTTTTAATGATGATCAGGGTTGCATTCGGTGCAACGAGGGCAATCTTATTGATCTCATCAGGCCGGAAGAATTTATTGCTTACTTTGATGATGCCTTTCTTTCCCATCTTCCGGCTGTCGAGGTTGGTCCCGAAGAGAATCTGATCGGTGACCTCGCTGAGACTAAGAATTTTGACAACCTGGAACACAACTTTTCCGGGAATATGGTCGATTACAGTTCCATTTTCAATTGCAGAAACTTTAAGCTCTTTACGTGTTTCATTATTTTCCATGATGTGGGTTAGTTATAAAGTTTATAAAGTTTATAAAGTTCTTAAAGTTTATAAAGTTTGTAAAGTTTAAAATTATTCTTTGTGACTTTGTGACTTTGTTATTCTGTTACTCTGTGACTTTATAACTTTACAAACTTTCAACTTTCAACTATTTAACTCCTAGTATCGATGCCAACAACGCTTGTCTGACGTACACTCCGTTGAGGGCCTGGGTGAAATAATAGGCCTGTGGGTTATCATCCACATCCACGGTGATCTCGTTCACGCGGGGCAGCGGATGCAGGATCCGCATGTTCGGCTTGGCGGTTTCAAGCATGGAATTTCGCAGGACATAAGAGTTTTTAACCCGTTCGTATTCGATGGGATCGGAAAAGCGTTCTTTCTGGATGCGTGTCATATAAAGGATATCGACCTTCGGGATCACATCAATGATTTCCGTATACTGGTAATATGCAAGGTTCTTCTCCTTGATGTGTATTTTCGTTGTACTGGGTAGTTTCAGGAGTTGCGGCGATACCAGGTGGAATGTGGTATTGTAATTTGACAGGGCTATGACCAGGGAGTGAACTGTCCGTCCGTATTTCAGATCACCGACGAAAGCGATATTCAGGTTGTCGAGAGTTCCCTGTGTTTTACGGATCGAGTACATGTCAAGAAGTGTTTGTGTGGGATGCTGGTTTGCCCCGTCCCCTGCGTTGATGACCGGAACATCGGCAACTTCGCTGGCAAAACGTGCGCTGCCTTCCTTTGGATGACGCATTACGATGATGTCGGAGTAATTACTGACGGTTCTGATAGTATCCCGCAAGGATTCCCCTTTCTGCACACTGGTCGAGCCCGGTTCCGAGAAACCGATCACTTTGGCGCCCAGTCGCGAAGCAGCACTCTCAAAGCTGAGACGTGTGCGGGTGGAAGGTTCGAAAAAAAGCGTTGCAACCACATAATCCTGCAGGATTTTTTGCGTAGGGTTTTTTTCGAATTCTTCAGCCAGGTCAAGGATCTTGATATGCTCTTCGCGGGTATAATCGTTGATTGAAACCAAGCTTTTATTTTTCATCGTCATGAAATTAAATGAACAGTTAAAGATAAAAAAAAAGGGCAAATGCCCCTTTTATTATTTTTTAGTTTTAATTTTTTTTGCTTTCAGGAAATCGTTGAGGATGTCCGTGAGATCAGGTTTCCCGATTTCCTGGAGATCATAGTAAACACGGGTATTGGGTTTTCTGATCTTGATCAGGCGGTTAAGGTCGATCGGGGTGGCAATGATAACTGAATCGCATTTTACATTATTCACGGTAGCCTCGAGATCCTTCACCTGCTGGTTACCATAACCCATAGCAGGTAATAACTGGCCGATATTGGGATAGATCCGGAAGGTCTCAGCCAGTTTACCTACGACATAAGGTCTCGGGTCAACCAATTCTGCCGCTCCGTATTTCTGTGCAGCCACTGTGCCTGCGCCGATCTTCATTTCACCATGCGTCAGGGTGGGGCCGTCTTCAATAACAAGAACCCTCTTGCCACGGATGATACTTTCGTCGTCGACCCTTATCGGGGAGGCGCCGTCAACCACGATGGCTTTCGGGTTCAGCTTCTGGATGTTTTGCCTTACCCTGGTTATATTTTCGGGATTAGCAGAGTCGATCTTATTTAGCACCACAACATCAGCGATCCTGATATTCACTTCACCAGGATAATAACTTACTTCAGCACCGGGCCTGTGCGGATCGGCAACGGTCACCATGAGATCCGGCTTGTAGAATGAGAAGTCATTATTTCCGCCATCCCAAAGGATCACATCACAACCCTTTGGATCTTTTTCGGCAGCACGAAGGATGGCTTCATAATCGACACCGGCATAAATCACGTTTCCACGTTCCACATGCGGTTCGTATTCTTCCATTTCCTCGATGGTGCATTTATGTTTTGCAAGATCGGCGATGGTAGCAAAACGCTGTACCTTCTGTTCCACCAGGTCTCCATAAGGCATCGGGTGGCGGACTGCAACGACTTTCAGCCCTTTTTCCATCAGGATTTCGATGATCCTGCGTGAGGTCTGGCTTTTTCCGCAACCGGTACGGGTAGCACAAACAGCGATGACAGGCTTTGTGCTTTTTACATAAGTGTCCTTGGGTCCAAGAAGGATAAAGTTGGCTCCTGCTGCATTCACCAGGGCGCTGATATTCATAACTCTTTGATAAGGAACATCGCTGTATGCGAAATTGCAGATCTGAACATCAAATTTCTTGATCAGTTCAGATAATTCTGCTTCAGCGAAGATCGGGATTCCTTTGGGATAAAGTTTCCCGGCAAGTTTAGCCGGGTATTTCCTGCCATCGATGTCCGGGATCTGGGCGGCAGTGAAGGCAACAACATTAAAGTTGGAATTGTCCCTGTAGTAAGTGTTAAAGTTGTGAAAATCCCTTCCGGCCGCGCCGATAATGATTACATTTTTTTTCATACTGACCTCACGTTTTGAAGATTTTTGAATGTATTTTGGGTTTGTAAAAATCATGGAGATTGGAGTACAAACCTACTCATTTTTTTGGAAATAATCAAACAGGTTCAAAAAATGTTAAAACAAAAAACGTTGCACCGCCCTTATTTGTTGAATCTTAGGGCAAGTGCCTGTTCCGGATTTCATAAATAAATTGTACATTTGTTTTTCAAATACAACCGGATGATCGAACAACTGCTACAAACAAAAACTTCAGAAGCCATAAAGCAGCTTTACGGGGTTGAGGTTCCACCCGGTTCCATCAGCCTGGAAAAAACGAAGAAAGAAATCGAAGGCGATTATACAGTCGTGGTATTCCCGTTGAGTAAGATTTCCCGGAAATCACCTGAAACTACTTCACAGGAACTCGGAACATTCCTGGTGGAAAATGTTGATCAAGTCAGGGAATTTAAGGTCATAAAGGGTTTTCTGAATATTATTTTAAAGGATGAATTCTGGAATGCTTTTCTGGACCAGTATATGACAGATGAAGGTTTCGGTATGAAAATTCAGGGAGAAGAGGATCCGGTTCTCCTGGAATTTTCTTCTCCCAATACGAACAAACCTTTACACCTGGGTCATATCCGGAATAACCTTTTAGGGTTTTCACTATCGCGCATCCTACAGGCGAAAGGGAATAAAGTGATCCGGATGAACCTGGTGAACGACCGCGGCATTCATATCTGCAAGTCCATGCTTGCCTATATGAAATGGGGAAATAATGAAACACCCGGATCTGCGGGCATGAAGAGCGATCATTTCATCGGGAAATATTATGTTTTATTCGACCGGAAATACAAGGAGGAAGTAAAGGTATTAATGGAAGAAGGACTTGGGGAAGATGACGCCAGCCGGAACGCTCCGCTCATGATTGAAGCACAGGAAGTTCTCCGGAAATGGGAGGCAAATGACCCGGAGGTGCGTGAACTCTGGTCGCAAATGAAAGATTGGGCCTTTGAAGGGTTCAAGAAAACCTACCGCAAACTGGGTGTCAGTTTCGATGTGGTTCAACATGAATCGGAGACCTATCTTTCGGGGAAGAAACTGGTGCTGGAAGGTCTGAACTCCGGATCCCTGTTACAGCGGACGGATGGCAGCATCTGGGCCGATCTGCGGAAGGAGGGATTGGATGAAAAACTGCTGCTCCGATCTGATGGAACCTCGGTTTACATGACCCAGGACCTGGGAACCGCGCAAATCCGTTATAATGATTTCCATCCCTCGAAGATGATCTATGTGGTAGGAAATGAACAGAACTACCATTTTGATGTCCTGAAAAGAATCCTGAAAAAGCTGGGCTATAAATGGGCGGAAAAAATATTTCACCTTTCTTATGGAATGGTTGAATTGCCTGAAGGAAAGATGAAATCCCGCGAAGGAACTATAGTTGATGCCGACGACCTGATGGAAGAAATGTTTACAAGTGCAGAAGAAACAACAAGGGCATTGGGCAAAGTCGATTCATTCCCTGAAGAAGAAGCTAAGGAATTATTCCGCATCATCGGACTGGGAGCATTGAAGTATTTTATTCTGAAAGTGGATCCGAAGAAAAACATGCTTTTTGACCCGAAAGAATCCATCGATTTTAATGGGAATACCGGACCTTTCATTCAATATACTTATGCAAGGATCCAGTCGCTGTTGCGGAAAGCAGAGACCAGCATCCAGCATCCAGCATCCAGCATCCAGCATCATTTTGAAAAGAGCCATCCGTCAATTTCTCTTCTTCCCCAGGAAAAAGAGATACTCAAACTTCTTCACCAGTTCCCCTCAATGGTGGTCCAGGCAGGGGAAGACTATAGTCCTGCAACCATTGCAAACTATGTTTACGAACTTTCAAAGGAATACAATCAATTCTACCAGGAGATCCCGGTCCTGAAAGAAGAAGATAAAAATACCATGTTGCTGCGTCTGGAATTATCCTACTTTACAGGAACTGTCATTAAAAGAGCCATGTGGCTGTTGGGAATTGAAGTTCCCGAAAGAATGTAATCCTTCCTTTTTTTAGCTTGTCCTGAATTTTTTAATCATTTTTCTTTTAAAATGACGCTTTGATGATTATCTTTGCATTTATTAAGTCTAAATTAGATAAGAAAAATATTGCATTCGTTCTTGATAAACAAAAATAAACAATGAAAGAGAAAAAAAAGATGACCTGGATACTGGTATTATTAATGGTTTCAGGTATGAACGGTTTTTCCCAGATGAATATGGGAACCCATCCGATGGGAAAAATTGAAAGAGCTATCTGTATTCTATACCCGACGCAGGGAAACAATGTAAGCGGAACGATCACTTTTACTCAGACTGAAAGCGGGGTGAAGGTTGTTGCAGATCTCCAGGGTTTGTCGAAAGGGAAACATGGATTCCATATCCATGAATTCGGTGATTGCAGTTCAGTAGATGGCATGTCGGCCGGAGGGCATTATAACCCGCAAGGTGAAAACCATGGCGGCCCAATGGATATGTCGCGACACATGGGAGACATGGGAAACCTGGAAGCTGATGAATCAGGCAAGGCTCACCTTGAATATACCGATGCTGTGATCCTCCTTAACGGTCCGAATTCGATCCTAGGCAGGTCAATTGTCGTTCATAGGAATATGGATGACCTGAAAAGTCAGCCTTCTGGAAATGCCGGACCGAGAGTTGCCTGCGGGGTCATAGGGACAGAAAAATAGAACCGCTTTTTAAAATCAGCAATCATCATGGCATGATTATGCCCTTCCATACCCATTGATGGGTTGTGACCATGTTGCATGATACTGTGGTCCATTTTCGAATGATCCATTTTTGTTGTTATTGCAGGCTTTTCAGGATGATGTTGGTGTTCCATTACTGTAACTTATTGATTTGCTGAACTTAATAAAGAATTACAGAACAGAGGTTTGCAGTAGCTGCTTCATCAAAATACGACATCACTGCCACAATGGATTAATCCATGGCAATGCATAAACTTTTTTAATGGTATGGTTTATTTGGGATTGTTACATCTTCATTCCTTTCATACTCTTTTTGCCCTTCATATCCATCTTCTCACTTTTCATCTTTTCCATCATATTCATCATTTCTTTGCTGCCCATCATGGTTTTGCACATTGTGGACATCATCGCGGTGTCACTTTTGCATTTTTCCATCATATCTGACATCATTTTTTGCATCATGTCGGGATTATCTTGCATCATTTTCATCATTGTCCCATGGTTTTCCATCATCAGCATCATATCTTTTTTGCTATTCATTAATATTACAATCATTTCTTTCGACATGTCGCTATTGTTAGCAATAGTATCCATGATTTCCTTTCTGGTATCCAAATTTGAAAGAACCTGTTTTACATCTGTTTTTGTTTGACATGAGGCAAACAGAGCAATTAACCCAATGACCAGTGTGATTTTTTGTAACGTTTTCATAATTAATTACTTGTTAAAGATTTTTAAATGGTTTTACATGTGAAAATATTCCATGATACAAAGGTGTGTACCTTATCGGGGAAATACGTTACACAATTATTGATAAGCTTTATATGATTCACACATTCTATAAGTTGTGATATCGAGCATCGGAGATTTTACTAACATGAAGGAATTAAGTTGGTTACCCTGTATACTTTATAAAAAAAGTGAGCCAGCTAATCCGATAAAAATCGTTTTCAGCTGGCTCACTTGTATTACAATATCTTAAATCAGAATTCCAAACCAACTATTTTGTTGCTGGTCTTTCATATTTGCAACAGCCCGGCAATGCATTATAAGCCTTATCGGTTGCTTTCATATTTTCTGTATCATGGCCAACTTTTGCAATCGCATCTTCAATTTTCATTGTGGTGGTTTTAGTACTATCAAATGTCACCGTCAAAATTTTATTTTTTCCATTCCACGTTGCCTGGGATACACCATCGACTGATTTAGCAGCCTTTTCTATTCGGGTCTTACATTGACCGCAATTCCCGTAGACTTTTATTTTCTCTGTTTTCGCTGTCATTGCAAAAAGTGAGGTCAAGCTGAACAGCAGCAGCACCACAACTAACATCATTGATTTTGTTTTCATTGTTTTAATTTTTAAGGTTAATTATTGTGATTGATAATTATGATTGATTATTTCTTAACAGGCATATCCATTCCAGGCATGCTTTTATTTTCCTTTTGCATTTGCTTGCCATCGGATGGTCTGGTCATCCCAGGTATACTCTTGCTGTTTGCTGGTTTTGCATCACCCGGCATCTCCATTCCCGGCATTGATGATACCTTACCTCCTGCAGGATTCATCATGCTTGGATTACCTTCCAACTGGGATGCGGCATCCACACTGAAAGTCCCCTGTGTTACGATCTCTTCTCCTTCTGTCAGGCCACTCTCTACGACATAACTGCTGCCCAGCATCGGGCCCAGTTCAATCTCCCTGAGCTTGAATATGGGTTCATCCGTTCCGGGTTGTTTTACATAGACAATTGATCGCTTTCCTGTCCATAGGACCGCAGATCGGGGAATTATCATCATGTTTCGATATTCTCCCAGGTTCGCTTGAACGATTCCGGTGGCAAACATCTCGGGTTTTAATTTCCCGGAAGGATTGCTGATCTCCACCCTGACTTTCGTCACTCTAGTCACAGGATCAACAACAGGATCGATGAACATTATATTACCATGCAACGTCACCCCGGGAAGTGCCTGCAGTGTAAAGTCGAGCTTATCGCCGGTTTTTAGGAATGGAAGATCGCTCTCGTATGCATCGAACATCACCCAGACAGTGGAAAGATCGGCAATGTCAAACAAAACGGTACCTTCTTCAACATGATCACCCGTATTCACTCGCCTCGCAGTAACGATCCCCGAGGTGTTTGAAACCACCTCGAATTCAGTCTTAATGCTGCCTGAACTCTCAATGTCCGAAATTTGATGCTCGGTAAGTTTCCAGAGCCTTAATTTTTCCTTGGCCGCTTCATAGATTCCAGGTTGCGTACCTTTTGTCTTTGCAGCCTCAAGCAATTCCTGCTGTGCTGTCACCAATTCAGGTGAGTATATCAAGGCCAGTGACTGACCCTTTTTGATTGCCTCTCCTGTAAAATTCACCATAAGTTTATCGATCCTTCCGGGAGTATGGGCAACCTGGCTCTGTAATAGCCGCTCATCGGCCTGTATTTTACCATAAAGGCGAACTTCTTTTACTGGTTTTTGATGTGTCACCACGGAAGTCAGGACATTGGCCATCTGGGCTGCTTCATGCGTAAGATGTATAGCTCCCTGGGCAACAGAATCGGTATTTTTTTTCAGTGGGATCAATTCCATACCACAAATAGGGCATTTCCCTGGTTTTGACATCCGAATCTGAGGATGCATAGCACAGGTCCAGATCGTCGACTGGCCTTCTTCTACAAAATTGTCATGTTTGACTTCTTTTCTGGCAGGAGAATGGAAAAAGATCCATCCGATAAAAAGTCCAAGGGTTACAAATAATCCAAATTGGACAAATTTATTGAGCAGAACCTTTTTTATCACCGCTGTTTGCTTCATTGTTTTCATAATTTCAATTTTCTTTTATCGTTTGGATTGCCATTAAACGCTGAAGCCATGAAATGCCAAGGTTATAATCTGCGATGGCTTCTATCTTTTTAAATTCATAATCAATTGTCTGCTGACGAACCCTGAGAATATCGGTTAAGGGAGTTTCAGCAGTAGCAAAACCAGATAGCATGATATCCAGCGTCTTTTCTGCAAGCAAACTCTGATTATCGTACAACTTTATCCTTCTTTCTCCATCTTTTATTAATTGAGACGCTTCATAGTACTCGGTTTGAAGCGAATTCACAGTTGCCTGGTAATTCTGCTCATTGGCCGTCACCAGCAGATCCGTCTCTTTCTTCATTGCATTATACTTGTTTCGGTAAATAGGAAGTGTCAGCGTGGCCATTGGCATGATCATATCTTTCCCGTTCATAGACGATGCCGACATATCGCTTTTACTTATTACCGAATACTCAACTCCCAGACCAATCATTGGATATCCCATACGGGTAACCATTTTTTTCTTCGCATCGAGTGATTGCCTTTCGAATAAGAGCATACCTAGCATGGGATTGTGGACCAAAACACTATCTGTAACGGATGACAAAGAAATTCCGAGAGTATCTGGAACCAGGGAGTCAGGAAGCTGGACAGTCGATATCGGGGATCGGTTAAGATAGAGATTAAACCGGGCAGTCATCGTTGTCATCTGGTTTTTCAACAGAGCAATATTATTTTCAAGATCGCCCATCTCAATTCTGATCCTGTATAGATCTGCCAAACCTGTATTTCCCGATGCAGATCCCATTGAGTTTGTCTGCATTCCTGATTGTACCGACTGATTTGAGGTTGAACCTGGCTGATTACCTTCATTTCCTCCCATTCCTTGCATACCCGATGATGAACTGGTATTATTTTGAGAAGGTGTGTTTGACATGGAACTGCTTCTTGAGGAACTACCTTTTCCGCCTGTGGGAGCAGCTTTGAATTTCACCAGAGTTAATCTTTCAATCATATTGAGGATCTCAAGATTTTTTTCTGAAGACCGGATCTCATTTTGGATCTTTTGCAGCTCATACCATGATTGTCTTACATCAAAAAAGACCTGGATTTTAGCTTCCCTGAATAATTCGAACTTCGCTTTAGCCATGAGACTCATTTCATCCTTTGCCGCTTTAAGCGTTCCAAACCAGGGGAACATCTGCATAAGCTTCAGGTTGGCTACCTCGTTTCCTGCCACAAGTTCCATTGGTTGGATAAATACACCAATAGTAAACTCGGGATCCTGCAAGCCTCCAACCTGGGGTACCTTTTGCAGCGCTGCCTTGTATTCATAGAATTTCTGGATGACTGTAGGATTATTTTTTGCTGCGATGGTTAGGTACTGATACAGTGAGTCGGACTGGGAATAACTTGAAAGACATAGAAATACATTAAAATTCAATAGAAATAAAATAGAAATAATTTGAAATCTATGAAAACACAATTGTCTTGAACTTCTAAAAGTATGTATCAGTATTTGAGGATTATTAATATCAGTCGTTGCTTTGATTTTCATCTTTCGTTTCTTTTATGAAATTGTTTAGACGTACCTCAACTTATGTTCCCTCCAAATACTCTGTAACAGCGGAACAACAAAAATGGTCATCACCTGTATAATCATCCCGCCAAACGTCGGTATTGCCATTGGCACCATGATATCCGCCCCCTTCCCAGTCGATGTAAGTACAGGCAAAAGAGCAATAACAGCAACTGCTGTAGTCATCATTGCCGGTCTGACACGTTTTTTTCCGGCAGTAACAACCGCTTCACGAACATCGTGTACGGTAGCAGGATGCCGCTGCTCAAACACCTGGTGGATGTATGTACCCATGATAACCCCGTCATTTGTTGCAATTCCAAACAGGGCAATGAAACCAACCCATACGGCCACACTAAGGTTTATTGTATGCATCTGGAACAGGTCCCGTAGGTTGATACCGGCAACCGAAAAATTCAGGAACCATCCCTGGCCATAAAGCCAAAGCATAATGAATCCTCCTGCAAAAGCCACGAATACCCCGGAAAAATGAATGAAGGAAGCCGTGACAGTTCGGAATTGAAAGTATAGCAACAGGAAGATCATGATCAGGCTGATCGGGATAACAATACTCAATCGCTTGGAAGCACGAATCTGCTGTTCATAGTTACCGGCAAATTTGTAAGAAACCCCTGCAGGAAGTTTCAATTCTCCGGATTCTATCTTTTGTTGTAAGATCTTTGCTGCGTCCTCAACCACATCAACTTCAGCATTTCCTTCTTGCTTATCGAAGATCACATATCCGACCAGGAAAGTGTTTTCGCTCCGTATCATCTGGGCCCCGCGGGTGTAGTCGATATCGGCAATTTCCCCCAAAGGTACCTGGACTCCATTCATAGCGGGAACAAGAATGCGTTTCAGATCATCCGGATTATCCCTTAGTTCGCGGGCATAACGGACTCGTATTGGAAAACGTTCACGACCTTCTACAGAATTGCTTAGCGACATTCCACCGACTGCTACCTGCAAGATCTCCTGGACATTAATTACACTCATGCCATAGCGGGCCATTGCTTCCCGATTCAGTTTGATTTCAATATAGGGCGCTCCGACGGCTCGGTCGTAAAACACTGAGGGTGCTTTAACAGATGGCACATCTTTTAATGCCTGCTCGAAAGCCATTCCGGCTTGCTCGATTGTTGCAAGGTCGGGTCCGTAAACTTTTAATCCCATGGGTGCACGCATGCCGGTCGAAAGCATGACCAGACGGGTTTCAATGGGCTGTAGTTTGGGAGCGGAGGTCAGGCCGGGGATATCGGTAACTTTAACGATTTCTTTCCAGATATCATTGGGGTTTTTAATTTGAGGTCGCCATTGGCGGAAGTATTCTCCACCCTTTTCCGGAATCAGAAACTCATTTATTTTACCGGAAATACCTTGAAATACAATTGAAATATTTTGAGGTGCCTTAGAAATACGTGGAGATACAATAGAAATACTTTGTGCTTTACTATTATCATCCTGGAAATTCAATTCTAACCATTTGCCATTTACCAGGATAAAAAACAGATTTTCCTCTTTATTAAATTTTACCCCATCAATCCTCTTTATATCTATCGTATTTCCATGTATTTCAATTGTATTTCTATTGTATTTCCATGTATTTCTATCTATATCTATCGTACCCTCCTTTATTTCCTTCTTCACCTTTTCAACATTCAACAAAAAACTCCCGTCTCTGTCAACCTTAAACCTATCCCTGTGCCCATCCTCATCCAGGATATACTCAGGCCTGTAGTTAATCGTATTTTCGAACATCTGAACGGGAGCAGGATCCAGCGCTGAATTCACACGGCCCCATTTCCCAACGGCGATCTCGACTTCAGGAATTGTGGATAATCGTTTGTCAAGGGTTTCAACGTACTGAAGGTTTTTTTCGATGCTCGAATGGGGCATGCTCGTTGGCATTAAAAGGAATGAACCCTCATTCAGTGATGGCATGAATTCTTTCCCGGTTCCTGGGAATAATTTGATCGCACCCTGCCATACTGATGTCTGCCGGAAACTCTTCCATCCCATTTTTTCAATCCCTGCAGGAATAAAACCGAGCATTTTATCGGAGCCCTGCCAAGCCATAACCCCAAGGAACAATGTAAATGCCGG
>Ga0182027_10006136_pt1 | contig 18093 bp, 14 predicted proteins | sample 712E1DmetaG_FD_121300 | JGI IMG/M metagenome (GOLD analysis project Ga0182027, IMG submission 121300) | Permafrost microbial communities from Stordalen Mire, Sweden - 712E1D metaG (Illumina Assembly) | ecosystem: Environmental > Terrestrial > Soil > Wetlands > Permafrost | place: Sweden... | reverse complement strand
CTTTGTCTTCCTCTTTGCACCGCTCTACCACCCGGCCATGAAGGTCGTGGGTCCGTTGCGCCGGGCGCTGGGATTTCGCACCATCTTCAACCTGGTGGGTCCGCTGACAAATCCCGCCGGAGCGCGGGTGCAGGTGATCGGCGTGCTGGCGCCCAGCCGCGTGCTGCTGGTTGGCCGCACCCTTGCGGCTCTCGGCGCAAAACGCGCTTTTGTTGTCCACGGTGCCGACGGCATCGACGAGTTGACCACCACCGGCGAGTCCATCGTAGCCCGCGTTGAGGAGCAGGAGGGCGGCGGCGAGCCGACCTTGAGGGCCTCGCGTATCACGCCGGAGATTGCCGGGTTGACCCGCACCACGCTCGATCAATTTACAGGCGGCGATGTCGCGACGAACTCCGCTTTGCTTTACGACGTGCTGACCGGCAAGCCTGGCGCGCGGCGCGATATCGTGCTGCTGAATGCCGCGGCGGCGCTGGTGGCCGCAGACCTCGCCGCCAATCTGAAAGAGGGCGTAGTCCTCGGTGCCGAGGCCATCGATTCAGGCCAAGCTGCGGCGACGCTGGAGAAGTTGCGGCAGTTTGGGGTGAAGCACGCGGCGAAGTAGTAAAGAGCCAGGTCTTTGACCGCATGACGTCGTGCGTTGCGATTAAGAATCGTGCTTTCCCAGGTTCCAAAATCGGAACCTGGGGCACCCGGCGGCCAACACTGCTTGCCTACTGCGCCGGACCAGCCTTGCCTGCCTCTTGCCCTAGCTCAAGATCTGCTGTTCCGATGCGCCCGCTCGCCGAGACGCGCACGGAGAACCGAACGCGTACCGCTTTTGGGTTGTGATCGATCTTGCAGGGAATATTCACGTCATGCAAATACCTGCCCGTGGGGGGAGCGGAAGGCGGAGCGGCAACTTTGATGACCTTCGCGTCCCGCTTCAACTCTTTGCCCTTCTTATCGAAGGTGGAGACGATCAGGATCACCTCGGTATGGCGAAGCTCAGTATCTGTGGCGTACGTCCACGCCAATCCGCGGCCGTCCACATGCACCGTGAACGAATCGGGATCGGTGGCCGACTGCTTGGGCGCTATGGCGATGCCGTCATAGACCATGTTGCTGGTATCGGCGGCGACCAGGTCGGTGACGAGACGCCTCGACGGCTTCTCCGGATCCACGCGCCCCGGACCATATTGCAGGTAATAGCCCTCCCGCGTGACAACCTTCAGCCCCGGCCGGTCAACCGTAACTTTGATTTTGCGGAATTTCTGAGGATCGAGAGCAACATTCGCCGGCCGGTAGGTGAGTGTGTAGAAGTTGGCTCCGTCTTGAATGGCGGTCTGGATCTCCATGTCCACATCGTTGCGGCCGTAAAGGGTCCGGCCGCCAGTCGCCTTCGCCAGCTTGTTGAACTCGTAATTTCCCCCAAAGGGATCGATCATGGGGTCGCCGCCGTATACGCCGGGGTCGACGAGGACGCCCGCCGGATCGATGGTGTAGAGCGTAACCCGCGCATCCCGCAGTATGTTCACGCAATCCTGCACTGCGCTAAAAAGACGGTTCTCCGTATCGATAGACCAACCGGGACCGGTGCGATGCGCCGGAGGAAAGCCGCGGCCGATCCAGATCATGTTTTTGTGGCCGGGATGGCCCATCACGGCCTCAGCCACGCGCCGCAAAGTAATGAAGGCCGTTGTGTATCGTTCGTTGATCCAGCCACCCAGGGGAACCTGCCAGGGACTCACCGCGAAGTGATGATCGAGTGCGGAGATGATCTCTGCCTTGTTCTGCGTGTAGTCGTGCAAGACGGAAAAGTTCTGCAGGCTGACCGCGATCAGCATCGTCGGCGTGATAAGTTTATCCGGCTGCTTCTCGAGATATTTCTTCAACGAATAGCGCGCGAAGGCCATGTCTTCGAATCGGGTGTTGAACTCGTCGAGCAGGACGATATCGACGGGAGCGCGCGGCGCCACGCGGTCCAGGTCGGCAGTGGAGTCGATGGTGACATCCGGGCTGGGGGTATGCGCGCCGGTCTCTTCAAAATTGAGAATAGTCTGCGGCTGGCTGGCCTCTTCAACCTTGAAATCATCTTTCTTCAGATCCCTGACGATTGCGCCCTTGGCATCCAATACGACCATGTCGAGCACAACCAGGCGCGATGTAACGCGAATCGTGTAGGTGCCGTCGGGGTTCCTGACCGGTTGTGCTGGGGTTGGAGCCTGCGCCGGCGCGGTCGGCGTGGCTGGCGTTGCTTGCACAACTGGTGCGGCTGGCTGCGAAGGCTGCGCCGGCGTCGCCGATTGCGGTTGCGCTGGCTGGGCTGCATACGGTGGTCGCGCAGGCTGAGCTGCCTCTGGCTGCTGAGCTGGTAACAACGGCAGGGCTATACCGGCAAGTAGGATCAAAAGCGGCACACGAATACATGAGGTGTTCATATTGCTCCTAGAACCTGACAAATCATGGTACAACAGGCGCCTACAGCAGTCCCGACCGCCCGGCCAAACGCCGCGACAGCAGCCACGACAGCAGCGAGGCTCCCAGCGCCAGCGCAACCCAGCCGGCCTCTTTCAGCGGTTGTATCACGGCTGCGGAAAGCTGTGGGGGCGTGATCGCGATCTCTCGCAACGCGGGCAAACCGGTACGAACCATCTCCACCGCGCCTAGACCAAAGACTACAGTCGCCAGAATCATCCCCGGTACGGCTCTTACCCACGGAAATGGGATCGGGGGAGGCGCAGCCGCTTCTTCGCGCACGTTCTCCATCACCACAGCCAGAAAGCCCGAAGAGGGAACCAGCTCCTCTTCCGTTGCCAGAATGCGATCGATCTCGTTATGGTCCATTTCGTTGTGGTTCATCTCGGTCCGGTTCATCTTCAAGCCTCCTTTCCTGCCCATTCCATTGCCGCATGCTCAGCTTCGAGGTGCGGGAACCGCCGTCGAAGCAGAGCTCGTGCACGGGAGAGCCGGGCTTTCAGGGTGCCTTCAGGCAGATGCATAGTGCGCGCCGCAGCGGCCACGTCCATCTCGTGAAAATAAAAGAGCACAACCGGCTCGCGGTAGCGCAGGGGCAGAGCCAGCACCGCTCGCCGCACTGTATCGGAGCTGAGCTGCGCGGCCAGTTCGCTCTGTTGCGACGCTGGTCCGGCCGGCTCGGCAATCGCCTCCAGCGTCACAGTCTCCACGGGAAACCGCTTCAGCTCGGAGCGATAGACATTAGCTGCCAGCGCAAAAAGCCAGGTAGAAAAGCTCGACTCGCGCCGCCATTGGGCGAGGCCCCGCCAGGCGCGGATGAAGGCCTCCTGGGCCAGCTCTTCAGCGCGTCCACGGTCGCGGCAGTAGCGCCAGGCCATATTAATGAGCGGCCCCTGCCACCGCCGTACGATCCCCTCAAAGGCCTCAACCTCGCCGGCTAATACGCGGTCTACATCAGCCAGGTCTTCGGTCGCGCTTTGGGGATTTGCGGTCAAATCCGGCACTCTCTGTGGGGTAGGACAAGAGGTCTGGCCGCCGGGTTGCATTTTCTTGCGGAAGAAGCTTTCAGAAGAAAATGCAACCGCATTGCTCTGCCTCCGGTCCCACCGTTTGCAAGGGAGGAAATCCCCTGCAAGTAATTCAGGAGGATTCTATGACATCTCTCGCGTTCTCAGTATTTAACAACCCCGAAATAGGCATGTGGATGTTTCTTTCCGTCGGCGCGGTGGCGCTCTTTGTGGTCTTCATTCCCACTGTCACCTTTCTCGATAGCCGGCGCAAGGAGCGCGAGGCTTTTTACAAGGCGGATACCTTCCGGCGCATGGCCGAGGCCTCTGGCGAGGGTGCCAAGGCAGCGGTAGAACTGCTCCGCGAAGAGGAGCGAATCAAGGCTAGAAAAACCCGCGAAGGCATGAAGATAGGCGGCCTCACCAACCTTGCCGTGGGCATTGCGCTGATGATCTTTCTGCGGGCGCTGGTGGGAAATGAACCGGTCTACCTGGTCGGCCTGATTCCGGGGCTCATCGGTGTGGCTCTGTTGACCTATGCGCTCTTCCTCGCGCCGCCGGTGGAGTAAGGGTTAAATGCGTGAATCACGGGCAGGGCTGCGGGCATCCGATAGGTAGTTGTTGTAACAACCATCGTCTGGCCATTGGTCAAGGCCAGGATGAGTGGAGGTTCACGAATGCCCAAGAATACGTCCCGCCAACCCGCTCTCTTCCTGCCCCATGGCGGAGGCCCCTGCTTCTTCATGGATTGGACCTGGGGCCCGGCCGACACCTGGAACGCCACGCAGCACTTCCTGGAGGGGCTCGCCAGTACGCTGCCCGCCCAGCCGAGAGCGATCCTGGTCATGAGCGGCCACTGGGAGGAGCCGGTCTTTACGGCCAGCACGGCAGCACGGCCGGAGTTGATCTTCGATTATTCGGGTTTTCCGGAGCAAACCTACCGGCTTAACTGGCCCGCGCCGGGCGAGCCGGCACTGGCCATGCAAGCCGCCGAGTTGCTGAAGCAGGCGGGCCTGCCGGTGGCGATCAGCTCGAGCCGCGGCTTCGACCATGGCGTTTTTGTGCCGCTCAAGGTTGCGTTTCCCGAGGCCCGGATTCCGGTGGTTTCGCTGTCCTTGGCGGCATCGCTCGATCCTGCGCTGCACCTGGCCGCGGGCCGCGCGCTGGCTCCGTTGCGCGACGAAGGCGTGCTGATCGTGGGCAGCGGCATGAGCTTCCACAACCTGCGCGCCTACCTGCGACCGGAGACCGTCGATCGCGCCCGGGCATTCGACGCATGGCTGACGAAGGCAGTGGAATCGCCTGCTCAGGAGCGCGCTTCGCTGCTGACCGGATGGCGCGAGGCGCCCTTTGCGGCATTTTCCCATCCGCGCGGGGAGCATCTGATTCCGCTGATGGCAACAGCCGGGGCGGGCGGCGATGGGCCGGGAAAGCGCATCTTCGGCGATGAACCGATGGGCGCGGCGATCAGCGCGTACCGGTTCGATTGATGAGGCGCGGACGGTTGCGAGGTTTCAGGCCAGGTTGTGGAGCAGAATTCCGAGAACTGCGGCGCCGAGAATCAGCCACGTTGCGTTGACGCGAAACCGCACCAGCAGCAGCGCGCTCACCAGCCCCAGCGCCCAGGTCCAACCGTCCACCAGAGTGGCGCGGCCCAGCGCAATGGCCACGGAGGCCATCAGCGCCACGGCAGCGGCGTTCACGCCGTCCAGAAAAGCCGCGGCCGGCTTCGATCTGCGGATGCGACCGGCCAGCGCGCCCACCGCGCCCGCCATCAAGAACGAGGGCAGAAAGATGGCCGCGGTAGCCACGGCAGCGCCAGCCCAGCCGCGCAGCAGGTAGCCGAGGAAAGTGGCAGTGGCAAAAACCGGTCCAGGCGTAACTTGGCCGGCGGTGATTGCATCCAACAACTGCGGACCGGTGACCCAGTGTAACCGGTCAACCAGATCGGCTTTGAGAAAGGCCAGCAGCACATAACCCGAGCCGAAGACCACCACCCCCAGCTTGAGAAAAATGAGGAAGAGCGGCAGAAAACCAACGGTTCCCGCTGCGCCGCCGCCCAGGCCTAGCGGCAGCCAGCCAAGCCCCATCGCCGCTCCGGGGCGGGAAGGCCGCCAAACCGCCAGCAGGGCAATACCTCCCGAGGCCAGCAGCACCGCAAGCGGCGGAGCGCCTGCTAGGGCCGCGGCGAAACAGGCGACTCCTGCCAGCGCCAGGGGCCAGCGGCGAAAGGCTGTCCGGCCCAGGTTCCAGATAGCTTGGACGATGATGGCCACCATCACCGGCTTTGCCCCGTAGAGCAAGCCCTGCGCCTGGGGCAGACTTCCGTAGCGTACATAAGCCCAGGCCAGCGCCAGTGTGGCCAGCGAGGCAGGCAAAATGAAGCATGCGCCTGCGATGACAAGACCAATCCAGCCGGCGCGGCCGTACCCCAGCGCCATGGCCACCTGGGTTGAACCGGGGCCGGGCAGCAGATTGCAGGCGCCCACCAGATCGAGGAATTGCTCGCGGCTCATCCACCCGCGCCGCTCTACGGCTTCCCGTTGCATCAGCCCGATGTGCGCCGCCGGGCCTCCGAAGGCCGTCAGTCCCAGGCGAAGGAAGAGGCGTGCGACCTCGCCGGATGAAGATCTGCCTGTGGGGCTAGCCATGTTTTAGAAATTCTTGGATTGATACCAGCGTCTCCTGCGTCCTACCCGCACACCGGAGTCGATGACGATGGCCAGCAGGCCGAAGACCATGCACAGGTCGGTGCGCGCCTGGTGAAAAAAGCTCAGCCAGCCGTAATGGTTAAGCTTTTCCAGCGAGAATGGGCCCAGGGGCCTGCCCAACAGGATGGGAAACTTGGTGGTAATCAGAGCAGTGACAATGACCGCCAACAGCGCGAGCGCGGCATCGCCCGCATAGAAGTTCAGCAAGACGGCAACGCCGCCGCCAATCTCGATGCTTCCCACCAGCGTCGCCAACTGATGAGGAAAAGGCAATCCGATCGCCGCAAAGCGTCCCGCGCCCAACTCTTCGGGCCGGAGGAACTTGAGGACGCCTTCCAGCAGGAACACCAGGCCCACAATCATCCGAATCAGAATCATGGGAAGATTTTGGCGCATCGTTGCCTCCCGGCACCATACATATCTGGGAAGGCGCGTACAGTTTGCGGATAAAGGCCGTCATTCGAGCCAGATATGCAAGAAGCATACCTCAGGAGTCAACCCGGATGCTGCAAAAGATGAAAATTCTGAACGAATTTCTCAAAGAGCTTATCTGAGGGCAAAAAAGGCCTGATGACAGGCACTTCCAGGCGAAGAACCCCCTGCGCGGAACATATATGGCGGAAGCCTCGCCCATTCAAGCCTGGCCGTAACCCAGCTCCGTCCGGTTATCCCAGTTCTTCACTACCTGTCCAGCAGTTCTTCAATCGTGACCGCCAGGGTTTTTGGCTCTGTCGCGGGGCCAAAGCGCCCCGTCACGTTACCCTGCCGGTCGATCAAAAACTTGGTGAAGTTCCACTTGATGTTCTCGGTACCGAAGATTCCGGGCTTGCCCTCTTTGAGGAAACGATAGAGGGGGTGGGCATCGGGGCCGTTCACGTCGATTTTGGCGAAGAGAGGAAAGCTCACGCCGTAATTTTTTCCGCAGAAGGCGCCGATCTCGGCTGCCGGGCCCGGCTCCTGCGCCCCAAACTGGTTGCAGGGGAAGCCCAGAACCTCGAAGCCACGGTCCTTATAGGCGCGGTAAAGCTCTTCCAGGCCCGCGTATTGCGGGGTAAATCCGCATTTGCTGGCCGTATTCACAATCAGGAGGACCCGGCCCCGGAATTTGTCCAGGCTGACCGGGCTCCCGTCGAGCAGGGCTGCTGAGAACCCATAAGCCGTCTCCGCGGACTTTTCCATCACGGCAAAACCCCCACGCAAAGCGGCTGTCGTGCGCGCCCGGCCTGCGTCTAAGAGGGATGCGGCGAGGGGTGGCGGGGATGCAAAGCCGTCCCAACCCGTTTGCTTCCGGTAGACTGTGGGTTGGGTCCCAACGAGCCGGGGTCCCCATCGACAGCTCTTCGTCGATGGGGTGGTAACGAGCCGGGGTCCCCATCGACAGGTCTTCGTCGGTGGGGTGGTGAATGAGAGGACAGCCCAAGTCCGCAACGGCCAAATGGGTCAGGAAATTCCGGGAAAGACAAGATTTCCGAGCCGATTGGCAGCCCGGCGGTTTGGGCGGAGTGGCCGCGGTCCAATATAATCATCTTTCCTCGAGGCAGGACGGATTTTAAGCAATGAGGGTGTGCATATTCTTCCCGTGAAGCCGAACTATGGACCGCATCAGTACTTGTGCTCGCCGCGGGGCTCCAGCCCAGTGAAGTTCAAGCACACCTGCATCTCCCGCGCGCAGCGGAGCGCGAGCCGCCTCGCGCGCCTAATGATCTTGCTGGCGCTGGCGTTCGCTGCCGGCTCAACCCTGGCCCAGCAGCCGCAGACCATCGAACAGATTCGTGTCATCGGCAACCGGCGCATTCCCAAGGAGACCGTGCTGGCGCGGCTCTTTACCCACCCCGGCGACACCTACGATCCGATCTCCATCGAACGCGACTTCAACTCGCTGTGGAACACATCGTACTTCGAGGACTTACGCATTGAACGCGAGGACTCTGAGAAGGGCATCATCCTGAACATCTTCGTCCGGGAGAAGCCCACCATTCGCGAGATCAACTACAAGGGCCTCAACGCCGTCTCTCAGTCCGACGTGCTGGACCGCTTCAAGAAGGAAAAGGTAGGCCTCTCGGTGGAGAGCCAGTACGACCCCACCCGGATCAAGCGGGCTGAAACTGTCCTCAAAGACATTCTCTCCGAGCACGGGCACCAGTTTGCCACCATCAAGACCGAGGTCAAGACGATTCCTCCGGCCTCGGTGCAGGTGAACTTCAACATCAAGGAAGGCCCCACCGTGAAGGTGGGCCAGATCCGATTCACCGGAAACCAGCACCTCAGCGGGCTGTTGCTGCGCCGCTCCATGAAGAACCTGAAGCCCATCGGCATCCCGTATTCGATCGTCTTTGAAAATCTGTTTTCCCAGACCTTCGATGCCTCCAAGCTAGAGGAAGACACGGAGCGGGTGCGCCGTGCCTATCTTGACAAGGGCTACTACACAGCCGCGGTCGAGGAGCCTAAGACGCAGATCCGCGACCAGGGCGGACTGAACTGGTTTACCTTCCGCCCCAACAAGGGCAAGCGCATTGACATTCTCATGCCGATTGAAGAAGGGGCCCGTTACCGGCTGGGCACGATCACCTTCACTGGCAACAAAGCGGTGAGCAACGTAAAGGCGCTGCGCGCCACCTTTGCCGTGAAAGACGGCGACTGGTTCAACGGCACGTTGATCGGCAAGGGCCTGGAGAACCTGAAGAAGGCTTACGGCCAGTTGGGCTATATCAACTTCGGCGCCATCCCCAAGCCCGTCTTCGACGACCAGAAGAAGACCGTCTCGCTGAACATCGATATCGACGAAGGCAAGCCCTTCTACGTCTCCCGCATTGAGTTCGAGGGCAACACCATCACTCGCGACAAGGTGATCCGCCGTGAGCTGATGCTGGATGAAGGCTCGGTCTACAACTCCCAGTTGTGGGAATACAGCTTATTGCGCCTCAACCAGTTGGAGTACTTCGAGCCGCTCAAAGTGGAGCAGGACTCCACGGCACAGCAAGATTCCGATGCCGGCACGGTAACCCTTCTGCTGAAGGTGAAGGAAAAGGGTAAGAACTCGATTGGCATGAACGGCGGCATGAGCGGCCTGTCGGGCGCCTTCCTGGGCGTGAACTACCAAACCAACAACTTTCTTGGCTTGGGCGAAACGCTCAGCCTGCAAGGCAACCTGGGCAACGTGAGCCGCCAGTTCATGTTCGGCTTCTCGCAGCCTTACATTCGCAACCGGCCTCTCAACCTCGGCTTCCAGCTCTTCAACACCAAGCAGGACTTCAATGCCGCCAAGAACTACCAGGCCACCAGCGGGCAATCGGTCAACCTGACCTCGGCGCAGCAGTCGCTCACGCAGAATTACAACCAGGCCTCGACCGGCCTGACGTTATCGGTTAGCTATCCGCTCCGGCGGCACGCATTCCAGCGCGTGGGCATTACTTATTCGCTCAACAAGTCGACGATTACCGCCTTCAGCACTGCCTCGCAGACATTTTTTCAGACCATCAGCTTCCGTTCCGGCATTCAGGGCTCCAATTCGCTCGAGGGCATCGTCAGCAGCTCGGCCTCGTTCAGCTATATATACAACACCATCAACAATCCGATGCGCCCACGCAGCGGCAAAGAGTACACGGCGGTCTTCCAGGTGGCAGGCATCGGCGGCAATTTGCGCTACTTCTCGCCGCTGGTGGCTTATAAGCAATTTTTGCCAATTCACTACCTGAAGCTGTCGCCTGCCGGACGCAATGTGTTGGGCGTGCGCGCGCAGTTGGGCTATGTGCAGGGCTATGGCGGCGATGTGGCGCCGCCCAACAACCGCTTCTACGCCGGCGGCGAGGGCGAGATACGCGGCTTCGACGTTCGCGGCGCCACTCCTTATGGCTACGTTCCAAATCGCGTCAACTTCCAACTGACCAACCCGGACGGCCAGTGCGTGCCGCGTGACCCCAACAATCCGCAGTTGAATCAGTGCATCCAGGTGCCGCTCCCGGTCTACGGGATCGCCTCTATCGGCGGCGATACCAGCCTCACTGCCAATGCCGAGTACCGCATTCCCATCGCCGGTCCGGTCACCTTCGCCTTCTTCGACGACTTCGGCATCGATGTGGCTCTCAACAAAGGGCAGTTGAAGCAGAGTCCCGAGGGCTTCGCCTCGCTCACCGCGCCGCTCTACGGCTGCCCGGTCTACAATAACGGCTCTTGCCAGGGCGGAATCCCCGGTTCGCAGGTTGGATTTGTAAGGGACATCCGGCCCATCTCCGGCACCAACTTTGTTCCGCGCATGTCCACCGGCGCGGAGATTTCCGTCATCATGCCGATCATCAACGCGCCCTTCCGCCTCTACTATGCCTACAACCCGCTGCGCTTGTATGAGCGGCCCTATTGCAACGCGGTTGTCCTTGGGAGCAGCAACGAAAGCTGCACGGCGCAGTTGATTACCCGCGACCTGTTCCCGCCGGGCGGCGCGGGCGACTACACCTACCAGGAAGCAATTCAGGCCTACGGCTCGCGGAACCTCTTCCGCGAACCGCGTAAAACCTTCCGCCTGACCGTTTCGACAACCTTCTAAGCAGGGGCTCGGTAGCGATCTGAAGCGAGGACAGCTCGGAAGGAATTTCGAAGGAGCTTTCTACTCGAATGAAAAGACAAATCGCACTTTTTCTCACGCTGACCTCGGGCCTTGTCCTGAGCGCAACTGCCCAAACCCCAACCGCACCCGCCCCGGCCGGCTCAGTCAAGATCGCCGTCATTGCTTTCCAGGCGGCCGTAGGTCAAACCAACGAATTCCAGCGCAGCTTTGCGGATTTGCAGAAGAAATTCGATCCCAAACGCGTCGAACTCAAGACACTCAGCGACGAGATCGACACCCTGGGCAAGCAGTTGCAGGCACAAGCCGACAAACTGAGCGCCCCCGAACGCTCCAGCCGCACCAAGGTTATCGAAGACAAGAAGAAGCAGGCACAGCGCCTAACCGAGGACGCCCAAAACGATTTCCAGCAGGCAATGCAGGATCTCTTCGGCGGAGTAGCCTCCAAGGTGAATGATGTTTTGGTCTCCTACGCGCAACAGCAGGGATACACCCAGGTAATAGACGTGACCCAGCAGCAACAGCAGGCCCCCGTCGTGCTTTACTGGAGCCCTGCCACCGACATCACAAAAACGATCATTGACGCCTACAACGTGAAGTCGGGCGTGCCCGCTCCGCCGGCGCATCCGGCTGCGGCGGCGCCCAGGCCGGCCTCCAAGACGCCCGTGACACACTGATGCCGTAAACCGGGGCAATACCCCAATCCGGCAAAGGCCTCGCCCCGCGGGACCTTTGTGTTTCTAGGAGCTCATGTAAATGGCAGGCGTTATCGCGAATCACCGCAAAATTCATGATTTGCCGGTTTGACGCTCCTACCCTGGCCCCCTATAATCCATCTAGTTCCTGCTGCGTCTCCGTTCGCGTCTTTTCCTGCCTCTGCCCCATCCGGTGCGGAGTCCACACCAGAAGATGTGAGGTTGCTCAGGAGGCACAAGCTGACGCTCGCGCTGAAACGCGGGCTGCCACACAGGAATTCCGAAGGAGCTTTCTATTCGCATGAAGCGCTCGATTGCACTTGCTGTTACGCTGGCCTCGGGTTTTGTCCTGAGCGCCGCCGCCCAAACTTTGCCCGTTCCCGCGGCGCCTGCCGGGCCGGTCAAGATTGCCGTCATTGCCTTTCAGGTGGCCGTGGCCCAAACCAACGAAGGCCAGCGCAACTTCGCCGACCTGCAAAAGAAGTACGAGCCCAAGGAAACCCAGCTCAAGAACCTCAACGACGAGATTGAGAACCTCAAAAAGCAGTTGCAGGCGCAGGGCGACAAGCTGAGCGACGCCGAGCGCGCCAGCCGCACCAAGACCATTGAAGACAAGGACAAGCAACTGCAACGGTCCGTCGAGGATACCCGGAACGACTTCCAGACGGAGATGCAGGAGCTGTACAACACCCTGGCTTCCAAGGTCTACGATGTCCTGGCAAGCTACGCGCAGCAGCAGGGATACACGCTGGTGCTGGACGTGGCCCAGCAGCAGAACCCCGTACTCTACGCCAACGAGTCGAGCAACATCACCAAGCAGATCATCGACGCCTACAACGTGAAGTCGGGTGTGCCCGCTCCGCCGCCGGCTCCAGCTACCGCGGCGCCCGCGGCGACCAGGCCGGCTGCCAAGCCGCCCGTCGCGCACTAAGATATGGCTGAAACCTTCGCAAAGGCCCCGCCGTGCGGGGCCTTTGTGTTGTTACCGGCCTCATGCGGTATCATGCAGAGATTCCGTTACAGGAGCTTTAGGGAGCGTCCAAATGAAGCGTTTCGCCGTACTTGCCGTTTTGCTCGTCTCGAGCTTGGTTCTGGGCGCTGCCGCCCAAACATTGCCAGCTTCCGCGGCGCCTGCCGGACCGGCCAAGGTTGCCGTCATCGCATTTCAGACGGCTGTGGCCCAAACCAACGAAGGCCAGCGCAACTTAGGCGACTTGCAGAAGAAGTTCGGCCCCAAGCGCCAACAGCTTAGGGAGCGTAGCGCGGAACTTGATGCCCTGGCCAAGCAATTGCAGGCGCAGGGTGGCACACTGAGCAATGCCGAGCGCGCCAGCCGGAGCAAAACCATCGCAGAAAAGAAGAAAGCGTTTGACCGCGATGCCGAGGACGCCCAAAACGACTTTCAAACTGCGATGCAGACGGTCTTTAAACCCCTGGCCTCCAAGGTCTACGAGGTTCTGGCAAGCTATGCGCAGCAGCAGGGATATACCCTGGTGCTGGATGTGTCGCAAGAGCAAAATTCCGTGCTCTACGCCAACGAGTCGAGCAACATCACCAAGCAGATCATCGACGCCTACAACGTGAAGTCGGGCGTGCCCGCTCCCCCGCCGTCTCCAGCGGCCGCTGCGCCCGCGACGCCCAGACCTGCGGCGACCAGGCCGGCTGCCAAGCCGCCCGTCGCGCACTAAGATCTGGCTGAAACGCTTGCAAAGGCTCCGCCGTGCGGGGCCTTTCGTGCTGGCGCCGGAAACCGTTCAAGGATAAGAAATTAGAGTGCTAGCCGAGCCGGAAATACTCTGCGCGGCCCATACGGCTACTGTGGAAAACATTGTGGATAACTTCCGGCAATCCTGCGTAAGAATCCCAATTTCTCCTCTTGCCAATCTCTGATGGATTTGATAAGCGACACAAGTCCTTATTTATCAGTAGCGATCTTAGAAACACCCTGTCCTTCAGACGGGCTTACCTGTGTGCGCTATAAGACACCTCTTATGCGAGGTTTCCACAGTTCCCCATGAACATCCGATGACTAAAGTATCTATTGGGTCAATGAGCATTGCTACTTAGTCTGGTCTTCGCCTACCCGCAATACGGCCAGAAAAGCCTCCTGGGGGATATCCACCCTGCCGATCCGCTTCATGCGCTTCTTGCCTTCCTTCTGCTTTTCCAACAACTTGCGCTTGCGAGAGATGTCGCCGCCGTAGCACTTGGCCAGTACATTCTTGCGCAGCGGGCTCACCGTCTCGCGGGAAATGACCTTGGCGCCGATAGCCGCCTGGATGGCAACCTCGAATTGCTGCCGGGGGATCAGTTCGCGCATCTTTGAGACCAGCGCACGCCCGCGCTCGTAGGCAAAGTCGCGGTGAACGATGATGGAAAGCGCATCCACCGGCTCGCCTGAGACCAGGATGTCCAGCTTGACCATCGGCGACTCCCACTCGCCGGCCAGTTGATAGTCCAGCGACGCATAGCCGCGGGAGATGGACTTGAGGCGATCGTAGAAGTCGAGCACAATCTCGTTCAGCGGCAGTTCATAGGTGAGCATCACACGGGTAGGCGTCACATACTCGAAGTTCAACTGCTTGCCGCGCTTCTCTTCGACCAGCCTGAAGATGCCGCCCACATATTCCTCATTGGTGAGAATTTTGGCGGTGATGACCGGCTCGCGGATGGATACGATATTGACGGGATCGGGCCAGCGCGAAGGGTTGTCCACCTCTTTGACGCTGCCGTCGGTGAGCGTGATGTGGTAGCGCACGCCCGGAGCGGTGGTGATCAGGTCCAGCTCGTACTCGCGCTCCAGCCGCTCCTGAATGATCTCCATGTGCAGCAGGCCGAGAAAACCGCAGCGGAAGCCGAAGCCCAGCGCCACCGAGCTCTCCGGCTCGAAGAAAAACGAGGAGTCGTTAAGGCGCAGTTTTTCCAGTGCGTCGCGCAACAGCGTGTGCTCGTGCGAATCGACGGTGTACAGGCCGGCGAAGACCATCGGCTTGATGTCTTCAAAGCCGGGCAATTGGGCGGCGGCCGGCCTTGTGTCGTCGGTAACGGTATCGCCGATCTTGGTGTCGCTTACCGTCTTGATGGTGGCCGCAAAGAAGCCTACCTCGCCGGCGAGAAGTTCGCCAATTTCAACCGGCTTGGGCATCAACACGCCCATGGATTCAACCTCAAACGATTTGCCATTCGACATGAGGCGAATGCGCTGCCCTTTGCGCAGGGTGCCTTCCATTACGCGCACCAGCACGATGACGCCGCGATAGGCGTCGAACCAGGAGTCGAAGATGAGCGCCTGTAGCGGCGCGTCGGGATCGCCCGTGGGCGGCGGCAGCCGGTGAACAATCGCCTCCAGCACCTCGGCCACGCCCTGGCCGGTCTTGGCGCTCACCGGGAGCGCATCGGTGGCGTCCAGCCCCACTGCTTTCTCGATTGCCTCCTGAGTGCGCACGATGTCGGCCGAGGGCAGGTCGATTTTGTTGATGACGGGAATGATTTCCAGGCCGTGGTTGATGGCCAGGTAGGCGTTGGCCAGTGTCTGCGCCTCCACGCCCTGGCTGGCGTCCACCACCAGCAGCGCGCCCTCGCAGGAGGCCAGCGAGCGCGAAACCTCGTAGCTGAAGTCAACATGGCCGGGCGTGTCGATCAGGTTGAGCTGATAGGTGTTGCCGTCCTGGGCCTTGTACATCATGCGCACGGCATGGGCCTTGATGGTGATGCCGCGCTCCCGCTCCAGTTCCATGTCGTCCAGAATCTGGGCCTGCATCTCCCGCCCGGTCACCGAGCCGGTCAGCTCCAGCAAACGGTCGCTCAACGTCGACTTGCCGTGGTCGATGTGGGCGATGATGGCGAAGTTGCGAAGGAAGCGGGCGTCCATGAGGGCCTGGCGAAAGAGGGGATTGTGTGCGTACTGCGCGCCCGCCGCGAAACCGGGGTCCCCGGCGACAGATTTTCGTCGCTGGGGTGGAAGGCGGGTCTCCAGGCCATAGCTTATCATCGGCATAGCGTCTTCCGCGGCCATATCCTGGCCAGGACATTTCGACCTCTCATGCGCAAGAGTTGGAATCGGTATCGTTTGTTCGGATTCGTCCTGCTGGCACTATTGCTGGCGGGGTGCGATCCCTCACAGCCCGCAGGCGCTCCCCAGGAAGTGAAGCCGCAGGCCACCGCGCCTGCTCTTTCTCCGCAAGCCCCGCAAGCCGCCGCTCCCGCCATGCCTCCGCCGCCTACTCGCCAGCAGCGGCGTGTCGCGCAGCTAATCCAGCAGGTGGAAGATGCCTACTCGCATGGCGAGGCCGCCTATCGCAAGGGACAGTTGCTCGAAGCCAAGGCGGAGTTCGATCGCGCCGTGGACCTGATGCTCGCCAGCGGCATCGACATCAAGAGCGATGCGCAGTTGCAAGACGAGTTTGACCGCGTTGTGGACGGAGTGAACGCGCTGGAGATGGAGGCCCTCAAGCAGGGTAATGGCTTCGTTCCCGTGGAAGAAGAGACTCCGTCCGAAGCCGCTGAAGATGTCACCTTCGAGGTGGATCCCAACATTGTCGCCAAAGCCAAGGCCGATCTGGCCACTACCAACTCTGATCTGCCCTTGGTTGTGAACGACTATGTGGCCGGAGTGATCAACTTCTTTGCTAATACAAAAAAAGGCCACAACACGCTGCTCCACTCCCTCCAGCGTGCCGGTCGTTACAAGGCGATGATTCAGCGCGTGATGGCCGAAGAGGGCGTGCCGCAGGATTTGATCTACCTCGCCGTCGCCGAGTCGGGCTTCAATCCCAGGGCCATCGGTCCCAAAACCAGGTCCGGCGGCAGGGCCGGTGGCATGTGGCAGTTCATGCCGCGCGGCAACTACGGGCTAGTCCGCAATTCCTACGTCGACGAGCGCTTCGATCCGGAAAAATCCACGCGTGCTTATGCCCGCTACATGAAGTTCATCTACGGCGAGTTGGGCGATTGGTACCTTTCCATGGCCGGCTACGACTGGGGCGCGGGCAATGTGCAGCGCGCCGTCGAAAAGACCGGCTACGCCGATTTCTGGGAGCTGTACAAGCGCAACAATCTTCCCGGCGAAACCAAAAACTACGTACCGGAGATTCTGGCCGCGATCATCATCGCCAACAACCCCAAGCAGTATGGCTTTGACGACATCACGCTCGATCCGCCGGTGCTCACCGACTCCGTGACCATCAACTACTCGGTGGACCTGCGGCTGGTCTCCGACCTGGTGGCCGCGCCCGTCGATGAGTTGATCGCGCTGAACCCCAGCCTGCTGCGATTTGTCACCCCGCCCGATACTTCGTTCGATCTGCATCTGCCTCCCGGCGCCGCAACCCTGTTTGCGGAGCGCATCGCCGGGATTCCCGAGCCCAAACGCAACTCATGGCGCTACCACCGCGTTGGGTCGCAGGATACCCTGGCCTCGGTGGCGCGCGAGTATCGGGTGCCGGTAGCGGAGCTGGCCGCGGTCAATCAACTGCGCGAGACGGAAAGCATCCAGGGCCTCGAGGCGCTGGTTGTGCCGGTGCCCCCGTCCGCCGCGCCGTCGGCGCACATGATTCTGTACACCGCGCGCAAGGGCGATACGCTGGTCACCATCGCGGACCGCTTCGGCGTCTCGCTGAATCAGTTGCGGCGCTGGAACAAAATCCAAGGCATCAAGGTCCAGCCGGGACGCCGCCTGCATGTAGCCGAGCCTGCGAGTGTGTCTCATGCCGCGCGCGGTCATCGCCGCGGAACCGCTCAAACAGGCGCAAAGGCGCGCCAAACGCCCCCGGCAAAGGACTCAGCACAAAAGCCAGCCGCTCCTGGCGCCGCAAATAAAAGCGGAGGCGCCGCGAACAAGCGTGGAGTTTCGGTGGCGAAGAAGCAACAGGCGCACAGGCCCGCGGCCGCTGCCGGCGCTGGGAAAGGAGGTGCTTCCAGCGCTATCAAGCATCCTGCACAGAAGCCCGCCGCGAAATCCGGGTCTTCCTCTCAAAAACAAAAATAGGCAGGAAGCTCATTACGTACTTGTTTTTGATAGCCTTTGAGTTCATGCTATAGCTACAATAGTTTCCGCGGGCGGAATACATGTTTCCGTTGCGCGAAAGAAATACCAAGATCACGGCAGCGGCCGGACGCTGGAGGCAAAGGGATGGAAGACGTAGTCAAGATGTACGCGATGAGTGACGGCAACCCCTATGCGGAGCCGAAGGAATTGGACCCCGATAACGAAAACGACTTTGCAGACGAAGAAGAAGTCGAAACCTCGAGCATTCTGACCACATCGGACGACGATGAGGGAGTGGCTGGAATTGATTTGGGCGATGACAGTTCGGGCCAATCGGGCGGCAAGACCGGGGTGAAGGCTCCCGCCAAGAAAGCCGCTCCGAAGCAGAAGATTGAATTGGGCGATGACAGCTCAGGGCAATCCGGCGGCAAAACCGGGGTGAAGAAACCCGCCAAGAAGGCTGCCAAAAAGGCCGCCAAGAAGGTTGCCAAGAAGAAGATTGCTCCGAAGCAGAAGAGCAGCGGCCAATCGGGCGGCAAGACCGGCGCCAAGAAGGCCGCAAAGAAATCCGCCGTAAAACAGAAACGAACTGGCGCAAAGGGCGGAAAGACCGCAGCCAAGAAGGCCGCGGCCGGCAAGAGCGCCAGCAAATCGACAAAACGAGGTAAACCGTTGGCAG
>Ga0182027_10006135_pt1 | contig 18094 bp, 13 predicted proteins | sample 712E1DmetaG_FD_121300 | JGI IMG/M metagenome (GOLD analysis project Ga0182027, IMG submission 121300) | Permafrost microbial communities from Stordalen Mire, Sweden - 712E1D metaG (Illumina Assembly) | ecosystem: Environmental > Terrestrial > Soil > Wetlands > Permafrost | place: Sweden... | reverse complement strand
TGTTTCTCCGCCGTTCCGCACCGGCAAGAGGGCGAGCATAACCGGGAGGTCGCCGTGAAGATCCTGGTGACCGGCGGAACCGGATTTTTGGGGAACCACTTCCTCGCTGAATTGTGCAAGCGCATGGACAGCGCGGACATTCGCGTGCTTTCTTTGTTCAATACCCCGGCGCTCGACGCCAGCGGGGTCGAGGTCATTATCGGCACGGTGACTTCCGCCGCGGATGTGGCGCGCGCCATGGAAGGCATCACCCACGTCTATCACCTGGCGGGCTTCGTCTCGCGCAAACCCGAGGACGCGCACCTGATGTTCCAGGTCCACGTCGACGGCACGCGCCTTTTGTGTCAGGCGGCGGCTGCCGCCGGCGTCAAGCGCATCGTCATGTCGTCCACCAGCGGCACCATCGCGATTTCCGAACGCGAGGACGAATGGCTGGACGAAAACTCGCCGACGCCCATGGCGCTGATCACGCGCTGGGGGTACTACACCAGCAAGCTCTACCAAGAGGCGACCGCAAGGCGTTTCTGCGGCGACAAGGTCGAGCTCGTGATGGTGAATCCAGGATTGCTGCTTGGGCCGGGCGATGAGCGCATCGGCTCGACGCGCGAGGTGCTGTCCTTCCTGGCCGGCGATGTGCGCGTGGTGCCGCCGGGTGGGATCAATTTCGTCGACGCTCGCGATGTGGCAGCCGCGATCCCGGTGGCCATGGAAAAAGGTCGGCCGGGCGAGCGCTATCTGCTTGGCGGTCACAACATGACCTTCGCCGAGTATTTCGACCGCATGGAGCGCTTGAGCAAAGAGTACACGGCGCGGTTCAAGTTGAAGGGAGACTGGCCCTGGCTCGCCGTGCGAGCCCAGTCGGCGATCTTCAAGGCTCTCGGTCGCACGCCGCCCATCGAGCCGGCCGCCGCCGATCAGGCCAAGTATTTTTGGTATTTCCACAGCGAGAAGGCGCGGCGCGAGCTGGGCTTTGTCCCGCGCGAGGCGAGCGCCACCATCTTCGACACCATCGAATACGTGCGCGAGCACCACATGGGCAACGGGGCGTTCAAGAAGACATCCTGAACGGAGGCAACGGACATGGTGGAAACGCTTGCTAGCTACCGCAGCCTTTTTCCCATCACCCGCACCTGCCACTACTTGAATCACGCGGCGGTGTCGCCGACATCCACGCGCGTGCGCGATGCCGTGCAGGCCTGGGTCGGCGACCTCGCCAACCACGGCATGACCAACATTGCCGATTGGGTGCGCAAAGAGCGCGAAGCTCGCACGGTCGCCGCGCGCATCCTCGGCGCCGCGCCCGATGAAATCGCCTTCGTGCGCAGCACCTCGCACGGCCTGAGCGCCTTTGCCGAGGGCCTGCCTTGGCAGCCTGGCGACGAGGTCGCGGTGTGCACCGAGCTCGAATACCCGGCCAATGTCTACCCGTGGATGCACATTGCCGATCGTGGCGTGGTGTTGCGGCCAATCGGGCCGGTCGACGGTGGCGTGACCTGCGAGGCGGTGGCCAAGGCCATCGGTCCGCGCACCCGCGTGGTGTCGGTCAGCTCGGTCGAGTTCGCCACCGGCGTGACGAGTCCGTTGGCGGCCATCGGTGCCCTTTGCCGCGAGCGCGGCGTGCTCTTCTGCGTGGACGGCATCCAGAGCGTGGGCGCCTTCCCCATCGATGTCGTCCAAGCCAACATCGATTTACTTTCCGCCGACAGCCACAAATGGCAATTGGGCTTGCCCGGCATCGGCATCGCCTACGTTCGCCGCGACATCCTGCCTCGCCTGCGCCCGTCCGCCGTAGGCTGGAAGAGCATCAAGACCCCGCTCGACTTCGATCACCTGCGCTTCGAGCTGCGCGACGACGCGGCCAAGCTCGAAGAGGGCACGCAGAGCTTCGCGACCATCCTGGGCTTGGGTGAAGCGCTGGCACTGCTCGACGAGGTCGGCGTCGAGCGCATCGCTGCGCACATTGTCGCGTGGTTGGCCGAGGCCGAGAAAGCCCTGGCCGCCGCCGGCCTCGATCCCGGACCCGCGGCATCTTCGCGAGCAGGCATCCTGACCTTCCGCCCGCCCTCAGGCACCGCCGAGGAATTCGCCAATCGCGCCGCCAAGGCCGGCGTCATGCTTTCCCCCCGGCGCGGGCGCGTGCGCATTTCACCCCACTTCTACAACGGCGAAGCCGAGCTCGCGGCGCTTGTGGATCTCGCGCGCGCGGGGTGAGTGTCGGCGCCGCGGGCGCATGCGTTGTTGTCGTTTTCGCGTCAAAGATGCGGTCGGTGTGCTTTCTCTTTGTGCTTGCGGGAATGGCCGAAACGCTACGGTGCGATCCGAATCAGATCCCTTGCGGCGGCCTCTGCGCGCGTTGTAAGGGAACGAATGCGCTGGCGCCTCTTTTCGTTCGCGGTCGGGTTGGCAAGTTGTTCGACGATAGCCCTCGAGCTGCTGCTGACCCGCATCTTCAGCGTCACCATGTACTATCACTTCGCCTACATGGTGATTTCCATCGCGATGCTTGGGCTGTCGGTGTAGGGCGTGTCAATCTACCTTTTCCCGGGGTTCTCGGTTGCTTGCTTATCATCCCGGCGGTGTCGGCTTTCGGTGGGCCAGGCGCGGTGGTGGCCTGCGGAGCGATGGCGGCCCTCTCGGCTGTCTGTTCGCTTTCTCCGCGGGTGACACTGTTTCGCGCCCGCTGCGTTTGGGTGCTGGCACGGTGGCTGCCGCGATGGTGGTCGTGCTCTTCGCTTTGGCGGCGCGCGAGTCGAGCGCCAAGCTGTTCGGGGCTGCGCGCAACCCGGAGAAGTTTCTCGGCAACCGGGAGGTTCTGTTCGAGAAGTGGAATTCCTTTTCGCAAATTACCGTGGCGCCCGCAGGCGCGCCCGATCACCGCTGGATCTTCATCGACGCCGACGCGGCCACGCGTCTGTGGTCCGCGGACGTGGCCAGGAATCATCAGGCCGAGCCCCGGCGCTACGGCGAGGTCCGAGCGTCGTCGCTCGTCTATGCCCTCCGCCACGAGCGGCCGGCCCTGATCATCGGGCCGGGCGGCGGCACCGATGTCATCGCCGCCCTCAACCACGGCGTGCCCAAGGTGGTGGGTGTGGAAGTCAACCCCATCATCGTCGACGATGTCGTGCGCGGCCGCTTCGCCGACTTCGGCGGGGATCTGTATCGCGACCCGCGCGTGGAAGTCGTCGTCGACGAAGGGCGCAGCTACATCCGGCGCTCGCGCGCGGACTACGGATCCATCCAGGCCACCTTGGTCGACACCTGGGCCGCGTCGTCGTCGGGCGCCTTCACGCTGTCGGAAAACAACATCTACACCGTGGATGCCTTCGAGGAATTCCTGGGACACTTGGCACCGGGCGGCGTCATCGCCGTCACCCGCTGGTACGACGCCAGCCGGCCCAAGGAATTTCTGCGTCTGGTGGCCATCGGCCGGTCGGCGCTGGAGCGGCGGGGCGTGCCCCCATCCGAGGTCGCACGACACTTCGTGCTGGCGGCCGACCACGAACGACACGGCACGCTGCTATTGAATCGAGATCCCTACAGCGAGGCGGAGGTCCAGCTTTTGGCCGACAAAGCCGCCGAGGGACGAATCAATCTGCTGTTCGCTCCCTATCCCGTGGCAGCCACGTCCGCCGCCGCCCCGGTTCTGGCCGAGGATGGCGTTTTGGCTGGTTACCTTCGCGCCCCCAGCGGCGTGCAATACCTCGATCAGCTGTCGTACGACGCCAGCCCAACCACCGACGACAAGCCCTTTTTCTTCTACAACTTGCGCCTGGGCGATCTCGCCTCCGTGGCCAGGCGCCTCGCCGGCATCGAGAAAGACAACCTCGGCATCGCGGTCCTGCTGTTCCTGCTCGCGCTCTCTGCCACCTCGATCGCGTTGCTGGTGCTGGTTCCCTTGGCCGTGTTCGAGCGACGCGTGCTGCGCGAGGATCGACGACGGAAGCTGCGTGTCCTCGGCTATTTCTTGGCCCTCGGCATGGGCTTCATCCTGGTCGAGATCGGGTTCATGCAGAAGGTCGTGCTGTTCCTCGGCCATCCCATCTATGCGCTCGCGGTGGTGCTGGCCAGCCTGTTGGCCGCGTCCGGCGTGGGCAGCGCTCTGTCCGGCCTGGGCGCCCGCCGCTACGGCGCAAGCGGATACGTTCGCCGAACGGTCGGCGTGCTGGTGGGCGTGCTCGCCCTCTACGGATTTCTGCTGGGTCCGCTCTTTCATGCCCTGCTCGGGCTGCCCCTCGGCGTGCGCGTTCCCATCGCGGTGGTTCTCGTGTTCATCCCCGGTCTGTTGATGGGCGCCCTGATGCCAAGTGGCGTTCGCGTTGCCAATGCCCTCGGCACCGGCACGGTGGCATGGGGCTGGGCGCTCAACGGTGGGGCCAGCGTGATGGGTTCGGTCTTGGCCGTCACGCTGTCCATGAACTTCGGTTTCAATCTCGCGCTCGCCATCGGCGGCGTGGTCTACCTGGTGGGAATGGTGCTCTTTCCGCCCAAGCGACCGCGCAGCGGCCATATCGCCTCGCCTGGTCTTCCCAGCAGGCTGCCATTCTGCGCAGCGACTGCATCGTAACATCGGTCGTGTTGGGATTGTGACCGAACTATGGGATGGTCCTGGACGTACCCGCACCACGCTTAGTAAGTGGAAGATGTGGTTGGTCATGCTCCTGGTGGCTCTTCGGCTAGACCAGAGACTTGGGCAGAGAGGTTCAAAGCGGGCCCTCTTCCATTGCTGGCGATTCACGTGGCGACGCTGGTGGGGGTCATCCTCACGGGCTGGTCTTGGAAGGGCTTGGCCCTGGCCGTCGGTATCTACTTCGTACGCATGGTGATGGTGACGGCCGGGTACCACCGCTATTTCGCCCATCGTTCTTTCAGTACGTCGCGTGTGTTCCAGTTTCTGCTTGCCGTCGGCGCCCAGAGCGCGGGCGAGAAGGGCGTGTTGTGGTGGGCCGGCCATCACCGTTGGCACCACAAGTACTCGGATACCGAGCCCGACACCCATTCGGCCAAGCTGCGTGGTTTTGCCTTCGCCCACGTGGGCTGGCTGTTCAGCAAGCGGTGGGGCTCGACCGATCCTAAGCTGGTTCCCGATCTGTACAAGTATCCCGAGCTGCGCTGGCTCGACCGCGAAGGCATTCAGGTCATCCCCTTCGTGGCGATTGGCCTCGGCTGCCTGCTGCTGGGAGGAATACACGGCCTGATTTGGGGATTCGGCATGTCGTCGGTCATGGTTTGGCATGGCTCGTTTGCCATCAATTCATTCGCCCATCTCGTCGGGCGGCAGCGCTACGTCACTCGGGACAGCTCCCGCAACAGTTGGATTCTGGCCATCATCACAACGGGGGAAGGTTGGCACAACAACCACCACCACTTTCCCAGCTCGGCCAGGCAGGGCTTCTTCTGGTGGGAATTCGACCTGACCTATTACGTGCTTTGCGGTCTCGAAGCGGTTGGCCTGATATGGGATCTGCGCCGCGTCCCCGATGACTTGCTGGCCGGTCCTTTGTTGGTGTTGCCGAGCCACGTTTAGTCGCCGCTCAAAGATAACTTTAGCCGGTGCGCGGCCGATCCATTGACCATCCATCCCGCGCGGAACATCATGTCTCAGGCGCAATCTTGGACCTCTACGACGAATTCACGACCCTCATCGGCGTTCTGGAAGCGGCGCACGCCGACTACGCAGTCTGCGGCGGGCTGGCAATGGCCATCCACGGGTTTCCCAGGGCCACCATCGACGTCGATCTCGTCGTCCCGCCGGATGCCGTGGAAAGCGTGCTCGCGTGCGCGCGCGGTATCGGCTACGCCATCCCCGCGCATCCGATGAGCTTTGCCGGTGGAGCGGTGGACATACGGCGCGTGAGCAAGGTCGATGCTGGCTCCCACGACCTGCTCAGCCTAGACCTGCTTGTCGTGACCCCGGCCATAGCGCCCATCTGGAACGAACGCACGCGCGTTCGTTGGGAGCGTGGCGAGCTATGGGTCGTTTCGCGCCAGGGCCTCGCGAACCTGAAGCGCCTGCGCGGTTCTGGTCAGGACCAGGACGACATCAAGCGTCTCGAAGAGGCCGAGCTGGGAAGCAAGCCGGGAAGAGAGCCATGAAGGTCGACATGTCCGAGGCTGCCGTGACTTCGCGACTCAAGCGCGTATCGCAACTGCGGCGCCTCTGCCTGGCGCTTGGCAAGGCGACGGTCGTGCCTGCGACGCCCGCGCCGTGTCCCGCGCAGGGCACGCCGAGCATGGAGGTGGGCTAGTGCCGACCGCCGGTTGTCCACGCGTGTGGCAGCCACAGGAACACCTGCGCGACGAGACGGCACACGTTCGGCGCTTACGGGATACCAGCAGATGCCACAATACTGTTCGGGTAGCTCACGACATCGAAAGACCAAACCTCGACATACGGAGCCAGGGCCATCGCCTGGAGCAGAGCATAATAGCTCGTCGGCGATGATGGATTGTCGTCTGTGACAAAGGTGGCGCCTGGTTGCATTGTCTGCCAACCAAGCGGCGTCCCAAAGGTGCGCGCGAAATTCTCCGCCTCCGGCAAGAGGTAGCCGCTCGGCGCGAAACCCACCGAACCCGCCATGTCGGCTTGGATCTGCAATCGCCCGGGGAACATGGCCGCCAATGCGCTGACGAGAGAATTGGCGTACGCACCCTGGGTAGGGTTTACCCACGAAGGAAAATCAGGCAGCGTGGGCGGGAAGAGGCTTGCGCCCATCATCTTGTCGGGGAAGGCGGCGCCCCATGCGCTCGCCACGTCCAGCCACGCGCTACGCACGGCGGGTCCAGAGATATAGCCCAGGCTCTGGTAACGAGCCTCGGTCGTGTCGGCGACTACGGGGCAGACGCTCGGGTCCGCAGGCGCAGGCGTGCTCGCGGGCATGCGAAGCTCTTCGTCGAACGCCGACAGTCCGGGTAGATGAACGAGCGTCAGCTGCGCATACGCGCCCATTGTCGTCAGGTGCTGCGCGATGGCTCCAGCCGCTGCGCTCCAAAGGGCTTGGACTTGCGTGTTCCAGACAAGAGGCACCGCTGAAACGACACACGTCGAATCGACAGCTTGCCATGTGTGGAAGGTCGCCGCGCAACCTGGGCACGCCTCATCGAAGCCCGCTGGCAGCGGGGCCTGGAAACCGACGACGAGCGCGAGCGAGAATGGCTTGCCGTTCGCGTCCGCGATGAGCGCGTCGAGGTACGCCCAGTCCCACACGAACGAAGCTCCGTCGGCCGGATACGCCGGCAAGATCTGCGCGAGCGGCACGTAGAGCGCCAGGCCGGCGATTTGCGACGGCGCGGGAATCGCCCCGGGGGCGAACGGCGCCGCGAAGGCGCCACCCCTGTAGCCGTAATTGGACATCATATAGATGCCGTTGGCTCCGCCTGCGCCTCCGCCCGAGTCGATCATCGATCCTTCCGCCCCGGCGGCTCCCCCTTCCCCTTGCTGCGTTCTGTCGAGTCCCGCATCACCGAATGCAAGGCTCGTCGATTTTCCGCACGAGAGCGTACCTGCGATCAGGATCGTAAGCGCAAGCCGAGCCTTCCCGATGGCGGTGATTTTCATCCCTACTACCACTATACCTTCCTAGCCGGGATGCTCTACCGATCCGTGCGCGTGATCTTGAAATCCGACTCCATCTTGACGAGCGTGTACGGATTGAAGGTGGAGAGTGCGTAGTAGATCTTGAGCGTATCGCCTTCAATTTCGGTGAAACGCTCGATGAGCTCTGGCCCGGCGGCTTCTCCACTCGTTGTCAGAGGATCCTGCGCGCCAATGGTGGGACCGGTCGGACCGGAAGTGGCGTTCAGCCGGCCGCACTTGCTATTGGTGGCGTCGAAGAAGATAAAGTTTCCGAAGCCATTGCCAGTGCAGGGGTTGAAAATCAACTGGGGCTGGCTCCTTGACGGTCGGTTCGCAGGTGGCGTTCGGGTTGGAAAAGTTGTTCTTCGAATCGCCCTGGATCGTCGCATCCCAAACGACCCAGTCGCAGTCCCCCGTCATCTGTTCAAGCTTCTGTGAAGAGCCGGCCAAGTAGGTGAGATTGAGCTGCCCTCCAGCGCGGTTCCCGTCCTCCGCCGACGTAGGCGCCAACAGGCCAGCTATCAGTATCATCTGAGAAACCATCATCGTGTCACCTCTTTCACCCGCTAATGTGGATGCCAGCGCGCATGACAAGGTGACAAACTGATACCTGTTGATCGGTTGCATGGATAGTCACAGACGGCGAGGGCGCGTGCCCGCCCCATTCGTCAATGATCTTCCAGATCGCCTCGTCCAGTCCCACGCCGGGGCCGGCCCTTGGCAGAACAACCAGGCGCATCTCGCCCGCAAGCGCCTGGCAGACACGTTCGGAATGCGCAGGAAACAACCGCTTTGCCTGCCGGTTCACCGACTGGTTTGAGGAAAGGTTGCTGAACGCGTTCGGTTGCACCGCCTTGCAGGCGATTCAGGATTTCATGTTGGTTCTCGACACCTTCGCGAACCCTTTCGACGCCAATGGATTCTAAAACCGGGAAGGTACATCGCCGATGACAATCACATTGCTGGCCGCGGGGGACATTCGAAGAGAAGGTAAAGGCGGAGTCGCGATGACTTTGCCTCCTTCTCGGATCGTCAGGGCAGCGTTTTCTTTTGGGTACATCAGGGCACGCTGGGGCCGTGCTCTCGCCATTTGCCTAGTGGCATCCCTGGCTGGGTGCCGCGGGAGTCAGAAACCTGCACCAGTCAAGGCGAGCACGCCCGCCGCTGGCCGAGTCGACGCGGACTACGGCAAGCTGCCACTGAATTTCGAGCCGAACCGGGGCCAGGCCGATGCGCGCGTGGACTTCCTCGCGCGGGGCGCCGGCTACTCGCTCTTTCTAGAGCCGACCGAAGCCGTGCTGTCGCTTCACAAGCCGGTTCGCGCCCGTGATGTTGCGAGCGTGGCTGCGAAGTCCGCCCGCGCGGCTCAAAGGCCCGCCACCGCCATGCAGCCAAACGTCGACGCCGAGACCTCGACATTGCGCATGACGCTGTTAGGCGCGAAGTCGGGCGCGGTCGCCGTCGGCCAAGTGCCCTTGCCGGGCAAGGTGAACTACTATAGCGGCAGCGACCCCAAGCAGTGGCAACAAGACGTTCCGACCTTCGCAAGGGTTCGCTATTCGCAGGTCTATCGCGGCGTGGACCTCGTCTACTACGGTAACCAGGGCCAGCTCGAATACGACTTCGTCGTGGCCCCAGGCGCCGATCCGGCGGACATCCGCCTAGCCTTCGACGGTGCCGTACCCAAGCTCGACGTCCAGGGGGACATCGTGCTCAGGCAAGGCGACGCCGAGGTTCGATTGCGCAAGCCCATCGTCTATCAGGACGCTGCGGGCGTTCGCGAGCCAGTCGCGGGGCGATTCGCAATCAGGGGCAATCACGAAGTCGCATTTGCCGTTGCCGAATACGACCGCTCCCGCTCGCTTGTCGTAGACCCTGTGCTCGTCTACTCGACCTACCTTGGCGGCGCCGTCTACGACGCCTTGTACGGACTCGCCGTGGACTCCGTGGGGAGCGCCGTCGTCGTCGGCCAGACGCGCTCCGTAGACTTCCCGGTCACGAGCGGCGCCTATCAGTCAACAAACACCGTGGCTGGTAACGGCTCGGCGTTCGTTACGAAGTTTAGCCCCGACGGCACATCGCTCGTCTTCTCCACGTTTCTGGGAAGCGGCGGCGAGTCATTGGCGGCGGCGGTTGCGGTGGGCCCGAACGACAACATCTACGTCGCTGGATTGAGCAATGGGGACCATTTTCCTGCCACCTCAGGCGCGCTCCAGGTCGGCAAACCGGGGGGACAAGACGCTTTCGTGACGGCGTTTACGTCAGACGGGAAGCTTGTGTACTCGACATTCCTCGGAGGTACGAATGAGGACTATGCAGTCGGAATCGCCGTGGACACGGCCGGTAATGCCTATGTTACAGGAAATACCACCTCGTACGACACCTTGGCCGACAATTACAATGCACCCACCTTCGTTCTCTTCCCAACAACTAAGAACGCATATTTGAGTCCTTTCCCCGCGAGCGCGAAGGACGCGATCGGGAACAAGCTCGTGTCCAATGATGCCCTTATGCCCTTCTTGGCGGAGCTCAATCCGACGGGAACTGCGCTCGTTTACTCCACGCTGCTCGGGGCCTCGACATGCGCCCCGCAATGCCAAGACGGGACCTCTTGCACTGCGCAGGGCACCTGCGCGACCGGCAATTGCGCGCCGTATTGCCTCAACGATAGCATTGGCCAAGGCGTCGCCATCGGGGGAGGCGGCATAGCCTACATAGCCGGCTGGACGAGCCAACCGAATTTTCCAACGACTCCCGGATCCTTGCACGCGATCGCGCCCCCGCGCATGAATTCCATTGGCGTCGGCGGCGGGGGCATTGGTTTCGTAGCCGCCATCGATCCGACCAAGAGCGGAGCTGCTTCGCTCAAGTACTCTACCTTCCTCGGGGGGCCGACCGCGGGCTCGGCCGATGCGGTCTACGGGATCGCGGCCGATGTGGACGGCAACGCGTACGTGACGGGACAGGCGGGCAGACAAGACTTTCCGACCACCGCAGGTTCCTATCAACCCGCTTGTCCACTTGGGCCCACCGGTTGCGGAGGCGGGGCCTATGTGGCCAAGCTTGACCCGACGGGGTCAACGCTCGTCTATTCGACGTTTCTCCGGACCACAACAGGCGGCAACACGATTGGTTACAACGTCAGGGTGGACTCCGCGAGAAACGCCTACGTGGTTGGTCAGGTCGGGGAAGATGCATTTCCCCTGGTGAATCCCATCGAGTCAACGAGGGATGGCATTTCGCTGTTCATCTCGACTCTCAGCGCGGATGGTTCGCAGCTGCTTTTTTCAACCTATTTCAACGGAACTAGTGGCAATGGCAATAACGTCCCGTTCGGCTACCATGTTGGGCTTGCGCTCGACCAAAGCGCAAACATCTACGTCGCTTGTAGTATCAGTTCCACCAATTTGGTGACCACGCCGGGAGCCTTTCAGCCTACTTTGATGAGTGGCAATTACGATGGATTCGTGGCGAAGATCTCGGCCGTAGGCGCCGGTCCCGCAACGTCGATAGACGGCGGAACGGATGGCGCCGGAGGCGCCGCTGACGCGCCCGCGGATGTCTCTCTCCCCGGCGCGGACGCAGGCCACACGAACGTGGCGGACAGCGGAGCGGCAGGATCGGGCACCGGCGGAGCGGTCGGACCGGGCACTGGCGGAACGGCCGGATCGCACACTGGCGGAACGACGGGATCGAGCTCAGGCGGAGCAGCGGGATCGAGCTCAGGCGGAGCAGCGGGGTCGGGCGCGGGTGGAGCGGCGGGATCGGGCTCGGGCGGAACCGGTGGCATCCAAGGCGGCAGAGACGCCGCAGCCGACAGTGGAAGCCAGGGCACAAAGCCGCCGAGCCACAGCGGATGCGCATTCGTCGCGGGATCGAGAGAAATGCCAGCCACGGCGAGCTTCCGCTCCTGGTTGCTCGTGCTCACGGCGTTGGCATTCCTGCGTCGGCGCGCGCGCCGTGAACGCCCACGTCGGCCCGGCGACAGATCAGGCCACTCGTAGTGGTCGTAGGTACGCGCGTCTCAGATCCGCGCCTTCACCCACTTGGACGACGGATTCAAGGTGACGGAGTAGATGGCCTGCTCGGCGACGAGGACTTCAGTCGACACCGGAACCCCTCGCCTTCAGGCTAGGTTAGGGCGCGTAGCTTTTTACAGCGCCCGCATGCCCCGCGACTGCATCGCTTTGGCCAGGGTTTGTTCGGCGCTGGCGTCGAGCGTGTCGGCTGTGCTGGTCAGGGTCGTCGCGACCGAGATGCGACCGCGACGGGCCGGGTCGTTTACGTAGAGGCCGAGCTTGGCCGCGAGAACGGCGGCCCGGCGGCGCTGGATCTCTTTGTCGGGACCTGGGGCCGCCACTAGCTGCGCTACGTAGGCGGTTTCGAAATCGCGGTTCTCTTTCTCGAAGGCGGCGAAGCGGGTGGCCTCTTGCAATTCGGCGACGCTGTGCAGTTCCCTGGCAATCAAACTGCCGAAGCGCTTTTCCCAGCCCACGCGCGGGGGCGCCAGCTTTACCTTGAGCGCGACGTCCTTGACGTCCTCAAGCAACGGCGCCAGGGAATTTTCGCCCGGTTGCTCGGCGAACCACGCCGCGCGGGTGTAGGTCGCATCATTGAGCCGGAAGATGGCGAGCACGGCGCTCTTGCCGCTGAGGCCTGGCACCTGGTCGATACCGCTTTCGAACTTGTGCCAGATGGCGAGCACCTTGGCGGCGGCCTCGGTGCGCCGGTTGCGCGCAGCAAGCAAGGCCGGCGATTCGGCACGCGCGGCCTGATGGCCGTGGCGAGGCGGTGAAGCCGTTGCGGCTGGCAAGTTTCGAACAACATCCGCGTGGGCATTCAGCATGTCGAGATACGCTGGCGTCAGCGCCCGGTCGAGCTGTCCTATCAATCGGCCGAGGTCGATCACGGGCTGCAGCGGAAATGCCGTTTCGGTATCGACCGGTGCCGCGGCAAGCACGCGCAGGTCTTGCAAGCTTTCGGCATCCCGGCCGTACGGCGTGTCGGGCGCCAAGTACGGGGTGCGCAGGAAGGCGCGGATATAATGGCGCGCCAGTGGGCCCAAGGCGAAGCCACCCGGCGAAAGGCGAAGCGCCCGCGCGCAATAGGAGGCGGCGTCGTGCTCGTCGCGCTTCGAGTCGCCGACTTGCCAGAGCACGAGCGCCTTGAGTGTGAGCACGTCGGGATCGGCGCGCTCGCCCAGCTGGCGTTCCAGAGCTTGCACGCGCTCGACGATTTGGCTGACGCCTTCATCGGTGGCCAGCAGGGCCGGGCGCATGACCAGGTCGCGCAGCAAGGCCGCCTTGCCCGACATCGCCTGGTAGTACGCGCCCTGCTCGGGCACGAGAATTTCGAGCTGCGAGGCATGAAAGCGAACACGGGAGAAATCGAAGCGCGTGAGACTAGCGTCCATTTCGTGGCGATGCATGGCCGCCAGATCCGCTGCCTGGGCGCGCGCTCCGAGCGGCAGGCGCTGGTACAGGACGTAGATGACCAGCACCGCCACGCCGGCCGCGGCGAGCTGGAGAATCATGGGTTGCGCGAGTCCCGCCAGGAAACCCAGCGTGCGCTGGATGCCGCGCTTGTTGCCGACGCGACGACGAACCGATGCGAATTCCTTCCACAGGGTGCGCAGCACGAAGATGACGAACACCAGCAGCCCGATGAGCACCCCCGTGCGCAGCAGGGTCTCTTCCAATCCCAGGCGCTGCTTGGTGGCAATGACGTCGACATTGCCCAGGCGTAGCGCGACGTCTTCGTCGAGCTGGGTGAGGCGCGCCTCGATGGCCTGGTCGGCTTGCTGGATGGAATCGGACACAATGAGCCCGAGTTGCGCGCTTCGTTGCTTGAGAATGCTGTCCGCGGTGCGCAGGTTGCGATCGACCGCGCTGTCGAGCTTCTTCACCGCGCCGTCGGCAGTGGTCTCGACCTGCAGTAGGCGTTTTTCCAGAATGTGGTCGACCTTGTCCAGCCGGTCGCCGACCAGTCGGCTCGCCACGCCGCCAGCGTGGTCGACCTGCCCGGCGAGCTTGGCGTCGACGTCGGCGCGCGAGGCCGTGCAGATGGTGGAAACCAGGGCGGATTGCAATGCCTCGACAGCACCCTGTCCGAGACCTTCGCCCAGCCCGCCGGCATTGATCGTGTCGCCCACGGCATCGCGCGCCGCCTTGAAAGGATTCCAGGCCGCCGCCGGCAGCGCCCAAAGCATTGCCAGCGAGGCGAGTGCGAAGGCGAGACAGCGCACACGGGATGCTAGTAGCATGGTGTTACCTCCAGGCGGGCGATGTAGTCGTGCGCTGGGGCGAGGGTGTCGTCGTCGAACGCGCAGCGCAGGGCATCCGCGAAGCTCATGCCCGCGGTCTTGTAGCGCTGAACCGCGGCCGCGGCCCACGACAGACAAGTCAGCTCCTGTTCGCGCTGGGGCGATCGGGCCAACTCCTGGCGCACCAGATTGAAGTAACTTTCGTCGTCCAGGTCGAGCGCGGCGAGGCTGGGGTTGCAGGTCTTGGTCTTGTCACCACGACACACGCAGCCGAGCAACGCCTTGACTCGCGCGCGCTGATCGGCCTCGATGTCTGCCTCACCGACCGGCCCGGTCCAGTGCGAGGCCAGTTGCAGGCGCTGATCGAGCTCCTCCATGGGATGTTCGATGGCGCTGCAATCGCGCCCGAGCGAATTGACCTCGGCCGGCCGGAAGACGGCGGCGCAGTCCGAATGAGCGCGCAATTCTGCCATGACGGTCTGGCATTCGCGGGCGGTAATGGTCGGCGCCTTCGCGCTGCACGTTTTGTTCGGCCGGGCCACGGCGGGCAGGGTTTGCACGCGCAGGTTGACCGCGCCGTCGGCCGTGGGACCGATGGTCAGCAGCGCGGCCTCTTGTGGGGGATCGATGGTCGAGCCGACGACGATTTCGGGAATCTGGCGTCGGGCGATGCAATGGCTGTGTTTTTGCGCTTCGTGGGTGTGGGCCGAGACGATGCCGAGCACGCGCGCGCCGCCTCCGTCGAGGCTGGCAATCCATTGCTTGAGCCGGCTGTTGCTGCCAGGTGAGGTCTCGCCAAGCGGGTGGTGCATGAAGATGACGTAAAGAGGATTCTGGTAGTCGGCACCCGCGCCTGCGCGAACCGCTTCCACGGCTTGCTGGGCCGTCTCCGCCTGCTCATGCGAAAACGTCCCGAAAAGACCGGCGACTCCCAGGTCGAAGGCTTGTCCATCGGAGGTATCGATGAAGATGCCGATGACCCCGCGACGAACGTCATTGTGGCGGGTGCTTCCAAGCGGCGTGACGGTAACGAGCGCGCTCCCGCGGCCGGTGGCACGCGCCACGAAGTTCCAACCCGGCACGGACATCATGCGGCCGTGGGCTTCTTCCACGCTCGGTTGCCAGGCCTGGCGCAACATTTCGTCCGACGACATTTTTTCGAGGCGGCCCGATGGGCAGGCAGAATCCCAGTAGGGGCTCCAGAAGAAGTTTCCGGTGAAGGCCTTGTCGTGGTTGCCGGGCGCGACGCCCGCGAAGGCGTGGACGTCGTAGCGGTCACGCAGCAGCCGGCCCGCGCGATCCATTTCATTCCGGCACGACAGATCCGACATGTCGCCAAGGTGCGCCCACCACAACCGAGCCCCCACGGGTCGATCCGCCGCCAGGGCATGGTAGACGGTCGCAAATCGCCACAGCGAGGACGCAGAGAGAACATCCAGCTCGACGGGGCGCAACGCCACGGGCACCAAGGCATCGGCGAATTCCATCTGACCTACGAAGCGTCGGCCGTGCAGCTCGTGGAACTGGCTGTCCGAGACGATGAACATCGCCACGTCGGGCGCGGGCGCGGGCGGCATGGTGACGGTGCAATAGTCCACCGGCTCGCCACGCGCGGGAATTCCCTTGGCCAGATTCTGCTCGTAGCGTTGACGGGCCCACAGGCTTGCACCCGCCGTCGCGGCCAGTGCCGCTACGACCAAGGCCGGGCCAAGCAGGGCGTCGGCGCGGTGGCCCCATTTTTTCTGGGTGGCGCGATAGGCGTGCAGCTGAGCGGATTCCGAGGTTCGGGCCATGGCACGCGTCCAGCGCCGGTGGCGGATGTAGCGAATGGTATCGGCGACAGCCAAAGCGAGCACACCCGGCAGCAGCTTGAGCCACTGCCTCGGCGCCAACAGCGCGATGATGGCCATGCCGAGAAGGGTTGCGCCGTAAAGCAGGGGCCGCCGTTTCCAATGCAGATCGATTTCCGAAACGGCCGCGCCGTTCGCATGGGGAAAGAACAGCCAGCGCGCCAGGCCATTGAGCACTGGCTCGCCGAGAAGAAGCACGGCTGCGAGCATGGATACCTGCGCGGCCAGCGTATCCGCCGAGACCAACGCCAGGACGATCCACACGGACAGCACCTCGATGTGTCCCACCTGGCGGTTGACGAAGGTGAGGGCGTTGTGACCCGCCCAAACCCACGGGCTTTCTTCCTCGAATCGCAGCGGCCAGGCCACCCACGCTGCGGCGAAGGAAAAGTTGACGACGAAAACCCACCACCAATACGAGACCGCCAGCGAGATGCCGATGAGGCCCGCGTATTGCAAAGCGCCGCCGAGCTGAGCCCCGACCGGCGTGCCCGACCAATTCCACGCCAGCAGGCCCCCCACGATGACGACAAGCACGCGCACCGGCCAGGGCAGGAGAGTCTCGACCAGAGTGGCGGGCCGGTCTGGGTCAGGCTCGTCGGGGCCGTTGACCAGAAATCGCACGAGACGATGGAGAAAACCACTGCCTGCCTCACTCATGGGCTGCCGCCTCCTTGTGGTCGCGCGGTTCGCGATGCCTGTCCTAAGCTGCGGGAGCGCCGGCACCCGGCCGCGCCTCCAAGCTAGCAAACTCTCCCACCGGCGCAAGCCTCCCGCCGGCGCAGAGTGCGAGGGGCGGCGCCATGGAACCCAAAAGCTGATTCGCGGCATCCTAGGGTGGCCGGGGTGGCCCGTTCGAATCGCTTTCGTCTTGTGTAGTTCAAGAAGGGAATGGGACGGGCACCATCACGCGCACAGGAGGGGACGATCAAATGAATGCGAGCACCAGCAAAGTCGGTTGGGAGTACAAGGTCGTCAAGCTCGGTCCTTCATCGTCCAATTCGGAAGAGCAACTGCTCAACGAGCTGGGCGCCCAGGGCTGGGATTTGGTGAGCTTCCAACCAAGCAGCGCCCGCGCCTATCCGGGCGAGGGAACCTACACTCTGAAGCGGCCGCGCTAGCGGCGGCGATCCGCGACGAAAGGATCCAAACGTGAACGACGAACGGTTCAGCGCGTACATGGCTCTCGACGGAGTTCACCTGGACGGCCTCATCGGCAGCGCCGGGGTGCTTCGCTTCGATTGGCCCGAAAAGAAAACCTACATTCAGCATTTCGAAGGCATCAGCGCGGCCCACAATGTTTCCGTTGCCCACAACGGGCAATTGGCTCTGCTCGGGAATTTCAGCCAACAGATTGTCTTGCTCGACATTTCCAAGCCCGAGAACATCCGCATCGTGGGGAGGCAGTCCGCCATGTACTTCGCGGAATCCGCCTACCGGCTGCGTTCCAACACCCATCACCTGTGGTACGCGGACAACACGCACTTCATCGGCGCCATCGGCGACCACATCTATCGTTTCGACGTCGACGACCTCAAGGCGCCCGAGAATCTTGGGCCGCATCGGTTGGAAAATGCCCACGAGCTGCGCTGGGACGCGAGCCATCGCTATGTCTTCATCGGTGACCTCGGCCCCGAGCGATTCGACGTGCGCCAGATCTGCGTTTTCGATTTGGAAGAGCCCGATCCCCAGAAGCGTGCGCGCATCATTCGCGTGCAGAACAACGTTTGGCACAACTGCGTGCACCCCACCAAGCCACTCGGCTACGCGTTCACATACTCGTTCATCACCGACAATGAAGACTACGTTGCCTGGTCGCCCGGTTACGTGCGCGAATACATCTACGAAGTCGATCTGCCGACCGCGAAGATCGTGCGCACGTGGAGCTGTGGCGCGGAATTTCCGGCCCACCTTAATTCCGACGTCGAGGTCACCGCCGACGACCATTTGTACATCGCCAGCGGCGGCAGTCACACCGTGGTCGACATTCCCCTCGACACCTTCGACAAGGCGCACGTCGTTCCCACCATGCCATCCTTGTTTCAGCGCTTCATCCAATGGCCGAAGCGGGGAAAGAATTTGCTCGGCGCCCTCAGCCGGAAATCCATTCCCAACGCCATGCACTTCATTCTGCAGACGCTGGAAGTGACGGGCGGCCGCGTGGCCGACGGTGTGTACGCGACCCGCGCTTCACCCGGCGGTGGCTATATCGTGGCAGGGAGCCGCGGTTACAACACCATCGTCGTCTATGACCGCGCGACTATGAAGAAGGTCTACAGCAAGGTGCTGCCGTTCCGGCGCGATGTGTACGGCAAATCGCCGCACTACCGACTCGGCTGGCGCGGGCACCACCTCGGTATCCACCACAGTGAAATCGTCGGACGCTAGCTTCTTCCGCTGATGGACTAG